>Ga0114905_1000849_pt1 | contig 17984 bp, 8 predicted proteins | sample MalvireepMed_b05_FD_83499 | JGI IMG/M metagenome (GOLD analysis project Ga0114905, IMG submission 83499) | Marine viral communities from the Global Malaspina Expedition - Malaspina viral metaG DeepMed_b05 | ecosystem: Environmental > Aquatic > Marine > Oceanic | place: Mediterranean Sea...
GCTTCTCGCCTTTCCCAAGGCTAAAACTCTCTATAAGAGCCAAAGCAGGTGCGTTGTGTTCCTCGGTGTACCGAGCAGCACTTATGATTATTTTCTGGGCATTTTCTAGATTCCCAGTTGTCGCGGTTTGTGGCATGATTACCTCCTATTGGTAAATATTTTAGCCTAGTCCTGCAGCACGTCTGGCCGCTGCTTCGGTTTGGGGATTTCTAACCCCCGAATTATACTGATCGAGGAGTTCTTCCTCTGAACCTGATGCACTTGCTGCAGGTTGATTAGTATCAAATTGTTGTGACGGAACTCTTTGTTGCTTAAGAGTATTAAGCTCGTTCCTTATCTTTCTGTCTTCATCCATACGCTTTGCCATATTCTCCATTTCCTGTGGATTAATAGATTTATCTAATAAAGGTATGTCATCTATTGTCAGCCCATATTTTTTAGCATAGAACAACGATGCTCTTCTCTTTCCTTCAGCCTCAAGTTGTTGTTGCTGGTATTGTTGTTGCTGAGCTCTAGTATTCTTTTCACGGTTGTAGTATTCAGTGGCTGCATTGCTTGCTTCTTCTCTTGCATAGCCCTTGTCTTCAAGGTCTCTTTGATACTGTTCTGCGGCCTGCTTAAGTTGTTGCTCTGCCTGCATCTGCTGATACTGTTGCAACTGTTGTTGCTGCTGAGCATTTATCTGTTGCAGTTCATCAGCAGAGAACTGTGTAGGTGGCGTGGGTTGTTCTGCAACCGGTTGTTCGGTAGCCTGTGGTTGTTCCGTAGATGCAGCAGTCTCCTCTGCTACTGGTTGCTCAGTAGTTTCAGCTACCGGTTCCTGCGCAACCTGTTCTTCCTGTACCTCGGGCTCCGGGGCAGGTGTCGTATCTACTATCTGTTCATTTTCTGTAACCATATATTCCCTCCATTATCCAAATTTTAGTTACGCTATTCAACATTGTCAACTCTTCTTTCAAATATTTGTTTAGTTATATTTCTGGTTCTTATTATCTTATCTAATGTAGGTTCTGGCAAGAACGGGAATATCTCTTCAGGTATATCATACGCATATGACCCTGCATATATCCAGTTTATAATCTCTTTTTTCTCTTCACGAGAATAATTAGGATCATTCTGAAGTTGAGTAATAAACTTCCATTCTTTTCTGGCATAACTATTCATATCAGTTGCAGTAGCCATACTTTCTCGGAACTGAGAAAGAACCCTAGCCTTATCGTCCATGCGTTCTTCCCTAAAATCTTTAGTTTTTTGTGTAAGCCATCCTCCCCTTTCCATTTCAACACTCATCTCAGTACTATATTCTTTATTAATATCAAAGAACTCACTCATCACCGGACGTTTAATACTATATGGTATTTGTTTAGATAATTGCTCATCGTCAAAGTTAGGATATTCGTTACTATAAAGTTCATGCCATTCACGTATAGTTTTCGTTACACCATCTGGACCTTTAGCATTTAGATCTAATATAAGATTCAAAGCAGCGTCTCTTTTCCCCCGTATTTTATGCGTTTCGCTAGTAGGAACAAGCCCTGTCGTTTTAGTCTCTATCCTTTCCATTTCTGCTAAGGCCTGGCCCTTTGGAAGTGGAGGTATATCCTTAACTGGGCTTTCAAACATCTCTTCTAACTTTTGTTCACGAGTTGTATATGTCCTTGACTTACCATGCGTAGCAGTTATGGCAGCAATAACACTCATGGCAGTTTTATCTGGATATGCTTTTGCAAATTCCCATATATTCTTTGGAATTGCGGTTGTATCATCTACTCCCGCGGCTTCTCTAATCATCATATCTTGCATAGGTTGTGCAAAATTTGTATCCCATATTTCTATTAGTTCATCTCCAAGCATATTCATAAATGTACGATATAGAAGGCTGGATTTATCTAATCCTACAGGGCTGATAGATTGATCTTCTCCAGCTTGATCAGCTTCCAAGAATAAAGACTTGTTTATATCTTCATCCCAAATCATTCTATTTCCCATAAAATCTTCTTTGGTAAATATATAATTGACAATCAACTGCATTAAAGGAGATTGCTTACCTGTTCCCCATCGTGCGAATATATCCATGAAATCAGCAGGAACCTGTTCCCCGGTAGTACTACTTGTTTTCCTTCCATATAATAGTTGCATAAGTTTTCCGGCAACTCTTGTTTGTCCTCCCCACCAATGATCATAATAAGTATTTCCAATTCTTACGTTTCCAAAGTTTGCATCCCATGGATCCCATATTACTTTTACATTCTTTTCTCCCCAATCCATTTCTTCATCTTCTCCCTTACCTAGCCCAAGTCCTCTTCTTCCTCCCTCTAATAAAGATGCCCACATCATGAACTGAAGTCCTCTATATAGGAATAACGCAAGCGTAGCAGCAGTTCCCTGAGCTATTGCTCTGGTCATTTCAGCATGAGCTTTAGAATCTTTTGGTTCAAACTTATGTCTCTGTATTGCTCTTCTTACCATCATGGGTATGAATTCTAGATCTGAAGCAACCTTTCTTATGGAGAATACACCCATATTTGTAAGTGAGTGTAATGCTTTGCTTGGACCAGGATCTCTACCCATATTGTCGATAGGGCCAAGGTTGCCATACCCGGTAAGTATATGAGCCCTTCCTATTATTTCTTTTATCTCTTCATCTGTTACTATTGCTTTGTCTATATTATTTTTCCCATACCATTTTTCTTTTAAATCTTTAAGGTAAAGATATTCTTTTAGTACGTGATTAAATCTACTGGAAGCAGCAAATCCTATAGCCGCATTCTCAGCCTGTGCTGCCGTTGGCCAGAGATGCCTAAATGTTCTTCCTATAAATGTATTCATCAACGGTGCAAGTTCTATATCTTTTCCTGTTGCTCTTGCCGGTATAACTAATCCATTTCTTTTAAATAGGTTATATAAAGAATGAGATTCTATCGCATCAAGAGTTGTATCTACCTTTGCTCCTCCACCCGGCAACCATGCGTGCCAACTTAACTTAGTAGCTGCCCATGCAGTCTTTGGGTCTGTTGCCCACATAGGCCAACCCTGTATTCCGGGGATAGAATTGTCAGGAACAGATGCTAGTGTTTTAAATATACCGAATATATCTACTAAGTAATCCCAACCGTCATATCTATATATATCTATATATGCTTTTTCCATAGGATCAAGAGCATACTTCTTTGTTTTATACGCTTTACTCCCCTTCTCTGCCTTTTCAAAATAGTCAATCATAGTCTGGAATGATTCTCTAAGGTTCTTTGGAACCATATCCCAATTACCCACATATCCTTTAAGTAAGGTTTTTTGAGCTTTTATCTTTGCCCGTACAAGAGGATCTATTACGTCTGCCCCAAATATATCTTGTAATATTCTTAAGGTATATGAACCCGGAATACTAGGATTTTCTTTATCCCACATTCTGTATAGATTCATTTGTAGATTAAGCATGTCATACTGTCCGTTTATAGTATCTCCATATAGGAAAGGATGCTTAGCAGAATTTCTATATATCTCATCTGCAATCAGGGTTATTGTCTTGGGTAGATGACCAGTAAGAATATCTCTTACTCTAAGAATACGGTCTTCACTTACAACCTCACCTCTCTTTTTCAAAACATCTTCAAGTATATCTCCAAAGTTTTTAGATAGTAACTGCCTAGATTTATCCATCTTGTCGCCAGTATCTTTTCCTATTTTTCTCATTTCCATATTGTATGAATCAGAGAATTCACCAGGTCTTTGAGGGCCAAGATCTCTCTTGGCTACATCTACTATTCTTGGGGGTACAGTTCTTTTAATTTCTTTAAGGATATCCGATTGAACCAGTCCCATTTCTTCCATTCTTTCAAATACCTGTTTCATAACGGCTAAGAAGTGATCCTCGTCTTCAAACTCTGCTTCTCTTATTGACCTTTGCATTATCTGCTGAAGAGGTTCGTTGGTCAAAGGATCTTTAGCCTGTAGTCCTGTTTCAGTTCCATTGTTTATATAATTCCACATTGTCTGAAACCCTTCTATTTCTCTTGATGTGGGTTGTTTAGTACCTACCTTTTCAAATACGCTTCTCATCATAGAGTTTTCAGGCATCCATTTGGAAAGTCTGCCAGCTAAAGGAATACGTACATTTGCAAACGGAACATTAGAAATCTTTACTCCGGTTACGGTAGGTATATTCCTTCTAAGTTCTTTAGCTCTTTCAATCGCATCTCGCATACGTTTATTTGGAGTCATAGCTCTACGTATACCAGCACTTATTCCGGGGTCACCTATGAATCTACCAACTGCTCCTATGCCCTTACCCAATCCCTTTATAGCGGCTTTACCTAATGCACCAAAGCCTGCCTCTACAATATCATCTCCTTCAAACGGTACTAACGGACCACCCGGAGGTGGTGGAAGCTGGGGTGGTGGTGGTGGTGGTCTTCCTATACCACCGCCTCCTCCTCTTACTAAATCTACTGCTCTCTGCTCTATTTCTTTTTGATCAGCCGGTTGCCTTGTAAACCCGGGTTTATCTATTATGGCGGGCAAATCTCTTTGTCGCATTATAGGAAGATCTCCTCTATAAGCACCTTCGGTTAATCCCTTTTGCCATCCCATAGCAGTGCCTACCGTCTCTTCTAACAGGCCTCTATCATATGGTAGTTGAGTATAGCCTTCAGCCGCAAGTTGTCCAGATGGAAAATCAAATCGTTCCCATTGCCTCATTTTAGGTTGAAGTTCTGGAGGTACTTGTACTCCTTCCTCGATACCCGCCCTTCTGCCTATTCCTGTACCGTGTGGAGTAAGCATTCCTCTTATCTCTTCTGGCCGAGCATACGGAGATGGAATATCATGGCTTATTATTCCTGAAGATTCAAGCCCTCTACCGGGTTGCGGAAATGCCTTAATGGGTTTTCCTCCCGGATTAACTCCAGCTCTATAAAAAGGAGTTCTTCCGTATGATTGCGTTGGAAGGAAATTTTCTTCAACGTCAAACTGGTCACCAAATATAGTATATTCATCTATAAGAGCTTCTGGATCATATTTCTCACCGTAGGGTCGTGGAGTCATTCCCCGTAAAATATCAGTGGTTTCATGTAATCTTCTGACCTGTTCTTCAGGTAAGTTCCCAAGAGACATACCTGCTATTTCACCGGGAATTCTTTTAGTCTTTGCTGCCTTGAACCCTGCTGACATTAAGAAAGAGGTAGAGAAGTTCTCATGTACAACCGAATTTAAAAACCTAGCTATTGCAGAATCTCTCTGGGTGGCATAGTTTGAAAATTCTTTTATTTCATCTATATAAAAACTTTCTATTATTTCACGTAATTCAGAACTGTCTCTACCCGGAGGAACAAGATCTAAAAGGAATCCCTGTGAAGCAAATCGTGCACCAATATCATCTAATGCATCCTTAAGATTCCGACCCGTATACCCCGGTAACTGTATGTACCAGTCTGGCCTATGCACTGGCATTAATTCTGAATACCACAATGCTCTAATGTTATCTCCTCGATTATCCATATATCCCATACCAGGCCCAAGTTCCGGTTGAGCTCCTTCCCCCTGAGATACAATCTGCGTAGTTGAATCAAAAAAGTCACCACCTTTACGATGGTTATGCCCTAGTGTCAGCCAACCGTTTCTAAAATGTTCCATGTTCAAGAACTTAAGTGGTGGACCATAATCATTTTCCATATCTGGAGGAAAATATAAATTCTGTGCGTCTTCCCCTAATATATGATCCCAGTGAATACCATACCTAGCCTGCATGGCATTTGTTTGGCCAATAATCTCATCTCCAGTCTTCAAATCTGTAGTTCCTTCCATCCACCTACCCGTACTACTGTCATAAAAGACATCAAAATTACCATGGTCACTTTCTGCTAGAAAGTGGAATTTTGGATCGTCTAACTCAAGCAGAGCATTACTATTATCTACAAGGACAACCTCTCCCTCTTTAAATCCCGGAGATGTATCCCCGGCTGCATGCCTATCTGCTATCATCTTTGGACGGAATACTACTCTAACTCTAGGTATAAATGTTCCTTCTTCTGACTGTAATCCATGTACTCTGCTTTCTATTGGTCTACCACCCACGGTACGATATTGTACTGCACGTATAGCTTCATCAGGAGAAAGTTCCTTGCCCCTAAAATGTGGTATATTTGAAGTTCCCGCCATAAGATCGTTCAGAAGATTACGTGTAAGTCTTTCAATTTCTATGCCCATATTATTGGCTGCATCTGCACCCTCTGGCCCCCATCTTATACCGGAAGGCCTACCCGGGCGGGTTAAATATGGGATATCACCGGCTCCCCTTGTTTGACTTTCAATCGGCCGTAACCCAGAGGGTATTTCGTCTGCCCACATATAATAGGTCATAGCACTGCCATGATCATATACATCATTTTTATACTGTATGGAAGATATAAATCCACTTTCGTTGGGATGCGTAGGAGGATATATGTTATCTAAAAAATAATCTACAGCATCTCTGAATTCTGTACTTCTTTCATAATCGAGTATGAACCTGTCAAGCCACTTTTGGCCTTGTGGTGTTAGGTTTCCTAATAGAGGACCTTTTCTTGTTTGTTTCCCTGCCATGTCATGAATGGCTCCATCATGATCAAAAAGATTAAGTAATGCCTCTTCCGGTGTATCTCCGAGTATCATTCTGAGTCCGACTATTTTGCCGGCCTTTTCAAAATCAGGTTGGCCTTCATAACGAACCGCAGTTCCCCAAGGAACTGCCCTTTCAAATGTAGTTCCAATATGTGTACTGGCATTTAGACCAAGCCCCGCGATGAAATCTCCTATCCTGCTAGGATCCATAGTCATTTCTCTAGTAAGATCCATAATAGACCATGGATTATTTACCCACTTTTCTGTTGTTCCTACATAAAGAGGTACAATACCTGTAACCACCTGCCTAACCGGTGGGTTTTCGTAGGGCTCATCTCTTTCTAATCTTCCTGTATATATATCGGCTTGACTCTTTAAAGGTATAGGCTGATCTCTTTTAGTTGGCAGTAGCCCCATCTTTTGTAATTCTACATATTGAGGGCTACCCTCTTGGTAGACCTTGGCCAGGTCTACACCTTTTATTTCGTTCTTAAATAACTTTCTTGAAATATGTTTGTATAGAGTATCGTTACCATACACGGGAGAAGTATATGACGGGTCTCCTCTCTGTGGTACTTTAAGAGCCGTCACTCCTTCATCTTCTTCTCTTTTTAACTGAGCTGCTCTCATCCTTCTTATCTCTGTAGGATCCCATACTTCAATTCCTCGCTCAACTCTTCTCGGTGTATCTACCACGTCAAACTCTTCTGGTACTTGCAAATTCATATATTCTTCATCAGTCAAATTAAATCTTTTTTGAAATGATTCTTGTGGTCCCAACATAGACCTCTGAAAGGCTTCCATCAATTCTTCTTCGGTAGGTTCTACCCTTGGTCCCATCATAGCTGCACGTGGACTTTTACCCCGGGGAGTTGGAAAGGTTATATATAACCTATGAGGCTTTACTCCGAATCTACCACCGGATTTAAATGTAACAGAATCAAATCCAAGCTCAGACAAGAAGTCTAAAGGAGTTGTTCTGTATTGCCATCTGGAATAATTGGTTGTCCCTTGAACATCTGTTTGTTCTCCTATTTCCATACCTTTCTTTCCAAACTTATCCTGCTCTCCCCTAAGCATTTCAATCGTTTCATTTCCTAGCCTGTTATATGATCTATGTCCTGTTAGTTTTGTTATAAATTCATATAGCTCTGCGTTTGTTTCTATTGAATCAATCGAGGTATAATTCTTGTCTTCATATGGATTTTTATATGGTCTTATCTTTCCCATCCGTTGTTGTATCTCTGAAGATATAGAGGTCATATCCGTTAACATTTTTTGTCCGAATATACGTTCTAAATCTACATCCCATCCAAATCCACCTTGGCCCAAATTAAATCCTGCAAAAGGAGAGCCTTGTTCTATAAATAATTGTCTGGCAGGATCCGGAAGCATACCCTCATAATCTGGACTTAATGGATTCTCTCCTACTGCTGGCCTTGATGCTCTTCTAAATGTACTGAATGCCTCTTGCAATATTTCTGTTGGTATATCTTCTGGAACATTAAGTATATTTCTAATGTTTGGATCCATTATATCTAAAGACTCATCTCCATATGTATATAAAAAATTTCTGATTGCTTTTATCGCAACAACTTGTTCTTTAGACATATGGAAAGACGTATCTGTCATTTCAGAAGCCATATCCAGCCAAGTATTAAAAGCATCATCGAATCTCTCGGAACGAATTTGAGCGGGATGCTTCCACATATTCTTTAAAGAATCATCCATCATATCTTTTAAACTAAATGTACCTATCTCTACCTCTCCGGTATTTAAAGCCTTGGCTACTGCATATAGGTCATGTCTTAAATCAAGTGCTCTTAATAATTGAGTCATCCACGTAACTCTTGCTATGTGCCATGCCTCCATCATATTAAGCTCTGGGTTTGCCTCTAACCCTGCCATAAGTACGGGGTATTCATTTTCTACATAATAATCGTTCAGAGTCTTGGGGTCACCCATGTCATAGATATCATCCCAAAGACGACCCTTTGGATTCTTAAGCCAATTTTCTCTAAATGCATGCCACCTATCAGAAGTAAGGTTATGTATAGAAAGCTTTTCAAACCTTGCACGCATTCCGGGGTTTAGGCCTTTTTTAAACTCGTTTATCCTCTTTACAGCCAGATGGGGTGCAAGGCTTGGCACTGACATCCACTGACCTCTCTGGTGCATATCCTCATCAGTATATCCGTGGAACTCTTTTAGATACTGTTGACGGTATTTAATCATAGGCCCTTTTGCCCATCGTATATGTGAAGTATCTATACGAGCTATTTCTTCTGGAGACTTTCCTTTTCTACTAGAATCCAATCTCCGTTTAATAGTATTAATAACAGGCTTGACTTGTGATTTTCCTGCCATGTCAAAAGATTTTGTTAGATTTAAATAAGCAGTCCTGTCATCTTGCTGAAGCGTTCTCATAGATGCTTCATAGTCTGCCTTGTTTATGAACTCAGGAAGGCCTGTCTTTTTATTTATAGTTCTTGATATCCAGTCTTCTTGAGCTGGCGTGAACCTCTTTATCATATCCCTCTTGGCTTTTATTGCCTTAAGATCTAATTCTGTCAATGTCCTGAATACCATAGGATACGGAAAGTGTTCCATCGCTTCAATTAAATCAGCAGGTACATCAGGATATTCCTTTGTAAAGCCCCATACCTGTTCAAAAGGTATGATAAAAAGATCATCTCCGTTTCCGTTCATGAGATGGTTTAATTCCCAGTAATATTCCCAGTCGCCCATATCCCTACCAGTAAGAGATTCCGGGTCTCGTTTAAAGGTTTGCGTGCCTTGTTCAGATATTCCTGTAACTGGAGATTTAAGCTGAACCACAGCTACCGTTCCACTTTCTATCGCCTTTTTACTTTTGGGGTTTACTGCTATCTTTTCAGGAAGAGCTAAGGTTTCTCTTCTAACCAATGGACTTGCTATATTAACATATGGAAGTACGTCAGAAGGTTCAGTCGCTCTTTTAAATGGAGGGCGTGCTTCTGTTGGAACCAGTGGTCCACCGGCTTGAGGAGCTACATATGGCAATGCATCCAGTGTTCTCCAGTTTGGGCCGGGAGGTTCAGGAGCATATACAACCACCTCTCTCCATTGCCCTTCAATAATATCATCGCCCAGGTCTTCTATATCAATTATACTAGGGGATACATCTATTGCTTTTTCCTCATAAGGAAGAATACCTGTTTCGATACCTTCCTCCTTTAAAGTTTCTGGAGTCTTACGTGGAATCATTCTATCCTGTGTCGGACCTGGTTTAAGTTCAGGGTCGATTATATCTTTAGTCCCTTTCCCGGGTCGATGGCTCCATGTACCATCCTTATTTCTTACCATTGCATCATCTGCAGGAACCCACCTTCTAAAGAAATCACCGCTTATACCATGTTGTTTCTTCCACTGCGTATACCAATCTGCTTGCTCTATAGTCTTTTTAAGTCCTGCGGCGGTTTTTTCTCCAGCCTTAGTTCTTGCAAGAAACGCTGCTCCTTCCGTTATTCCTCTTAAGTTTTCTACTCCAGCCCACTTTGCTAGTCTTCCAGCTCCACCTAGGGTTTTACCTACAATAGGCCCTGCGGCTATATCTGCCGGCCACCAGAATGGATTGGGCGTGTCAATCATAACCTCCATCCACCAAGGAGAACTTTTCTCGTATGCTTCTCCTCTCCACTTTCTTTCCCATGCTCTAATAGATAACTTCTGGGCTTTTGGAATATTTTCAAACGAGCCGTGTTCTTCTATGGCTTCGTTCCACATATTCTCGACTTTAAGTTCTACTTTTTTAGATCCTTGATGTACTGCCTCAGAACTATGTTTATCAATACCACTAAGTCCTTTAGAAGCAGGAGTTATGGCTTGCCCATGCCCTAGGTCGGTAAAGGGTTGAGGACTATCTAATGGCATACCTGAATTAGGATCTATAGGTTGAGGAGGAAACTGTCTTTCTCCCATTTCTCTCTTTCTTTGCCTAAGCCGTTGACGTTCCTCATATGTCTTATCTCCAATCGGACCAGCAGCGTCAACCAGACCTGCTATAAATTTACGTCCTTCTAGCCCAAAAGATTGGGCCTGGTCATACCAAGCCTGTAAATCAACAGTTCGTGCAGTAGCACCTGTAGAAGGAGAAAGTAATCCGAAAGGCAGAGGTACTTTATTTAAAGGACCCCAAGTCTGAATACCTTCTCCGTAATTTATTCCAGATACTGGGTCAACGAATTTACCAGTGGGTTGTGGTGGTGGTTGTTGTTTCTTTTTACTATCAGATTCTAATAGATCCAGATAGTCTTCAAATGAATCGAGTACACCTTTAGGTTTTCCGTTAGGGTCAGCCATGCTATCTCCCTAGAAATATAACTGTCGTGTTCGTGGTGCGTATGTACTTGTATATCCACCGCCTCTCATCTGAGGAGACGTGGACGTATATCTTTCCATGAATGGATTCGTATCTTCAAGCCAAGTATAGAACGGGGTATAGTCTCCCTGTTTATTATCCCTGACTAAACTTCCTAGGTTTCCCAAGTACTGATTATATATATCCGAGAAGCTACTCTCATATGTACGTTGAGCCGCAGGGGATTTTAATCCGTATCTGGCCGACTGGTCATAGCCGGGCTGATCGCTATAGTAAGCGGCCTCTGGGCTATACTCAAGAAACTCCATCCAGCCTGTACCGGTAGGACCAAATCCACCCCACGCTTCTTGTGGGTCAAATCCTTTGCCTAATAATCCATTGGACATTATTACCTCCAGTTAGCAAACGCAGTAGCACCTGGTCCCATTTGACCGGGTTGAGCACTAAATCCACCGCCTGCCATATAGTTCTGTACTAATCCTAATCCTGTGGATCCCGGGTTAGCCAACAGATATGCATTCATCTGTTTCTCCAAAGCATCTCTTCGGAACTTATTCATAGGGTTCCACATATCTTGACCCGACAGTCCTTCTGCGCCATATATTGTATTCTTTGCATCTTCCAAATCCATAGAACGCAACACATCTCCTCTACCTATATGCCATCCGGGGTCACCTTCTACTCCACCTACTCCTACATTAGCAGCAGTGATCTGCGCAGCTCTATCTGTCATATTCGTACCTCCCCACCCTGCTACTCCGGGTATATATGTAAAGCTTTGACTTTCGGCGGGAGATGAACCTACAAGATTAAACCCCATTGCATCTGCTTGAGATGGCTCCAATGGTTCCTCTCTTATAGTTATGTTGCCACTTGAATCTACATATCTATATCCTCCGGGTGCTCCTGTCCCTGCTATTGGCGTTCTTGTACCCATAAGTGCACCGCCCTTACCCCAATCAGTTAACATGTTTTGATAATCTTGCTGACTAATTCCCTGTCCTAGTCGGTTTGTTGCCCAAGGGGTAAATCCCTGAAGTAGTTCTGGCCGTTGTGGTGCTCCTACTCCTCCAAAGCCTTCCCCTACCATCTGTTCTCCAAAATAAAGTGCTGATAGGCCGGGAGCCGCACCGGCTTGCATAGACTCAGCAAAGCCTCCAAAGGCTCCGGCGGGTGCTTGCCCTGCTATATCTAATGCCGAGTAATATCTTAAACGCTGATCAGAAGATGCTGCTATCTGGTATTGTGCAGGAGTAAGATCTTGATAATTTGTAACTCTTCCCTCTTTATCAAATCGAACTCCTCCATACTCCCAGTACCCACCATCTGGTAAAGTACTGTCTTCAATCCATCTTACATTAAAATTTATATGGGCCGGTCTTGTGGGTGCTGTTGCCATTGCTTGCCTCCTGCTTTATTTTGCGTTAACGAAATCAGATATACTTGAATGTGTCCAGTTATTTTTCCTTGCATCATTTATAAGCCCTGTAGATATAATACGAGATGCTTCTGCTGGAGCACCCGGTATTATCTGGTCTGCATTACTTGATATAGCCACATTATAATCCTGTGGATATTTAGTTCTAGCATGATGTTCTAACACCTTAATATTTCTTTCCATCACTCCAGGTCTATGTACTCTATCATATGTTGATGCATCAATCATTGCAAGTAGTCTTATAGTTTTATTGACATTGTCAAATATATTTGACTTTTCAACCATATCTGTAATCTGATCTTGAGGAGATTTAGTACCGGGCTCAGGTAGTGGATCTAAAGCCATATCATAAGTATAAGGAACTTCCTTTTCTACAGAAAGATATTTATCTACTAATCTATTTGCCTTACTTTTAGAAGTCTCTGCTCCCCACTCCGGCATTTTACCGGAGGTATAATTCATAAGGTAGTCATAATAAGATGCATCTGTATCTCCAAGAACTCTATCGTAATCGTACATCATGTCTATATATCCACCAGACTTAACTAGAGATGCAAAGTGTTGTTTACCCATAGGATGTATTGCACTAAAGTGAGGAGTAGCATAGTACTTACTTCTATCAGAGTTTTTTACATTACTATCCATCTGGGTAACTATAGGATCTATCTGTGTAGTAGTTGGCTGTATAGATGGATAAAGAATATTTCTTAATTCAGATTGCTCCTTCATGACATCATACATAGTTAGGGCAACCTTCTCGTAATTATCATATTTTAATTTAGTATCTGGGTCTAAAAGATTATACTGTTCTGAACCGGGGTATGCCATTGCAAAGTTTGGATCCAGTGCGATTCTTATTTGATTCATGATTTCTTCACGTGTAGCAGTAACATCTTGTTCATTAAACAATCTATCTGCATTAGACCAGTCAGCATTCGCAAAGGCAGACGTTTCCCAAAAGTAAGGTCTCTCCTGAACACGTTCTATTCCATTCGGCAAATCATTTACCAGGTCTCTTATCATTTCTCTTTCATCGCTGAACTTGGGGTATCTACCCAAGGAATGAAACATCGTCCTTGCAAATAGGTTGTGTTCTTGTTCCGGAGGATTGCCATCATATCTTGCAAGATAGTTTTCATATGCTCTTGTCAGTATAGACTTTAACCTATGGTCGTCTTCTCCGGTTTTAAACTGTTCATCTTGAGGATTATCCAAAATCATAAATAAACGCCTAAAAAGTTCCTGAACTACTGGATCTAAAGCAGGCATCCTATCCTCCCGGACCTATAAGTCCCATCCGTGCAAGTCTTTCTTCTTCAGACATAGCCCCGGGTCTTGGAGTACCGGGTGGTACTGCCGGTCCCATCGGTGGTACAGGCATCGGAGGTGGTACACCCATAGCCGCATTAGGCATAACCTGTGGAGGCAATCCCGGAGGTCCTCCCATCGGAGGCATCATGCCGGGCTGACCCATCTGTGGTTGCTGAGGCTGTGGAGGCATGAACGCCTGCATCATAGCCTTTTGTTTTTCATGTAGTATCATAAGCATTTCACCGAAATAGAGTTTAGCAAGATCGGGTCTGCCTCGATTCTCAAGGCTCTGTAGAATAGTCATGAGCTGTGCTTCAGGCAGAGCTCTTTCGGCCGCCTGCTCTTTAAGTGCATCATCGACCTGGTCTGCATCCTGCATACCCAGTATCATATCTCTGATAAAGATATCTGGCAGTAGAGGAGTCTCGCCTTCTCTGGCTATCTGTGCCTGACTCATCTTGGACATATCGTCCTGTGGCAACTTAGATACCAGTTTGATTTCAGGCTCCCCGCCACGCTTGACTATATTAGGAGTAATCTCCTGTGAGAAGTATGTCATGTCCTGCATCTGCCCGCTCACCTCTATAGACTTGAAGCTACCCGATGCGTACTGCTCAGATAGAATAAGGAATATACTTCTGTATGCTTTTTCAAGTGCCTGTGTTCTAGGAGTTAAAACAGATTCTACGCCCTGCCTAAGTGTATTGATAGCATATCCGGATAGTTGGAATTCAAGCTGGCCGTATACAGAATGAGGCAGAGAACCTCTTTGGAGTTCTCCACTCATCATACTCATGAAGGCTCCTGCTTCTTTTGACATCTCAAGCATGCCTAGAGGTTCTACCTCTTCTCCCTGAGCCAATGCTATCTCTGTTCCTTCTTTATAAGGATCTTCTTCTAATGTCTTCATGCCGTCTTTAGACTTAACCTTAAGTCCCTGCTTTCTGCTTCTTGCTGTAAGTTCAAGCATAGTAGATAGCATAAAGTTATTATCTTCATAGTTGACTCTATTTGATTTAAATATACTTTCACCGACATCTGCTATGGCTTCATTGCCTATAACATCTGACTGTATAAGTGGAGTAGCACCTACCATACCTAGGAATACAGGAACTCCGTTATGACCGTGCTTGGTTTTTTTCTTTAAAACCCTGTCATCCATCACAACATAGTTGTCTTCTCTATCATAGAAGTCGTATACATCCACACCGTTTTCATGTACGCCATGCATGGTATTATCTACCTTCACACCGTATTGTTCTTTTATTTCTGATGCAGTCTTTTTAATCTTATAGCAGGCCCACGTAAGGCCTGTAGATGATTCGCCCCAGTATGTATTTATAGGATCCCAAGGTGTTATATCTACATTAGTAGACCCATCTTCTTCTTTAACAAGGAGAGCTCTACCGGCATACCATCCTCTTATAGTGGTATACCAAGCAAGTTGGTCACGTACTCTTGGAGCCATTCTCATACATAGGGTATCGTCTGCGGCACGGAGTATTCCTATCAGGAATCTTTCTGTATCGTTATTTATATCTCTCTGCTCACGGTCATCACCGTTTACAGGGATTCTTATAATAAGTTCTGCACTTGTCAGGAAGCTTATTACCTTATCTGCAAATACCTGTGGTTCGTTACTGGTATAAGACTGATATCCGTCACCTGCATCGTAGGGATCCAGTCTATACAGCCGATGATCTTTATCCATCCTGTCCCGCATGGGGTAGGTTGAATCGTGGTGGTCTTCTACAAGGTTGATTATCTCTGTTGGTTTTCTTCTTGCCATTATCGCCACCTTTTGACTTTGATTGTATCTCTGCCAACAATATATCCGTAGCCATATCTTTCGACAAGTCCATAAATCAAAGCTTTTATGCCGTGATTGTTCTTATCTTCCGGAGTTTGACCTACAACATTACCTTCTCTATCAAACTTCCACCTATAAGTTCTGGTCTGTCCGTCAAAAGGAGAAGGAACTACACCGAATTCACTTAAAACTCCTAAACATTTACTATTTATCATGATATTTGGTTGCTTTGATACAGGATCTGGCTTTAAAAATGATTTTAAACGCTCGGTTCCATCATTTATTTTAACTTTTTCTGAAGAAAGGTACAATCCCGTCTCTTTCATCCAGATCTCTGCGGGGGCCGGCATGGCCTGGTGCTGATAACCTGCAACGTCTATCACTCCGAACTGTACATCCTTCCACCAGAGGCGGGATTTACAGATATCTATCATCTCTTCTGTGACAAGGCCTCGTTCATAGACTTCATCTATGACCATGATCTTATCTCCCACTACCTGAATCGCTTCTATGGCATAAGCTCCGGCATAACCGGGGTCCATCCATATATGAACAGGAAGTCCTTCTTCGTATTCTACATCTCCAACATGTATATCTGCTCTGAACTCAGGAAACACCAGTCCTTTAGGTGGAGACGGTATACCCGCTATCCTTTCCATAAAGAAACTATCTGATGCTTCTCTTTCCAACTTAAGTATCTCGGGATCTTCTCTTCCCCCGGGATATAGGTGCTGATTTGTATAACTGGGTAGAGAGAAACTCTGCTCGTCTTCTCCGGGAATCTGCCAAGAGGTAAACAGTTGTGGATACCAACCTAGGCTACCTTCAAATGTTCCACCAAGAAACAGCCATCCACGTTTAGGTGCACACCTGCCACGCAGTCTGAAGAATGTCTCCAGGTCTAGCTGACTGGCCTCGCATCCGATAATACCATTCGGGGCACGCATAGCCAGAGTTCTGGGATCTTTAGCTGATTTAGTCTCTATCCTAGTACCATCTGCGAGTACTATCCTGCCCGGGTCTACCCTCTTGCTGGATTCTTTAAGTACACCCAGCTTGGCAAAGTCCTCAACCAGATACTCGAACTCGGCTCTGGTACGTTCATAGTCTGCTGCAACCAACCAGTACAGACCAGGATCAGGAGTCTCTGCAAACCTAGATAACAGGTATTTACTTGCTATCATCGACTTACCGGCCTGCTCACCGCCGGCTACAAGTATGAATCTCTTTCTGCTTTCAAGTATAGGTTTCTGTGCCTCGGTAGGCTCAAACCCTATGACCTTGTATATATATTCCCCTACATTAGTTACCGTCTGAGTTGCCATTCTTTAAGCTCCCAAACTTTTCGCTCAAGGCTTTCTTCTCTTCTTCATATTCCAATACGGTTTTCTGTGCACTGGTGTTCTTAACAGCCTCTGCTTTTTTAGATTCACTCTTTATATCAGAAGAAACCTTCCTAAACTCTGCAAGAAGATCTCTGGCTTCCCCGGAAGTTTCAGTTGCACCCTTGTATTTCTCCGGTGCGTTACCGTTAAGAAGAAATATAAGAAGGGTGGGGTTAGCCTTATAGTCCCTCTTTTCAGCCATCTCTTTAACCAACCCAAGGGCTATATCTTCAAGTGCCTCTACAAATCCCTTCCTAGCCTCTTCAAACCTCTTGGCAAATTCTGGATCCCTCTTTATCCACTTGTTCACCCTATCTCTTTTTATTCCTATAGCATTAGCCGCCGCACTTATAGTTCCTGCGGTGGGATATACTTTTAAAAAGGCTTCCTGTCTCTCTTGGATAGTAATATTGTCCTGCATAATTAAAAATAATAACCTAGACATTAATAAATCGCAACTGTAAACTCAAATCACCGGGGGTTCCCTAAGTCGGATCTCCTCCTTCGTGCTGACCGCATAGAGCCGACTTCCTTCATGCCCCCGGCTATGATATAATCCGCTGAACCGGGGAGTTGAAGGAATAGAACGATACAGGTTGCACTCCATACCTCGTTCGTCTCCCAAACTTTTACCAAAAGATAAAACGCCACACTCCCCGGTGCCTCACGTGCGTGCGTAAGATGTACATGTACATTATTTACAATTCCAATTTACTTAAGTAAATTGCTAATTGTAAATATCAGATGTATATAGTACTATTAAGAGACGGGGGGAATCAGGGGTTGTTTTACACAGATGTAAATTATTTACAGGATAGTAATTATCTCTCGCTACTGTGTAATGCAACCCTGATCCTTTTATAAAAAATAATCTGTCATGGGTAACCAGAAAGAAAAAAGAGAAAGCCTAAGCCATACCCCCCTCCCCTCACAACCCCAAAAGCACCATAATTGGCTAAACAACCAACACCACGAGCACCAAGACCACACCACCCAACACCCCCCCACCGGACACCACGCACCCTACATCACCACACCACCTTGCAACTAGCACCATGCACTGCCCCCACACCTCATCATCCC
>Ga0114905_1000858_pt1 | contig 17817 bp, 18 predicted proteins | sample MalvireepMed_b05_FD_83499 | JGI IMG/M metagenome (GOLD analysis project Ga0114905, IMG submission 83499) | Marine viral communities from the Global Malaspina Expedition - Malaspina viral metaG DeepMed_b05 | ecosystem: Environmental > Aquatic > Marine > Oceanic | place: Mediterranean Sea...
GTGCTGAGCGATGCGGGGCTCGACAGGTTGCGCGGGATCGACCCCGAAAGCCTGCCACGGGACGACGGCGATCCGCGCCTTGGGCCCTGCGTGGCGGGTGTCGGCAAGTTCCTCGGCATCGGGCTCAACTACGCCGATCACGCCGCCGAGACGGGCATGGACCTGCCCGAAGAGCCGATCGTCTTTGCCAAGGCGACCTCGTGCATCGTCGGGCCGAACGACGACGTGCAGATGCCCAAGACCTCGGATAAGCTCGATTGGGAAGTGGAACTGGGCGTCATCATCGGCACCCGGGCCAAGAATGTCTCGGAGGCCGAGGCACTGAACCACGTGGCGGGCTATTGCGTCGTCAACGACGTCAGCGAACGCGCTTTCCAGGCCAAGCGCTCGGGCCAGTGGACCAAGGGCAAGTCGCATGACGGCTTCGGCCCCATCGGCCCCTGGCTGGTGACCCGCGACGAGGTGCCGGACCCGCAGAACCTGGCCATGTACACAGAGGTCAACGGCCATCGCTACCAGGACGGATCGACGAAAACGATGCATTTCGGCGTCGCCACCATCGTCGCGCATCTGTCGGAATTCATGACGCTGCATCCCGGGGATGTGATCGCGACCGGCACCCCGCCCGGTGTAGGGATGGGGCTGAACCCCCGGGTCTTTCTCAAGATCGGGGATGTGATGGAATTGAGCGTGGCCGGGCTGGGCGTGCAGCGTCAGACGGTCGTGAGATCGGAGTAACGATGACACTTTTACAATCGCTGGCCGCCGCCACGGCCTGCATGACGCTGGCCCTGCCTGCTGCGGCGCATGAATTCTGGATCGCACCGCTGATCTACGAGGTGCCGTCGGATTCGCAGCTGATCGCGGATATCCGCGTGGGCGAGCGCATGGTCGGGTCGGCCAGCGCCTATATCCCGCCGAATTTCCGGCGGTTCGAGGTCCGCATGAACGGCGAGACCTTCGAGGTGCCGGGCCGCGCGGGCGACCGTCCCGCGCTGAACATGCGCAGCCCCGAGGCCGAGGGGCTGGCCGTGGTGGTGCACGAAACCAAGGACTATACGCTCACCTACAAGGACTGGGACACCTTCGTGGAATTCACCGAGCACAAGGATGTCACCTGGGCGCAGCAGGACCACATCGACCGCGGGTTGCCCCGCGACAAGGTGCGTGAACGCTACACCCGCTACGGCAAGAGCCTGATCGGGGTCGGGGCCGCCGAGGGGTCGGATGCGGAGGTCGGCCTGCGGACCGAGATCGTGGCCGAGACCAACCCCTATACCGATGACCTGTCCGACGGGTTCACCGTGCGGGTGCTCTACGAAGGCGCGCCGCGGACGGACACGCAGGTGGAGCTGTTCGAAAAGGCGCCCGGCGCGAAGGAGGCCACGTCGAGCCTGCACCGCACCGATGCCGAAGGCCGGGTCACGCTGCCGGTTGCGGCGGGCCATGAATACCTGGTGGATTCGGTGGTGATGAACCCGCTCGACCCGGGGGCAGAGGACGGCCCGGCCTGGGAATCGCTCTGGGCGTCTCTGACCTTCCGCGCGCCGGTGCAATGACCGGGCTGATCGCGGCCCTGCGCGACGCGCTGGGCGAAGGCGGAGTGCTGACCGGCGATGACGCCGTCCCGTGGTCGCGCGACTGGACCGGGCAGTACCGCTGGACACCGCTCTGCGTGGTTCGTCCGCGCAACACGGCAGAGGTGTCGGAGGTGCTGCGGCTCTGTCACGCCGCGGGCCAGCCGGTGGTGCCGGTGTCGGGCAACACCGGGCTCAGCGGCGGCACGTCGGGCGCGGGCGCCGTGATGCTGTCGATGGGCCGGATGAACCGCATCCGCGAGGTCCGGGCCGAGGCGCGGCTTGCGGTGGTCGAAGCCGGGGTGATCCTGTCGTCCCTGCACGACGCGGCAGAGGCGCAGGGGCTGATGTTCCCGCTGACCTTCGGCGCGCGCGGTTCTGCCATGGTCGGCGGCTTTCTCGGCACCAATGCCGGTGGGTCGAACGTGCTGCGCTACGGCAATACCCGCGACCTCGTGCTGGGGGTCGAGGTCGTCCTCGCAGACGGCCGTGTGATGAACCTGATGTCGGAGCTGCACAAGGACAACTCCGGCCTGAACCTTCGGCATCTGGTGATCGGCGCCGAAGGCACGCTGGGGGTGATCACCGCCGCGGTGCTGAAACTGGTGCCGAAGCCCGCGGCCTACGCCACAGCGATGGTCGCGGTGCCGTCGCTCGACGCCGCGCTGGGCCTGCTCAACGATCTGCAACGGGCCACTGGCGGCGCGGTGGAGGCCTTCGAGTACATGCCGCGCACCTACCTCGACGCCTACCGCGCGCGCTTTCCCGACACCCGGCCGCCGTTTGACACCGATTACGAGACGACTGTGCTGGTCGAAGTCGGGGCCACCGCGCCGCGCGACGCCGCGCCCGACGCCGAGGGCCGCGTGCCCGTGGCCGTGCATCTGGAGCAGGTGCTGGCCGAACGGCTGGAGGCTGGCGCGGTGCTGGACGCGGTGGTGGCGCAGAACGACACGCAACGCGGCGAGATGTGGGCAAGGCGCGAGGCTGCTGGCGAGGTCTGCCTGACCCGGCAGCCGATGGTCAACAACGACGTGGCGGTGCCGCTCGACAAGGTGTCGGTCTTTCTGGATCGGGCGGGCGCGCGGCTGGCGCGGCTCGATCCCGGTGCGGTGCCGGTGGTGGTGGCGCATCTCGGCGACGGCAACGTGCATTACGCGGTCTGGCCCACGTGCGACGACGCCGCGCTGGCCGATGCGATCATGGAGGCGGTCGAAGACGAGGTGCTGGCGCTCGGCGGGTCGTTCTCGGCAGAGCATGGCATCGGCCTCACCAAGCGCCCGAGCATGGCGCGGCGCAAGGACCGGGTCGCGCTGGAGGCCATGCGCGCGGTGAAGGCGGCGCTTGATCCCAAGGGGATCCTGAATCCGGGCAAGGTGTTTCCAGGCTGAAGCGGTGCGATCCGGCTGCGCCGGATACGAGAGGCGCTGCCTCTCGTGCTCTCCGGAGTTTATCAGCAAGATGAAGGGGCGGGTCAGACCTTGTCGGCGCCGCTGTGCCAGTCGAAGAAGCCGGGACCGGCGCGGGTGAGCAATTCCTGCGCGAGGTCGCTGCCCATCGCCGCGCCATCTGAGATCGGGCCGGAGCGGTGGCCGGAATGGGCGGTGGAGCCGTCCGGGCGCAGCACCTCGCCGCGCAGGTGCAGGCTGTCGCCGTCGAGCTCCGCAAGGCCCGCGATGGGTGTTTCGCAGGAGCCGTCAAGTGTGGCGAGAAAGGCCCGTTCGGCGGCGAGGCGCTGGCCGGTGGGGCCATCGTGGATCGCTGCCAGCATCTGCGCCGTGCGGTCGTCGTCGGCGCGCCGCTCGATGCCGATGGCGCCTTGCGCGACCGCCGGAAGCATGTCCTCGGGCGCGATGGCGGTCTTCGGCACCTCGTCCATCTTCATGCGGTTGAGCCCGGCCATGGCGAGGAAGGTGCAGCTGGCCACGCCGTCCTCGAGTTTCTTGAGCCGGGTCTGCATGTTGCCGCGGAATTCCACCACCGTGAGGTCGGGGCGGCGGTGCAGCAGCTGGGCGCGGCGGCGCAGGCTCGAGGTGCCGACCACCGCGCCGCTGGCCAGTTCGGCGATGCCGGTATGGTGCGGCGAGATGAAGGCGTCGCGCACATCCTCGCGCGGCAGGTAGGTGTCGAGCATCAGCCCGTCGGGCTGCAGCACCGGCATGTCCTTCATCGAATGCACGGCGATGTCGATGCCGCCCGACAGCAGCTCTTCCTCGATCTCGCGGGTGAAGAGGCCCTTGCCGCCGATTTCCTTCAGCGGCCGGTCGATGATCCGGTCGCCGGTGGTCTTGATCACCACGATGGTGAAGGCCTCGTGCGGCAGGTCGAAGGCCTGGGCCAGGCGGTCGCGGGTCTCGTTCGCCTGGGCCAGAGCCAGCGGCGAGCCGCGGGTGCCGATCTTGAGGGGCGCGTCGGGGGTGGGCAAATCAGATGTCATGCACACTGCTTAGCCCTGTCCCCCGGGCCTGACAACCATGCTCGCGGCTTGACATACGGGCGCAGGCATCCGACCCATGTGTAAACCTGAGAGGACAGAGCTGAATGACCAAGACGATCCTGCGCGCGCTGGCGGGCGAAACCCTTCCCACGCCACCCATCTGGATGATGCGCCAGGCGGGCCGCTACCTGCCGGAGTACAAGGCGACGCGGGCGCAGGCGGGCGACTTCCTGTCGCTGTGCTACAACCCGGAACTGGCCGCCGAAGTGACCTTGCAGCCGATCCGGCGCTACGGCTTCGACGCGGCGATCCTGTTTGCCGATATCCTTTTGCTGCCGCAGGCGCTGGGGGCGGACCTGTGGTTCGTGACCGGCGAGGGGCCGCGGCTGTCGACGATCACCAGCGAAGAGGATTTCGGCAAGCTGAAGCCGGTGCATGCCATCGACGACACTCTGTCGCCGGTCTACGAGACGATCCGCATCCTGCGCCGGGAGTTGCCCGAGGAGACGACGCTGATCGGTTTTGCCGGCGCGCCCTGGACGGTGGCCACCTACATGATCGCGGGGCGCGGCACGCCGGACCAGGGGCCGGCGCATGCGCTCAAGGACGGGAACCGGGCGCTCTTCGAACAGCTTTTGGGCAAGATCACCGAGGGCACGATCGAATACCTGTCGCGGCAGATCGAGGCCGGGGCCGAGGTGGTCAAGATCTTCGACAGCTGGGCCGGGTCGCTGAAGGGCGCCGACTTCGACCGCTACGCGAAGGAACCGGCGCGGATCATCACCGAGGCGCTCAAGCGCCGGCATCCGGGTATTCCCGTGATCGCCTTCCCGCGCCAGGCGGGCGACGGCTATATCGGCTTTCACGCCGCCACCGGTGCGGATTGCGTCGCGGTGGACGATTCGGTCAGCCCGGATTGGGTGGCGGAGCATGTGCAGAAGGACGGCTGCGTTCAGGGCAACCTGGCCTCGTCGCACATGGTCACGGGCGGCGACGCGCTGGTGACGGAGACGCGGAAAGTTGTCGATGCGCTGTCCGGGGGGCCGCACATCTTCAACCTGGGTCACGGGATTACGCCGGATGCGGATCCGGAGAACGTGCAACTCATGATCGACACGATCCGCCGATCGTGATCCGTGCACTGGGGGGCCAGCCCCCCAGACCCCCCGGAGATTTATTGGCAAGATGAAGCCGGGGCGCCGCGCATCATGCTTCATCTTGCCGGGTAAACTCCCGCCGGAGGCAAGAAAGTTTTTACCGACGGAACGGCCGGTTGCGGCGGCCGGGCAGGGGGCGGCCCTTCTGCTGTTCGCGCAGGAACACGAAAAGCCCCGCGCCGACGATGAGCGCGCAGCCCAGCCAGACCACCGGGTCCGGCCATTCGCCGAAGATCGCCCAGCCCCAGAAGATCGCCAGCGGCAGGCCGATGTATTCGAAGGGCGCGATGGTCGCGGCATCGGCGAGGCGGTAGGCGGCCGAAAGACAGTAACCGATGCCCCCGGCGGCAAGGCCGATGGCGGCGAAGACCGGCCAGTCCGACACCGGCGGCAGGATCCAGGCGCGCAGCAGGAAATTCAGGCTCTCGTTTTCCGGTCCGGGGGCAAAGCGGCCGTCTCCGGCGACAAGGAAAAAGCCCAGCGACACCAGCAGGAAGGTCATCTGGATGTAGACCGCCAACGCCGAGGCGCGGGTGGTCACGCCCAGCCGGCGCGTCAGCACCTGCATTGAGGCGTAGAGCAGCGCCGCCGCCACCGGCAGCAGCAGGACTGCGTCGAGGCCGGCATCCGCGCCCTCCCACGGGCGCTGCATCACCGCGACGCCGGCGAATCCCACAAGCACCGCGCCCAGGCGCAGGGAGCCTACCTTTTCGCCCAGCAGCGGGATCGCCAGCAGGGTGATGAAGAGCGGCGCCACGAAGAAGAGCGCCGTCGCCTGCGCCAGCGGCATCACCGCCACGGCGGCATAGAAGGTCATGTTGGCGCCGACCACCAGCAGCCCGCGCAACAGGTGCAGCAGCGGCGTCGAGGTGCGCAGCAGGCGCAGCCCGCCTTCGTAGCGCAGGAGCGCGAAGGAAAAGATCAGTCCGACCGCGGAGCGAACAAAGACGATCTGGTGCAGCGGATAGCCGCCGGACAACAGCTTGATCAGCATGTCGTTGACGGAAATGGCGGTGACGCCGAGGCAGATCAGCAGGATGCCGAGGGCGGGGCGGTCGGAGGATGTCATGGCAGTGCCTTAGCCTGCGCACAGGGCCTGTGCCATGCCGAAAGCGACATCGCAGTTGCGTTCTGAACGGGCAAGTTTAGATTGCCGCCAAAGCAGCAAGGAGCGTGCCATGGCCGCGATGGTCGAGATCGAGGATATCCGCAAGGTCTATGACGGCGGGTTCGAGGCCTTGTCCGGGGTCACGCTGGACATCGAAGAGGGCGAGATCCTTGCCCTTCTGGGGCCGAACGGGGCGGGCAAGACGACGCTGATCTCGACGATCTGCGGCATCACGCTTGCCAGTTCCGGCGCGATTCGCGTGGGCGGGCACGACGTGGTGACCGACTACCGCGCCGCGCGCGGGCTCATCGGGCTGGTGCCGCAGGAGGTCAACCTCGAGCCCTTCGAGAAGGTGCGCAACACGGTGAAATTCTCGCGCGGGCTTTTCGGCAAACCGGCGGACGACGCCTATATCGAGCAGATCCTGCGGCGGTTGTCGCTCTGGGACAAGCGGGATGCCGCGATTCGCGAGCTGTCGGGCGGCATGAAGCGCCGGGTGCTGATTGCCAAGGCGCTGAGCCATGCGCCGCGGGTGCTGTTCCTCGACGAGCCCACCGCGGGCGTCGACGTGGAACTGCGCCGCGACATGTGGGAGATCGTGGCGGGCCTCAAGGAGGACGGCGTGACGATCATCCTCACCACCCATTACATCGAGGAAGCCGAGGCCATCGCAGACCGGGTCGGCGTCATCAACAAGGGCCGGTTGCTGCTGGTCGAACGCAAGGACGCGCTGATGGCGCGGATGGGCCAGAAACGGCTCCGCATCGACCTGCAGGAACCGATTTCGGAAATCCCTGCGGCGCTCTCCGAATACGACCTGACGCTGACCGAAGGCGGCGGCGCGCTGGTCTACGCCTACGACACCAACGCCGAACGTACCGGCATCGCCACCTTGATGACCGAGATGAGCCGCGCGGGGCTGGTGCTGCGCGACATCCAGACCAGCCAGAATTCGCTCGAGGACATCTTCGTCGGCCTCGTGCACACCGGGGAGGACGCGGCATGAACTGGCAGGCGGTCAAGGCGATCTACTTTTTCGAGATGGCGCGGTTCTTCCGCACCCTGACGCAGAGTTTCGTGTCGCCGGTGATCTCGACCTCGCTGTACTTCGTGGTTTTCGGCGCCGCCATCGGCAGCCGCATCCAGGAGGTCGAGGGCATCAGCTACGGCGCCTTCATCGTGCCGGGGCTGATCATGCTCAGTGTCATCACCCAGGCGATTTCCAACGCCTCTTTCGGAATTTATTTTCCAAAATTCATCGGCACGATCTACGAGCTCTTGTCGGCGCCGATCAACTTTCTCGAGATCGTGCTGGGCTACGTGGGCGCCGCGGCGACCAAGGCGCTGTTCATCGGCCTGGTGATCCTCGCCACGGCGGCGTTTTTCGTCGATCTTTCGATCCAGCACCCGGTGGCGATGATCGCCTTCATGGTGCTGACCTGTCTCAGCTTCGCGCTGCTGGGCTTCATCATCGGCATCTGGGCCGGGAATTTCGAACAGCTCCAGCTGGTGCCGCTTTTGGTGGTGACGCCGCTGGTGTTCCTTGGGGGATCGTTCTATTCGATTTCCATGCTGCCGCCGGTCTGGCAGACGATCACGCTGTTCAATCCGGTGGTCTACCTGATCTCGGGCTTCCGCTGGGCCTTTTTCGGCATGGCGGATGTGCCGGTGGGGCTGAGCCTTCTGGCGATCTTCGGCTTCACCATGGCGTGCATCGGCGTGATCTGGTGGATTTTCAGGACCGGCTGGCGGATCCGCAACTGATCGGGCGTCGGCGCCTTTGGCAGGCCGAGGGAGCCTCCGGCGGGAGTTTAAGGGCAAGATGAAGCTGGATCGGGGACGCGGATGAAGGGCACAGTGCGATTGGCAGAGGCGCGTGCTCTGCCGTGGTGGCGGCGGCCGGTGACGCTGCTGTTCCTTATGGCGATCGCCATGCCGCTGTCCTTCGCGACCTGGTCGGCGCTTCTGAACAACTTCGTCATCGAGGTGGCGGACTTCGACGGGTCCGACATCGGCTGGTTGCATACGGTGCGCGAGATCCCGGGATTCCTCGCCATCGGCGTGATTGCCATCATCATCTTCGTGCACGAGCAGACTCTGGCGCTGGTGTCGCTGACGCTGCTGGGGGTGGCAACGGCGCTGACGGCGCAGTTTCCGGAACTGGGCGGCATCCTGACGATCACCATGCTCAGCTCCATCGGCTTTCACTACTACGAGACGGTGAACCAGTCGCTGCAGCTGCAATGGCTGCCGAAGGACCGCGCCCCGCAGATGCTGGGGCTGTTGCTGGCGGCGGCGTCGGGCGCGACGCTGGTGGCTTACGTCGCCATCGTCATGACCTGGGAAGCCTTCGATCTGAGCTACAATTTCGTCTACATGGCCAGCGGCGGGCTGACCCTGGCGATCGTCGCCTGGTGCGTCTTTGCTTTTCCACGCTTTGAGGCGCCCAACCCGCAGATCAAGAAAATGGTGCTGCGGCGGCGCTACTGGCTCTATTACGCGCTGCAGTTCATGTCGGGCGCGCGGCGGCAGATCTTCGTCGTCTTCGCCGGGTTCATGATGGTCGAACGCTTCGGCTTCGAAGTGCACGAGGTCACGGCGCTCTACCTCATCAACCTCGTGGCCAACATGATCTTTGCCCCGCTCATGGGCCGCGCCGTGTTCCGGTTCGGAGAACGCCGGACGCTGGCGTTCGAATACATCGGGCTGATCTGCGTCTTCCTCGCCTACGGCGGCATCTACTGGTTCGGCTGGGGGGTGCTGGTGGCGGCGGTTCTTTACGTCATCGACCACATCTTTTTCGCCCTCGCCCTGGCACTCAAGACCTATTTCCAGAAGATCGCCGACCCTGGGGACATCGCGCCCACGGCGGCTGTGGCCTTTACCATCAACCATATCGCGGCGGTCTTCCTGCCGGCCTTGCTGGGGTACCTGTGGCTCGTGTCGCCCACGGCGGTCTTCCTTTTGGCTTCGGGCATGGCCGGAGTGTCGCTGATGCTGGCGCTGATGATCCCGCGCCACCCCGAGCCGGGCAACGAGACGGTGTTCGCCGCCGTGCTGCCCGCGCCAGCGGAATAGGCTTACCAGAAGATCACCAGGATCGCGGTCATCGACAGGGCCAGCAGGACCGCCCAGAGCTTGACGTTCTGGTAGAAGGGTGCGTCGTCCGACAGCGCGTCGGTCGCCATGTCCGGGGTCCAGACAACGTCGGCCAGCTGGTCGTCGGGCCGTGCGGTGCCGGCGCGGCTGACGATGAAGAAGATGCCGCAGCTGATCGCCGTCATCAGGCCCACGTTCGTGGTGTAGTGCAGCGGCCAGAACCCGGTCTGCGTCGCCACGAAGAACCCCAGGCTCACCGCGTGGCCGCAGCAGAGCGTCAGGAAGGCCGCGTCGCCGGTGCCCTTTTTCCACAGCGCGCCCAGGATGAAGATCGCGACTACCGGCGGCACGAGGATCGAGAAGGCCTGCTGCAGGTAGGCCCAGAGCCCGCCCATGTCGTCGATGAACGGCGCCCAGAGGATCGCCACGCCCATCAGCACCAGCGTCGTGATGCGGCCGATGCGGCGCTGTTCCTCGGGGCTCTTGTTCTCGACGTCGAGGAAATCGTGGCTGATCAGCGTCGAGGACGAGTTGAGCGTCGAATCGACGCTGGACATGATCGCCGCGACGAGGCCTGCCAGCATCAGGCCGGTCAGGCCCGCGGGCAAGAGCGTGCTGGTGATCGTCGGAAACACCTGGTCGGGATTTTCCAGGTCCGGGATCACCGCCAGCGCCATGGCGCCGGGCAGCACCATGATGAACATCGGGATGATCTTGAGGAAACCGCCCAGGATCGCGCCGCGCTGCGCCTCGCGCAGGTCGCGGGCGCCGAGTACGCGCTGCACGATGTACTGGTTGGTGACCCAGTACCAGAAACCCAGCAGCGGCACGCCGAAGATCAGGCCCGGCCAGGGCAGGATGTCGTCGCTGCGCGGCTGGATAAGCGACAGGTGATTTTCGTCCGGCACCGCGTCCTTGACCGCCTGCCAGGAAAACCCGAGGTCGGAGAACAGGATATAGGTCATCGTCGCGGTGCCGAAGATCAGCACGACGGCCTGCAGAACGTCCGTGTAGACCACTGCCTTGAGCCCGCCCGACGCGGTATAGATGCCGGCGAAAAGGCCGATGGCCACGCAGGTCTGCCAGATCGGGATGTCGGGAAAGAAGGTCTGCACCACCACCGCGCCGGCATAAAGCCCGCCGGCGGTGTCGACGATCACCGTGAGAACGATGGTCACGCCCGAGAAGTAGAGCCGCGAGCGGCGGTCGAAGCGCCGTTCAAGCCATTCGGGAATGGTCGTGACACGGGACCTGAAAAAGAGCGGCGCAAAGATGAAGGCCAGCAGGATGAGCGGAATGCCGGCCATCCATTCGTAGGCCGAGGTGGCGATGCCGGTGGAATAGGCGGCCCCCGTGAGGCCGATGAGCGTGGTCGAGGAGATGTTGGAGGCAAAAAGCGAGACGCCGATGATGCCCCAGGTCAGGGACCGCCCGGCGAGGAACAGGTCGTCACCGCTTTTGGTACTTCGGGTGACCCAGATGCCGATCAGGATGACGACGACGAAATAGCCGATCAGGACCCCGATATCGAGTGATGTGATCGCGTTGGCAACGGCCTCCTGCGTGCCCTGTTCCATGTATCTCTCCCCATAAGCGCAGTGTCGGGAAAACGGTTCCTGCGACATAATGTTCCGAGAATGCGCTGATTTGCGCAACTTGAAGACGCCATCGGTGCAACATCAACACGCTCTGCGATAGAAGCGCCCGCATCATGTTCGCGTGAACTGCTCGGTCCTGAAAGGCGCGGGCGTGACGGCTCGGGACGGCGGGGCAGCGGCATGGTTGCCGTCGGTCCAGCGCCTCTGGTGCAAGGCGTTCAAACACCGTGTTCAGCCCCCCAGTGCCGCATCCGCGATCGCAGACCCAGGCCTGAGCTTCTCCGGTTTCCAAATACCTCGGGGGAGTCGCCGCATGCGGCGACCGGGGGCAGCGCCCCCCGGTTTTGCGCCCGGCCCGTTACGTGGATCCGCCGTCGCCGGCCCCTGCGCGACCGGCTTGCGCGGGTCCGCCGGGCGTGCCACAGAGCCGTCTGATCCACAGACGAGGCCCGCCATGACCACCTACACTGCGCTCACCACACTGTCCGGCAAGGACCAGGCCGAAGCCCTGGGCGAGGCGATGGAGGCGCTCTGGCCCGAACCCACGGGCGTCGGCGTCTTCGAGATGGAGGACGGATCGGGCCTTTGGGAAGTGGGCGGTTATTTCGAGGATCAGCCCGACGACACCGAACTGGCGCTTCTGGCCGCGGCGTTCGGGGCCAAGCCCTTTGTCATCTCCGAAGTGCCGGACACCGACTGGGTCGCCAAGGTCCGCCGCGAATTGGTGCCGGTCGAGGCGGGGCGGTTCTTTGTCTACGGCAGCCACGATGCGGACAAGGTGCCCCAAGGTTCCGAGCCGCTGCTGATCGAGGCGGCGATGGCCTTCGGCACCGGGCACCACGGCACGACGCTGGGCTGCCTCAGGGCGCTGGACGGGCTGGCGACAGAGGGCTTTACCGGCCGGAGCGTCATCGACGTCGGCTGCGGCACCGCGGTGCTGGCGATGGGGGCGGCGCGGATCTGGCCCGGCACGATCCTGGCCAGCGATATCGACGAGGTGGCGGTGGATGTGGCGCGGGCAAATGTGGCGGCCAACGATCTGGAGGGCCGGGTGAAATGTGTCGAAGCGGCGGGCTTCGAGCACCCGTACCTGACCGCCGCGGCGCCTTTCGATCTGGTGTTCGCGAACATCCTGATGGCGCCGCTGATCGCCCTGGCGCCGGATATGGCGCGGCACCTCTGCACCGGCGGATATGCGATTCTGTCGGGAATTCTGAACGAACAGGCCGACGAGGTCGTCGCGGTTTATGACCGAAACGCGATCAATCTGACCCGGCGTCAGGAGATTGGTGAATGGACGACGCTAGTGCTTCAGAAAGCATGACGGTTTTCGCCCGAATTGGTTAAAATCAGCCTTATTTGCCGTATTCCTGCCGCATTTCGGGACTATCGAAGACGTACCCGGTGGGGGCCGCGGTAACGGAAGACAGTCATGGACGACGCAATTCGCAAGTTCGAGAAGCGGCACAAGGCCGTGACCAAGCGCCATCGCCAGATGGCGCGGGGCTATGTCACCAAGCTGGGTCGCAACGGCGTCATCCAGCACCAGCCGCGGCGCCAGCTTCCGGGGCTCTCCGTAAATACGATTTTGATGCTGGTCGCCGGACTGCTGGCCTTCAAGAGCTTTCTCTTCGTCTCTCTCGGAGAGGCGGATTACCAGTCGCGGATCGACGCCCTCGCGCAGGGCACGGTAATCGAACGCACCGGCGCGTTCATCATGCAGATCGACCCGGCGACGGTCTGGATCTCGACAAATATCGCACCGCTGCTGGGCTGACACGCCGCGTCTTGACGAGTGCTGCCGCCACACCCTGACCGGCGTGGCGGCTTTTTTGCAGGAGCTGACAACAAAACACCCTCCCGCGCGTGGCGTGGGAGAGTGTTTTTGTCCGAGCCGATGGGCCGCCGCGGCGGCACCGTCCGATCAGCGCTGGCGCGCCACCCCGTCGATGTCGCCGCGCAGCAGACCGATATCGTCCAGCTCGCGGTCGGTCAGCCGGTTCAGGCTCTTGCGGGTGATGCGTGCATCGTTCCAGTCGAGAATGGCGGTGATGACGACGGCGAAGACTTTTCCGATCCGGCCCGCCACTTCGGCGGTCGCGGTGGAGTGGCGTGCATTGACGAGGGCAACCATGTCCGTGTTCCTTTCAGCGGGGTGTGCGGTTTTTCTGATGCTCAATTAGGAGGCGGGATGAAAACGCACAAGCCGCGAAAATTGCATGGGACACATGCATTTTCCGCATGGCAGGAATCGCGGTTAACGTACGGTAATAAATGATAAAATCCGGTTCGTGTAAAGGTCGTTTTCCGGCTTTCGGGAGGCGTTTTCAGGCCATTGATACCAGTGTCGTGTCGCCTCTGGCGTCGCGGTGTCGCTTTCCGACCGGGCGCCTTGGGGCTTGGCGCGTGTTCGCGTTTCGTGCTATCCGTTGCGGCAAAACAACAAAAGGCAACGAGCATGCGTGTTTTGGGCATTGATCCGGGGTTGCGGGCCCTGGGATGGGGCGTGATCGACGCCGAGGGAAGCCGACTCAGGCACGTGGCCAACGGCATCTGCACCTCTGTCGGCGACGTGCTGTCCGAGCGGCTCCTGTCACTCCACGAACAGCTCACCGACGTGCTGCGCCGGTACGCGCCGCAGATGGCCGCGGTCGAGCAGACCTTCGTGAACAAGGACGGCGCCGGGACGCTGAAGCTGGGACAGGCCCGCGGCATCGCCATGCTGGTGCCGGCGCAATTCGGGCTGGCGGTCGGGGAATACGCGCCCAACTCGGTCAAGAAGACCGTGGTGGGCGTCGGTCACGCGGACAAGCGTCAGGTAATGCACATGGTGAAGATGCAGCTGCCCGGGGCCGAGATCGCCGGACCGGATGCCGCCGATGCCCTGGCCATCGCCATCTGCCACGCCCGTCACCTGGGCACTGCGGCGCTGAAGGTGCGGGCATGATCGGGCGCATTGCCGGGCGGGTCGAATACAAGGGCGAGGATCACGTGCTGATCGATGTGCGCGGCGTGGGCTACGTGGTCTATTGCGCGGACCGCGTGCTGGCGGGTCTGCCGGGGCCGGGGGAGGCAGTGGCTCTGTTCACCGATCTGCTGGTGCGCGAGGATCTCCTGCAGCTCTTCGGCTTTCCGTCGCTGGTGGAAAAGGAATGGTTCCGCCTCTTGATGACGGTGCAGGGGGTGGGCGCCAAGGCGTCGCTGGCGATCCTCGGCGCGCTGGGGCCGGACGGGGTGAGCCGCGCGATCGCGCTGGGCGACTGGAATGCGATCAAGGCGGCGCGCGGCATCGGACCCAAGACGGCGCAGCGGGTCGTCAACGAGCTCAAGGACAAGGCGCCCGCAGTGATGGCCATGGGCGCCGCCGTGGCGCCGCGCCCGGCGGATGTGTCGGACACGGCGACGGAGGTCCTGGAGCCGGTGGCCGCGGCCCCCGCGCCACGCGCCAATGCCTCCGCCCAGGCCGAGGCGTTGTCGGCGTTGGGCAATCTGGGCTACGGTCCGGGCGAGGCGGCGGGCGCGGTGGCCGAAGCCGCCGGGGCGGCGCCCGAGGCCGATACCGCGACGCTGATCCGCGCGGCGCTGCGGCTCTTGGCACCGAAGGGGTAGGGACATGGCGCAGCTCATCCGCCCGGTCGGGCGTCTTCGCCACGGGACGGCATCATGAAGGACCGCGACCCGCAGGTCCAGCCCGAGGCGCTGCCCGACGACCGCGACCGCGCGCTGCGGCCGCAGATGCTCGACGATTTCGTGGGGCAGGCGGCGGCCAAGGCCAACCTGCGCGTCTTCATCCAGTCCGCCCGGTCGCGCGGCGAGACCATGGACCACACGCTGTTCCACGGCCCCCCCGGCCTGGGCAAGACGACGCTGGCGCAGATCATGGCGCGCGAACTCGGTGTGGGCTTCCGCATGACCTCGGGCCCGGTGCTGGCCAAGGCCGGCGACTTGGCGGCGATCCTCACCAACCTCGAACGCAGCGATGTGCTCTTCATCGACGAGATCCACCGGCTGAACCCGGCGGTGGAAGAAGTGCTGTACCCGGCGCTCGAGGATTACGAGCTCGACCTCGTGATCGGCGAAGGGCCGGCGGCGCGCACCGTGCGGATCGAATTGCAGCCCTTCACGCTCGTGGGTGCGACGACGCGGCTGGGTCTGCTGACCACGCCGCTGCGCGACCGCTTCGGCATCCCGACGCGGCTCGAATTCTACACAGAGGACGAGTTGAACCTGATCGTCACCCGCAACGCGGAAAAGCTCGGTGTGCAGGTGCAGGGCGAAGGCGCGCGCGAGATCGCCCGCCGCGCCCGCGGCACGCCGCGCATCGCCGGGCGGCTGCTGCGCCGGGTGGTGGATTTCGCCGTGGTCGAGGGCGGCTGCGTGGTCAGCCGCGACCTTGCCGACAATGCGCTGACGCGGCTCGGCGTGGACGGGCTGGGGCTCGACAGCGCCGACCGGCGCTACCTGCGGCTGATCGCGGAAAGCTATCAGGGCGGACCGGTGGGGATCGAGACGCTGTCGGCGGCGCTGAGCGAATCCCGCGATGCGCTGGAAGAGGTGATCGAGCCCTACCTCTTGCAGCAGGGCCTGATCCAGCGCACGCCGCGCGGCCGGATGCTGGCGCAGCGCGCCTGGGATCACCTTGGCCTCGTCGCGCCGAAGCCGCCGGGGCAGTCCAGCCTGTTTGACTAATCGCGCCGAATTGGGCAGGTCTGCGCCCGGGATCGCCGCCGGAGACCCCGGCGGGCGTTTTACGCCAAGTTTTGCGAAGCAAAACTTGCGGGCGGCAAGACAAAGCTGGGGCAGGGGCCATGGAACCGGACGAGATCGAAGCGCTCTTTACCCGCTCGGACGGCAGCTATGCCTTCGCGCGTTGGGGGAGGGCTTTGGCGCCGGTGGTCTTCGGCGTCGAAGAGACCACTCTGGCCACGATCAAGGGCGCCTTCGAGGCGGTTTGCCACTTGGCCGGGCACGAGACCACCGAACTCGATCCGGAACTGGGCGCCAACACGATGATGTTCTTCTGCCGCGACTGGTCCGAGCTTGTCGGGGTGCCGAACCTCGACCGCCTTGTGCCCGACCTTGGGCCGCTGGTGGCCAAGCTGGACGCGGCGGAGGCCAACCAGTATCGCATCTTCCGTTTCGACGAGGCCGGGGCGATCCGGGCCTGTTTCATCTTCCTGCGCATGGACGACCAGCTGAGCGCGGTGCCCGCGGACACGCTGGCGCTGAGCCAGGCGGTGCAGTCGATGCTGCTCTGGTCCGATACGGCCTTTGCCGACCGTTCGCCGCTGGGTCAGCTGGAGGACGGGCGCGTGGTGCTGCGTCCCGAGATCGGCGCGTTGATCCGGGCGGCCTACGATCCGGTGATGCCGGCTGCGACCGGCGATGCATCGCATGCCTTGCGGCTCGCCGCGCGGGTGGGCGGCATGTCGTGACCGGGCAGGTCGTTTCATCTGCCCTAAAATACTTCGGGGGAGTCGCGGCCTGCCGCGACGGGGGCAGCGCCCCCTTGCGACGCGAGGAGTTCAGGGATGACGCATGAGTTTCCGGTCCGGGTCTATTACGAAGACACCGACATGGCGGGGATCGTCTATTACGCCAACTACCTGCGCTACATCGAACGGGCGCGCAGCGACTGGGTGCGCGCCCTCGGCGTGGACCAGAACGCGATGCGGGCCAACGGCGTGGTTTTCGTCGTGCGGCGGGTCGAAGCGGATTACCTCATGCCCGCACATTTCGACGACCAGCTCACGGTGCTGACCTCGACCCGGGCCGTCACCGGCGTGCGGCTGGTCATGCATCAGGAGGTGAGGCGCGGGGCCGATCTTCTGTTCCAGGCCGAGGTGACGGTGGTCTGCGTCAATGACGCGGGCCATCCGGCGCGCCTACCGGCGAATATCCGCCGCCAAGTCCGCTGATCGCACGCGCAAAGCGGCTTGACACGGCATTGTGTTGGCCTTTGGCTGGCAAATCGGGTATCTCGAAGGCAATCAGAGCCTCATCGCAGAGGCCAACCCGAAAAGAGCAGGCTCATGGAACTCGAAACCGTCGCGCTGGCGCAGGAGATTGATTTCTCCATGTGGGCGCTTTTTGCACGTGCCACCCTGACCGTGAAACTGGTGATGCTCATGCTCATCATCGCCTCCTTCTGGTCCTGGTCGATCATCATCCAGAAAATCATCCTCTACCGCGCCGCCCGGCGCGAGGCCGCGCGCTTCGACCAGGCCTTCTGGTCCGGGGAACCGCTTGACGAACTCTTTGACCAGATCGGCGTCGATCCCAAGGGCCGGTCGGAACGGGTCTTTGCCAGCGGCATGATGGAATGGCGCCGCTCTCACCGCGAGGACGGCGGGCTGATCGCCGGCGCCCAGGCGCGTATCGACCGCAGCATGGACGTGGCGATCCTGAAAGAGGCCGAGGAACTTCAGAAGGGTCTGCCGGTGCTGGCCACGGTGGGGTCTACCGCGCCTTTCGTCGGGCTCTTCGGCACGGTCTGGGGCATCATGCACGCCTTCATCGAGATCGCGCAGCAGCAGAACACCAACCTTGCCGTCGTGGCCCCCGGCATCGCCGAGGCGCTGCTGGCCACCGGGCTTGGCCTCATCGCCGCCATCCCGGCGGTCGTCTTCTACAACAAGCTGAGCGCCGACAGCGACCGCATCGTCGCGGGCTACGAGGCTTTTGCCGACGAATTCTCGACCATCCTCAGCCGCCAGCTGGACAGCTGAGCCATGGGTGCGGGTGTCATGAAATCCGGCGGTGGCGGCAGCGGACGCCGCAGGCGCGGCCGCCGCGGCGGCGCGCAGCCGATGTCCGAAATCAACGTCACGCCCTTCGTGGA
>Ga0114905_1000860_pt1 | contig 17804 bp, 22 predicted proteins | sample MalvireepMed_b05_FD_83499 | JGI IMG/M metagenome (GOLD analysis project Ga0114905, IMG submission 83499) | Marine viral communities from the Global Malaspina Expedition - Malaspina viral metaG DeepMed_b05 | ecosystem: Environmental > Aquatic > Marine > Oceanic | place: Mediterranean Sea...
CCAAATCCCCGGCATGGTCAAGTCGAGCTGGTAAGGAGCGCATCAGATGAACGATCCTATCGCAGATATGCTGACACGCATCCGTAACTCTTCGCTGCGCGGCAAATCCACCGTCATGACACCAGCTTCCAAGCTGCGTGCATGGGTTCTGGACGTGCTTGCAGACGAAGGCTACATCCGTGGCTACGAAGCAAAAACGGGCGCCGATGGCCACCCCGCGATTGAAATCAGCCTCAAGTACTACGAGGGCGAACCTGTTATTCGCGAGCTGAAGCGGGTTTCCAAGCCCGGTCGCCGCGTCTACATGGGCGTCAATGACATTCCTGTTGTCCGTCAGGGCCTTGGTGTGTCGATTGTCTCCACCCCCAAGGGTGTGATGTCGGATCAGAATGCACGCAGCCAGAACGTTGGCGGCGAAGTGCTCTGCACCGTATTCTAAGGAGAGCAAAATGTCTCGTATTGGTAAAAAACCGGTCGACCTGCCAAGCGGTGTTACAGCATCCGTGAGCGGCCAGACCATCGAAGTCAAAGGCCCCAAGGGAACACGTTCCTTCAAGGCAACTGACGACGTTACATTGGCTGTCGAAGACAACGTGGTCACCATCACACCACGCGGCAAATCCAAGCGCGCACGCCAGCAGTGGGGCATGAGCCGCACAATGGTAAGCAACCTGGTTGCCGGCGTCACCGAAGGCTTCAAAAAAGAGCTTGAGATCCAGGGTGTTGGTTATCGTGCTGCCATGAACGGCAACACGCTGAAACTGAACTTGGGCCTGTCCCACGATGTTGACTATGTGGCACCCGAAGGTGTGACAGTCACAGCCCCGAAACAGACCGAGATTGTGGTAGAAGGCATTGACGAACAGCTTGTTGGTCAGGTCGCTGCGAACATCCGCGCATGGCGCAAGCCCGAGCCCTACAAGGGCAAAGGCATCCGCTATAAGGGTGAGTTCGTCTTCCGCAAAGAAGGCAAGAAGAAGTAAGGATCGCACAGATGGCAAACAGCAAAAGACAACTGTTTCTGAAACGCCGCCTGCGCGTTCGGAACAAACTTCGCCGGGTCAACGCAGGGCGTCTTCGCCTCTCCGTTCACCGCTCGAACAAAAACATCAGCGCCCAGCTGATCGACGACGTAAACGGGGTCACATTGGCTTCCGCGTCCTCGATGGAAATAGACTTGGGCGTTGTTGGCAAGAACAACATCGAAGCAGCGACCAAGGTTGGTTCGGCAATCGCCGAGCGTGCCAAGAAGGCCGGTGTTAGCGAAGCATATTTTGACCGTGGCGGTTTCCTGTTCCACGGCAAGATCAAAGCTTTGGCCGATGCAGCCCGTGAAGGCGGTCTGAAAATCTAAGCGAACGTAGGCGGCGCGGGTCTCGCGCCGCCTCGATGATCCGGGGGCTTTGCCCACTTGGATTGACTCTATGACGCGCGCAAGCGCAGCACCAAAAGGATGATGCCGCATGGCAAGAGATGACAACCGGGGTGGCAACCGCCGCAATCAACGCGACGAGACACCCGAATTCGCCGACCGCCTAGTGGCGATCAACCGCGTTTCCAAAACCGTTAAGGGTGGTAAGCGCTTTGGCTTCGCTGCACTTGTCGTTGTTGGCGACCAAAAGGGCCGCGTAGGCTTCGGCAAAGGTAAAGCGAAAGAGGTTCCAGAAGCCATTCGCAAAGCCACCGAGCAAGCTAAGCGCCAAATGATCCGCGTTCAGCTGCGCGAAGGCCGCACTTTGCACCACGACATGGAAGGCCGTCACGGCGCCGGTCGTGTTGTAATGCGCACAGCACCAGAAGGTACCGGGATCATCGCCGGTGGTCCAATGCGTGCCGTATTCGAAATGCTGGGTGTTAAGGACGTTGTATCGAAGTCCATCGGGACCCAGAACCCTTACAACATGATCCGTGCCACCATGGACGGCCTGAAAAAAGAATCTTCGCCACGTGCTGTTGCTCAGCGTCGCGGCAAGAAAGTTGCAGACATTCTGCCCAAGCGTGAGGACAATGTTGAATCGTCCGCACAAGTCGCTGAGGAGGCATAAGCATGGCTAAGACGATCGTAATCAAGCAGGTTGGCTCGCCAATCCGCCGCCCCGCCGACCAGCGCGCTACGTTGATTGGTCTGGGTCTGAACAAAATGCACCGTGTGCGTGAACTGGAAGACACACCTTCCGTTCGCGGCATGATCCGCAAGATCTGTCACATGGTTGAGATCATCGAAGAAAAAGGCTGAACGCTTTCTTAGAAAGCTAGAGACTTTATAATGGTCTTGTTGCTCGGTATCGACGCCCCGTGGGAAACTACGGGGCGTTTTCATTTGTCTCGGGCACCTGGGAGTTGGGGAGGGCTTGAAACCTTCAGGCCGCCCGTCTATACGCCCCCAGTGGCGACCAATCCGCCACAAGAATCATGCAACGCCGCGTTTGGCCGCTCCCGTCGCTGGGGGCCACATCCGGCAAAAGGAGAAGCGACATGAAACTTCATGAACTGTCTGACAACGAAGGCGCCACCAAGAAACGCAAGCGCGTAGGCCGTGGTCCTGGTTCCGGCACCGGTAAAATGGGTGGCCGTGGTATCAAAGGTCAGAAATCCCGTTCGGGTGTATCGATCAACGGTTACGAAGGCGGTCAAATGCCCTTGTACCAACGTCTTCCAAAGCGCGGCTTCACCAAGCCAAACCGGAAGTCCTATGCCGTTGTAACCCTGGGCCTGATCCAGAAATTCATCGACGCCAAAAAGATCGACGCCTCCGCTGCGATCACCGAGGACGCCCTGATTTCCTCCGGTCTGGTTCGTCGCAAGTTGGACGGTATCCGCGTTCTGGCCAAAGGCGATTTCAACGCCAAGGTTGAACTGCAGGTATCCGGTGCATCCAAATCCGCGGTTGAAGCCGTAGAAAAAGCGGGCGGCAAACTGACCGTCACAGCACCTGCCGCGGCAAACGCAGACGCGTAACCCGACCTTTTGCCTTGTGAGCGGGACGCGTCCCGCTTACATAGTCAATCGAGTTTTCCCAAATGCCGCCCGCCGGAAAACGGCTTGGGCGGCGTTTTTGCAAAGAAAGAGCCCTATATCATGGTATCAGCCGTCGAAAGCATGGCCGCCAACACCAGTTGGTCCGCGTTGGGCAAGGCGACAGACCTGCGCAACCGGATTCTATTCACTCTGGGGTTGTTGATCGTTTATCGCCTTGGCACGTTCATTCCGGTTCCCGGGATCGACGGCACCGCCCTGCGCCAGTTTATGGAAAGCGCGGGTCAAGGCATCGGCGGCATGGTTTCCATGTTCACCGGCGGCGCACTTGGCCGTATGGGGATCTTTGCCTTGGGTATCATGCCCTACATCTCTGCATCGATCATCGTTCAGCTGATGACCTCGATGGTGCCCGCGCTTGAGCAGCTCAAGAAAGAGGGCGAGCAGGGGCGCAAGAAGATCAACCAATACACCCGCTTCGGTACGGTGGCTCTGGCGACGCTCCAGGCCTATGGCCTGGCTGTCTCCCTTGAGGCTGGCGATATCGCCGCTGATCCGGGCATGTATTTCCGCATCGCTTGTATGATCACGCTGGTCGGTGGCACGATGTTCCTGATGTGGCTGGGTGAGCAGATCACCGCACGCGGCATCGGTAACGGTATCTCGCTGATCATCTTTGTTGGCATCATCGCCGAGGTTCCTGCCGCGATTGCGCAGTTCTTCTCTTCGGGTCGTTCTGGTGCGATCAGCCCCGCGATTATCGTTGGCGTGCTGGTTATGGTTATCGCGACGATCATGTTCGTCGTCTTTATGGAACGCGCCTTGCGCAAGATCCACATCCAGTACCCGCGCCGTCAGGTTGGGCAAAAGATGTACGATGGCGGTTCTTCGCACCTGCCGGTCAAGGTGAACCCCGCCGGTGTGATCCCTGCGATCTTTGCCAGCTCTTTGCTGCTGCTGCCGGTCACGATCAGCACGTTCTCGGGCAATTCTACCGGTCCGGTGATGTCGGTTCTGCTGGCCAACTTCGGCCCCGGCCAGCCGCTGTACCTGCTGTTCTTTGTCGCGATGATCGTCTTCTTTGCATACTTCTACACGTTCAACGTCAGCTTCAAGCCTGACGAGGTTGCGGACAACCTGAAGAACCAGAACGGTTTCGTCCCCGGTATCCGTCCCGGTAAGAAAACCGCCGAGTATCTGGAATATGTTGTGAACCGCATTCTGGTGCTCGGGTCGCTTTACCTCGCGGCTGTTTGTATTCTGCCCGAAATCCTGCGTGGCCAGTTTGCGATCCCGTTCTACTTTGGCGGTACGTCGGTGCTGATTGTTGTGTCCGTGACCATGGACACGATCCAGCAGGTACAAAGCCATTTGCTTGCACATCAGTATGAAGGTCTGCTTGAGCGTTCCCAGTTGCGCGGTAAGTCTGGCAAACCACGGAAAAAACGGAGCCCGGTACGTCGATGAACATTATTCTCTTAGGACCACCCGGAGCGGGTAAAGGTACACAAGCGCGTCATCTGGTTGAGACACGCAATATGGTACAGCTTTCCACCGGTGACATGCTGCGTGAAGCCAAAGACAGCGGGACAGAGATGGGCAACATGGTTGCCGATGTTATGGCGCGCGGTGATCTGGTGACCGACGAGATCGTGATCGGCCTGATCCGCGAAAAGCTGGAAGACACCACTGACCACGGCGGTTTCATCTTTGACGGTTTCCCACGCACGCTGGCGCAGGCCACTGCGCTTGGTGAACTGCTGGAAGCGACAGGCAAGCCATTGGATCACGTGATCCAGTTGGGCGTGGATGATGAGGCGCTGGTTACGCGTATCTCCGGTCGGTCCACCTGCGGCAACTGTGGTGAAGTCTATCACGACGTGACCAAGCCTCAGCCCGCCGACGGAAAATGCGAAAAATGCGGCGCGTCTGACTTCAAACGCCGCGCAGACGATAACGAGGAAAGCCTCCGCAACCGTTTGATGGAATACTACAAGAAGACCTCGCCGCTGTTGGGCTATTATTACGCCCACAACATGCTCACGCGGGTTGACGGTCTGGCGGACATTAAAGAGGTGCAGAACAGCATCGCCAAGGTTCTGGACGCTTAATGCAACCTTACGACCGATAGGCAACGGCGCGCTTTTCGAAGCGCGCCGTTTTGCTATTATATGGGGCAGGGTGGGGTGCTTTCAGATTGAAAGGGATATCCATGCGGCGTTCAGCCGCTATGGGTTGACGCGCCGGTCAATTCCTCATAACCAGCCGTATCTCGTAAGAGAATCGAATTGCAACGGGCACCGATCACGCCCTGCGCATGAACACCTGATCAGCTGGAGCCCGACGGCACATTCGCCTCGGGCTTCACGTTGTGAAAAAAGGGTCTGGCATGACGGACCCGCAACGAAAAGGAAGCACACACGTGGCACGTATTGCCGGCGTAAACATCCCGACTGCAAAGCGGGTTCCAATCGCCCTCACATATATCACCGGTATCGGTAACTCCTCCGCAGCTGCAATCTGCGAAGCTGTTGGCATCGATTCCACACGTCGTATCAACGAACTTTCGGATGCTGAAATCCTGAAAATCCGTGAGTATATCGACGAAAACTACACCGTCGAAGGTGACCTGCGTCGCGACACGCAGATGAACATCAAGCGTCTGATGGACCTTGGTTGCTACCGTGGCCTGCGCCACCGTCGTAACCTGCCGGTTCGTGGTCAGCGTACCCACACCAACGCTCGTACGCGCAAAGGCCCTGCAAAGGCCATTGCCGGTAAGAAGAAGTAAGGGAGGGTCTGATCAATGGCACGCGAAAAGACAAAGACGAAGCGTAAGGTTTCCAAGAACATCGCCGCAGGTGTGGCGCATGTTAACTCCAGCTTCAACAACACAAAGATCCTGATCTCTGACGTTCAGGGTAACGCAATTTCCTGGTCCTCCGCAGGCACCATGGGCTTTAAAGGGTCGCGTAAATCGACACCTTACGCGGCTCAGATGGCTGCTGAAGATGCAGGTAAAAAAGCCCAGGACCACGGCGTGAAAACGCTGGAAGTCGAAGTGCAAGGCCCCGGCTCCGGCCGTGAAAGCGCCCTGCGCGCGCTGGCAGCTGCCGGGTTCAACATCACATCGATCCGTGACGTGACCCCAATGGCGCACAACGGCTGCCGCCCTCCGAAACGCCGCCGCGTCTAAGAGTATAAGTTACAATAGGGGCCGCGCCTTTGCGCACGGCCTCTTACTGCTTTGTTGAAACCTCGGGAGTTCTTCGCCATTTGGACATGGGGCGCAGAACAGGAATGGAGGGACGTATGATCCACAAAAATTGGGCTGAATTGATCAAGCCACAGCAGTTGGACGTCAAGCCGGGCAATGACCCTGCACGTCAGGCTACTGTCATCGCAGAGCCGCTCGAGCGTGGCTTTGGTTTGACAATGGGCAACGCGCTGCGCCGCGTTCTGATGTCGTCGCTGCAAGGTGCCGCCATCACATCTGTACAAATTGATAATGTTTTGCACGAATTTTCGAGCGTTGCGGGTGTTCGCGAAGATGTCACCGACATCGTTCTGAACCTCAAAGGCGTTTCCCTGCGCATGGAAGTCGAAGGGCCAAAGCGCCTGTCGATCTCTGCCAAGGGGCCGGGTGTTGTCACTGCTGGTGACATCTCCGAAAGCGCTGGTATCGAAATTCTGAACCGCGATCACGTGATCTGCCACCTGGATGACAACGCTGACGTTTACATGGAACTGACGGTCAACACCGGCAAGGGCTATGTGGCGGCAGACAAGAACAAGCCAGAAGATGCGCCTATCGGTCTTATCCCGATCGACGCGATCTATTCGCCGGTCAAGAAAGTGTCCTATGACGTGCAACCGACCCGCGAAGGTCAGGTGCTGGATTATGACAAGCTGACGATGAAAGTCGAAACAGACGGCTCCATCTCTCCTGACGATGCCGTGGCCTTTGCTGCGCGTATTCTGCAGGATCAGCTGGGCATCTTCGTCAACTTCGACGAGCCTGAATCCGCATCGCGTCAGGACGACGACGACGGTCTGGAATTCAACCCGCTGCTGCTGAAGAAAGTGGACGAGCTGGAACTGTCCGTCCGTTCGGCAAACTGCCTGAAGAACGACAACATCGTCTACATCGGCGATCTGATCCAGAAGACCGAAGCCGAAATGCTGCGCACGCCGAACTTTGGCCGCAAGTCCTTGAACGAGATCAAGGAAGTGCTATCGGGCATGGGCCTGCACCTTGGTATGGACGTCGAGGACTGGCCACCAGACAACATCGAAGACCTCGCGAAAAAGTTCGAGGATTCGTTCTAAGAGATTTGTCGGGTGGGGCTTCCCCGCCCGACAATACGACCGGGCATCGGCCCCAAGGAGAGTTGGCGCTACGCACGCCAGCCAGACAAAGCAAAACCGCCCGTAGAGGGCATTAAACTGGAGACTAGAAAATGCGTCACGCACGTGGTTACCGCCGCCTGAACCGTACACATGAACACCGCAAGGCGTTGTTCTCGAACATGGCAGGCTCGCTCATCGAACATGAGCAAATCAAAACAACATTGCCAAAAGCCAAAGAATTGAAGCCAATCATCGAAAAGATGATCACATTGGCAAAGCGCGGCGACCTGCACGCGCGTCGTCAGGCTGCAAGCAAGCTGAAGCAAGACCAGTATGTCGCGAAACTGTTCGACATCCTGGGCCCTCGCTACAAAGACCGTCAGGGTGGCTATGTCCGCGTTCTGAAGGCGGGCTTCCGTTATGGCGATATGGCACCTATGGCCATCATCGAATTCGTAGATCGCGACCGCGACGCGAAGGGTGCAAACGACAAGGCGCGCGTCGCGGCCTATGAGGTTGCCGAAGACTAAAGCGACCTGCTTTTGTTAAGAATTCTGAAAGCCCCTGCCAACGCAGGGGCTTTTTGCTTTTATGCCTTCGGCGAGGATTTAAATCCATTTGGAACTCGGGTGTTGCGCAAGGGCCTATGGCTGCGCATATCTGGGGGCATGAGAATACTTCTGATCCTGCTGACCGTTCTGTCTTTCCCTGCCGCTGCGCAAACTGTGCCAAGCTCTGCCGCGCAGATCCAGTTGAGCTTTGCGCCGCTGGTCCGCGAGGCCGCGCCCGCCGTGGTGAACATCTACGCCCGCACCATCGTCGAACAAAGCCGCACGCCGCTGCAGGCTGATCCATTCTTTGAACGTTTCTTCCGACGGCCAGATGCCGGCCGCCCACGGGTTCAGAACTCGCTCGGGTCCGGCGTGATTCTGTCGGAGGACGGGATCGTGGTGTCGAATTATCATGTGGTCGGGATGTCGACGGACATTCGGATCGTCCTGTCGGACCGTCGCGAGTTTTCCGCCCGTGTGCTGCTGAGCGATGCAGAGAGCGATCTGGCTATCCTGAAAATCGATGACGTCGACGGGCTTACCCCTTTGTCGTTGCGCGATAGCGATACCGTCGAGGTCGGAGAGTTGACGCTGGCCATCGGCAACCCCTTTGGGGTCGGGCAAACGGTGAGCAGCGGGATCGTGTCAGGGCTTGCGCGGTCTGGCGGTATGAACGGTGGCGGGCAGGGATACTTCATCCAGACGGATGCACCGATCAACCCGGGCAACTCTGGCGGTGCGTTGATCGACGTAGAGGGCCGGTTGATCGGGATCAACACCTCGATCTTGACACGCTCTGGCGGGTCAAACGGGATTGGCTTTGCGATACCTGCCAATTTGATCGCGGCGTTCATGGCGCAGGCGCGCGACGGGGCCGTTGAATTTACCCGACCTTGGGCGGGGATGAGCGGGCAGCCGGTGGACGCGGATATGGCGGGCCCGCTTGGGCTGGACCGGCCTGGCGGGATCATCGTGTCTGGGATGCACCCTGCCAGCCCGTTTCTGAAGGCCGGTGTGGCTGTCGGCGATGTGATCACAGCGGTCGATGGGCAAGAGGTACATACACCCGCCGAGATGATCTACCGCATGAGCGTGGCCGGGATGGGGGCGCAAGCGCGGATCACGCGGCTGCGCGATGGCGCGGTGGAAGATGTTGAGGTCGCCTTGATCGCCGCACCGGAAGAGCCATCGCGTGCCGCGCTAACGCTGGATGAAAGCAGCTTGCTACCAGGGTTGGCGTTGGCGCGGATCAATCCTGCTGTGATGGCTGAATTGAACCTCCCGCTTGAGGTCGCGGGCGTGGCGGTGATGGATACCGGGCCCTATGGTGCGCGCGTGGGGTTGCGGCAGGGGGATGTGATCTTGGCCGTGAACGGCACCGAGGTGCAAACACCGTCGGATGTCAGCGACCAGATGGCGGGCAGCCGTCAGGTGTCGATGGTGGTGCAGCGTGGCGTGCAACGTCTGTCGCTGCAATTCCGGGTGTAGCGCGATGGCGGACTTATTTGGATCGGACGCGCCGGCTGTGGAAAGCGGGCACCGCCCATTGGCGGACCGGCTGCGCCCGCGGAGCTTGGGCGAGGTCATCGGCCAGTCACAGGTGCTGGGGCCGGACGCGCCGCTGACGGTCATGCTGCAGTCGGGGTCGCTGGGGTCGCTGATTTTCTGGGGCCCGCCCGGCGTTGGCAAAACGACGATCGCGCGACTGCTGGCAGATGAGACGGACCTGCATTTCGTGCAGATCAGCGCGATTTTCAGCGGTGTGCCTGAGCTGCGCAAGGTCTTTGATGCGGCGAAAATCCGGCGACAGAACGGGCAGGGGACACTGCTGTTCGTCGACGAGATCCACCGCTTTAACAAGGCCCAGCAGGACGGCTTCCTGCCTCATATGGAGGATGGAACGATCCTGCTGGTCGGGGCCACGACCGAGAATCCATCGTTCGAGCTGAACGCCGCTGTGCTGAGCCGATCGCAGGTTCTGGTGTTGGAGCGCTTGCCGCTGGCTGATCTGGAGCGGCTGGCCCAAAGGGCCGAAAAGGAACTGGGTCGTGGCTTGCCATTGGACGGGCCTGCGCGTGAAAACCTGCTTGAGATGGCTGATGGCGACGGGCGTGCGTTGCTCAACCTGATAGAGCAAGTCGCCGCTTGGAAGGTCGAGGGCAAGCTGGACGGTAAGGCGCTATCGGCGCGGTTGATGCGGCGCGCGGCGCAATACGACAAGGGGGGGGACGCGCATTATAACCTCATCTCAGCGCTGCATAAATCCGTGCGCGGCTCTGACCCAGACGCGGCGCTGTACTGGCTGGCGCGGATGCTGGAGGGAGGCGAAGACCCACGGTATCTGATGCGCCGGATCACGCGCATGGCGGTCGAGGATATTGGGCTTGCCGATCCGCAAGCGCAGTCTGTTTGCCTGCAATCGTGGGAGACCTACGAGCGGCTCGGCTCGCCCGAAGGGGAGCTGGCGATTGCGCAGGCGTTGACGTATCTTGCGCTGGCCCCGAAGTCGAACGCGGCCTACGTGGCCTATAAGGCAGCGCGGCGTGCGGCCAAGCAAACCGGCTCCTCTCCGCCGCCAAAGCACATCATGAACGCGCCCACCAAGATGATGAAAGAACAGGGCTACGGCGCGGGGTATGCCTATGACCATGATGCCGAAGACGGGTTTTCCGGCCAGAACTACTTTCCCGACGGGATGGAGCGACCGCAATTCTATCAACCTGTCGAACGAGGCTTTGAACGTGACCTGAAAAAACGCGTCGATTATTTCGAAAAGCTGCGGGCAACGCGGAAAACTTGACATTCGGGGCGTGAACCGTGAGAGACCGCAGATGATTTCAACCCTGTCCCTTGTCGCTATGGGCGGCGCGATCGGTGCCTCCTTGCGGTATCTGTTTGGTGTCGCCGTGACGCGGCTGGTCGGGCTATCGGATTTTCCGATCGCGGTCCTGACGGTCAACATCATCGGGTCGTTCTTGATGGGCCTCTTTGTGGTGTGTGCCGCACAAAAAGGGCTGACGCAGATCAGCCCGTTTGTGATGACCGGCGTGCTTGGCGGCTTTACAACGTTCTCGTCCTTCTCGCTCGAGACGGTCACGTTGATGGAGCGCGGCCAGATCGGGGCGGCAGGGATATATGTGGCACTGTCCGTCGGGCTATCGGTGCTAGGATTAATGCTGGGCCTTTTCGTGGCCAGAGGGGTATTTGCATGAGCCGGGTTCAACATCTGGTCGTAGAAGAAGGCGACGGGGATCAACGGTTGGACCGTTGGTTCAAACGGACCTTTCCGCTGATTGGCCAAGGGCTGATCGAAAAGATGTGCCGGAAAGGTGACATCCGTGTTGATGGGGGGCGGGTAAAAGCCTCTACTCGGCTTGAGGTCGGGCAGACCGTACGTATTCCCCCACTGCCTGATGAAAAGGCTCCGCCGCCGCCCAAGCGCACGCGGATATCAGAGGCGGATACCAAGTTTATCCGGTCCTGTGTGATCTATCGCGACGATCACATCATCGCGCTGAACAAACCGCCGGGGCTGCCGGTGCAGGGCGGGTCTGGTCAATCGGACCGCCACGTCGACGCGCTTGCCGATGCTTTGATGTTCGAGCTTGATGAAAAGCCGCGCCTTGTGCACCGGTTGGATAAAGACACCTCTGGCGTGCTGATCATGGCCCGGACACGGTCAATTGCCGCCGCGCTGACAGCGTCGTTCCGCCATCGCGAAACCCGCAAGATCTACTGGGCTGCGGTCGCGGGCGTCCCGCATCCGCGCAACGGGACGATCAAATTCGGGCTGGTCAAAGCCTTCGGTCACGGCGCCCGTGGTGAGGGCGAAAAGATGTACTGCGTCCACCCGAAAGACATGGAAACAACCGAAGGCGCCAAGCGCGCGACCACCGATTATGCGACCCTTGCACAGGCCGGAAAGCGGACCTGCTGGATGGCGCTGATCCCTGTGACGGGCCGGACGCACCAGCTGCGCGCACATATGGCTGAAATCGGGCATCCCATTGTCGGAGATGGCAAATATGGCGGTTCAGGTCAGGAGAACATGGGCGACGGATGGGGTGCGCAACTGGGGGGTGATATCTCTAAGAAGCTGCACTTGCATGCGCGATCCCTGACGCTGGAGCATCCTGTCACCAAGGCGCGGCTGAACCTCACGGCCCCGCTGCCGGACCACATGGCGCGCACCTGGGACACGTTCCAGTGGGCACCCTCCGACGTGCCTGCTGACCCGTTCGAGGAGGATTGGGGGTGAGCGATTGGAAAGCGAAACGTTTCTGGAAAGATGCGGCCGTTGTCGAGGCGGCGGGTGGCTATACTGTCGAGCTTGACGGGCGCGGGATCAAGACCCCGGCCAAACGTGCGCTGGTGGTGCCAACCCGCGCTATGGCGCAGAAAATTGCCGCCGAGTGGGAGGCACAGGACGGGGTGATCAACCCCGACACCATGCCCGCCACCAAAACCGCCAATGCCGCGATCGACAAGGTTGCGCTGCAACATGCCGAGGTTGCGGATATGTTGGCGGCCTACGGCGACTGTGATCTGCTGTGCTATCGCGCGGATAGCCCGGCTGAGCTGGTCGCGCGGCAGGCCGAACAATGGGACCCCATGCTGGAGTGGGCCCGCGAGACCTTGGGCGTGAGCTTGCAGACCCGAGTGGGGATCATGCACGAACCCCAGTCACCTGCGGATGTCGCACGCCTGTCGGCGCGCACCCATGCGTTAAGCAACTTTCAACTCGCTGCCTTCCACGACCTTGTGAGCCTGTCTGGCTCTTTGATCTTGGGCTTTGCGGCGGCGCTTGACGCAAAGGAAGCGGAATCGATTTGGGAAATTTCGCGTCTGGACGAGATTTGGCAGGCCGAACAGTGGGGCAATGATGACGAGGCAGACGCCTTGGCCGCAGTGAAAAAGACTAGTTTCTTACACGCTAAGTTGATGTTTGACCTGAGCGTGCCCGAATAGGTTTCACGGTGACCCCAATACATAGGATTGAGGGCATTTTTTAAGCACACTGACTTGACGTTCCGGCGTAAATTCGCCCAAACTCCCTTCCACTGACGGGGATAACCCCGCCAAAACATCTCCGGTCCGAAAAGGTGCCGGGTGAACCGCCCTAAAACGTGGCGGAAAATCAGGAAGAGGTTAAAATGAACAAATCCGTATTTTTTGGTGCGCTAACAGTAGCCGGCCTTGCGGCTGGCGCAGCTGCTGCGTCCACGCTTGACGATGTCAAAGCGCGCGGCAAGCTGAACTGCGGCGTTACCACCGGTCTGGCTGGCTTTGCGGCCCCTAACGCCAATGGTGAATGGGAAGGCTTTGACGTGGCGGTATGCCGCGCCGTTGCCGCTGCTGTACTGGGCGACCCCGCAGCTGTCGAATTCATCCCCACAACCGGCAAAACACGCTTCACCGCGCTGGCTTCGGGCGAGATCGATTTCCTTGCACGTAACACCACATGGACCTTCAGCCGCGATGTCGACCTCAAGTTCGACTTCATCGGCGTGAACTACTATGACGGTCAGGGCTTCATGGTTCCGAAAGAGCTTGGCGTTTCCTCTGCCAAGGATCTGGATGGCGCGACTGTTTGCATCCAAACCGGTACCACGACCGAGCTGAACCTCGCGGACTTCTTCCGCAACAACAACATCAGCTACGAGCCCGTCCCTGTTGAAACAAACGCCGAAGGCCAACAGCAGTATCTGGCCGGTGCGTGCGACACCTATACTACCGACGCCTCCGGTCTGGCTGCGACACGTGCGACCTTTGAAAACCCAGGTGAGCACATCATCCTGCCCGAAATCATCTCCAAAGAGCCTCTGGGCCCGCTTGTTCGCCATGGCGACAACGACTGGGGCGATGTAACCCGCTGGGTTCTCTACGCTCTGATCGCAGCTGAAGAGCTGGGTGTCACATCGGCAAACGTCGAAGAGATGACAACAAACACCACAAACCCAGAAGTTGCCCGTCTGCTTGGCACCGAAGGTACTTTGGGTGAAATGCTGGGTCTGGAAGCTGACTGGGCGAAAAAAGCCATCGCGTCGCAAGGTAACTACGGCGAAATCTTTGCCAAGAACATCGGCGAAGAAACACCAATCGGTCTGGCCCGTGGCCTGAACGCTCAGTGGACAGACGGCGGCCTGATGTACGCGCCTCCTTTCCGCTAAACACATCCGTCGAGGGGCGCGGAGCAATTCCGCGCCCTTTGCGCCTATACGACGCAAAAATAAAACCCGGCCCGCGACACCGAATGGTGCGTGAAAAACAGGTCCGGCACACAGGGAAAATCTGATGACGACAATGTCCGACCCTCAACAGGGCTCGTTCCGGCTGTCGATGTTGCTTAACGACACCCGCTATAGATCCTACACTTTCCAGTTTATCGCGCTGATACTGCTTATCGCATTGATGTCGTTTCTGGGCATTAACCTGGTACGAAATCTGGCAGAGGCCGGATTGAACATCTCTTACGGGTTTTTGAACGTGCCAGCCGGCTACGATATCAACCAATCCTTAATCGATTATAACAGTCAGTCATCGAACCTGCGTGCCGCAATGGTCGGTATCATTAACACGCTTCTTGTTGCGTTTCTGGCCTGTGTCACTGCGACAATTCTGGGTGTGATCGCCGGTGTGGCGCGCCTGTCCAAGAACTGGCTCGTGTCCAAACTGATGTCGGTCTACGTCGAGATTTTCCGGAATATTCCGGTGCTGATCTGGATCCTGATGATCTACACCTTGATGACGGCCGTTTTGCCCGCGCCCAACAAGTTCCGCGGTGACAACGCCACGTCGAGCATGCTTTTCGACGCCTTCGCCTTCACCAACCGCGGCATCTACATTCCCGCACCGGTTTGGGGCCCGGGGTCTATGATCGTGGTTGCGACCTTTGTGCTGTCGATCATCGCCGCGATTATCTATCGCCGGTATGCGGTTAGCCTTCTGTTCCGTACGGGCAAGCTGCTGCCTATGGGATGGCCCACTGTCGCGATCTTGCTGGTGCCGACGATTGTGATGTTCTTCATCATGGGCAGCCCCATCGCATTGGATTACCCCGAGCTTAAGGGCTTTAACTTCCGTGGTGGTCTGCAGATCGGCGCGCCGCTGATCGCATTGTGGTTGGCTTTGTCCGTATACACCGGTGCCTTCATCGCCGAAAACGTGCGTGCAGGTATTCAGGCGATCTCAAAAGGGCAGACCGAAGCTGCTTCGTCGCTGGGCTTGCGCCCGAAGCGGGTTATGAACCTTGTGGTTCTGCCGCAGGCGTTGCGTGTGATCATTCCGCCGCTGATTTCGCAATACCTCAACATCACGAAGAACTCGTCGCTCGCGATTGCCGTAGGGTATGCCGATATCACTGCGACACTGGGGGGGATCACCTTGAACCAGACCGGCCGCGCGATCGAATGCGTGCTTTTGCTGATGCTGTTCTATCTCACGATCTCGCTGTCGATCTCTGCGATCATGAACGTTTACAACAACTCTGTCAGCTTGAAGGAGCGGTAAGATGTCAGATACACACGCCGCCTCCGTCCCTTATGTGCGAGACACCATGTTGCCACAGCACGCGCCCCCGCCAACCGCGCAGGGGCCTGTAAAATGGGTCCGTGAAAGCCTGTTTTCGTCGATCCCTTACACCATTCTCACGTTCGCAGCGCTTTACGTTATCTACCTGATCCTTTCCGGCTTCCTTCCTTGGTTGCTGGGCGGGGTTTGGACGACATCCAACATTCGCGAGTGTCGCGAAGTATTGGACGGCGTCCAAGCTGGCTGTTTCTCGGTGCTGACAGAACGCTGGAACCAGCTGTTGTTTGGTATCGCCTATCCACAGGACGGCTATTGGCGCCCGACATTGGCATTCGTGCTCTTGTTCGTCGCCGTGTCACCGGTGCTGTTTAGCAATCTGCCACGTGGGCTCATCCTTTTTACCGTCATCTACCCTTTCATCGCCTTCTGGTTGATCTGGGGCGGTTCCCTTTTGGTGCCATTGTCGGCGTTGCTGGCCGTTGTGATTGGCTATGTGGTCTACAGCAGAATCGTTAAGACAAGCTTTGCAGGCGGCCTTTTTGCGGGTCTCATCGCGGGCGTCATGACGTGGTTTATCTGCGGCTTCATTACGCCAAGCCTATCCGGCGCGCTCGCGCTGGAACCGGTCGCCTCGCGGAACATGGGGGGCTTTATGCTCAACATGATCTTGGGCGTGATCTGCGTGTCTTTGTCCTTGCCGATGGGCATTCTGCTTGCGCTGGGTCGTCAATCGAGCTTGCCGATCATCAAACTGATCTGCGTTGTTTTTATTGAGTTTATCCGAGGGGTGCCTCTGATTACGTTGCTTTTTGTTGCCAACGTGGTCCTGGCTTACTTCCTGCCACCGGGCACAAACTTCGACCTGATCCTACGTGTTATTATCATGATCACCATGTTCGCGTCGGCCTATATCGCCGAGGTGATCCGGGGCGGGTTGGCAGCCTTGCCACGTGGTCAATACGAGGCTGCAGACAGCTTGGGCCTAGATTATGCGCAGGCCATGCGCCTGATTATTTTGCCCCAAGCCTTGAAAATCTCGATCCCAGGAATCGTTAACGTGGCCGTCGGGCTGTTCAAGGATACTACGCTGGTGTCGATTATTTCGATGTTCGACCTGGTTGGGATGATCCGCGGGCCGATCCTAGCGTCGACTGACTGGAACGGCGTTTACTGGGAACTTTGGGGCTTTGCCGCCTTGCTCTTCTTCGTCGTCTGCTACGGCATCTCGCAATATTCACAATGGCTGGAACGTCAACTCCAGACCGACCACCATTAAGGAAAGGCTGTAATTATGGCTGAACAAGCACAAGCGCTGAAAGTCTCGAACGAGGTCGCGATCAGCATCGAGAACATGAACAAGTAGTACGGCACGTTTCACGTGCTGCGGGATATTGATCTGACCGTTTACCGTGGTGAACGTATCGTTATTGCCGGACCGTCGGGCTCGGGGAAGTCAACTCTGATCCGCTGTATCAATGCCTTGGAAGAGCATCAGAAAGGCCGGATCGAAGTCGACGGTACGGTGCTGTCCTCGGACGTTAAGAACATCGACAAGATCCGCTCCGAAGTCGGGATGTGTTTCCAGCACTTCAACCTTTTCCCACACTTGACGATCCTCGAAAACTGCACGCTTGCTCCGATCTGGGTGCGAAAAACACCTAAGAAGGAAGCCGAAGAAATCGCGATGCATTTCCTTGAGAAGGTTAAGATCCCGGATCAGGCGGACAAGTACCCAGGTCAGCTTTCTGGTGGTCAGCAGCAACGCGTGGCGATCGCGCGCAGCCTGTGTATGCGTCCGCGTATCATGTTGTTTGACGAACCAACCTCAGCCTTGGATCCGGAGATGATCAAAGAGGTCCTGGACACGATGGTCGAACTGGCTGAGGAAGGCATGACGATGCTCTGCGTAACGCACGAGATGGGCTTTGCCCGTCAGGTGGCCAACCGCGTCATCTTTATGGATGAAGGCCAGATCGTCGAACAGAACGAACCTGAAGAGTTCTTTAACAACCCCCAAAGCCCGAGGACCAAGCTCTTCCTCAGCCAAATTTTGGGCCACTAAGTTTCAAGGGCGGGGATTTCCCCGCCCTTTTCTATTGGGCAAGCATCCGTGGCGTCATGTACGCCTGTACGTCGCCGCTGTGCCAGTGCATGCCCCTCCAGTCGTCCACTTCGAATGACATCACCATTGTCGCACCCGGTGGGGTTCCGGCTGCAAGATGAGCTGTGGCACCCACACGCGGCAGGAGATGCGCCATCTCCGCCACGCCGGGGTTGTCAACGGCGGAGTAAAATTCGGCCATTGTGGCGGAGCAAAAGTCGGCCAGTTTGGGGCGAGCGCCTTGGAGCGTGCGGCCCTCATATAGCAAGCCCGGTCCAAGGCGCATTGGCCGTCAG
>Ga0114905_1000864_pt1 | contig 17772 bp, 15 predicted proteins | sample MalvireepMed_b05_FD_83499 | JGI IMG/M metagenome (GOLD analysis project Ga0114905, IMG submission 83499) | Marine viral communities from the Global Malaspina Expedition - Malaspina viral metaG DeepMed_b05 | ecosystem: Environmental > Aquatic > Marine > Oceanic | place: Mediterranean Sea...
AACCGCCCGGGCCCGATCCGGTCTGGAACACTGCGCATTGCCGCAACCGACGGATTTTCGACGACCGGGTGGGGCTGAAGGCCGGAAAGAGCGAGGCCCCGTTCCTTTTGCAAATCTACCGGCGCGACATGGGCGGCGGCGTGTTCAAGATGATGAAGGACCTGTCGGCCCCGATCCGGGTGCAGGGGCGGCACTGGGGCGCGCTGCGGCTGGCCTACCGGTTCTGACAAAAAAACCGCCGCGCTTCCTTGGGGAAGGCGGCGGTCAGTGGCGTTGCTTGTGGGCATCCGGGTCCGCTCGGTGGGGATGGGTTCCCCGGGAATGGGACGGGACAGGCAGTGTCAGTCGCACGCATCGGGTTTGGGACAGGATGCGAGAGCGCCCGGCACAAGCACGCAGGCAGAAAAGGGTCAGGCGAGGCTGGGCAGGTGCAGCGCCACCAAGAGGATCACGACGAGAGACACGGCGCCGAGGGCATCCTGGATCAGGGTATCCTGGCTGCGGTGCAGGGCGGTCTTGATCTGGGTCAGCATCGGGTCACCTCGGGTTGCAGTGTCTTTGTTGCCCCTTTGTTCTCATATTAACCAGTTCCGGTAAAGAACTTTTTAAGAACATTTGAGAACAAATTAGGATTTTCCGGAGGTGCTCGCCGTTAACCCACTGAAATCAAACGGATCGCTTCGTCCTGTCGCATCAGCCACAAAAGAACGCGTGCCGCCTGCCCGCGCGGGCTCTCGAGTGCCGGGTCCTCGGCCAACAACCGACGCGCATCGCTTTGCGCCACCGCCATGAGACCCGCCTGCCGTTCGAGGTCGGCCACGCGGAATTTCGGCAGACCCGATTGCGCCGTGCCGATAAGGTCGCCCGACCCGCGCATTTCCAGATCAACCTCGGAGATGCGGAACCCGTCCTCGGTTTCGCGCAGGGTGGTCAGGCGCTTCAGACCGGCCTCGCCCAACGGCGGCTGGTACATCAGCAGGCAGGTCGAGGCAGCCTCTCCGCGCCCCACGCGGCCGCGCAGCTGGTGGAGCTGCGCGAGGCCGAAACTTTCGGCGCGTTCGATCACCATGATCGTGGCGTTCGGGACGTTCACCCCGACCTCGATCACCGTGGTGGCGACCAGCACGGCGGTGTCGCCCGCGACGAACCGGGCCATCGCCGCGTCCTTTTCGGCCGGCGGCATCTGGCCGTGCACAAGCCCCACCACGCCCTCGCCCAGCACCGCGCGCAAGTGGCGAAAGCGGTCCTCGGCGGCCGTGAGGTCGAGCGATTCGCTCTCCTCGACCAGCGGGCAGACCCAGTAGGCCTGCCGCCCCTCGGCCACGGCGCGGCGCAGGTGGTCGACAACCTCCTCCATCCGTTCGGCGGACAAGAGCGCGGTGCGGATCGGTTTGCGGCCGGGCGGTTTTTCGTCCAGCACCGACACGTCCATGTCGCCGTATTGCGCCAGCGCCAGGCTGCGCGGGATCGGCGTGGCGGTCATCACCAGCACATCCGCCCCCTGCCCCTTTCTCCCGAGCTCGAGCCGCTGGCGGACGCCGAAGCGGTGCTGTTCGTCGACGATGGCCAGCCGCAGGTCGTGGAATGCCACGTCCTTCTGGAACACCGCATGGGTGCCGACGAGGATCTGCACGTCGCCCCGCGCCAGCGCGTCGAGCTTTGCCTTGCGCTCGCCCCCCTTGTCGCGGCCCGTCAGCAAGTCCAGCCGGACACCGGCAGAGGCCGCAAGAGGCTGCAACCCCTCCAGATGCTGCCGCGCGAGGATTTCCGTCGGCGCCATCATCACGCCCTGTCCGCCCGCCTCGACCGCGATCAGCAGCGCGAGGAAGGCCACCAGCGTCTTGCCCGCGCCCACGTCGCCCTGCAGCAGACGGTTCATCCGTTCCGCCCGGCCCATGTCGGCAGCGATCTCCTCGATGGCGCGGGCCTGCGCGCCGGTGGGGCTGTAGGGCAGCGCCGACAGCACCCGGGCGCGCAGCGCGCCGTCGCCAGTCGTGCCGCGGCCCTTGCCGCGCCGCCGGTGCAGCCGCGCGAGGCCCAGCGTCAGCTGGTGCGCCATCAACTCGTCATAGGCCAGACGCGCCCTTGCCGGCGCGGTGGCGGCGAGGTCCGACATGGCATCGGGCGCATGCGCCCGGTCAAGGGCGACGTGCCAGTCGGGCCAGCCCTCCTGCGCCTTCTGGCCGGGGTCGATCCATTCCGCAAGCTTCGGCAGGCGGGACAGCGCGTCGACGATGCTGCGGGTCATCAGCTTCTGGGTGATGCCGGCGGTCAGCGGATAGACCGGCTCGAAGATCGGCAGGCTTTCAGCCTCGTCGGGGCGCAGCACATGGTCGGGATGCACCATCTGCGCGATGCCGTCGAAGAGCTCCACCCGGCCCGAGACCAGCCGCCGCTGGCCTGTGGGCAGCAATCGGGCGAGGTAGTCGCCGCGGGCGTGGAAATAGACGATCTGAAAGCTGGTCGCGGCGTCCTGCACGGTGATCCGGTAGGCGCCGCCCCTGCTGCGCGGGGCGCGGTGCTGGCCGATCACCACCTCGACCGTGACGACGCCGGGCAGATCGGCGCCCTGCACCGTGTCGCGCGGGCGGCGGTCGATCCCCGATTGCGGCAGGGTCATCAGCAGGTCTCGCGGCGCGACGATGCCCAGCTGTTCGAAGTGCTGCGCCGTCTTGGGGCCGATCCCGTCCAGCGCCGTCAATTCGCCGAAGAGCGGAAACAGGACCTCGGGCCGCCCGGTCATGAGGCCCCGATCAGCGCGAGCCAGGCCTCTTCATCCATGATCTCGACCCCCAGCTCGCGGGCCTTCTTCTCTTTCGATCCGGCGCCCGGACCCGCCACGACGATGTCGGTCTTGGCCGAGACCGAGCCGGACACCTTTGCGCCCAGCGATTCCGCACGCGCCTTGGCCTCGGCGCGGGTCATCCTTTCCAGCGTGCCGGTAAAGACCACGGTCTTGCCCGCCACCGGGCTGCCGTCGGTCTGCGGGCGCGCGGCCTCCTGGATGGAGAGCTTGGCCACCAGCCGGTCGATCGAGGCGCGCTCGGCCTCTTGGTTGAGACTCGCCACCAGCGACCGCGCCATGACCGTCCCGACCCCGTCGATGCCGATCAGGTCGTCCCAGGCCGCGCCCTCTTCGCCCGCCGCGTCGCGCATGGCCGTCTCGAAGGCGTCCCAGGTGCCGTAGTGCCGCGCCAGGAGGTTCGACGCGGCCTCGCCCACATGACGCAGCCCCAGGGCAAAGATCACCCGGCCCAGCGGGATGCTGCGTTTCTCGGCGATGGCGGCAAAGAGGTTGGCGGCGGATTTCTCGCCCCAGCCTTCGCGGTTCTTCAGCTGCTGCATGCCGGAGCCGTAATTCTCTTCCAGATCGAAGATATCCGCCGGTTCCTTGATCCATCCATCGCGGTAGAACTGCTCCACCTGCTTGGCGCCCAGCCCCTCGATATCGAACGCGGCGCGGCTGACGAAGTGCTTGAGCTTCTCCACCGCCTGCGCCGGGCAGACCAGCCCGCCGGTGCAGCGGCGCACGGCATCGCCTTCTTCGCGGATCGCGTCCGACCCGCAGTCCGGACAGGTTTCGGGGAAGTCGTAGGGTTTCGCGTCCTCAGGGCGTTTCGACAGGTCCACGTCGGCGATCTTGGGGATCACGTCCCCGGCGCGGTACACCTGCACCCAGTCGCCGACCCGGATGTCCTTGCCGCCACGAATCTCCTCGCCCTTGGAATCGCGCCCGGCGATGTAATCCTCGTTGTGCAGCGTCGCGTTGCTGACCACCACGCCGCCCACCGTCACCGGCAAAAGCCGCGCCACGGGGCTGAGCGCGCCGGTGCGGCCGACCTGGATGTCGATGGCCTCGAGCCGGGTCCAGGCCAGTTCGGCGGGGAACTTGTGCGCGATGGCCCAGCGCGGCGTGGTCGACCGGAACCCCAGCCGCTGCTGCAGCGCGAGATCATCAACCTTGTAGACGACGCCGTCGATGTCATAGTCCAGCGTCGCGCGCTGCGCCTCGATCTGCGCGTAATGCGCCAGCATATCGTCCGGCCCGTCGCAAAGTGCCGTGAGCGGGTTGGTCTGGAACCCCAGCGCCGCGAGCCGGTCGATGGCGGCCTTCTGCGTTTCGGCCAGCGGATCGGACAGCGCGCCCCAGGCATAGGCGAAGAAGCGCAGCGGCCGCGCGCGGGTGATCTCGGCATCGAGCTGGCGCAGGCTGCCGGCGGCGGCGTTGCGCGGGTTGGCGAAGGTCTTGCCGCCGCGCTCGGCCTGGCGCGCGTTGAGGGCGGCGAAATCGGAATGGCTCATGTAGACCTCGCCGCGGACTTCGAGCAGGTCCGGCGCGCCGTCGAGCGTTTCGGGAATGTCGTCGATGGTCCGGGCGTTCTGCGTCACGTTCTCGCCCACGGCCCCGTCGCCGCGCGTGGCCGCCTGCACCAGACGACCGTTCTCGTAGCGCAGGCTGAGCGACAGGCCGTCGATCTTGGGCTCGGCAGTGTAGTTGAGCGTGTCGTCGGATCCGAGCCCGAGGTAGCGGCGGATGCGCGCGTCGAACTCGGCGATCTCAGCGTCCTCGAAGGCGTTGCCCAGCGACAGCATCCGCACCGCGTGGGTGACCTTGCCAAAGCCGTCGGACGGGGCGGCGCCCACCTGCTCCGACGGGCTGTCGCTGCGCTTGAGGTCCGGAAACCGCGCTTCGATCGCGGCGTTGCGGCGTTTCAGCCGGTCGTAATCGGCATCCGGCATCTCGGGTGCATCGGCGCCATGATAGGCGGAATTGGCGGCCAGCAAAATCTCTGCAAGCCGCGCAAGCTCCTGTTTCGCCTGCGCTTCGGTCAGCTCTTCCACCGCTGTGTCTTCGGCCGCCATGCCCGCGCTGCCCCGTCTTGATCCGCACAGATGCAGTGATAGGCGCGCGCGTCAGACAGGTCCAGTGCCCGTGCGCCGGTCAGGCCCCCATGGCGATCGACGGAAGGCGGTCCTTTTCGACCTCGGGATCGCGCAGCACATAGCCGCGGCCCCAGACGGTTTCGATGTAACTGTCCTCGCCGGTGGCTTCGGAGAGTTTCTTGCGCAGCTTGCAGATGAAGACGTCGATGATCTTGAGCTCGGGTTCGTCCATGCCGCCATACAGGTGGTTGAGGAACATCTCCTTGGTGAGCGTCGTGCCCTTGCGCAGGCTCAGCAGTTCCAGCATCTGGTATTCCTTGCCGGTGAGATGCACCGCCTTGCCGTCCACCTCGACGGTCTTGGCATCGAGGTTGACCGAGATCTTGCCGGTGTTGATGACCGATTGCGAATGCCCCTTGGAGCGGCGGATGATCGCATGGATGCGGGCCACCAGTTCGTCGCGGTGGAACGGCTTGGTCAGGTAATCGTCAGCGCCGAAGCCGAAACCCTTGATCTTGTTTTCCGTGTCGTCGGAGCCGGAGAGGATCAGGATCGGCGTTTCGATCCGGGCAAGCCGCAGCTGGCGCAGGACCTCGTGGCCGTTCATGTCGGGCAGATGCAGGTCGAGCAGGATCAGGTCGTAATCATAAAGCTTGGCCAGGTCGATGCCCTCTTCGCCCAGATCTGTCGCATAGACGTTCAGGTTGGCATGGGTCAGCATCAACTCGATGCTCTTGGAGGTCGTCGGGTCGTCTTCAACCAGAAGGACGCGCATGGGCTGTCTCCGCATAATCCAATGATTAAATCAGAACCTGAACAAAATTAGTTAACCACTGATTACCATAATTACGGCGAAATAAAATGCAATTTATGGTTGTCGATATTTCTGCAATGTCGTCGCTTTCAGCGCGTCTTCTCCGTGGGTGGCCACGGCGCGAATCCATTCGTTCAATTCATCGGAACTGAGGCGGTAGCGCGCCATGGCCTGGTCTTCGGTCAGAAGCCCGTAAAGCACGGCCCGGACCACGGTGGCCTTGCGCGACGCGACCCAGCGCAGGGTGTCTTCCGGAGGCAGGTCCGCGCGGGTCATGACCCGCCCGTCGGGCAGTGTCACGGCCCTTGGCCCGTCGACTTTTTTCAGATACATGGCGCAGTCTCGCTCTCTGGTCGGGGCAATCTGCGATTTGCGCGCTTAACGCCCGGTGAAACCGCCCCTTGAGAGTGTTTCGGATTTTCCTATATTTCCGCCGATCATCAGGAGTTCTGTCATGCCGCTCGATGCGCCGAAGCTGAATTCGCTTGGCTTTGCCAAGCCGCCGTCCGAAACCCGCGTGGTCGTGGCCATGTCGGGCGGTGTGGACAGTTCCGTGGTGGCGGCGCAGCTGGCTTCCGAAGGCTACGACGTGGTCGGCGTGACCCTGCAGCTTTACGACCACGGCGCGGCGCTGGCCAAGAAGGGCGCCTGCTGCGCCGGCATCGACATCCACGACGCGCGCCGCGTGGCCGAGGACATGGGCTTTCCGCATTACGTGCTGGACTACGAGAACATCTTCCGCGACGCGGTGATCGACGAATTCGCCGACAGCTACTTGGGCGGCGCGACGCCGGTGCCCTGCATCCGCTGCAACGAGCGGGTCAAGTTCAAGGACCTGCTGGAGACCGCGCGCGATCTCGATGCCGACTGCATGGCGACCGGGCACTACATCCAGCGCAAGATGGGCGCCGCCGGACCCGAGCTGCACTCCGCGGCCGATGCCGCACGCGACCAGAGCTATTTCCTGTTCTCGACCACACCCGAACAACTCGCCTACCTGCGCTTCCCGCTCGGGCACCTGTCGTCCAAGGCCGAAACCCGCGCGCTGGCCGCCCGCCACGGGCTCGTCGTGGCCGACAAGCCCGACAGCCAGGACATCTGCTTCGTCCCAGATGGCAACTACGCCGCGGTGATCGAAAAGCTGCGGCCCGGTGCGGCGGAACCGGGCGAGATCGTGCATGCGGACGGCCGCGTGCTGGGGCGGCACGAGGGCGTCATCCACTACACCATCGGCCAGCGCCGCGGCCTCGGGATCGGCGGGCTCTCCGAGCCGCTCTACGTGGTAAAGCTGGATGTCGAGGCCAAGCGCGTGGTGGTCGGCCCGAAAGAGATGCTGTCGACCCGCACCATCCCGGTGCGCGAGATCAACTGGCTGGGCGATGCGCGCTTCACCTCGCGCGAAGAATGGCCGGTGTCGGTCAAGGTGCGCTCCACCCGCCCCCCGCGCGAGGCGGTGATCCGGCCGATTTCCGACACCGAGGCCGAGGTCGAACTGCTGTCACCCGAGGAAGGCGTTTCGCCGGGGCAGGCCTGCGTCTTCTACGAGACCGAAGGCAGCCGCATTCTGGGTGGCGGCTGGATCTGGCGCGGACACTGATCGGGCGTTCTTATGCGTGGCAATCGCCGGAGCGAGGGGCCAGCCCCTCGCGCTCCCCGGAGGTTTATTGGCAAGATGAAGCAGGCAAGGGCCCGCAGCTGGCACCACGGGCCCCGATGAAGCGTTGCTTCACCTGCCACGGTCATCGCCGCTTCCGCCTGTACCGCGCCGCAAGAAGACCCGAAGTCGGTTAAGAAAGCGTTTTCATCTGCCCGGAAATACTTCGGGGGAGTCGCGGCATGCCGCGACGGGGGCAGCGCCCCCTGAAGAAACCTGTGCGGGCCGCAGGCCCGCTCCGCCGGATCACGGTCAGACGCGGCGCAGGGCCAGCACGGCGTTCAGACCACCGAAAGCAAAGGCATTGGACAGGGCCACGTCGACCCGCGCGTCGCGCGCCTCGTTCGGGACCACGTCCAGCGCGCATTCGGGATCGGGTTCCTCGTAACCGATCGTGGGCGCGATCACCCCGTCGCGCAGGGCCATGATGCAGGCCAGAAGCTCCACCGCGCCGGTCCCGCCGATGAGGTGGCCGTGCATGGACTTCGTCGAGGACATCATCAGCCTGTCCGCATGGGTGCCAAAGACATCCGCCACCGCGGCGCATTCGGTCTTGTCGTTGGCCGCGGTGCCGGTGCCGTGGGCGTTGATGTAGCCGACGCTGTCGCGCGCGATTCCGGCATCGGCCAGCGCGCCCGAGATGGCCCGCGCCGCGCCCTGTTTCGACGGCATGACGATGTCGGCGGCGTCCGAGGACATGGCGTAGCCGATCACCTCTGCCAGGATCTCGGCGCCGCGGGCGCGGGCGTGGTCGTAGTCCTCGAAGACGAAGATGCCGGCGCCTTCGCCCTGCACCATGCCGTTGCGATTGGCCGAGAAGGGGCGGCAGGCGTCGCGGCTCATGACCCGCAGGCCCTCCCAGGCCTTCACCCCGCCGAAGCAGAGCATCGACTCCGACCCGCCCGTGACCATCGCCTTCGACATGCCGCTGCGCACGATCTGAAAGGCCTGGGCCATGGCGTGGTTGGACGAGGCGCAGGCGGTGGAGACGGTGAAACTCGGCCCCTTGAGGTTCCATTGCATCGACAGGTGGCTGGCGGCGGCGTTGTTCATCAGCTTCGGCACCACGAAGGGATGCACCCGGTTCTTGCCGTCCTCATAGACCGATCGATAGTTGTCGTCCCAGGTGCTGACCCCGCCCCCGGCGGTGCCCAGCACCACGCCCGCCCTGGCGGCCAGTTCGCCGTCAAAGCGCAGGCCGGACTGGGCGATGGCCTCGGCCCCGGCAATGAGGGTGAACTGGGTGAAACGGTCGTAGAGCGACAGCTGCTGGCGGTTGAACACGGCTTCGGGGTCGAAGCCCTTGACCTGCCCGCCGATCTTGATCGACAGGCGGTCGACGTCGCGGAACTCCAGCTCGCCGATGCCGCAGCGGCCCTCGCGCATCGCCTCGAGCGTCTGCGGCACGTCCTGTCCCAGCGCGTTGATGGTGCCCGCGCCGGTGATGACGACGCGGTTCATCCCGCGGCCTCGGCCTTCAGACGCTGGATGCCCGCCACGATATCGGCAACGCTGGAGATGTCGAAGTCACTCTTGTCGGGTTCGTTGGCGTTGAACGGGATCGAGATGTCGAATTCTTCCTCGAAGGCAAAGATGCACTCCACAAGACCAAGAGAATCGATGCCCAGGTCCTCGAGCGTGTCGGTCGTCTTGACGTCGCTCGCGTCGATCAACGCCTGTTCGGCGAGGATTTCCTTCACCCTGGTTTCCACATCCTGTCCGGAGGTCATCGCTTGCGTTCCCCTGCCTTGCGCCACCTGCCCGCGATTTAGTCGTTCCCCGCCAGCTTGGAAACCGCTTTCTGGAGCGCCGCGACATCGCGGAAGAGCCGCGGCAGGCGGCGCAGGCCCTTGTAGCTTTCGATATGGGTGTCCATCTTCATCGCCGGATAGCCCAGCATCACTCGGCCGGCGGGCACGTTGGCCAGCACCTTGGTGGCACCGCCGGTGATGACGTTGTCGCCGATGACAAGATTGTCGGACACCCCGGTCTGCCCGCCCAGCACGACGTTTTTGCCGATCCGCGTCGATCCGGCAATGCCGACCTGGGCACAGATCAGGCAGTCGCGGCCGATGACGACGTTGTGGCCGACCTGGGCGAGGTTGTCGAACTTGCAGCCGTCTCCGACCAAGGTGTCGCGCACCGTTCCGCGGTCGATGCAGGCATTGGCGCCCAGTTCCACGTCGTCGCCGATGCGCACCGCGCCCAGCGAGTGGATGCGCGCCCAGGATTGCGCGGCGTCCGTGCCCTCGGCCCCCAGCGACTCGCGCGCGCGCTCGACCCCCGACACCTCGGGGGTGACGAAGGAAAAGCCGTCGGCGCCGACCACCGCGCCGGGCTGCGCGATGAAGCGCGCGCCGATCCGGACCCGAGCGCCGATCCGGACGCCCGCATGCAGCAGCGCGCCGTCGCCCAGCGTGGCGTCCCAGCCGACGTGGCATTGCGGACCGAGCACGCTGCCCGCGCCGATCCGCGCACCGGGGCCGATGACGCAGAAGGGGCCGATGCTGACCTCCGTGCCGAGGATCGCGCTCGGGTCGACCACCGCCGAAGGGTGGATGCCGGGCGCATACCCCTGACCGGGATCCATCATCGCCGACAGCCCCGACATGGCGAAACGCGGGCGCGGCGGCAGGATCGCGGCCTCGAGACCCAATGCCCGCCAATCGGCGCCCTGCCACAGCATCGCCGCGCGGGCCTGACCGTGCGGCAAGTCTTCGGCATAGGCCGGGCGCATCGCCAACGCGATCTGATCCGGGCCGCAGGTGGCCGGCTCGGCCACGCCCGAGACCGTCAACGCGCCGTTGCCCTCGGCCGTCAGGCCAAGGGCGGTTGCGATGTCCTGAATGCTGTAGGCCATGCGGCTCCCCGGTCTGGTCCGGGTCCAGCTTTAGCTGCGTTGGGCCGGCAGGGCCACCCCCGCGGCACGCAACGCCTGCCAGATGCGTGCGTCGCGGCCATAGACGTCGCGGCGGAAATTCACCTGCCCCTTCGCTGTGGTGAAGGCCGTGCGGTAGATCAGGTGCACCGGCACGGGATCGTTGAGGTCGACACGGGTTTCGGCCCCGCTGCGCAGGCGGGCCTGAAAGAAGCCCTGCGGATCGTCCGACTGCCGAGCCAGCAGCGCATAGGCAAAATCGTGCGGATCGTTCAAGCGGATGCAGCCGTGGCTGTAGGCGCGCACCTCGCGGCTGAACAGGTTTTTCGCAGGGGTATCATGCAGATAGATGTTGTACTTGTTGGGAAACATGAACTTCACCGTCCCCAGCGCGTTGCGCGGACCCGGCGGCTGGCGCATGGAGAACGGGAAGCTGCTGGCCGAATATTGCGAAAAGCCGCGGCCACGATTGACCCGGCGCCCGCGCGAGTCGGTGATCTCGAGATGGCTTACGGCGCCGGGGTTTCGGCGCAAAAGCGGCAGGTATTCGTTGACGATGATCGACCGCGGCACGTACCAGCTGGGGTTGATGACCATGTGATCCATCTCGTCCGAGAATTCCGGCGTCTGGCGGTCCAGCCCGCCCGCCCCGATCACGGCGCGGGTTTCGAAGGTGATCTTGTCGTCGTCGACGATCTTGGCCGAGAAATCGGTGAGGTTGACGCGGATATGCCGCTTGCCCAGACCGTCGGGCAGATTGATCCAGCGCTCGCGCTCCATCGCCACGAGGACGGATTGCATCCGCTCTTCGAGGGGGGTGTTGATCGCGGTGAGCGTGTCGCCTCCCGCCACGCCGTCGACCGTCAGGCCGTTGTCCTCCTGGAAGCTCTGGACGGCTTCGGTGACCGCATCGTCATAGACCGCGGATGCGGTGGGGCGCAGGTAGCCCATGGCGATCAGCCGGTCGCGCAGGGCGACCACCGCGGCACCGCTTTGCCCCGGTTCGACCTTGGCGGCGCTCACGGCCAGGCCCCAGCCGCCCTGCTCCATCTGCCGTTCCATCATCATCTTGGCGCGCATCAGGCGGTTGTATTCGTAGCTTTGCGGCGGCAGCGCCCGCAGGAACGCCGCCGGTTCGGCACTGGCGAAATCCGACAGCAGGCTTTCGGCGCTTCGCTTCGGCGCCTCGCGCTTGATCAGCGACACCACCTGTCCGGGCGTCAGAACGCCGGACTGGATATCCTGGGCGAACTGCACGAAGGTGCGGCTCAGGGCCACTTCGACTTCGCCCATCTCGCGGGCGGTGCGTGCCGCCTGCATCTGCGCCACCAGCGCGCGGTCGTCGTAGCGGTCGCGCGGCAGGCCGTGGTCGGCGGCCATCGCAAAGGCCTCGAGCAACGCCGCTCGGCGTGCACGATCCGTGTCGCCGGGGCCGGTCCAGATCGGTTCGAAATCGCGGGCCCGGTAGAAGGCGGCGATTCCGTCGCTGCGCGCAGCCTGCTCTGCCACGGTCTGTTTAAATGCCGTCACCTGGGCCTCGGCGCCATGCGGTACGGCAAGGCCGATCACTCCGGCGGTAAGCGCAATGATCAGGGGGCGCGTGAATGCGTGTGCGGTCATGGCCATGGTCGTTCCGATCCGATTTTCCGTTTTTATCATGTCACCCAATGCCTTGAGCGCTGTCCATTCACAATTGCACCAGCGGGGAAATCTATTGCCGATTTGACGCAGTAACCCTGGTCGTTGCGGCGCGCGCACCACACTGCACCGCATTTAAGCAAAAATTCGCCGAAACCGCTTGAAGAAATGGAACCAAAAGACTTCGCGCTTTCGAGGAGAATTTGATTGTGCAATAACTCCTTCACATCTTGGGGATAGGATGTAACCGCCGCACAACGTTGTGGCACGGCAGCAAGATACGGGACAGGCATTCTCATGACTGACGCACGCTCTGGCAGCATTACGCGCCGCGGACTTCTTGGCGCATTCGCCGCAACACTGGTAACTGCAGCACCAACGTATTCAAACGCCGCAGGGTTCCTGCGCGGGGGCGGAGATATTCGCCGAATCCGAATGTACTCGGGCCGCACCGGCGAACGCATCGACATGATCTACTGGGTCGAAGGGCACTACATCGCCGACGCGGTGAAGGAAGTGAACTTTTTCATGCGCGACTGGCGCACCGACGACGTCAAGAACATCGACCTGCGCACCATCGACATCATGGCAGCCGCGCATAACATGCTGGACGTCAACGAACCCTATATGCTGATTTCAGGCTACCGCAGCCCGCGCACAAACGCGATGCTGCGCTCGCGGTCTGGCGGCGTTGCCAAGAATTCGCGCCACCTGCGCGGCGAGGCGGCCGACCTGCGACTCAATTCGCGTTCCGTCAATCAGATGGCCAAGGCCGCCTCGGCCTGCCGGGCCGGTGGCGTCGGGCGGTATTCGGGATCGGATTTCGTGCACATGGATTGCGGTCCGGTCCGCAGCTGGGGCAGCTGATCGAAACTTCCATGCACAGGCCGAAAGGGCGCCCTCGGGCGCCTTTTTCTTTCTGCTGCAACGACTTGCCCATAAAACACATGCAGCATGCGCATTTCCTGCACATGCTTTTCCACAGGCGAATGTCTGAAAAGTGGCGCGGTTGACGGGGCTCGAACCCGCGACCCCCGGCGTGACAGGCCGGTACTCTAACCAACTGAGCTACAACCGCGCATCGCGCGAGGGGCATCACGGGCAGTGGTGGCGCGGTTGACGGGGCTCGAACCCGCGACCCCCGGCGTGACAGGCCGGTACTCTAACCAACTGAGCTACAACCGCTCACTGCCGCGAGGTTCCCCAAGCGTGAGCGGGGTAATAGGATGCCCGCCCTGCCCCGTCAAGCAAGGAATCCGCAGATTTCCGCAGGCCGGCGGCATGCCGCATCGCGGAGGCGGATACCGCCCCCGCCGAACGTGATTTTCCCGGCGGACGGGCGGCTCTTGGGGCGTTCGGAGGCGCAACAAAGCCGATTGCGGGCCATGGCGCGGCACGACCCGCCATGACCTTCACTTCTCGGGCAGCGGGATGAATTCCGCGTCGTCGCCGGGCGGCAGATGGAACCGGCCATCGGCCCAGTCCTCGCGACGCCAGGCTTCCTTGGCCTCTTCGATCCGTTCCTTCGACGAGGCGACGAAGTTCCACCAGATGTACCGCGGTCCTTCCAGCGTCTCGCCACCCAGCAGCATCACGCGGGCGCCGCGAGCGCCGGCGGTCAGGCTGATCGCATCGCCGGGCCGGAATACCATCATCTGCCCGGACTCATAGGTCTGCCCGGCGATGCTGACCGCGCCCTCGACCACGTAGACGCCCCGGTCCTCGTGGTTGTCCGGCAAGGGCAGACGCGCCCCCGCCTCGAGCACCGCATCGGCATAGAACATCTCCGACGCCGTCTTCACCGGCGCGCGCTCTCCGTAGGCGTTGCCGAGGATCAGGCGCAGGCGCTTGCCCTCGCCTTCGAGCAGCGGCAGCGCGTCGGCGGCGGCATGTTCGAATTCCGGCGGCCGGTCCTCGTGATCCTTGGGCAGTGCCACCCAGGTCTGGATGCCGAAGAAGGGCATCGGGTCCTTTTGCGTGGCGTCGTCAGTGCGTTCGGAATGGGTGATGCCCTGCCCGGCCACCATCCAGTTCACCGCGCCCGGTTCGATCCAGGCATCGGTGCCCAGCGAATCGCGGTGATGCATGCGCCCGCGGTAGAGATAGCTGATCGTGGCGAGGCCGATATGCGGATGCGGCCGCACGTCGAGTCCGCGCGATGGCAGAAACTCTGCCGGGCCCATCTGGTCGAAAAAGATAAAGGGACCGACCATCTGCCGTTTCGGTGCCGGCAGGGCGCGGCGCACCTCGAAACCGCCCAGATCGCGGGCACGGGGCACGATCACCGTTTCGATGGCATCGACGTCGTCGCCGGTCGGGCAATGCGGGTCAAGCGCAGGGTTCCAGCTCATTCCAGGTCTCCGTTTTCAAGACACCGCCTGGGATCCGGCGGCAGGAAGAAGGTAGTCTCTTGCAAAATTTTCACAAATCCCCAAAAGATTGACTAAAGTGTGCATAAACGCACAATACTCAACTTTAAGATACGTGCGTCAAATCGACTTCTCCGTGCAACAGATCAATCTTCCTACCTTTGTGCAGAGACCACTTGAGAGCCAACATGGTAAGATGCAATTGTCGCCAACAAGCGTCAACACCTGCAGGAAATGATACGTCATCGTGATTTCGACAGCGCATCAAAAACTACGCCTCTGCATCCTGATGGGCGCCCCTGTTTCCTTGTCGGTCAAGGACTTTCTGGGGCTGCTTCGGGATCGAACTTCCTGGACCTTCATCGTGCTCGTGCTGCTGGGCCTGGCGGTCGGCGACCCCTTTGCCATGCTCGGACAGACGTCCCTGTGGCAGATCCTGCTGTTCTGGCCCGCGGCCGTGCTGATCTACCTGGCGTTGATCACCGCCGGGCTGACGGTCTGCTCCCCCCTTGCGCGCCGCTGGCCCGATCTGCCGATCCCCCTCCCGCTGATCAGCGTCTTCGCCACCTTGCCGGGCGTCATCATCGGCGACCGGATCGCCGCCGCCCTGAGCGGGGGCGCGCGCTTTGTCGCTCTCGACGGGAGGATGCTGCTGCTCTTCGGGCTGGTGCAGGTCTTCGAAACGGTGTTTTTCCTGTTCGTTCTGAACCAGACCGCCTACTGGCAAAACCGGTCTGATGCCGCACAACCCCACGCCGCCGTCACCGACGGGGACGACGACCGCACCCTCGTGATCGGCGCCGAACGTGTCCCGGTCGCACGGGTGTTGCATATCGAGGCGCGGGAACATTATGTCCGCGTGACGCTCGACGGCGAAAGCATCACGCAGCGCGCCCGGCTGAGCGACATCGTCGCCCAGACCGCGCCCGAGGACGGGGTGCAGCCGCACCGGTCCTGGTGGGTGTCGAAGCGCGCCGCGCACGAAGTGATGCGCGACGGGACCCGGCACGTGATGAAGCTGACCGACGACACGCTCGTCCCGGTGGCGCGCACCCGTTTGGGCGAGGTGCAGACCTGGGTCGCCCGCCATATCCAGCGCCCGCAATCCGATTACTGACACCCGATCCGGTCGACGCCCCGCACAAAGCCGTTTCAAAGACGATCCCGCGTCTTTAGAACCGAAGACGAGGCAGCCGACAGGAGAAAAACATGGGCAAGACACTTTCGAAAACCGTGGCAGTGGCCGCGGTCACCGCTCTGCTGGGCGGCGCGATGATCGCCGGCCCGGCGCAGGCCGGGTGGCGCGACCGTCACGAGGTCTACGGCGTGCCCGAGGACGACATGCTGAAAATGCGTGGCGGCCCCGGCATCGGGTTCAGCGTCATCGTCGGACTGCCCAACGGCACTGTCCTGCGGGTCCAGAGCTGCCAGTCCACCGGCGGCACGCGCTGGTGCAAGGTGGCGCTCGACCGGGCGCCGGGCCTCAAGGGCTACGTCTCGGCCGCGTATCTGCGCGAGATGTGACCCGAAGCGTCAGAGCGGCGCCCGTCCGCGCGACGGCAGAAGATCGGTCCGGACGCGCAGCAGCTTCATGAACCGCTCTGCCGCGGGCGGCTGCGTATCGCCCTGCCGCGAGACGATGCCGAAATCCTCGACGGCCATGTCGTTGCCGACCGACAGGGTGGCCAGGCGGCTGCCCAGTTCGGCGCGTTCGATGAAAAATCGCGACACGGCGCGGGCCAGCGGCGCGATGGCGTTGGTTTCGTTGACCAGCGCCAGCGTGAACAGGATCGAGGTCGTGCTCACCACACGCGGCGGCACCGGCAGGCCGCGTTCCAGCAGATAGCTTTCCGCGGTGCGGCGCAACAGACCGCGCGGCGGCTGCATCACCCAGTCGTACTCCATGCAGTCCCAGAGCGTCGCATCCGGCTGGCGCGTCAGCGGATGGTCCAGCCGCACCACAAGGTCGATCGGTTCCGGCCCGATCCGGTGGAAGGCAAAGGCGCGGGCATCCGCCGTGTTGGGAATACGCCCGATGTAGAAATCCAGATCGTCGGTCAGCAGCGCCTCGGCCAGCCGGTCCGACGTGTCGACCTGCACCGTGACCTCGATCTCGGGATAGGCCTGCCGCACCTCGCGCTGCACTGGCAGCAGGTGTTCCAGCGACGGCCCGGTGACCGATCCGATGCGGACGTGGCCGCGCACCCCGCCGCGCAGTTCCGTCACCCGCTGATGCGCGCGGTCCAGACCCTTGAGCGTCTCGGCCGCCTGGTCGGCGAGGATGCGCCCGGCCTCGGTCAGATCGATGCCGCGCGGGTGGCGCAGGTAGAGCGGCGTGCCCACCAGCGGCTCGAGCTGCGCGAGCAGCCGCGAGGCCGCCGGCTGGGTCATGCCAAGCTGCTGCGCCGCGGCGCCGACCTGGCCGTGATCGCGCAGCGCCACCATCAGCCGCAGCTGCGAGAATTTCAGCCCCCGGCGAACCAGCTCATCGGTGCCGGGCACGGTGCGGGACGTCGCCATGGTCATATCGCTTTCGGTATATCAAACTGCCTGATCGGAATTTGTTGTATATCGCGGAATAAAGCAAGGATGTCCTCGGACCGTCCGGGAGAGGCGGATCAGACAGGCGCGCCAAGGACTGCGCGCAAGGGAGGATAGAATGACACTGACCCGACGCGCCCTCGGCGCCACCGCGCTTGCGACCATCCTGGCCTTTCCGGCCTTTGCCCAGGACAAGGGCACCATCGGCATCGCGATGCCGACGAAATCCTCGGCCCGCTGGATCGCCGACGGCGACAACATGGTGAAGCAGTTCGAGGAAGCCGGGTACGCCACCGATCTGCAATATGCCGAGGACGACATTCCGAACCAGCTTGCGCAGATCGAGAACATGATCACCAAGGGCGTCGACGCGCTGGTCATTGCCGCCATCGACGGCACCACCCTGACCAATGCGCTGGCCAATGCCGCCGCCCTCGACATTCCCGTGGTGGCCTACGACCGGCTGATCCGCGGCTCGGGCGACGTCAGCTATTACGCCACCTTCGACAACTTCCAGGTCGGGGTGCAACAGGCCGAAACTCTGGTATCGGGGCTGGAAGAGCGCTTTCCCGATGCCGAGACCTGGAACGTGGAGCTGTTCGGCGGCTCCCCGGACGACAACAACGCTTACTTTTTCTACGACGGCGCCATGTCGGTGCTGCAACCGCTGATCGACGACGGCAAGATCACGGTGCTGTCGGGCCAGGAGGGCATGGACACGGTCGGCACCCTGCGCTGGGACGGATCGGTGGCGCAGGCGCGGATGGATAACCTTTTGTCGGCCAATTACACCGATGCGCGGGTGCATGGCGTTCTGTCACCCTACGACGGGCTTTCCATCGGCATCATCTCCTCGCTGAAGGGCGTGGGCTACGGCTCGGGCGACATGCAGATGCCCATCGTCACCGGTCAGGATGCCGAGATCCCGTCGATCAAGGCGATCCAGCGCGGCGAGCAGTATTCGACGATCTTCAAGGACACCCGCGAACTGGCC
>Ga0114905_1000866_pt1 | contig 17708 bp, 26 predicted proteins | sample MalvireepMed_b05_FD_83499 | JGI IMG/M metagenome (GOLD analysis project Ga0114905, IMG submission 83499) | Marine viral communities from the Global Malaspina Expedition - Malaspina viral metaG DeepMed_b05 | ecosystem: Environmental > Aquatic > Marine > Oceanic | place: Mediterranean Sea...
CCCACGCGCGAACAGTTCGTTCGTTTTTTTGTGGGCAATACGGATAAAAAAGGCCTATCCCGCGCAGCCCGCGCTAGAATAGAGGGTCTGTGGATAAGGCGGAGGGAAATGGGTATATTATAGGAGATAAATGGTTAGTATAAAAAAGGATTTAGAATGGGGTTTAGAGCAAGAGAAGTTAGCTATAAAGGAGTTCTCTAAAGTATTTAAAGGGGGAAAGTGGAGCGACTTTATGAAGTTAGGTCTCTACAATCACTTTGATTTTTGTGCTCATTCCTTAGATGATAAACGTAAAAGTTGCTTCGTTGAGATCAAGTCTCGACGGTGTGACCACGACAAGTATGAGGACACTTTAATCCCCTCGGTTAAAATCAAAAAAGCGTTAATCTTAGTAGAACACGGACAGAAAGTGTTTCTCGTAGTTAACTTTACCGATGGGTTCTATTATGTGGACCTTGAACGCGCCAATATGCGATTTGATTGGAACGCGCGGACAGATAGAGGGATTATAGAGCGAGGACATTATGCGTTCCTCCCTCTCGAACAATTTAAGAAAATAGGATGATAATATGAATAGAAGAATTAAAACATTGGAAAATACAAGATTAGATACAATCGAAGCCTGGATTTCGGAAAAACAGACAGAATTAAGCGACTTTAAGATACTGGAAAATTTTATGTTTCTAACAAATACTGTTCGTGAATACAGCGACGGTGTGCAGCGACTTCGCGCAGAGGCCGACGGCCTGAGAAGGAATCAATTAATTCTGGAAGAATATATGCTCGAAATTGAGCACACAGAAGCTTTCAGTGAGTGGTTGGAGAAGAAACAGGAAGCCGAGGAAAATGTCCAAAAAGAAGTCGAAGAAAAAGACGAATCAGATTGATAGCACAGAGCGTATGGCACAGATTCACGCGCTCTGCTTTGATACCTACGGGGAACCTCCGTGGACGCCGGGGCAGATAAATAGGGTAATACAAACAAATGGATTGTCACACTACAAAAATAGAAGAAAGAAATATGGTAGCTAATATAAAAGAAGTAAAGAAAATGATGCACATTTTCTTAACCTGGCTTCCCGAATCAATAGTACTTGGTATTCTGGAAGAACTAATGGAAGACATAGGAAATAAAACGGAAAATGAGTCGCTCAGAGACACCTTAAGGTTACTCCATTCCGCTATGTGTGCGGAATTGGAGTAACCTTAAAGAGGTAATTATGGTATTTACAGAAAAAGAAATGAATGCGATGGAAGATATATTTTTTTGTGAGGTATCCGACGTCGAGCACGGCAATTTAATGCCGTTGCTGGCGGACGCCTGGGAAAAGATATGTGATATCCAAGATGATAACACTAGAGGACACTATGGGACTACCTCACGCTGAATGGCAGGACCGCCTTAAATGTAGGAATGCGAGGAAAATAGATGAAGACGACATCACTTTATGACTTGAATAGATACTTCGACAATTGTGTGGTTCTTGGAAAGAGAGATCCAATCATTGACAACCACGAGAGCAGAATGCTCACGGTGTTGCTGTGGGGTATCAACGGAAATTCAGTTTGTCTTAGAGGCGAATCAGGTAGCGCAAAGACAAAGATACTTAATGCGTCCACTGCGCTGATGTTCGGTAGCAATGGGCTATCGGGACAGAACCACGAGGTGTTGCTTATGAACTCCTCGTCGGCGAAGGGGCAACTAACCGATGATAGTGCAATGAGAATTGCTCACGCACAACGGTGTGTTATACCTGAGCTGCAGAATATAATGACTTCTCAGAATCTAGAAGCAATGATTAAACTCTGGATGGAAGACAGACCATATATTTATGCACGGAACGAACTGGGCAGGCGACAGAAAAGAATTATCCTGGACCCACTTCCCATATTGACCAATCTGGCAGATGGCAATGAAGATATGCCTGATCTACCAAACGAGATGCAACGGAGAACGATTAGTTTGCCGACCATCTCAACGAAGGACTTGAATGAAAAGGTTCATATAATGAAGGCCCGAGCACGTATGCTCCCCGACAAGGATTTGATTGGGTTGAGCAAGCTCGAGATGACCGCATTGCACCGACAATGTCACAGTGCAATGTTCGACAAACGTCGAGTCGTGAACCCTGGGGCACCGATAATCAGGAAGGCGATACCGACAAGGTACACAATGTCAAATACATTTATAGATTACTTCCTGGATGTTATCGAAGCAATTACAAAGTTCCACGCAAATGAAAGACTTTCCGACGGGAGCAAGTATATTTTTGCCTCCCCTGAGGATAACTACCAGGCGCTTAAAATTGCTGGTTCCACCTTTAGGGATATGTCGATTGGTATTGCTTCACTAGGAAGGGAAATCATAGACTTTGTTCCAAAAGTGGAAGCGTGGGGAGATTTGGCCACCGACGTGGAATCCGACGCTGCGACATTAGATGATATCATTGACTATTTAACTGAACTAGGAATGATAAGAAACAAAACCACCGTGAAAAGTATTTTGGAGCGGCTGGTGAACACAAACTTTATAAGGAAGATAGACCGTAAAGATAAGTATTACAGAACTCAAGATATGGAATTTGAATATACTGTTGATTTAAAGGAATTGGCGGATGGTTGCAAAGAGAATATGTCACTGTACTATCCCGAATTTTCAACAGATTATAACGAATTCCCCGACGAGTATACCTGTTATATGACAGGAAAGGTGAAGAAATTTGAAACCAAATGAATATGAAGAGCTCAAAGAGCTTTATGACGAAAACGTAGTAGAAGTATCTCAACGTGAGGTAGGCTATCTACTTGGACAGATTAACGTGTCCGATCGTCTCCCAAGCAACAAAAAGCGCAGGGTCTTTTACGCATCAGACGCCACCAAGTGTGAGCGTGCATTGGCGTGGGCGGTGACAGGGGTACCGAAAAGTAACCCCGAATATACCGTGCAGACACTGAATATTTTCGCTTTGGGTGACGCTGTGCACGAACTTATGGAAAATAGATATAAAAAGATCACTGGGTGGAAATTCTATCCAGAACATCCTGGGGAAATTAACGCCGTCCACGACGACAAAGCAGAATTCCTCCTCAATTATAGAGTTGATGGGGTTCTCCTCCGAGAAGAGTGGGCAAAAAAGGATTTATTTGGCCTCTCGACGGACAAGTTCGTATGTGAGTTCAAGACAATTGCTGACTTCCCTTATAAAACGGGAAGAAACCGACAAAAGAAAGTATACTGGTATGGAGCTGAAGATGTACCAAAGTATGATCACTTCGCTCAGTTACAAATAGGTATGGCTGGAGAAGGAGCGGAATATGGGATATTGCACTACCACAACAAGAACAATGGCAGTGAAGCAGTCCACGTAATTCGGGCAGACCCAAAGTTCGTGGACGGACTGATAACTAGGCTATGGGAGATACAGGAAGACGCTAAAAATGGCACCATCCCCGAACGACCATTTATGGCATATCCGAACAAGAAATTCACAGATTTAATGAAAACCAAGACAATTGAGGGAGAAATATTTAAGACCTCCTGGCAGTGTTCATTCTGTGACTGGCGCGACAAGTGTTGGGAACTAAATGACTTCAAGGTGGAAGAATGAATCGATTCAAAAAATGTTGTGTTAGTGGACCAGTCGAAGTTGAGATGTTTGAGATAACTAGCAATCCAGTTTTAGACGATCCCATCGCAGCTACGATAATCTGTAAAACCTGCGGACTGGAATTCCAGGGCGATATGAGACCCTCAGACTGGGGGGAAGAATGAGTAAGCGAGACATAATGAATTGTGGCTGCGAAACCGTAGCTAATGAAATGAGCATCCTGTATATGTGCGAAAAGCACGAATGGATGCTATGTGACGAATGGAAAATTAAAGAGACGGTGGGACAATGAATAAACCGTTTGAATTACAGAAAAAGTATGCTGAATTTCTAAAGTTTATTGGTGTTATTGAAGAGGGCTACGTCTGGAGTACGCGCCATTTGCGTTGGATTAAGGAGACGGAGTAAGAATGATATTAAGTGAGTATATATACAAGAAGCTGACGGAAGGTAAATGTTCAATGGAACCTTTAACAAAAAACGATATAGACTATTGGATAATAGATTGGTATAAAGAGAAATTCGGGAATATTCCACCACTATGGCTGGTCGATAGAGAGAAGGAAGTGATAATATGATGTACGCCACCGAACGAATACTTGTCTGGAGTTTCCTCTCCTTCCTCGGCGGAATGGGAATAGGAATGGTTATAGCTGCAACACTGGGGTGTGCATAATGAATGAATTTGAACAGTTTATGGCTACATTAGAGATAATGGAATTCCACCTAAATGATAGTGAGAATAAATCACTTATCGTCAGTAAATGGACATACGAATTAAATCAGATATTGAAAATGTATATAGATATGTGTCAAATTAATTCAGGGAATGTCATTAACAAAACTACAATCAATGACGATCCTTACTATGGGAAGGAGGGACCAAGAAATGACTGAATCCAAGCATTTTGCATTTAAGCATTATCAACTGCCCGTAACTATTATATGGAAGGACCCCGAAGAATATTTTGTTAAAGGTATGAAAACAATATTGAGAGACATAGAAGAAAATGGCACTGAAAGATGGACGGTGACATCTTTAACGAAAAATATTCCAACAACAGCTGAGGAGAAATTTGAAGTATGAGCTGGTGGGACGATGTAAAGAGTTTCTTTTGCAATCCCTACACTATATTCCGTCCAAAAGAAAAAAGAGATATGCAATCCGATGAATGGTCTATGCTGCTGGTCATCTTTATGATTATTTGGTTGCTGATGCTTATGAGGTATTGGAATGGATAGCCCATACACGAACTGCCGAAAATGCAGACAACCAATTCTCATTGCCGAGTCCTGGACGGTAGGCAATTTATGCCCTTCGTGTCGTATACTGAAGCATATGAATGAGAGACATAAACCAAAACAAAAACTTCCAGAATATAGAGTAAAGATGGTTGATAAGAAAAAACCAATAATAGGAAAAGATGAGTTATATTTTATTGTAATAGGAATACTGGGCCTGATAGGCCTGTGTCTGTTGGTGATAGGATGACGAACTGTAATTTATGCGGCGAGCCCGCGACGGGACACGAACACGGGGGCTTTATGGCTCGCACAGGAACAACGGTACACACTGACTGTGTGTGGGAATTAGTGAATGAGAGCAAAACTTCTAATAACTAACGCCGACTACTCGGTGCGTCCAGTGTCAGACCAGCCCGTCGTGGAGCTGACAGGAAGAACCGAGAGCGGAGAATCTCTCACACTCTATGACGAAAACTTCTATCCTTATTTCTATCTCGCACGTCCACGCGAATATGATGTGCGTTCTTTGGCCCGCGCAGGGGCAGAAATCGTTGGAAATAAGACGTTGGAGTTCGAAGGAACTGACCTTCCCTGTGCAAAGATAAAGGTGAAAACCCCCTATGACATAAAACGTTTACGCGAACGTCTACACCGAAGAGGAAGACAAACGTTTTCATCTGATATACTTTATCCACTTAGGTACATCTACGATAAGGATTTATCTGCATACGTTGAGGTTGAATACAACGAACATTTTCATATCACAGACATTATAGAAGCAGAACCCTTCTCTGTAGACGTTCGTGTGTTATGTTTTGACGTTGAAGGAAGTTTACGAACGAGGGACGTCTACTGCATATGTGCACAAATTGACGGAATTATTAGCACGTTTACAGACGTCAATGGTGAGTCACAAATGTTGGAAGAATTCACAACGTTTGTAAAGGAACAAGATCCAGATATAATTACAGGATACAACATATTTGGTTTTGATATCCCGTTTCTTCTAGAGGCGTGTGAAAGAAATGATGTAAGGTTTGAGATAGGTAGACCAAGGGGAGTTCCTTGGAAACGTGATGACAAAAAGTATCGTATCCCGCAATGGAACCTGAATGGTCGTATACTTGTAGATACTTGGATGGAAGCACGTATAGAACTCAAGCCCATACAGGAAACGCTGGAATATGTAGGTCAGCTTCTGGGACTGGGGGGCAAATCAGATGTCGACGCCAGTCAAATAGAGAAAGAATGGAAGACTCGACCCGAAGAGGTAGCGGAATACTGCGCACGTGACGTAGAATTGACCTTAAATATATTCAATCACCCGTCTGTGGGTGCGCTCGAGAAGGCAAAGGCACTGTCAATCGCAACGAAGCTACCACTTGGAAGTTGCTTTATGCCGAAGACCACTCAGTTAGTGGACTCTATCTTGATACGGCGTTTTGACAGATTGAACATTGCTGTCCCGCAAAATAGATGGGGAGAAAAGACAGACAAAATCAAGGGAGCGAAAGTATTTAAAGTATATAAACCTGGTATATATACTAACGTTGGAATCTTTGATTTTAAGTCTATGTATCCTAGTATTATGATAGAGAATAATATATGTCCCTCGACATACACGCGATTAAAGTATGCATTCAACGATACAATTAAGTCCCCGATAGGCGCCCGATTCAGACAGAACAGGAAGGGCGTCGTTCCTGAAGCACTAGAAGAATTGTGGGAATGGCGTGACAACACTAAGGCACAAGTAAAGACAAGGGGAGACTACTACGATCGTCTACAAGCTTCAATTAAACTACTGATGAACTCCTTCTATGGAGTTATGGCAAGTGACTTCTATCGCTTCACCAATAAGATGATAGGGGGAAGTATCACTGCATTTGCACGCCACGGTATACAGGATGTGTATGATCGGCTGAATGAACGTGGATTCACTGTAATCTATGGGGATACTGATTCCGTATTTGTCCAGCTTAAGGACGACACTGATGCTCAGAAATTAGCAGGGGAAGTGGATATGGAATTAGAAAAGATACTAGAGACCTTCTTTACTCACGGAGCGAAAAAGAGATATGCTGCTACTGTCAAGTGGCCCGAGAAAGAGTTCTACGTAATGGGTTACGAACTACGGAGAGGGGATTCCTTCAGGGCCCAACGAAAAGCACTGAAGGGAGCACTAGTAAGAATACTGGACAATGACCCTGATGCTGCTTTCAGATATGTAAGCAAAATCGTGAAAGACATCAAGGAGGGACGAATTGAACTGGCTGACCTGGTAATCACGAAGTCGGTCAGGAAGGAGTCAGACTATGTCAGACCAGGCTCTATGGCGGGAGTTCAGGCCGCCAAAAAACTATTGGCTCGGGGTTATAATTGGATTCCGAACACCAAAGTGAGTTGGATAGTCACGGACTCCAAAGTGACACCAATGGAAGTCGAACCGTACGTGGAAGATTTTTGTGAGGATATGGTACCAGATAAGTACTATTACGCCAAAAGACTTGTTACGACCCTGTCGGATATAGCCGGAGTATTTGAGTGGGATGACATAGGTTTAGCTTCAGGAACTAAACAGGAGAAACTGTTCTAAATATAGGAGATGTCGATGACAAGAAAAAGACGCAAGAAAAAGAATAATAAAGTTCCAAAGAATCGGACTCGTTACGAGGGGGAACTTGTAAAACTAATAGGTACCGCTAGACCCGATCTGTATGTTTCAGCTTCGGGGAATACTGCTGGGTGGGATTTGTTTATTGTTGGAAATCGCGGACGTCGATTTCTTCCAGTGGAAGTTAAAACTTCAAGCACCACAAAGCATATTAACTTGGCGTACAATGACAGAGTAAAGAGACAATACTTAAAGTACCACGGCATATTAAAGAAACACAAAATTAATACGTGGTATGCCTTTAGATATGTTTCACGGAAAGGAAAAATGAAGAAGGAACAGAAGTGGAGATTCATCCCGATTGTGAATATTCCACAGATGGTTCTATCATTTGAAGAGGGAATTTCACTCAAGGAATTCACGGAAGTAGTATTATGAAGGAAGAGAAATTAGAAGACAGGGGAATATTTACGTTTCCTGTTGTCAAAAATAAGAGCGGAAAACAAATCCGAAATTATTTTACCAAAGACCATTTCGAGACAATGCGGATTGGTTTAGAGAAGTACGTAAAGGAAAGAGGAATAGTGATCAGGGAAGAACTTCTACGCGAAGCAACGCCCTATTACTTGACGAACAAACAGTTGGGATATGTTGTAGCTTACAGTGAGAAGTACAATAAGAGAAACGAACTTCAAGGAGGAATATGTAGCTTCATATTCAGTAAGAATTATTACATCACAACTGTTGAAAAACTAAAAGAATTTATGGGGATTTATTATTATGGAAGATGAACAAATGACACCGATTGGCGCTGATCACATTCAGCATACGAATATACACGGAGATATTTCTGAAGACAAGAAACATTTCCTGGAGATATCTTTAGACGGGTTCAGGCTATGTCTGAGCACTTCAGAAGATATAAAGCTTAGCGAATTTAACGCTAGCGCGATGAAATTTTGGATTGAGTTGGATGACTTTTTACATAACTCGTCCAATAGAAGGAAGAAAAGTATGCGTATGGGACCAGATAATATGGAAGTAGGCTGATGTTTCCGAACGAGATATCCGAGTTTATATATACTCGTACATATGCTCGTTGGTTGGAAGAGGAAGGAAGAAGAGAATGTTGGCCAGAGACAGTGGAAAGATACATAGAGTTTTTACAAAAACACACTCGGAGTGTGCCCGCAAAAACTATTCGTAAAATCAGGCAGTACGTCACAAGCTTTGAAGTAATGCCAAGTATGCGGATGTTATGGGCTGCTGGTCCTGCCGCAGAAAGAGATAGTACACCTATATATAATTGTTCTTTCGCCAACATAGACTGTGTTACGGCATTTGCCGAATGTCTTTATATACTGATGTGTGGCACTGGATTTGGTTTCAGTGTAGCTAATAAAAATATCGAGAAATTACCTGAGATACCATTTTTGAACGGGGAATCAAAACCTCAGTATATAGTGATGGACACAAAAGAAGGATGGGCAGATTCCCTGAAAATGCAAATGGAATCTCTTTATAAAGGCAGTGAAATCGAATTCGATTATTCCGAACTCCGTCCTGAAGGAGCCAGGCTGAGTACTATGGGCGGTCGGTCAAGTGGGCCTGCCCCGCTTATCAGACTGCATCAATTTGTCAGCGAAGTATTCCACGCAGCACAGGGACGGAAGCTTACTTCCCTTGAATGTCACGACATCTGTAATCAAATTGCGGAGATTGTGGTATCGGGAGGAGTCAGACGGAGTTCCCAGATATCATTGTCGGACTTGGACGATGAGACAATGAGGCACGCCAAGGATTGGCCGTTCCCAGAACGCAGGGCTATGTCGAATAATTCAGCTATCTATACGGAGAAACCGACAGCTGCTCAGTTCATACGTGAATGGGGAGAATTGGCAAATTCAGGAACTGGAGAACGAGGTTTGTTCAATTTGGAAGGAGCACGGTCGAACGCTCCATCCAGACGTAATCAAAATCTAATCGAAGGGACTAACCCTTGTGCGGAGATAGTCCTACGAGACCAACAGTTCTGCAATTTGTCGGAAGTGGTGGTCAAACCCGATGACAACCTGGATATGCTATTGGATAAGGTGGAGACGGCTACCTGGATGGGAGTTATACAGTCTTCATTCACCAATTTCCCTTACTTGCGTGACAAATGGAAGAGAAACTGTCAAATAGAGCGCCTTCTAGGCGTTTCTTTGACTGGGATGTGTGACAACATAAAAGTATTGAGTTCGGACGCTTTAAAGGCCCTTAAAATGCGCGCATTGCGTATTTCTAGGAAAGCAGCAGACGCCATAGGAGTGCATCACTCGAAAGCTGTCACCTGTATAAAGCCCAGTGGGACAGTCAGTCAATTAGTGAACTCCGCATCGGGTATGCATCCGCGCCATTCCAAATACTACCTACGGAGGTATAGAATTTCTGCCTCTGATCCTCTCCGTCATATGATGAAGGACCAAGGCATAACGTTCTATCCCGAGGTTGGATCAAGCCGAGAGAGACCTACTACGTACGTTTGTGAATTTGGTGTCGAGTCTCCTGATTGTTCTCTTACTCGCCGAGATTTTAGAGCGATTGACCAGTTAGAATTATACAAGAGAATCCAGAAGAATTGGTGCGAACACAATGCTTCATTGACTGTCTATGTTAGAGATAATGAATGGTTTGAAGTGGGCAATTGGGTTTACCAAAATTGGGATATAATAAATGGGATTAGCTTCTTGCCGTACGATGGCGGAAAATATGAACTGGCCCCTTACAAGGAAATAGACAAGGCAACCTATGAAGAATTTATTCAAAAAATGCCGAAGATTGACTATACAGAGCTCGCCGAGTTTGAACTTGAAGACACCACAACTGGTGCACGAGAGTATGCTTGCGTGGGTGGGAATTGTGATATATGAAAATAACAGAATTATTAGATAGACTGGAAACTGTGAAAGAGGTGTTGCGTGAACGTGAGACTGCCGTGACACCCGAGCTACTAGAAGCAATAGACTATGCGATGGGATTGCTTGCTCAGATGTTGAGCGCTGAAAAACTGATACAGTCGCCAATGAACGACCTCTTTAGTAGCCTTATTTCTGACCTTTCGGATATGAACGATGCTATGGGTGGACGCGGTGGACGTCGATGGAAAGGAAAGCGTAGGTAAACAATGGACGCACTCACAGAACTAAACGAGAAGTTCTGTGCGGATGCCAAGGAACTACGGTATATCCATAAAACGTCAGACGGAAGGCTTATTTTCGCCAACAATTCAATACCACACAGCCCGCACGTGGGCAGTTGGCTCCGCTCAGTGAAATTCAAGGACGAGAACTCATATTTATTTCTTTTGGATATTGACGCTGATTACTTAAGTCGAAAAATTATAGAGGGCACCAAGGGCCTGTATGAAACCATTTACAATTATTTACACATTAAACCTATACTGAAAGCATCCGGTTCGAAAGGAGCGCAACTTATATTTAAGTTAAATTTCACAGAAGATTTAGATGAGAATGATTGTGTTGACCATATGAGGAACCTTGCATATACCATTTGGAGACTGTCCACGCCGAGTGTCAGAGAAAAAATAGGCTTCGATGAGAAACCGGGTATTGATTGCGCAGTTTACAAACGTCGCCAGATGCTTCGGTCCTTCTGTATACATCTTGGTTCGGAAAAATATTCAGTGCCATTTAAGTACCACGACAGTACAGGTATGATACGGAGAAGAATGAAACTCTCTGCGCCTCTACTGGAATTCGAGGGATTTGAAGAGTTGGATTTTAATGAGGATTATATACTATATAAATACAAAAAGCGGAATGTTTATCGTGAAGTAACGCACTTTAAAACGCCCGACCCCAAACTTAGAATCAAAAGAACGGATAAAGACAATGTATATAAAAGGATGCCTCCACTGATGCAAGCTATTGTAGATCAGGAACGCACAGAACACGACCTCAAGTGGCCTGTCATTATCTATCTCCATTACTTTGAGTGTATGACAGAGCAAGAAATAAGCGAATGGCTATTTGCCAATACATACTGGAAGGATTTGTCGAATGTTGATGTTACCAACTACCACGTTGGGTGGAGTTGCAATCGAACGAGAGAAGCGTTTAAAGGTAATCTGAACGATACTTCCATTCCACCCTTTGCTATGATACCGTTACCGAGGGAGGTAATGACAGATATACGCACATCCCGATTTGCAGCTCAATTCGAGGTGAGTGACAGGTTCGGTTGGAAGACATTTACTGAGCATCTTGTACGTGTCCAAAACAAATTCAGTGAGTTCTTAGAGTCTGAACAGTACGCAAAGTAACGAAACGTGCAGTAAAATAATTCCACTCGTTCCCTGCCTTACTTTTAATTCCTTCTTCGTTCAACCAATGCGAGATGCGCCCATACGTCCATCCGTTCTGTCGATGTTTAACCATCTGCAGACAAACTTCCCACTCATCCCGTTCGTACCCAAAGCTGTCACTTCTGACTGCTCGTTGTCGGATGGCATCAGTGCCCTTGGACGTGCTTCCGCTCAGAAGGAGTCCCTTGAAGGGGTCTCCAGACTGAAACTTGCCTGGCCTTTTCATTCCGATATCCTTAATTTTATTATTCCATTCCTTACTATATATTCCGTGCATAAGCAAACTCCTATAAGATATTTAATACCTTATGGCTAAAAAATAGATATGGAACAAGGTTTATGTTCCGAAGGATTCTCCACACCCGCAAGTTGCAGTTGCGTTTGGATTGATAAATTTAAATCCACCCATCAATCCTTCTACGAAATCGATAGTCATATTATCCAGATAGGACTTTAATACTATACTGTTATAATATATTTTCACTGAATTTTTTTCATTGATTTCATCACCGGGTTTTTTTGATGATTCCAAAGTTAAGTTATAGGTCATACCCGCACAACCTCCACCACGGGCATCTATCCTGATTCCATTATAGTGAGGGTGATCTACGATATTTCGGCGTATTTCCTCTGCGGCCGAATCTGTTAAAGTAATCACTGTTCCTCTAAATCAGTTTTATTTTTCTTTCTAGATAATCGCCTACTCTGGGTATGCGCTTGTCTAGACCGAGAGTGCAATTCACTCCACTTCGTGAGACGTTTATATCTTTTGATGTCACACGATGATTTCCGCGGAGAGTCTTGTCTGGAACATTTACGTAAACAATATTTTCCAGACCTATGTCGAACCCACGACTTACATTTAAACTTATTTCTTTACTCTCCACGTAATTTTTCATTACTTCAATCCTGGCTACATCAGATAATTCAGCATTGTATTCTTTGTTTGATTTAAACGCTGTTCCTACAATACCCATTGGACTGTTCCCATACGTGAACTCTCCCCAGGAACCTCCCGGCCCAGTCACAATTGCCTTGGTGCGGGGTATCTGAAAGTTATATGACATAAATTTGATTCCGTCCATAAATGACAGACTTAACGTTCTATCGGAATCTAACGAACGTTTATTTCCTACGATGATTTTGTCTCCTTCCATTGCCACGAAGATCTCGAGTGGATCCTTAGGACTAGAGTCATCGACTACGTTCTCTATGAGGTCAAGGAATATATCATAGGGGGCGCTTCCCTCAGTTCGATATCCTTTCATAGGAACAGGGGGATTTGTCTCGGAAAGTGCTGATATATCTATTATAGTATCAGTCACATTCAACTGATTTTTTATTACATCCCCTAAAAACTGAACTGCGCTGTACCCATCATAGTTATTTTTGTCGGTAATGACTACCGGCATTGCTTCCTTGCCCGCCAGGAACACACGTGGATCGTACGCTGTAATGGATATCCGAGTATCCGAAGGGTTTATCTCACGTATATAACCTACGAACGTGGGCGTAGCCTCGGCTAAACCTTCGTTGAGAAAAAATTCTACCTTCGCATTAAATAGATGAGCGTCCTGATAATCTGGGTCCCCTATAGATACGGACAGTTGATTGATTTCCCCCCCACTCCTCTCGCTGAATGATATGTTCTCGAATTCAGGGATACGTTTTCCGCCGATAATTAGTTTGGGTTTACTATACGTATTTTGGCTCATTCTCTAGTATACCTCCAAGGGACAGGAATCCGTCACTAAGCCAGGTTCCGTCTGAATTGAACTCTGCGACAGCTTCTGTCTGCATTTCAACTGCCCACTTCTCGGCAACGCGCCCAGTCGGCACGTCTTCTGACATACTGGTTATTTTTCCAAAGAACCTGACGATCTCACCGTTCGGACGTGTTAGATCCAGGTAGACAGGAGTCCCTTCCTGTTGGTAACGTTTGACTAGCTCATAGTCATCATAGCCAGTGTGAGCTGCGGTACTATAATCACCGAAAGATATTCCACCAAAGCGAATGCTTCCGCCTTCGGAGCCTATCTTCCTTAACTCGGAGCGACCTATCCTGTCGTCCACTCGTATATATTTTCCTCTACGATTAAACGATAAAGACTGGGCAATTACTATACTATTTAAACTGACGTGCATAGAGTCAGTAACCTTGATGACTTCCGAATGGTCATTGTCGTATGGAAAGATCGTTGCAATATCGGGCGGAACCGACGTGGCGTGATCTTGACAGGCTACGGCAATCAGCACAGTATACGCATCGAAGTCCCAGTTCGAATTGGACGTCAACCCTTCCGGCCACAATGCGGTACCTGCTTTATTTTTGATGTCGTCATACGCGCACTTGACCCAGTTGTCTGGAGCTTCGAACACCACGGGGCCGTTTAAATACAGGGAGCTGTCATCGACTATAGTCTTAGTGTAATCTTCAAATGGAATTGCCCTGAACTTAATCTCATCCCTACGCGCATCGTATGCTGGATAGAATATGGATATGCGACATAGCCCACCTTCCTGGTCGTTTATATCATTCTCGAATTCATTGCGAGAAGAAAAGAATAGGCGGTCGAACTTTCTCTGACTATTGGCCAGAAGGAAAAAGTTTTTAGGGCCGGTCGTGAGAGCCTGCTCAGCGAAGGTACCAAGTGAACTACTTGAATTCTGATTTGCGGAGCTTTTTTCTGTCCAAGTACCACCGTTATTTAAAGTTAACCATAGACGGTGCTCCTTTTCGACTTCACTAGGGAGAATATTATTGCCGTTCCCTGCCTCGGAGTAGTCACCAAAGGTCTCTATCTCGGAATAGGCAAACTTATCGTTGGCCACGTCAGCCCTATCGTCCTTGACCTGACATCGAAGAAGTCGATAGGAATCAAAGAAGCGGTATGTTCCGTCCTGTGTGTGAGCTGCGTCAGAACTATCCCGATTATCGGTGTAGTCCCTAAAACCAGCCCAAGTGTCTACATCCACGAAGGGATCGTGCGTGTATTCTATCTGCGTCCTGAAATCGGTGAGCCTATTAATGTAGTACGTATTCCCTCCCGAGCTGACCGAGTGGTCCATCGTATCAGTGGCACGCGGCTTATCTGCCGTCTGAGTTCCCCAATCGTGCTTGCCATCGTCGAGAAGAAGATTACCTGCAGTCTCGGGGATAGACAAATTCGGAGCTCGAGTCCTGCTTTCAGAAAGATCTGCAGTAACAAAGAATCCTCGTTGATTCAATGTGAGCTTGGGCCAACCAGTGCTGACATTACATACAGCTCTGTCGCCGGCGGTGTTTATCAGGCCCCACCCGCCTTTAGTTCCCTCGTCAGAGGGCATCCCAGCCGATATGTCTTTGTTGAAAAAGAAACCATCTTTAGTAGAAAATGTTGGACTTCCTCCGACGGGCACTGGCGTTGCAGTAGTGATAACAATATTATTTGCATCAGTTACACTGGTTACCACGTGGTCTCCATTCAAGGCACCGGAATCAGATAGCGTGATAATTTCACCGCTTGGAATTCCCAGAGAAGCGCCAGAAGTAATCTTGACAGTTCCCCCCAGATCAGTAAAGCCGCTGATCGCAAACTCTTTTTCTACTGTGAACCGACCATTGAAATTAGTCGTTCCGGTGATTAAAACAGTTGCTCCATTGGTGGCACTATGGGAAGGGCTCTTCGCAAATACTTTGTTGGTGAGAGAAGCACTAGGTGCTGTTTCACCTGTAATTTGTGGATTAGCTACATCCTGGGCACTTGCTGTGTTGCTCCACCTAAGATACACTCTCTCCTGGGGGTGTAACAGAGCCGAAGCCGCGTCAGCTTTGGCAGTGTGTTCAGTTGCCTTCGTTAGTTGCACGTCCACTATTTTCCACACGTCACCGATCGCTACATTCGCCGACGACGTAATTGCGGCATTCTGATGACGTGTGTGGATAGTTTCCTTTTTAATTTCTCCGCCTATGGTCTCATAGGTAACGTCAACTTCCACCGGTTTATGAACGCTAGGTGAATCTGTTTCCCCACTAAACCAGGCGTACACTGTGCTAGGTCCACCACGTGTGATGTAATTTATGCGAACAGCTTCATTATCTATCCCACTGTACACAGTCTTTCTGTCGACCTTCAATATCCCGACGGGTGGAAGTGTAGTTGGATAGAAGTAGGGTATACGAACGTTTGAGTTTGAATTATTTTTCAAGTCCAGAGAAACAATAGAGTTCTCGTTCTGACCGGCAGTGAGAGTCGTTTCTTCCAGCTCTGCGAATGAATTGGATGAATTATTTGACGAGTAGTACTTCGACCAGAACCCATCTGTTCCAATCCCACGTACGAGAGGGAAGAACTTACCGGCCTTCGTATATATATGACTTACAACTCCGAATGTATTGGGTGCATCAAGTGTAACTACTTGAGAATTAGACTTCTCCCTTGAGTTATCTTCGCCGTCATCCCAATCTACATAGAAGGCCGCCACCGGTTCACTGAACTCGAAACGGAACCAGTATTTCCTGAATCCGATGAAGTGTTGACCATCTAAAACTGTAATAACGGGCATTTCTCCAAAACGCTTTGTGATTTCGAACCCCGGCGAAATAGTACTTAGTATACCACCAGTATCACGACTATCCACCATAAGTGATGAGGTATCCGCCCTTGCATTTGCCTCGGTAGTATACACTTTAATCACATATTTATCTGGTGATTCCATTAGTTGGCCCCCACTATCTTTGGTACTGCCTTTCTAAATGAAACGGGTGTTGATACCGCCACTTCATTCACCGATTTTCCCCTGATATTATGATAGTCCTTCATAAATAGACGGGCACTGTAGCTGAGAGAACTACCAGTCGTACTATCTGCGATCTCCTTGAAGTTCTTTATCAACGTAAATTCTTCGTCGCGTGGAATTACTGGATATACGATAGTATTATATATCACGATTTCCTCCATCTTACAAATTGCGCTGTTACTGGAACCGTCATTGCCCAAACTATAGGTAACTCCTGTTTTAATGTCCGTGTCAAGTTTCCAATGTTCAGTGGATGTCGCCGTCGGACCCGTGACGTCTGCCACTCCTGTTTGGTCTTCCAACTTACCGTTTATAAAGAGCTTAACATTATTGGCTTTCTCAGTGGTATCTACGGTAACGATGATACAAGCGGGGATATTGGCAGGAAGTTGGCTCGAGGAAGTCAGAAGAACGCTCTTCGAAAATCCAGTTGGACGAACCTGAACCTGAATTTTCCAGTTGGTCAATGCTTCGATCTCGATTGCATTCCCACTATCTGTCAGAAGTTTTCCTACCCCTCCCGTCGGTGTAACGTGCATCAGATAGGTTGCCTTATCAGTTGGGTCATTGTCTGTAGTGAACGTGAGACGATCGGCAGTAGCAGCAAAATGCAGTGCGTAGCCCGCAAGTCCCTCATAAGATATCGTCGGCGCATTAGTAATCGTAACGTTCGCCGAATCTCCATCCACATAGTCGTAGTTCTTTACTTCCCCACTTGTCACACTTCCCTCATTGAGGGGTAGGTGTGCAACTGCTTTGTGATACTGGTTATTGGCCAATTCAGGGCCGAAGTGCAGCAGCCCATACCATAGATCTTTCTCAGTTGCCGTCCAGGTGAACTTCGGATACATCGGTTCTATGTCCGAAGGTTCTATCTTAAGCTCGGGATTTTCCGGCAACTCATCCTCAAACACAGAAAGAAGGAAAGGTTTATTGGTTCCTTCAGTTGTGTGAATAAGTATTTCGTGCCCTGCACTCGGCAACGCTGGTTTATAAAGCAGGCTAAATGTATCTTCCGGTTCCAGATTTTCTTCTGCAACAAGGACAGAAATGTCGATTTCATTGTACTCTCCCGCAGTCGGGATCAGTTCCTTGA
>Ga0114905_1000875_pt1 | contig 17567 bp, 12 predicted proteins | sample MalvireepMed_b05_FD_83499 | JGI IMG/M metagenome (GOLD analysis project Ga0114905, IMG submission 83499) | Marine viral communities from the Global Malaspina Expedition - Malaspina viral metaG DeepMed_b05 | ecosystem: Environmental > Aquatic > Marine > Oceanic | place: Mediterranean Sea...
CCGAAGCAGAGGCCGCAGAAGCGGAAGCGGCTGCCGAAGAGGCCGCCGCCGAGGCGCAAGCGGCCACCGAGGCCGAGGCTGCCGAAGCGGAAGAGGCCGCTGAAGCCGAAGCCGTCGACGCCGCACCCGAAGCGGATGCGAACAGCGCCGCCGAAGTGACCGATGCGCCGACCGACGCTGAGGCGAATACCGCAGCCGAGGTTACCGACGTCCCCTCGGACGCCGAGGCCAACACCGCAGCCGAGGGTACGGACACGCCCGTCGACGCCGACAGCGCAGCCGACGTCGCCGAAGACGCACCGCAAGCCGAGGCCGAGGCCAACAGCGCGGCAGAGGTCGCCGACGAGACGCCGGGTGCCGAAGCGGACGCCGACACCGCGGTCGACGTGACCGATCCGGTGGAAGAGACGGCAGAGACCGAGCCCGCCCAGCAGCTTGAAGAGATGGAGCAGGCTGCGGAAGAGGCGGCCCAGAGCGATCCCGACGAGCAGCTTGAAGAGACCGAGCAGGCCGTGGAAGAGGCGGCGGATTCGGCGGCGTCCGAAACGGCGCAATCCGGTGAAGACGCGACGCCGATGGACAGCGAAGCGCAGGCCGCGGTACAGGCCGAAGCCGACGCGAACGTCACCGAATCCATGGCGGCCAGCGCCGAAAGCGGGTCCGAGTCCGAGGCGGAAGTCATCGAGGAAACCGTGACCGAGGAAACGGCGCGCAGTTCTTCGGAGGAGTTCGAGACCGATCTGCGGGACGCGATCAACCGCAATACCGAGACGCTCAATGCCCGCGGCAGCGACGATGACGACGACGATGACGAAGGGCTGAGCAACTTCGAGAAGGCGGCTCTGCTGGGTCTTGGCGCCGTCGCCGTGGGCTCGCTCTTGCGCAACAACGAAACCGTGGCTGCCAATACCGGCGACCGGATCGTGGTCGAGCGTGACGGCCAGTACCGCATCATCAAGAACGACGACGCGCTGCTGCGCCAGCCTGGATCGGATGTGCGCACTTACCGCTATGACGACGGATCGACCCGGACGGTCGTGACCCGCGCCGATGGCATCGAGGTGGAAACCGTCCGCGCCGCCGATGGCCGCGTGCTGCGGCGGACCCGTCTGCTCGAAGACGGCACCCGCGTGGTGCTCTTTGACGACACCCGTCAGGTCGAACAGGTCAATGTCAACGAGTTGCCGCAGGTGACCGACCGCCGGTCCATCGGCTTTGCCGAGGTGAATGAGGACGACCTTGCCGCCACGCTTGCGGCGGCGCAGGCGGCGGATGTAAACCGCACCTTCTCGCTCAGCCAGATCCGCAACATCGACGCGGTGCGCCAGCTGGTGCCGGAAATCAACGTGGACACCGTGAACTTCGAAACCGGCTCTGCCGTGATCCAGCCGCAGGAGGCCGAGGAACTGGCGGCACTGGGCAATGCCATGCGTCGGATCATCTCGCAGAACCCGTCCGAGGTGTTCCTGATCGAAGGCCATACCGATGCCACGGGTGCCGGCAGCTACAACCTCGCGCTGTCGGACCGCCGGGCGGAATCGGTGGCGCTGGCCCTGTCCGAGTATTTCGATGTGCCGCCAGAAAACATGGTGGTGCAGGGCTACGGCGAGACCGATCTGCTGGTGGAGACGCTCGAGTCGGAACGCGCCAACCGCCGCGCCGCGGTGCGCCGGATCACGCCGCTGCTGGACAGCGCAAGCTGATCAGGCCGCCGGTCTGAAAAAGGAAGCCCCCGCGCAATCCGGTTGCGCGGGGGTTTTCATGTCTGTCGCCTTTGGTGCTAACGCTGCCAGGCGACCGTCAGCCGAAGATCGCCTCGAACCGGCCGCGATAGAGCGCCGCGGCCTCGGCCAGCGGCATCTGCGATCCGCCCATCGCCACGGTCTCGCCGCCAAAGCGGCCCACGGTCGACAGATCCACGCCAGCCGTGGCGGCGGCGGCCATCAGCGCCTCTGCGGCGTCGAAGGAACAGGCGATCAGGTAGCGGCCCTGGTCCTCTCCGAAGAGCACCGGCGTCGCGTCGCTGTCGAGCGTGACGCCGACACCCGAGGCTTCGGCCATCTCGAAGGCGGCCAGAGCCAGCCCGCCATCGCTCAGATCCGTGCAGCAGCCGATCAGCGCGCGGTTGTCGCGGATGAAGGTGCCGTTGCGCAGCTCCGCCTCGAGGTCGACCGCCGGCGCGTCGCCATCCTCGCGGTTTAAGACTTCGGCCAGCAGCGCCGACTGTCCCAGGTGGCTGCCAGCCGGACCCACCAGTAGCGCCACGTCGCCGACCTGTGCAAAGCCGAGGATCGGGTCCTCGTCGGCGGCGATCAGGCCCACGGCGCCGATGGTGGGGGTGGGCAGGATGCCGACCCCGTCGGTTTCGTTGTAAAGCGACACGTTGCCCGACACGATCGGCATGTCGAGCGCCGTGCAGGCAGCACCGATGCCCTGCAGGGCGCCTACGAACTGGCCCATGATCTCGGGCTTTTCAGGATTGCCGAAGTTGAGGTTGTCGGTGGTGGCGAGCGGCTTTGCCCCCACGGCGCAGAGGTTGCGAAAGGCTTCGGCCACCGCCTGCTTGCCGCCTTCGACCGGGTTGGCCTTGACGTAGCGCGGGGTCACGTCGCTGGTGAAGGCGAGCTTCTTGTCGGTGCCGTGGACGCGGATCACGCCGGCGCCGAAGCCCGGGATACGCATCGTGTCGGCCATGACCTGGCTGTCGTATTGTTCGTAGACCCAGCTCCGCGCGCAGTAGTTCTCGCAGCCGATCAGCGCTTTCAGCGCATCCACCGGGTCGATCGGCGGCACGTCCGCCAAGGCGGCCGCCTGCGGCGTCGGCACCCAGGGGCGGTCGTACTCCGGGGCGTTGCCCGACAGCGCCTTGAGCGGCATGTCGGCCTTCACCTCGCCGTTCAGCATGATGAGGAACCGGTCCTCCGCGATGGTTTCGCCGACGATGGCGAAATCCAGGTCCCATTTCTCGAAGACCGCACGTGCGGCGTCTTCCTTGGCCGGATCGAGGACCATCAGCATGCGTTCCTGGGACTCCGACAGCATCATCTCGTAGGCGGTCATGCCCGCTTCGCGCACGGGCACCTTTTCCAGGTCGAGCCGCACGCCGAGGTCGCCCTTGTCGCCCATCTCGACCGCCGAGCAGGTGAGGCCCGCAGCCCCCATGTCCTGGATCGAGACCACGGCGCCCGTCTGCATGAGCTCCAGCGTCGCCTCCATCAGCCGCTTTTCGGTGAAGGGGTCGCCGACCTGCACGGTGGGGCGCTTTTCCTCGATGCTCTCGTCGAATTCGGCGCTCGCCATGGTCGCGCCGCCGACGCCGTCCCGGCCGGTCTTGGCGCCCAGGTAGACGACCGGGCGGCCGACGCCGCTGGCGGCGGAATAGAAGATCTTGTCCGCATCGGCCAGCCCCGCGGCAAAGGCGTTGACCAGGCAGTTGCCGTTGTAGGCGGCGTGAAAGCGCACCTCGCCGCCGACGGTGGGCACGCCGAAGGCATTGCCGTAGCCGCCCACGCCCTCGACCACGCCGTGCACGAGGCGTTTCGTCTTGGGATGGGCCGAGGTGCCGAAGCTCAGCGCGTTCATCGCCGCGACGGGCCGTGCGCCCATGGTGAAGACATCGCGCAGGATGCCTCCGACGCCGGTCGCCGCCCCCTGGTAGGGTTCGATATAGGAGGGGTGGTTGTGGCTCTCCATCTTGAAGACCACAGCCTGGCCGTCGCCGATGTCGACCACGCCGGCGTTCTCTCCCGGGCCGCAGATCACCTGGGGGCCGGTGGTGGGCAGGCCGCGGAGGTGTTTCTTGGAAGACTTGTAGGAACAATGTTCGTTCCACATCGCCGAGAAAATGCCCAGCTCGGTGAAGCTGGGTTCGCGGCCCATGATGTCGAGGATGCGTTGGTATTCGTCGGGCTTGATCCCGTGGGCAGCGATCAGGTCGGGCGTGATGGCCGGGTCTTGCATGTCTCGGGATCCCCTAAAGCGCGGTTGCGCGCTGTTTAGTTCAGGCGCTGCGCGGGGGGAAGGGGGCGGCAGGAAAAACCGCAGCGGCGGTGATCCGGCTGCGCCGGATACGAGAGACGCTGTCTCTCGTGCTCTCTGGAGGTTTATCGGCAAGATGAAGGGGCCGCGGGTTCGATGCCGCGACCGCTGGGGTCGTCATCCGGTCGTGACGGACAGTTCGGCTTAGCCCGTCTGTTCGTCCAGCGCGGCCTGGATGGCCTGTTGGGTCATGCCGATGCGCAGGGTCTGCATCTCGCCCGACTCCTCGACGATGACGGGGACGTTGATGACGGTCACGTCGGTGTCCAGAGCCTCGCCCAGGCGGATGGTGGCGATGACATTGCCGTCCACGTCGGTGCGGATGCGCTGGGCCTCGCCGATCACCACGTCGTCGGACGAGATCACCTCGCCATTGCCGGTGACGACCGTGTCGACTGCGGTGTCGCGCGCCGTTTCCGTCGTCATTTCTGCATCCGCCATCGGGTCGGTCACCGATTCAGAAGCGTTTTGCGCATAGACGGCGCCGGCGGCGGTAAAGCTGCTGAGTGCGAGAATGGTCAGGGTCTTTTTCATCGTTTCCTCCAGTCTTTCGAGGTGGGCAGTATCGCCCGCTGGCAGCACAACGAGCCGCGACGCCTGAGGTTTCTGACGATTTCGTGAGGTTTCGGCGGCGGAGTGTCCGCGCCGCCGCGTTGGGGCTGTGCCCGCCCGCCGCAGGTGTCGATGATTGTCTTCAGACTTTCTACGAAGCGTGTCATTCCGGTTATCGCCCGTGTCTCACCCTCGCCTCGGTCTTCGGCTTTGCCGGTGGCGAGACCACAGCCTCAGGGGGGGCGATCTGAGCCTCGGCACCGGACACCCCGTGGCGCAAGGGGTCGGGCGCTTCGTCGGCGTTTGTCGCGATCTAGACAGCATCGGGACCAATAACGACACGGTTCGTCGCATCGCACCATTCGGTCGACAGCCGCGAGTCACGCCGGGGGTCGGCATTGCCACGCGATTGTGCTGCCGGAGGCTGCTCGCGATCCGGTCGATGCGGCGGCGCGGCTCGCCTTGGATCGCGACGAAGCCGTCGTTGGCGCGGGCGAGCGCGCCGAACGGATGCAAGTGACGGGTCTCGGTACCGTCATGCAGCCGTCCGTCGGTTTCGCCGGGTCGCGATGATTGATCGCGGCGCCATTGGCGGTTCCCGTCAGGACGGCGCTGGCGGCGCCCGCAAAAAAAAGGCCGAGCTAAAAAGCTCGGCCGAAGTCCAACAGGGAGGTTGAAGATGACGCGCCGTAGGGCGCTGCATCGTTCAAATGCTCAATTAGGGGGCGTTCGGCGAACGATCAAGAAATATCGCGCCGCAGATGCAGCATTCCCGCTATGCGTGCCATGCATATCACACTCGTCAGTCCAGCTGCTTGGCCTTCATCTGTTGGCGATGGGCAAAGATTTCCTCCTGCACGAAGTCGCGGAACGCGGCGATCCGCTTGGATTGGCGCAATTCTTCCGGGTAGGCCAGAAACACCGGCACCTCGTTCGATTCCACGTCCGGCAGGACACGCACGATGCTGGGGAAATCCTCGATGATGTAATCGGGCAACACGCCAATTCCGAGGTTCGAGATCACCGCCTGCAACACGCCGAAATAGTTGTTCACCGTGAGGGTGGAGCGGATGTCGAAGGTCATCAGTTCCTGCACCAGGTTCAGGCCCGCGCCCACCTGCGCCGACCGGGGGTTCTGGCAGATCAGGCGATGGGCATACATGTCGTCCATGGTTTGCGGCGCGCCGTGGGTCTGCAGGTATTCGGGCGAGGCATAGAGCCGCATGCGGATGTGCATCAGCCGCTTGCGGATCAGGTCGGCCTGGCTGGGTTCCTTCATGCGGATGGCCACGTCGGCCTCGCGCATGGGCAGGTCGAGCAGCCGCTCCTCGAGCATCAGGTCGATGTTGAGGTCTGGGTATTTCTCGTAGAGCTTGGGCAGGCGCGGCGCGAGCCAGAGCGAGCCGAAGCCGGTGGTCGTGGTGACGCGCAGTTCGCCGAACACCTCTTCCTCGGAATCGCGGATGCGGGCGGTGGCGGCGTCGATGCGTTTCAGCATCGAGGAGGTGGCGTCGAACAGCAATTCGCCCTGTTCGGTGAGAATCAGCCCCCGCGCATGGCGGTGAAACAGCGTGGTGTTGAGTGATTCCTCGAGCGCGCGCACCTGGCGCGAGACCGCCGATTGCGACAGGTGCAGCGTGTCGCCGGCATGGGTGAGCGACCCGGCATCGGCCACGGCGTGAAATATTCTGAGCTTGTCCCAGTCCATGAGAGCGGCTTTCCGTTGTTCGTGCAGCAAAACACGAAAGAATGAAGATTTGAGGGCATAAGGCTGTGTAGGCTCGGAAATACAACCACAAACCGCTAGTAAGGTCAGCTATTTTGACCTAAAATCACCGCGAAATGTGCGATCATTGGGCGACGGGAGGCGAGCGATGACCAAACAAGACATCACCCTGAACGACAGGTTCGACCTCGGCAAAGACCGCGTGCTGCTGAACGGCACGCAGGCTCTGGTCCGGTTGATGCTCATGCAGAAGGCGCGCGACCGGGCGGCGGGGCTGAACACCGCCGGATACGTCACCGGCTATCGCGGCTCGCCGCTGGGGGCGGTGGACATGCAGATGAACCGCGCGGCGAAGGAACTGGCGGCGGCGGATGTGCTTTTCAAGGAAGGGTTGAACGAGGACCTGGCTGCGACGGCGCTCTGGGGCAGCCAGCAGGCGGAGCTGCGCGGCGAGGGCAAGTACGACGGGGTCTTCGGGCTTTGGTACGGCAAGGGGCCGGGGGTGGACCGGTCGGGCGACGTGATGCGGCACGCCAACATGGCCGGCACCTCGAAACATGGCGGCGTCATCATGGCCATGGGCGACGATCACACCGGCGAATCCTCGACCGTGCTGCACCAGTCGGAATGGGCGATGGTCGATGCCTACATGCCGGTGGTGTCGCCCGCGGGCGTGCAGGAAATCCTCGACTACGGCGTCTATGCCTATGCGTTGTCGCGCTTTGCCGGCCTCTGGGTCGGGCTCAAGACGATGAAGGACACGGTCGAGGCGACGGCGGTGGTCGATGGCCGACCGGAGCGCATGTCGCTGGTGGTCCCGGCGTTCGACATGCCCGAGGGCGGGCTCAATATCCGCCTCGCGGACACGCCACATGCGCAGGAAGCGCGGATGATCGACCACAAGCGCTTTGCGGCAGAGGCGTTCTCCCGGGCCAACGGCATGGACCGCCGCGTCTGGGGCAAGCCCGGTGCCAAGATCGGGCTGGTGGCGGCGGGCAAGAACTGGCTCGACCTCGTGCATGCACTGTCGCTGCTGGGTCTGACCGAGGCCGAGGCGGAGCGGTTGGGGATCACAACCTACAAGGTCGGCCAGACTTTTCCGCTGGACATGCAGGGGTTCCACGACTGGGCCGAGGGGCTGGACCTGATCGTGGTGGTCGAGGAAAAGCGCAAGCTGATCGAGGTTCAGATCAAGGAGGCGATCTTCAACGACCGGCAGGGGCGGCGCGTCTACGGCTGGCACAAGGGCGGCGGCGCGGGGTCGATGCACGGGCCGGAGCTTTTTCCGACACGCGGGGCGCTCGATCCGTTCCTGATCGCCGAGAAGCTGGGCGAAATTCTCGTCGAGGAGGGCAGGGGCACCGACCGGATCAAGGCGGCGCTGGGCGACCTGGCCGAGGAGCGGCGCGCCGACAACCAGACCGAGATCGCGGCGCGTCTGCCGTATTTCTGCGCCGGCTGCCCGCATAATTCATCGACCAAGGTGCCGGAAGGCAGCCGCGCCTATGCGGGGATCGGCTGTCACTACATGGTGCAATGGATGGACCGAGAAACCACCGGATTCACCCACATGGGCGGCGAGGGGGCCAACTGGATCGGAGAGGCGCCGTTCTCAAACCGGGAGCATGTGTTCCAGAACCTCGGCGACGGCACCTACAACCATTCCGGCGTGCAGGCGATCCGCGCGGCGCTGCTGGCGGGCACCAACATCACCTACAAAATCCTCTACAACGACGCCGTGGCGATGACCGGCGGGCAGAAGAACGACGGCGGCCTCAGCCCGCAGCAAATCGCCGCCGAACTCAAGGCCATGGGGGTGGGCCGGGTCGCCGTGGTCTACGACGAGAAGGAAGAGATCGACCTCGCGTCCTTTCCCAAGGGCGTCGAGACCCATGAGCGGGCCGACCTGGAGACTGTCCAGACCGACCTGCGCAACGTGCCGGGCGTCACGGCCATCGTCTACGTCCAGACCTGCGCCGCCGAAAAGCGCCGCCGCCGCAAGCGCGGCGCGTTTCCCGACCCCGACACCCGCGTCTTCATCAACACAGATGTCTGCGAAGGCTGCGGCGATTGCGGGGTGCAGTCGAACTGCGTCGCCATCGTCCCCGCAGAGACCGAGCTGGGCCGCAAGCGGGCCATCGACCAGAGCGCCTGCAACAAGGATTTCTCTTGCCTCAAGGGCTTCTGCCCGTCCTTCGTGACGCTCGAGGGCGCCGAGATGAAGAAGGGCGCCACGACCGAGCTCGAGCTGCCGGACATGCCGGACCCCGTGCTGCCGCGGATCGACGGAACCTGGAACATGGTGGTCACCGGCGTCGGCGGCACCGGTGTCGTGACCATCGGCGCGGTGCTGGCGCAGGCGGCGCAGATCGACGGCAAGGGCGCGGGCATGATGGAAATGGCGGGCCTGGCGCAAAAGGGCGGGGCGGTGCACATCCACTGCCGCCTGGCCGAAACGCCCGAGGACATCAGCCCCATCCGTGTCGCCACCGGAGAGGCCGACGCGCTCATCGGCGGCGATCTGGTGGTCAGCGCCGGGGCCAAGACCATCGGTCTGATGAAGACCGGCCGCACCGGCGGCGTCGTCAACAGCCACGAGATCATCACCGGCGAGTTCACCCGCAACACCGACTTTGCCTTGCCCTCGGACCGGCTGGCCATGGCGCTGGAGGCGCGGCTTGGCGACCGGCTGGATCTCTTCGACGCGTCGGAACTGGCGCGGGCCACGATGGGGGATTCGATCTTTTCCAACATGATGCTGTTGGGCGCGGCCTGGCAGCGCGGGCTGGTGCCCCTGTCGAAAGACGCGCTGACAGCGGCGATCGAGCTTAACGGTGCCGCGGTCGAAAAGAACCTGCGCGCCTTCGAGATCGGGCGCTGGGCGGTGCTGGACCCAGCGGCGGCGGCGCAGCTTCTCCGTCCTGCGGAGGTCGTCGCGCTGCCGAAGTCCCTGGAGGACAAGATCGCCTTCCGGGCCGAGCACCTGCGCGCCTACCAGGGCAAGCGGCTGGCAAAACGCTACCGCAAGCTGGTCGACGGGATTTCGGATGCTGCGCTGAAAGAAGCCGTTGCAAAGGGTTATCACAAGCTGCTGGCCTACAAGGACGAATACGAGGTGGCGCGCCTGCATCTCGACACCCGGCGCAAGGCGGCGGAGCAGTTCGGCGGCGATTTCCGCATGTCCTTCCACCTCGCGCCGCCGATCCTGTCGAAGACCGGCCCGGACGGGCGGCCCCAGAAAAAGCGTTTCGGCGAGGGCATGTTGCGCGGCTTTGCCCTGCTGGCGCGGCTCAAGGTGCTGCGCGGCACACCGCTCGATCCCTTCGGGCGCAGCGACGAACGGCGCATGGAGCGGGCGCTGATCCGCGAATACGAGGCGGACATGGCCGAGGTCCTGCCGAAGGTCACCCCCGCCACCCGCGACGCGGTCCTGGCGCTGGCGGAGCTGCCCTTGCAGATCAAGGGCTTCGGACCGGTAAAGCAACTCAACGCCGAACGCGCCGCCAAGCGCCGCGAGGAATTGTTCGCGGTGATCCGCGCCGGTGGCGAGGTGGCGGACAAGGCGGCGCAATGAGCCGTGACATGAAACGTTTACGCGGCTGTTACACATCTGCGCCAAGACAGGGTCGGGACCAGCCACGGGGCACTTGAATGGACAACCGGCGCCAGATCGCGCGTGACATCAGCTATTCCTATTCCGCCAGCACCCGCGGCGGGCGCGCGATGATCCGGCTGATGGAGAACGCGACCGGTCGGCTGAGCCTGATCAAGCGCGCCCGTGGCTACGAGGCCGAGGTCGCCGCGGGCCGGGACTTCTGGCAGGTGATGGTCGAGCGTTACGGGCTGAAGCTCGACGTCGTGGGCGGCAGCCTCGACGCCATCCCGCGCGACGGGCCGCTCATCGTCATCGCCAACCATCCCTACGGCATCCTCGACGGGCTGATGCTGGGGCATATCCTGTCGGTGGTGCGGGGCGATTTCCGCATTCTTGCGCACCGCATCTTCCGCAAGGCGGCGGACCTCGAGCAGGTGATCCTGCCGGTGTCCTTCGACGGCACGCGCGAGGCGGTGGCGCAGAACGTCGAGACGCGCAAGACGGCGCTGGCCTACCTCGCGCAGGGCGGGGCGGTGGGCGTTTTTCCCGGCGGCACGGTGTCCACCGCCGTGACGCCCTTCGCCAAGCCGATGGACCCGGGCTGGCGCAGCTTCACCGCGCGGATGGTCGCAAAAAGCGGCGCCACCGTGGTGCCGGTCTATTTCGACGGCCACACCAGCCGGCTGTTCCAATTGGCGAGCCACCTGCACACCACGCTGCGCATGGGCCTGCTGATCCAGGAGTTCCGCAAGCGGGTCGACACGCCGGTGCGCGTGGTCATCGGTCAGCCGATCCCGCAGGCCGAATTGCAGGCCCGCGCACAGGACTGCCGCGCAATGATGGATTTCCTCCGCAAAGCGACGTATGAGCTTAGTCCGAATCCTCTGGCGTCCTTCGATTACGGTTTCGAATTCGAGGAACACTGGAAGATGAAGGCGTAAGCCGTTCTGACCTGAGGAAAGTCCGTCATGGCCGTGGGTGTGTTCGATTCGGGACTGGGTGGGTTGACCGTGCTCGACAAGGTCGCGGCGCGGCTGCCCGAGGTACCCTTCGTCTACCTCGGCGACAGCGCCAACGCACCTTACGGCGTGCGCGATGCCGATGACGTCTACACGCTGACCTGCGCCTCCGTCGAACGGCTCTGGGACGCGGGCTGCGACTTGGTGATTCTCGCCTGCAACACGGCAAGCGCCGCGGCGCTGCGGCGGATGCAGGAAAGCTGGGTGCCGCGCGACAAGCGGGTGCTGGGGGTCTTCGTGCCACTGATCGAGGCGCTGACCGAACGGCAGTGGGGCGACAATTCCCCGCCGCGCGAAGTGGCGGTCAAGACCGTGGCGCTGTTTGCCACGCCCGCCACGGTGCGCAGCCGTGCCTTCCAGCGCGAACTGGCGTTCCGGGCCATCGGCGTAGACGTGGAGGCGCAAGCCTGCGGCGGCGTGGTCGATGCCATCGAAGAGGGCGACATGATCCTCGCCGAGGCGCTGGTGCGCAGCCATGTGGACGCGCTCAAGCGCAAGATGCCCGAACCCGACGCCGCGATCCTGGGCTGCACCCATTACCCGCTGATGCAGGAGGTTTTCCAGGACGCGCTGGGGCCGAATGTGTCGGTCTATTCGCAGGCCAACCTCGTGGCTGAAAGCCTCGCCGATTACCTGGGCCGGCATCCCGACATGCTCGGGCCGGGGAAGGACTCGCTGTTCCTCACCACCGGCGATCCCAAGCGGGTGTCGGACCGGGCCACGCAGTTCCTGCGACGACGGATCGCCTTCGACAAAGCGTGATGGTCCTCCATCCGCGATCCCTCTAGACTGCTATTCCAGACCAATTGCGCAGGGAGCCTGCACATGACCCATAACATCGCCATCATCGGCGCCTCGGGCTATACCGGGGCCGAGCTGATCCGGCTGATCGCCACCCATCCCACCATGCGGATCGCCGCACTTGCCGCCAATTCCAAGGCCGGTCAGAGCATGGCGCAGGTGTTTCCGCATCTGCGCCACCTCGACCTGCCGGAGCTTGTCACCTGGGAGCAGATCGACTTTTCCCAGATCGACCTGTGTTTCTGCGCCCTGCCGCACAAGACCAGCCAGGAGGTGATCCGCGAGCTGCCCAAGGATCTCAAGATCGTGGACCTGTCGGCGGATTTCCGGCTGCGCGATCCCGAGGCGTACACCAAGTGGTACGGCAATCCGCATGGCGCCGTGGAGATGCAGAAGGAAGCGGTCTATGGCCTGACCGAATTCTACCGGGCCGAGATCGCCGCGGCGCGGCTGGTGGCGGGCACGGGCTGCAACGCGGCCACCGGTCAGTACGTTCTGCGGCCGCTCATCACGGGCGGGGTGATCGACCTTGACGACATTATCCTCGATCTGAAATGCGCGGTGTCGGGCGCGGGGCGGAGCCTCAAGGAAAACCTGCTGCATGCGGAGTTGTCCGAAGGGGCCAACGCCTATGCCGTCGGCGGCACGCACCGGCACCTGGGGGAATTCGACCAGGAATTCTCGGCCCTGGCTGGCCGTCCCGTGCGGGTGCAATTCACCCCGCATCTGATCCCGGCGAACCGGGGCATCCTGGCCACGACTTACGTCAAGGGCGACCCGCAAGCCGTTCTGAACGCTTTGCAAAAATCCTATGCCGACGAGCCCTTCATCGAGGTCCTGCCGTTCGGAGAGACGCCGTCGACCCACCATGTGCGCGGTTCGAACTTCTGCCATATCGGCGTGACCGGGGACCGGAACGAGGGGCGCGCCATCGTCGTGGCCGCGCTCGACAACCTGACCAAGGGCAGCTCTGGCCAGGCATTGCAAAACGCGAATTTGATGTTGGGTGAGGACGAAACCGCCGGGCTTATGCTGGTGCCGTGCTTCCCGTGAGGCTATGCTGCGTCCAGGCGACGGCGTTCTTTGCAGCGCCGAATGAGGAGGGGTCTTGATGGCGTTGAAATCGCTCAAGAAAAAGCGGCGTATCCAGATCGTGGCGTTGGCGGCGGTGGCACTGGTCATCTCGACCGGGCTGATCGGCTATGCGATGCGTGACGGGATCAACTTCTTCCGCTCGCCCAGCCAGGTCACCGAAGCGCCGCCCGCGCCCAACGAGGTCTTCCGCATCGGCGGGCTGGTCGAGGAAGGCTCGCTGGAGCGGGGCCAGGGCATGCAGATCCGCTTTCGCGTGACCGATGGCGGCGCGTCGGTGCCGGTGGTCTACAGCGGCGTCCTGCCCGATCTCTTCGAAGAGAACCAGGGCATGGTGGGCACCGGCAGCTTTGTGAACGGAACCTTCGAAGCCACGGAAATCCTTGCCAAACACGACGAGACTTACATGCCCAAGGAAGTCGTGGACGCGCTGAAGGAGCAGGGCGTCTACCAGGAACCGGGGAGCTAGCTGCGCACGCTGCCCTTGCCGGACTTGCAGGCGCGGAACCAAGGCGGCCTTGGGCCGCCGCCGCGCCATCGCCGGGCCGCCCCCCGGTACGGCGATTTGACGGGACTGGGTGCGACGTGGCCAGGTCGTGCGGACCAGGCGGGCATAATGCGCCGAGCGGCTTCGTCGCATCGCCGCACCGCGGCCCGACGCTAGCGCGGCGTGCACGGCGCGTTTGCCCTCACTTCTTGATCGGCACGCCGTAAAGCTCCAGCTTGTGGCCCTTGAGCCGATACCCCAGCTTCTGCGCGATCTTTTCCTGCAGCGCCTCGATCTCGGGATCGACGAATTCGATCACCTCGCCCGAGTGCATGTCGATCAGGTGATCGTGGTGGTCCCGCTCCGCATCCTCGTAGCGCGCGCGCCCGTCGCCGAATTCCACCCTCTCGAGAATCCCCGCCTCTTCGAACAGCTTCACCGTCCGGTAGACCGTGGCGATCGAGATGCGCGGGTCGCGTTCGGCGGCACGGGCGTAAAGCTCTTCCACGTCCGGATGGTCCATCGCGTCCTCGAGCACCTGCGCGATGGTGCGGCGCTGGTCGGTCATGCGCAGCCCCTTGGCTTCGCAGCGAGAGATGATCGTATCGGACATGGCGCCTCGCGGTCTGGTCCTGCCTCTTTAGCCAATCCGGGCGGGCAAGGCCAAGGCCCGATTGCCCGCCGCTGCGACGCAGCGCTTGACTTTATCGCCCCGAGGGCGCATTTGCCACTCACCGATGGTCTTCTGCCGCGTGAGCAGGTGACCGGCGCCAGATGCGCCGCGTGTCTATAAAGACCTCGGGACGCTTCCAAATTCACGCGTGGGGCATGGGGTGCGGCGGCATTCGGGCATGGGGTCCGGTGCTGACACGCGGCCCCGCCACCGATGTGGCCCGCAGGGGCCAAAGAGGGCGCGCGAGCCGCGCACCCTGAAAGGACTGACTTTGAACGATTTTACACAGATGGGCCTGCCCGAGAAGCTCGTGGCGCGCCTGGCCGATATGGGCCTGACCGAACCGACGCCGATCCAGAAGGGGGCGATCCCCTTTGCCATGGACGGACGCGACGTCATGGGTCTTGCGCAGACCGGCACCGGCAAGACCGCCGCCTTCGGCCTGCCGCTGGTGGCGCATATCGGCGCCATGGGCCGGCCCGAACCCAAGGGTGTGCAGGGCCTTGTCCTGGCGCCGACGCGCGAACTGGCCGGCCAGATCGCCGACACCCTGCGCGACCTGACGCAGGGCTCGCCTCTCAAGGTGGCGGTGGTGGTGGGCGGGCAATCGCTCAACGCCCAGGCCAAGCGGCTGGAGCGCGGCGTCGACCTGCTGGTCGCCACGCCCGGGCGGCTGATCGACCTGCTGGACCGCCGCGCCGTCCGGCTCGACCAGACCCGTTTCCTGGTGCTGGACGAGGCCGACCAGATGCTCGACATGGGGTTCATCCATGCGCTGCGCCAGATCTCCAGGCATCTGCCCGCGAAGCGCCAGACCATGCTGTTCTCGGCCACGATGCCGAAACTGATGGAAGAGCTGTCCGGAGAATACCTCGACAATCCCCAAAAGGTGCAGGTCAGCCCTCCGGGCAAGGCCGCGGACAAGATCGAACAGTCGGTCCATTTCATCGCCAAGTCGGAAAAGCAGGCGCTGCTGATCGAGCTTTTGGACACCCACCGGGACGAGTTGGCGCTGGTCTTTGGCCGCACCAAGCACGGGTCGGAAAAGCTGATGAAACAGCTGGAAAAGGCCGGGTTCGCGGCAGCGTCGATCCACGGCAACAAGAGCCAGGGCCAGCGTGACCGCGCCCTTCAGGCGTTCCGTGACGGCACCGTGCGGGTGCTGGTCGCCACCGACGTGGCGGCGCGGGGGCTCGACATCCCGGCGGTGCGGCATGTCTACAACTACGACCTGCCCAACGTGCCGGAAAACTACGTGCACCGGATCGGCCGGACGGCCCGCGCCGGACGCGACGGCGCTGCCGTGGCGTTTTGCGCGCCGGACGAGGCGGGCGAACTGCGCGCCATCCAGAAGGTGCTGAAGATGTCGATCCCGGTGGCCTCGGGCCGCCCGTGGGAGGGTGTCGAGGCGCCGGGCCAGGGCGGTGGCGGCAAACGCGGCGGCGGGCGTGGACCCGGTGGCGGCGGTGGCCAGAAGCCCGGCAGCGGCAATAGCAGTAACCGGCGTCGCCGTCGGCCCAATCGCGCCAAGGCCGCTTAAGATTTGCACGCGCCGCCCCGGCGGCGCGGCTCCCCCTCAGGCCAGCGCGGCTCTGCGCCGGCGCCGGGCCTGCCGATCAGAGACGATCAGGTAGACCGTCAGCGTCGTGACCACGATGGCGCCGCCCAGCAACATGCGCGGTGTCGGCGCCTCTCCGGTGCCGAGCCAGACCCAGATAGGCCCGAGCACGGTTTCCAGCAGCATCAGCAGGCTGACGTTCGCCGCCGTCGTGTGGCGTGACGCGACCGAGAGCAGGAAGAACGACACCGGGATGATCAGCAGCGCTGTGACAAGGATCGCCGGCACCGATCCGTCGGTCATGCGGTCCACCCCGGTCAACGACAATCCTAGGGTGCCAGCCATCAGCCCGCCCAGGCCCACCGCCAGCAGGATCGGGACCTGCGGCGCATGGCGCAGGGTCACGAAGTTCAGCGCCAGCGTGAACGCCACCCCCAGCCCGAAGAGCGCCCCAAGGGCCGCACGCGGGGCCAGCGGGGCGGCGCCTTCGCCGCTGACCGCGAGGGCAATGCCCGCCAGCACCAGCAGCGTCGTGATCCAGGTGGCCCGCGGCGTGCGTTCGCCGTAGATCACCAATGACAGCAGTGCCGCGATCACCGGCACTGTGGCGATGGCGATGAGCACCACCGCCACCGGCGCCAGGGCGATGGCGTTGGGAAACAGCGAGGCGTTGCAGAACTGCGCCAGGATCACCGTGATCCCCGCCGGAGCGGCCAGTGTCGCCATGTCGGCCCGGCGCGTGCGGCTGGTCAGAGCCCAGGCGCTCAGGAACAGCGTTCCCATGCACAGCCCGCGCCAGCCCAGCATCTGCATGCCATCCATGCCCGACAGCCGCAGGAACAGCGCGTCGGGCGACAGCAACAGCGCGGCGAATGTCGCGAGCAGCACGCCGTAGAGGGAGGTGCGGGCCATGACGGTCCTTGATGGAAAGGGCGGAGGCCGGGAGTTACTTGTAAAGCGGCTTCAGCCCCATCTGCATGTGGATCATGTTCACCATCGGCTCCTCAAGGCCCATGGCGCTGGCCAGTTCGTTCAAGTATTCCGCCTCTTCCTGGGTGTCGACGCGGATCGTCATCAGCGAGGCAGAATAGACCTGCGCCCGCAGCGCCTCGGGCGTTTCGGCGGCAAGCGCCTTGGCATCGACCGGCTTTTTCAACTCGGCCTGGACAAAGGCCATGTCCTCGGCGCTGGCGTCGTCGCCCACGGTGGCGAGGATCTTGGCCTTTTCGGATTCGTCGATGCCGCCGTCGGCCTTGGCCGCCTGGATCATCGCCCGCAGCATCAGCCCGGCAGTCTTTTCCGCTTCGGGCGCGGTGTCCTTGGTGTTGAACTGGTCGAGAAGGGCACCCATGCCCTTGCCCTGCATCGCCGCGGCCCCGCCGAGCGCGCCCATCAGGCCGCCCATGGCGCCGCCGCCAGACCCTGCCGAGGACAGGAGCCCGCCGCGGTCACCGCCTGTCGAGGTCGCACCGGCGCCGCCGCCCATCATCTGCTGCATCATGCCGGCCAGCGGGTTGGCGCCTGCCGCGCCGCCTGTGCCGCCGGTGAAGCGCGACAGGTCGATGCCGTGCTCTTTCATCTTGGCCATCATCATGTCCATGGGATTGCTGCCCTGCGGCAGACTGCCGTCTGACATCTGGTCTGCGATCTGCGCCTGGGTGTGCGAGGCGGGGTTCTTGCCCTTGACCTGTGCGCCGCCGCCCAGAAGCTTGCCGGCCCCCTGACCGCCCGAGAACCTGTCGACGCCGCGCGCCGCGGCATACCCGATGGCGACCTTGGCCAATGTTCCCATGAGACCCATGTGCAAATCCTCCTCTGCAGTAGACGTTTGCGCCACCATGGCACAGATCGCGCCTTTGTGCAGGGGAAAACCCCGGGCCGCCCGGGCGGTTCCGCGGGTCAGTAGAGCTTGAGCAGCCGCAGCACCAACCAGACCGCGCCGCCCATGCCAAGGCTCGCAAGCGTCAGCCAGACAAAGGCCATCGGGTTCTCGGTGCCCGGCATGCCCGCGACGTTGACGCCGAAG
>Ga0114905_1000881_pt1 | contig 17447 bp, 17 predicted proteins | sample MalvireepMed_b05_FD_83499 | JGI IMG/M metagenome (GOLD analysis project Ga0114905, IMG submission 83499) | Marine viral communities from the Global Malaspina Expedition - Malaspina viral metaG DeepMed_b05 | ecosystem: Environmental > Aquatic > Marine > Oceanic | place: Mediterranean Sea...
GGATCTCTCCGGAAAGATAGACGGTCAGTCCCATGCCTGTCCCCTTGCTTGCGTTCCCCCGAGCTATGCCAGCCCCGAGGCCGCGCAACAAGGCCGCGAGGCGGCGCCCCGGGGCGGCACGGCGCCTGCGCGCGGACAGAAATTGCGGCGGTTTCACGCTGATTTGCGCGCTCCAGCCCCTTTCGTCGTCGTCCGAGCGGTCCTATAAAGGCTCCGGCTTGGGCTCGGGAAGAGTCGCGGGCCCATCCTATAATTGGGGCAGGACATTATATGTTTGGACTGGACAGACTCATGGGCGCCTTCTCGGCGGACATGGCAATCGACCTCGGGACCGCGAACACGCTGGTCTATGTCAAGGGACGCGGGGTCGTGCTGTCCGAGCCTTCGGTCGTCGCCTACCACATCAAGGACGGCGTCAAGAAGGTGCTTGCCGTGGGCGAGGACGCCAAGCTGATGCTTGGCCGCACCCCCGGCTCGATCGAGGCCATCCGCCCGATGCGCGAGGGCGTGATCGCCGATTTCGACACCGCCGAAGAGATGATCAAGCACTTCATCCGAAAGGTGCACAAGCGCTCGACCTTCTCGAAGCCGAAGATCATCGTCTGCGTGCCGCATGGCGCCACCCCGGTCGAGAAGCGCGCCATCCGCCAGTCGGTGCTGAGCGCCGGGGCCCGCAAGGCCGGGCTCATCGCCGAGCCCATCGCCGCCGCCATCGGGGCCGGCATGCCGATCACCGACCCCACCGGCTCGATGGTGGTCGATATAGGTGGCGGCACCACCGAGGTGGCGGTGCTGTCGCTGGGCGACATCGTCTATGCCCGCTCGGTGCGCGTGGGCGGGGACCGGATGGACGAGGCGATCGTCAACTACCTGCGCCGCCAGCAGAACCTGCTCGTGGGCGATTCCACCGCCGAGCGTATCAAGACCTCGATCGGCACCGCGCGGATGCCCGATGACGGGCGCGGCTCGTCGATGCAGATCCGTGGCCGCGACCTCCTCAACGGCGTGCCGAAGGAGACCGAGATCAGCCAGGCCCAGGTGGCCGAGGCGCTGTCGGAGCCGGTGCAGGCGATCTGCGAGGCGGTGATGACCGCGCTCGAGGCGACCCCGCCGGATCTCGCGGCCGACATCGTCGACCGCGGCGTGATGCTGACCGGAGGCGGTGCCCTGCTGGGCGAGCTCGACCTGGCGCTGCGCGAGCAGACCGGGCTGGCGGTGTCGATCGCCGACGAGAGCCTGAACTGCGTGGCGCTCGGCACCGGAAAAGCGCTGGAATACGAAAAACAGCTGCGTCACGCCATCGACTACGATTCGTGACGGCCCTTCGCGGGGCCGCCCGCCGACGCTAAGATGAGTTGAATGGCGAAGCATGGGAGCAATTCCGAGGATTATGCCGGTCCGCTGAAGCGTCTGCTTCTGGCGGTCCTGCTGTTGTGCCTCGTGGGATTGTTCATCTTCTGGCGCATCGACAGCCCGCGGGCCGAGCGCTTCCGGGCGCAGATCGTCGACACGGTGATGCCGGGCTTTGACTGGGCCATGGCGCCGGTGACCGGGGCGGTGCGCCTCCTGCGTGACTTCCAGAGCTACCAGCGCATCTACGACCAGAACCAGGAGCTGCGGCGCGAGCTGCGCCGCATGACCGCCTGGAAGGAAGCCGCGCTGCAGCTCGAGCAGGAGAACGCCCGGCTGCGCGACCTCAACAACGTGCGGCTCGACCCGCGGCTGACCTACATCACCGGCGTGGTGCTGGCCGATAGCGGCTCGCCGTTCCGGCAATCGGTGCTGATCAACGTGGGCTCGCGCGATGGCATCGTCGATGGCTGGGCCACCATGGACGGCATCGGCCTCGTGGGGCGGATCTCGGGCGTGGGGGCCAACACCAGCCGGGTGATCCTGCTCACCGATGCCACCAGCCGCATCCCGGCGATCATCCAGCCCTCGGGGCAGCGGGCGCTGATCACCGGCGACAACTCCGCCGCGCCGCCGATCGACTTCCTCGAGGACCCCGACCAGGTGCGTCCGGGCGACCGGATCGTCACCAGCGGCGATGGAGAGGTGTTCCCGCCGGGGCTGCTGATCGGACAGGTGGCCGAAGATCCCGGTGGCCGGCTGCGGGTGCGCCTTGCCGCCGATTACGAGCGGCTCGAGTTCCTCCGCGTCCTGCGCGACCACGGCGCGCGTCGGGTCGGCGCCCCCTCGGCGCTGATCATGCCGGCGACGCCGCCCGCCATCGAGATGCCGCCAGCCCCGGTGCCCGGCGATGGCTGAGCCCCGCCCCGCCCGCATCTGGGTCATGCGCGCGGCCTTCATCGGGATCGCGCTTCTGGTGATGTTCTATCGCCTGCTGCCGCTCGACATGATGCCGCCGCGCTTTGCCGGGCCCGACGTCCTTGTCGCGCTGTGCTTTGCCTGGGCGCTGCGTCGGCCCGACTACGTCCCGGCGCTGTCGATTGCCGGCGTCATGCTGCTGGCCGATATCCTGTTCCAGCGCCCGCCGGGGCTCTGGGCCGCGCTGATGCTGCTGGCGGTCGAATTCCTCAAGTCCCGCGACCGCCGCGACCGCGAGACCACCTTCCTGCTGGAGTGGCTCCGGGTCGCCATCGTGCTGCTGGCGATCACGATCGCGTATCGCCTCGTGCTTGCCCTCTTGATCGTGCCGACCGGAACCGCTTTCCTGACCCTGATGCGATACGCCACCACCGTCGCGGCATACCCGCTCGTGGTGATCCTGTCGCAAGGTCTGCTCGGGGTGCGCCGGATGGCGCCGGGCGATTTCAATCACGCCGGGAGGAGCCTGTGAGACGCACACCGCGTGACAGCGCCGAAAGCAGCCGCCGGATGACCCGGCGCGGCCTGCTGCTGGGCGGCGCCCAGATCGCCTTTGCCGGGGTGCTGGGGCTGCGGATGCGGCACATGCAGGTCGATCAGGCCGACGAGTTCCGCCTGATGGCGGAAGAGAACCGCATCAACATCCACCTGATCCCGCCGTCCCGGGGCCGTATCTTCGACCGCGAGGGCCGGGTCATTGCCGAGAACGAGCAGACCTACCGCATCACCATGCGGCGCGAGGATGCCGGCGATGTCGAGGATGTCATCGGGCGGCTGTCGGCGCTGGTCGACCTCCGGCCCGAGGATGTGACCCGCGCGCTCGAGGAGATGCGCACCTCGCCGCCCTTCCTTCAGGTCACCGTGGCCGACCGGGTGAGCTGGGAGGCGATCAGCCGGGTCGCGGTCAACGCCCCCGCCCTGCCCGGCGTCTATCCCGAGGTCGGGCTCAGCCGGTTCTATCCCCAGCACGGGACCTTCGCCCATGTGGTGGGCTATGTCGGCCCGGTCTCCGAGCGCGACCTCGCCCGTTACGAAGACCCCGAGCCGGTGCTGCGCATCCCGCGCTTCCAGATCGGCAAGGTCGGTGTCGAGGCCAAGTTCGAGGAACAGCTGCGCGGCTCCGCCGGCGCCAAGCGGGTCGAGGTCAATGCCGTAGGCCGCGTCATGCGCGAGCTCGACCGCCGCGAGGGCGAGGCCGGGGCCGACCTGCAACTTACCGTCGACAGCGAGCTGCAGGATTACATCAAGGCGCGGCTCGGCGAGGAAAGCGCCTCTGCGGTGGTGGTCGATCTCGAGCATGGCGACGTGCTCGCCATCGCCTCGTCGCCGTCCTACGATCCCAACAAGTTCGTGCGCGGGATCTCGGTCGGCGATTACGGCGTGCTGCGCGAGAACAATCACCGCCCCCTGGCCTCGAAGACGGTGCAGGATGCCTACCCGCCGGGCTCGACCTTCAAGATCGTCACCGCCCTGGCGGCGCTCGAGGCCGGGCTCATCGGGCCGGACGAGACGGTCTACTGCCCCGGCCACATGGAAATCGGCTCGCGCCGGTTCCATTGCTGGAAGCGCTCGGGCCATGGCCACGTGAACCTCGAGCAGAGCCTGCGCGACAGTTGCGACGTCTACTATTACGACCTCGCGCTCAAGGTCGGCATCGACCGCATCGCCGAGATGGGCCGCAAGCTCGGCCTTGGCACCGCCCCGGATGTGCCGATGTCGGCGGTCACCGCCGGGCTGATGCCCGACCGCGACTGGAAGCGCCGCGAGCGCGGGGCCGAATGGCGCATCGGCGACACGGTGAATGCCTCGATCGGTCAGGGCTACGTGCTGACCTCGCCGCTGCAGCAGGCGATCATGGTGGCGCGCGTGGCAACCGGGCGCTCGGTCGAGCCGCGCCTCGTGCGCAGCGTCGGCGGCCTGCAGACGCCGTCGCGCGGCGGCACGCCGCTCGATATCGACGAGGCCCACCTCAATCTGATCCGCAAGGCGATGTTCGTGGTTTCCAACAGCCGCCGCGGCACCGCCTACCGCTCGCGGATCATCGCCGAGAACATGCGGCTTGCCGGCAAGACCGGCACCAGCCAGGTGCTCAATCGCGTGGTGCGCAACCAGGATGTGCCGTGGGAAGAGCGCGACCACGCGCTCTTCGTGAACTTCGCGCCCTATGATGCCCCGCGCGTCGCCGTCTCGATCGTCGTCGAGCATGGCGGTGGCGGCTCTTCCACGGCAGCGCCCATCGCGCGCGACATCACGCTGCAGGCGCTCTACAAGGGCACGCCGCCGCTCGAGGCCTACCCGGCCGGCGACCGCGAGCGTATCAAGGCCCAGCAGGAGCAGCTCGCGGCCGAGCGCGCCCGGCGTGCCGCCGAGGAGGGGCGCCGCGCATGAGCTATCTCGAATATACCGTCAAGACGGTGCCCTCAGGCTGGCGCAAGGTGCTCTACCTGAACTGGCCGCTGATCATCCTGCTCACCGCGGTGGCCTGCGTCGGCTTCCTGATGCTCTACTCGGTCGCCGGCGGCTCGCTGCAGCCCTGGGCCGAGCCGCAGATGGAGCGCTTCGGCCTCGGGCTTGCGGCGATGTTCATCACCGCGATGGTGCCGATCTGGCTCTGGCGCAACCTGTCGGCGCTGATCTACCTCGTGGCGCTGGCACTGCTCGTCGCGGTGGAGCTGTTCGGCGCCGTGGGCATGGGGGCGCAGCGCTGGATCGATCTCGGCTTCATGCGGCTGCAGCCCTCCGAGCTGATGAAGATCTCGCTCGTGATGGCGCTCGCCGCCTATTACGACTGGCTGCCGATGAAGCGGGTGTCGCGGCCGATCTGGGTGATCGCGCCGCTGATCCTGATCCTCGCGCCGACCTTCCTGACCCTGACCCAGCCCGACCTCGGCACCGCCATCCTGCTGATGACCGCCGGCGGGCTGATGATGTCCTCGCTGGCGTGCACTGGGCCTATTTCGCCGTGGTGATCGCGGCCGCCGGGGGCGGCATCTACACCGTGTTCCTGTCGCGCGGCACGCCCTGGCAGCTGCTGAAGGACTACCAGTTCCGCCGCATCGACACCTTCCTCGATCCCTCCACCGATCCGCTCGGCGCCGGCTACCACATCACCCAGGCCAAGATCGCCATGGGCTCGGGCGGCTGGACCGGGCGCGGTTTCATGCAGGGCACCCAGTCGCGACTGAACTTCCTGCCCGAGAAGCACACCGACTTCATCTTCAACACGCTGGCCGAGGAGTTCGGCTTCGTCGGCGGCTGCTCCCTGCTCGTGCTCTACGTCCTGGTCCTGCTGTTCTGCATCGTGGCCGCGCTGCAGAATCGCGACCGTTATTCCTCGCTGCTGATCCTCGGGATCGGCCTGACCTTCTTCCTGTTCTTCGCCGTCAACATGTCGATGGTCATGGGGCTTGCCCCCGTGGTCGGCGTGCCGCTGCCGCTGGTGAGCTACGGCGGCTCGGCGATGCTGGTCCTGATGATCGCGTTCGGACTGGTGCAGAGCGCCCACATCCACAGGCCCCGCTGACATGACCAACATCCTCTTCGCCGCCGGCCCCGACCTCTGGGCCGACTACGAGACGCCGTTGCGCACCGCCCTCGATGCCACCGGGCTCGACTACCGGCTCACCTGCGACGCCGATCCCGAGAGCGTCGACTACGTGGTCTACGCGCCCGGATCCTGGTTGCAGGACTTCACCCCCTATCCGCGGCTCAAGGCGGTTCTGAACCTCTGGGCCGGGGTCGAGAAGATCACCGGCAACCCGACGCTGACCGCGCCCCTGGCGCGAATGGTCGACGAAGAGGGGCTGACGCAGGGCATGGTGGAATACGTCACCGGCCACGTGCTGCGCCATCACCTCGGAATGGATGCCCATATCGCCAACCACGCGCACAAGTGGAGCCCGGCCGTGCCGCCGCTGGCCGGCGAGCGTCCGGTTGGCATCCTCGGGCTGGGCACGCTCGGGCTGGCCTGCGCCGAGGCGTTGCGCCGGCTCGGCTTCCCGGTCACCGGCTGGTCGCGCCGCCCCAAGACCGTTCCCGGCATCACCACGCAGCACGGGGCCGACGGGCTTTCCGAGGCGCTAGAGCGCGCCGAGATCCTGGTGCTGCTGTTGCCCGATACGCCCGCCACCCGCGACCTGCTCGACGCCGAGCGCCTCGCGCAACTGCCTCGCGGCGCGGTCATCGTGAACCCGGGCCGCGGCCCGCTGATCGTCGACGATGCGCTGATCGCCGCCCTCGACAGCGGCCAGATCGCCCACGCCACGCTCGACGTCTTCCGTACCGAGCCCTTGCCCGCGGAGCACCCGTTCTGGGCGCATCCGAAGGTCACTGTCACCCCGCACATCGCCTCCGAGACCCGGGTCCCCAGCGCGTCCCGCGTCATCGCGGAAAACATCCGCCGCGGCGAGGCGGGCGAACCGCTCCTGCATCTCGTGGATCGCGACGCGGGCTACTGACCCGCCGGCGCGCCTGGCCGCAGGGGCCGGCTTGCCTCCGGCGGGGATATTTTAGGCCAGAAGAAGACAGGGGCGCGGCGCCCTGCCCTTCTCTGGTTTCAAAATACCTCGGGGGTGAATTGGCGCTTGCGCCAAGAGGGGGCAGCGCCCCCTTCGGCCCGTGCCGCAGCCGCGACACTCAGCTCGTGCGCTGCCGGAACACGCCGGTGCCCTTTGCGACCAGGACGCCGGTGTCATCGCGAAGGACCGCTTCGGCGAAGAAGGTGCTGCGACCGCCACCGGTCCGGAAGCCCTCGCAGATCAGGCGCGTGCCGACGGGGCGACCGATATACTGGACGTTCAGCGACAGCGTCAGCGCAGTCTTCCGGACCTCCGGATCGCCGGTCCAGCAGCCGGAGATGCCCATGGCGCTGTCGATCAGCGTCGCGTGCACGCCGCCATGCGGAATGCCGCCGCGATTGCCCAGCGCATCGGTGATCGGCATCTCGTAGCGGGCATAGTCTTCGCGCCACTCCATCAGTTCGTATCCGAGGTGACGGGCGAAGTTCGAGGGCGTGTCGAGGCCGTCGGTCATAGCAGGTCGTTCTCCTGTGCTTCCAGTTCCAGCGCCACGGCCGGCGCCTTCAGGTCATCGGTCCGCAACAGCCCAGACGGCCGCGACAGGCGGTTGCGCACCACCCAGTGCAGCCGCTCGGAGGCGCGGGTGATGGCCACGTAGGCCAGCCGTTTCCACAGCGGCTGACCGGCCTCGACCCGGCCCATGCGCGCCGCCACGAAGAGGTCGGGCGCGAAGACCTGCACCTGTTCCCATTGCGAGCCCTGCGCCTTGTGGATCGTCACCGCGGCACCGTGCAGGAAGGTCGCCCCCATGCGCGCCGCGAAGGGAATGAAGGGCTCTTCCTCGTCGGGCTTCTCGATCTTCACGATCGAGGCAGCCGAGACCTGCGGGTCCGGCGCGCCCATCACGTGCAGCCGCGAGAAGCCGGGCTTGCGACCCGGCCCGAGATAGATCACCTGCGCGCCCTTGATCAGGCCGCGCGCCTCGAGGTCGAGCCGCTTCTTGCGGTGCTTGAGCGGCAGCTCGAGCCCGTCGCAGATCAGCGGCTCGCCGGGCAGCAGCTCGGTCTCGGGCGCGTCGTGTACCGCGCGGAAGGCATTGATCAGCCGGATGCGCGTGGCATTGCGCCAGACCAGCACTGGCGAGCGCGCCATCAGGTCGACCTCGACGCGCTGGCTCCAGACCACGCGGTCGTCCTGCCGCGCCTTTTCCTCGATCATGCGCTCGAAATCCTGGAACTCGAGCGCGGGGTCGGCCAGCGCGTGGGCGAGATCGAGGATCGGGTTGTCGGCCTCCTGCCGGTGGATGCGGTGCAGCTCGAGCTTCTGTTCGTCGGGCACGCCGTCGAACACCATCTTGCCCGACTGGTTGACGGGCGCGAGCTGCGCGGGATCGCCGAACAGCACGAGGTTGGGGAAGATCTCCTGCAGGTCCTCGAACTGGCGGTCGTCGAGCATCGAGGCCTCATCGACGAAGCCGATGTCGAGCGGTTCCTCGCGGCGCTTCCAGCCGGTGATGAAATCGCTGCCCCGCAGACCGGCGGCGGCGAGCGCGGCGGGCACCGACTTGTGCGCCTCGTAGGAGGTCCGGGCGCGCTCCAGCGCCTCTGGACTCAGATCCTCGATCTCGGGCTGCTCTACATTGCCCATCAGCCATTCCGCGATGCGCTCGTATTCGGGATCGTAGACCGGCGTGTAGATGATGCGGTGGATGGTCGTCGCCGGCACGCCGCGCATGCGCAGCACGCTGGCCGCCTTGTTGGTCGGGGCCAGCACCGCGAAGCTGCGCTTGTCCCCCTTGCGACGGCTCTCGTAATCGCCCGAGACGATCTCGGCCCCGGCGCTGTCCAGCGCCTTGCAGAGCTCGGACAGCAGCAGCGTCTTGCCCGAGCCCGCCTTGCCCATCAGCGCCATGACCCGCCCCGGCCCCTCCTTGGCGGGAACCACGGAGCCGTCGTCGAGATCGACGCCGGCCTCGCGCAGCATCTCTGCCACGCGGTCCCAGGCCTCGGCCTGGTTTTCGGAGAATGTCAGTGCGGGCAGATCCATGGCGCGGACCCTAAAGCCGCGCGCAGGCGAGGGCCAGAGCCCATCGCGCGCGGCGGGCCCCTAGAGCGCGATCAGCCCGCAGCTCATCGCGCGGGCCACGGCGTGGGTGGTGTTGAGCGCCCCGAGCTTGAAACGCGCGCCCTCGATATAGACCCTCACCGTGTGCTCGGAGATGTTGAGCTCGGCTGCGACCTGGGCCCGGCTGAGACCGCTGGCGAGCAGGCGCATGGCATCAAGCTCGCGCGGGGACAGCGCCACCGGGGCCTGGGTGGCCGGCCCCGGCATCAGCTCGAGCGCCTTGGCGTTGATGCCATGCGCCGCGAGGATCAGCTCTGCCCGCCATTGCGCGATGAAGCTGGACCAGAGGACATCGTCGCAGCTGTGGTTGACGGTGAAGAGCGCGAACTGTCCGTTCGGTCCGCGCACCGGCACCGTGAAGCCCTGGTTCCCCACCCCATGCCGCAGCGCATCCTTCAAATACGCGCGGGCGGCTTTCGAGGACCAGTCGAGCGCCTTCCAGTCGACCGGGTGGAAGCGCTGAAAGCAGCCCTGGATCACCGGATCGACCCGCAGGTAGCCCTGCGCCGCGTAGCGGGCACGCCAGTCCGGCGCGTATGTGCCGCACTCGTATTGTGCCCCCAGCGCGCCGATCCAATGATAGACGAGGTGATCGATCCCCAGGCAATCCCTCATCAATTCCGTCATGCGCTGGAGATCCTCCAGCCGCTGCACATCCTCAAGCGGAGCGGTGAAACCTCCCGCTGCCGGTACCCTGTCCACTCGTCCCAAAATCACGCTCTCCCGCAGACGACGCCAGCTCGACCTCTGCCACGGCCTGCGCATCTGCGAGCTGCTCTGCCAGAGCCTCGAGCGCGTTGGCGCGTGCATACCCCCTGAGATCGGTCAGCACGTCGATGATCCATTCATGTCGCATGGAGAGCGTCTCCCGCACCAAGTTAACAAAAAGTAAACGCTAGCCTATCAGTTGAACAATTCCCGATAAATTCACGCAAATCCCCTCCCCCGAAACAGCGGGGCCTTGGGTCGCAACACCCTGAGACGACACGGTCTTGCGCCCTGACACGACACCGCCCGCGAACCGGGCCACGATTCGCGGGCGTTTCTAGCAGGATCAGTCTGAAGGCGCGGTTAACCCCGGGCCTCCAGCGCCTCCTCGAAGGTGCGCAGCCCGGTCTTGGGCGCCTGCACCAGCACCGACATGTTGCCGGGCTTGTGCTGGTTGCGCAGCATCTTCATGTGCGCGTCGGGAATCTCGTTCCAGCCGAACACCTCGGACATGCAGGGATCGAGGCGCCGCTCGACCATCAGGCGGTTGGCCGAGGCGGCCTGCTTGAGATGGGCGAAATGCGAGCCCTGCAGGCGCTTCTGGTGCATCCACATGTAGCGCACGTCGAAGGTGCAGTTGAAGCCGGTGGTGCCAGCACAGATCACCACCATGCCGCCCTTCTTGCAGACCAGCGTCGAGACCGGGAAGGTCGCCTCGCCCGGGTGCTCGAAGACCATGTCCACGTTCACGCCCTTGCCTGTGATGTCCCAGATCGCCTTGCCGAACTTGCGGGCCTCCTTCATCCAGTCGTTGTATTCCGGCGTGTTCACCGTGGGCAGCTGCCCCCAGCACTTGAACTCCTTGCGATTGATCACGCCCTTGGCGCCGAGGCCGAGCACGAAGTCGCGCTTGTCCTCTTCCGAGATCACCGCGATGGCGTTGGCGCCGGCGGTGTTGATCAGCTGGATGGCGTAGGAACCAAGGCCGCCCGAGGCGCCCCAGACCAGCACATTCTGGCCGGGCTTGAGTTCGTGCGGGTGGTGCCCGAAAAGCATCCGGTAGGCGGTGGCCAGCGTCAGCGTGTAGCAGGCGCTCTCTTCCCAGGTCAGGTGCCTGGGGCGCGGCATCAGCTGCTGCGCCTGCACGCGGGCGAACTGGGCGAAGGAGCCGTCGCCGGTCTCGTAACCCCAGATCCGCTGGGTGGGCGAGAACATCGGGTCGCCGCCGTTGCACTCCTCGTCGTCGCCATCATCCTGGTTGCAGTGGATCACGACCTCGTCGCCGACCTTCCACTGCTTGACCTTGTCACCGACCGCCCAGACGATGCCCGAGGCGTCGGAGCCGGCGATGTGATAGTCCTGCTTGTGCACGTCGAAGGGCGAGATCGGCACACCGAGCCCGGCCCAGACGCCGTTGTAATTGACGCCTGCCGCCATCACCAGAACCAGCACCTCGTGGCTGTCGACCTGCCAGGTGTCGACCACTTCCTTCTGGAAGGATGTGTCCGGCTCGCCGTGACGCTCGCGTCGGATCGCCCAAGCGTACATCTTTTTCGGCACGTAGCCGAGGGGCGGCATCTCGCCGATCTCGTAGAGGTCTTTTTCCGGCGCATCGTAGGGCGCGATCCCGGTTTGCGTATCCAGAGCCATCGGGGCCTCCTTCCTCAAGTGATCCGTTCGGATCGTGTCTGGTCGTGTCCTCCCGCCCCGCGCCGCAGTGCAGAATCGCGGGGCCTCGACCACCGGGATACAATCGGTCGCGAAACATTGCAACATTAGCAGCGCAGCATTTTGTAATTTTATGACCCTTGCGTTGCGAAGACGGTCCTGCTTTTGAACGTGGTTGCAACCCACCCCGCCGGTCAAGGCGGCATAAATTACAGGTAAAATAGGCGTATTCACCGCGATTCCGGCGATGACTCAGACATGATCGGGCGCCGTCGCCACCCTGCCGCACATGGATTGGCCAGCCACGCCGCAGCGCGGCGAATTGACGAGACATTTTGTTTCGCATAACAAGCCACCAACGCAACAAGCTTGCCGCTACGATTCTGATCTACCCAGGGAGAGCGATATGACGGACGTTCAGAAACACAGCCCCCAAGGCGCCTCCGCGTCCAAGGCCGACCGGCCCTGGCTGATCCGCACCTATGCCGGCCACTCCACGGCCAAAGCCTCGAACGCGCTTTACCGCAGCAACCTCGCGCGCGGGCAGACCGGGCTCTCGGTGGCCTTCGACCTGCCGACCCAGACCGGCTATGACAGCGACCACATCCTGTCGCGCGGCGAGGTCGGCAAGGTGGGCGTGCCGGTCTGCCATCTGGGCGACATGCGTACCCTGTTCGACGAGATCCCGCTCGAGCAGATGAACACCTCGATGACGATCAATGCCACGGCGCCGTGGCTGCTCTCGCTCTATATCGCCGTGGCCGAAGAACAGGGCGCCGATGTCTCGAAGCTGCAGGGCACTGTGCAAAACGACCTGATCAAGGAGTATCTCAGCCGCGGCACCTATATCTGCCCGCCGAAACCCTCGCTCAGGATGATCGGCGACGTGGCCGAGTACTGCTATACCAATGTGCCGAAATGGAACCCGATGAACGTGTGTTCCTACCACCTGCAGGAGGCCGGGGCGACGCCCGAGCAGGAGCTGGCCTTTGCCCTGGCCACCGGCATCGCGGTGCTCGACGAGCTGAAGCCGCGCGTGGCGGCGGAGGATTTCCCGGCGCTCTGCGGGCGGATCTCGTTCTTCGTGAATGCCGGCATCCGCTTCGTCACCGAGATGTGCAAGATGCGCGCCTTTGTCGATCTCTGGGACGAGATCCTCGAAGCCCGCTACGGCGTCGAAGACCCCAAGTTCCGCCGCTTCCGCTACGGCGTGCAGGTCAACTCGCTCGGGCTGACCGAGCAGCAGCCCGAGAACAACGTCTACCGCATCCTGATCGAGATGCTGGCGGTGACGCTCTCCAAGAAGGCCCGCGCCCGCGCGGTGCAGCTGCCGGCCTGGAACGAGGCGCTCGGCCTGCCCCGCCCCTGGGACCAGCAATGGTCGATGCGCATGCAACAGATTCTCGCCTACGAGACCGACCTGCTGGAATTCGAGGATCTCTTCGACGGCAACCCGGCGGTTGATGCCAAGGTCGAGGCGCTCAAGGACGGCGCCCGCGCCGAGCTTGGCAATATCGACAGCATGGGCGGGGCGATCGGCGCGATCGACTACATGAAGTCGCGGCTGGTGGAGTCCAACGCCGAGCGCCTGAACCGGATCGAGCGCAACGAGACCACGGTCGTCGGCGTCAACAAGTGGACCGAGGGCGAGCCCTCGCCCCTGCTCGGCGAGGATGGCGGCATCATGGTGGTCGACCCGGCGGTCGAGCAGGAACAGGTCGACCGCCTGAACGCCTGGCGCGCCGAGCGCGACGAGGCCGCGGTCGACGCCGCGCTGGCCGAGCTGCGGGCGGCGGCGGCCGAGGGGCGCAACGTCATGCCGGCCTCGATCAAGGCCGCCAAGGCCGGCGTCACCACCGGCGAATGGGCGCAGCAGATGCGCAGCGTGCACGGCGAGTATCGCGGCCCCACGGGCGTGTCGCGCGCAATCAGCAACAAGACCGAGGGGCTCGACGACATTCGCGACGCGGTCGACGCGGTCAGCGACCGGCTCGGCCGCCGCCTGCGCTTCCTGGTCGGCAAGCCGGGGCTCGACGGCCACTCCAACGGCGCCGAGCAGATCGCCTTCCGCGCCCGGGATTGCGGCATGGAGATAGACTACGAGGGCATCCGCCTGACACCGGAACAGATCGTCGAGGCGGCCAGGACCGGCGCCCACGTGGTCGGCCTGTCGATCCTGTCGGGCAGTCACATTCCGCTGGTCGAGGACCTGATGGAGCGGATGCGCGCAGAGGGCCTGTCGGATGTGCCGGTGATCGTTGGCGGCATTATCCCCGACGAGGATGCAAAGCGCCTTAAAGCGATGGGTGTGGCAAAGGTCTATACGCCGAAGGATTTCAATCTGAACACGATCATGATGGATATCGTGACTTTGGTCGATCCTCAGGCTGTCGCCGCGCAATAAAACACTGCGACCCCAATAATGGAAAAATTGTGAAGCCGCTGCCGGAAAAGGTGAGCGGCTTTACGCCTTTTTGCAGAATTTTGGGCGACTGACACAGAATATACCTTGAGTTTACGCATTAAAAATAAAGATACCAAAAGAGGAGGCATCCTACAGAATACCAAGGAGAATAAGAATGAACTTCGAACTGGAGTCCCTTTCGAAAGAAGAGCTGATCGAGCTCAAAGCCGATGTCGAAAAGGCACTCAAGACAATTGACACGCGCCGTCGTGCCGAAGCCAAGCGCGCTGCCGAACAGGCCGCGAAGGAATTCGGTTTCTCGCTCGAGGAGATCCTCGCGGCGAACGAAAAGAAGGGCTCGAAAGGCGCTCCGAAATACGCCAACCCTGCCGACCCTGATCAGACCTGGACCGGTCGCGGCCGCAAACCCAACTGGGTCGTCGCTGCTCTTGAAGAGGGCAAGACGATGGAAGACCTGGCGCTCTGATGACGGTCCATATCGGCGCAGAGCCCGGGCAGATCGCCGAAACGGTGCTGATGCCCGGCGATCCGCTGCGGGCGGAATGGGCGGCCAAGACCTTTCTCGATGATCCTGTCTGCGTGAACCGCGTGCGCGGAATGCTCGGTTTCACCGGCACGTGGAAAGGCAACCGCGTCACCATTCACGGCTCGGGCATGGGCATGCCAAGCCTTTCGATCTATGCCAACGAACTGATCCGCGAGTATGGTGCAAAGACCCTGATCCGGATCGGTTCCTGCGGTGCAATGCAGGAAAACGTCGCCATCCGCGACGTCATCGTCGCGATGACCGCTTCATCGCTTTCGACCCCGTCGCGCGGCATTTTCCGGGAATTGAACTTCGCGCCCTGCGCCGATTACGGCCTGCTCAATGCGGCGGTCGAGGCGGCCAAAGGCACCGGAGCGAATTGCCATGTGGGCGGCATCTACTCCGCCGACGTGTTCTATGACGAACGGCCCGATCTCAACGAGATCATGACCCGTCACGGGATCCTCGGGGTCGAAATGGAAGCGGCCGAGCTCTACAACCTCGCGGCCCGCCACGGCGTGCGCGCGCTGGCGGTGCTCACCGTTTCCGACCACCTGCTCACCGGCGACGCACTGCCCTCGGAAGACCGGCAGAGCTCGTTCGGCGACATGGTGCAGATCGCACTCGAGGCGGCCTTCAGCTAAGGCCGCCTCCCCCCAAGACAGGCTCAGCGCCCGTGGCTGCGGTCATAGCCGTTGCGCGCGGGCGCTTGCCACTCGTCCAAGGCCCCGGCTCGCGGCGCGAGGATCTCGACCTGCAGCGGATAGCACGCGGCACTGTCCGAGCTGTGCTCGGACGAGCAATCGCCGCCGGGACAGGCGCTCAGCGCGCCCAGCAGGTCGATCTCGGCAAGGAAGGTCAGGTGATCGCCGGGCCGCACCGGGCTGGCCTTCATGAAATACTGCCCGGTGTCGCGGGTGAACCCGGTGCACATGAACACGTTCAGCACGTCATGCACGTGCGGCTCGGCCTCAGCCAAGCTCATTCCGGTGGCATCGGCCAGGGCGCGGATCAGGTTCGAATGACAGCAGTGATGGTACTGCGAGCCCGAGAGCAGGTTGCCGGTATAGGGATCGCAGCGCGTGCCGATCACGTCATGCACCGAGCCGCCATAAGGGTCGATCCCGTACCAGCCGAGCGTATCCTCGACGATGGTCGCCATCGGGCGCAGATGCGGAAAGGCCGACCACATGCGCTCGCCCTTGGTCAGGTGCGTGCCATGCAGCGCGCGGGTCTTGCCGGAATAGAAGCGCTCCGAGAGGTCGTCGGCGTTCCACAGGTTGAGATCCCCGACCTGAGGGCCCTCGACGCTGGTGATGCGAAAGAACTGCCCTGCGCCGACGCGAAAGCTGCAGGCCTCGCGCGGCGCCGCGAGGACCGTCTCGATCACCTCGGCGCCCTCGAGCGCCCGCCCGTAGAGCGCCATGTCTGGCACCGGCAGCGTCTCGTTGGGATAGCAGATCACCGGCGCGACGGCGCGGCGGGCTTCGGCATCGGCGGGGGCTTGGGTCATGACGGGCGCTCCTCGTTCAGTCTTGCCCGGCATGGCTAGTGAGAGACGACCGCGGAATCAATGGCCGCGTCAGAGCCCCAGATGGCGCTCGCCGATCTCCGGCGTCAGCGCGGCCATGGTGCCCGACCAGACGCTGCGCCCGCGCTCGAGGATCACCGCGCGGTCGCAGGCCCAGCGCAGCTCCGTCAGCGACTTGTCGATCACCAGAAGCGCCATGCCGGTCTCGGCCTTGAGCGCCGCCACCGCCTGCCAGATCTCCTGCCGCACGGTGGGGGCGAGCCCTTCGGTCGCCTCGTCGAGGATCAACAGGCGCGGGTTGGTCATCAGCGCCCGGCCAATCGCCAGCATCTGCTGCTCGCCGCCCGAGAGCGAGGCGGCGCGCTGGCCCCGGCGCTCGGCCAGCCGCGGAAACAGCGCCTCGACCCGGGCCGCATCCCAATGGCCCTGGCGCGCCGCGGCGATCAGGTTCTCGGTGACGCTCAGATCGCGGAAGCAGCGCCGCCCCTCGGGCACCAGCCCGATGCCCAGCCGCGCGGCGCGGTGGCTCGGCAGGCGCGACAGGTCATGGCCGTCGAACACCAGCGTGCCATGGGCCGGCAGCATCCGGCAGATGCAATGCACCGTGGTGGTCTTGCCCATGCCGTTGCGGCCCATCATCGCCAGCGCCTCGCCCTCGGAAATCTCGAGATCGACGCCGAACAGCGCCTGGCTGTCCCCGTAGGAAGCGGTGAGGCGGTGCAGCGCGAGCAGGCTCATGCGTCGTCCCCCAGATAGGCGTCGCGCACCAGCGGGTCGCGGCGGACCTCGGCGACGCTGCCGGTGGCGATGACCTTGCCATAGACCAGCACGCTGATCCGGTCGGCCAGCGCGAACACCGCGTCCATGTCGTGCTCGACCAGCAGGATCGGCGCCTGTGCCCGCAGCCCGTCGAGAAACCCGGTGAGCCGCTTCGACCCCTCCTGTCCTAGCCCGGCCATCGGCTCGTCCATGACGAAGGCCTTCGGCTCCAGCGTCAGCGCCACGGCGACCTCGAGCTGGCGGCGCTGGCCGTGGCTCAGCTCGGCGGTGCGCAGCTCGGAGAGATCGGCGAGGCCCACCGCCTCGAGCGCCGCCTCGGCCCGGTCGCGCAGGGCTGCATCATGCGTGGCGCGCGAGAAGAACCGCCACGGCCGCCCCGACGCGCCGAGCGCCCCCAGCAGCGCGTTCTGCAGCACCGTGTCCTCCATCGCCAGCGCCGAGGTCTGGAAGGTGCGCGCCAGCCCGCGGGCGGCCCGCGCCTGCGTGCTCTCTCGGGTCACGTCGCGGCCAAGGAACTCGACAAGCCCCGCATCCGGCGTGAGCGAGCCGCAGATCTGCGCGATCAGGGTCGACTTGCCGGCGCCGTTGGGGCCGATCACCGCGTGGATCTCTCCGGCGCGCAGGTCGAGGGAAATCGCGTCGCTGGCCTGCAGCGCGCCGAAGGCCTTGCTGAGGCCGTGGGTCGCGAGGATCGGATCAGCCATCACGCCGCCTCCCGGCGATCATGCCGACCACGCCGCCCTTGCCGAACAGCACCACGATCAGCAGCACCAGCCCGAGGAAGATCTGCCAGTACTCGCTGACCCCGCCCAGCAGATGCTCGAGCAGCACGTAGATCCC
>Ga0114905_1000894_pt1 | contig 17271 bp, 16 predicted proteins | sample MalvireepMed_b05_FD_83499 | JGI IMG/M metagenome (GOLD analysis project Ga0114905, IMG submission 83499) | Marine viral communities from the Global Malaspina Expedition - Malaspina viral metaG DeepMed_b05 | ecosystem: Environmental > Aquatic > Marine > Oceanic | place: Mediterranean Sea...
CTGCTGGTGCGCGCAACCACCGACATCGCCCGGTTCGAAAACGAGCTGAGGCTCTTCACGTCCCGCCCGGCCAGCCCGCGGGTCGACTACGAGCCATGGGGCTCGGACGACGTCTTCGATGCGACCCCCGCGGCGTGCCGGAGCGGCGGGCGCGCTGCCGACATGGTGATCAGCTCGGCCGTCGACCTTCAGATCAAGCTGGCCAACGATGGCTGCGCCCGGGCGCACCGGTCGACCGCGACCGCCAGCCTGCCGCAGGTCGCCAACTGGCGCGACGAGGTCTTCGGCATCACCCGGGAGCTTGCGGTGATCGTCTACAACAGGCGGCTGATCTCAGCCGCCGAGGTGCCGCGGTCGCGGTTCGACCTGATCGACCTCTTGCGCCCCGAAGACAGCCGGTTTCGCGGGCGCATCGCCACCTATGACATCGAGGCCTCGGGGCTGGGCTATCTCTTTGCCTTTGCCGACGCGCAGCAGGCCACGACCTTCGGCAGCCTGATCGAAGCCTTCGGACGCAGCGGTGTGGTCGCCACCTGCTGCTCGGCCGAGATCATCGACGGCGTGGCCGACGGCACGTATCTCATCGCCTACAATGTGCTGGCGTCCTACGCGCTGGCCCGGGCCGAGGAGAATCCCGACATCGTCGCCGTGGCGCCCGACGATTACACGCTGGTCCTGTCGCGCGCCGCGCTGATCCCGCGCCACGCGGCAGCGCCGGAACTGGCGGGCGCGTTTCTGGATTACATGCTGTCTCAGGCCGGCCGGGCAGCCCTGAGATCGGCACATCTGATCGTCACGACCGACGACGCGGCCCCGGACACCCTGATCCTGCCGGAGACACCGGAAACCAGCTTTCGACCCATCGCCCTCACGCCGTCGCTGCTGGTGGGACTGGATCAGCACAAGCGGCGGGAATTCGTCGCGCTCTGGCGCTCGACCTTCCCGCGTCAAGGCGATGGCGAGGCACCGCCGGAGTGAGTTCGGGTTCTGTCCTGCGAAAAGGTTAGTGCAGCCGTGTCCCGGTTGGAGAGCAAGAGTCCGCGTTTCGCGGTTGTGTCTGTTGTCGGGTTTGCAAAAGCTCGCACGTCGACGGAAACGCGAAGCGGCTTTGCGCAAGAAAATGCGGCAAACGCATTATCCAGCAGACAACAAATCCTTGAAAAAGCTTGGAGGCGGGTACCGGAATCGAACCGGTCTACACGGATTTGCAATCCGCTGCGTAACCTCTCCGCCAACCCGCCGGAGCTTCCCGTGTCTTTAGACCTCCAGCGGGCGGGCTTCAAGAGGGTTCCTGACCGCCCGGGGGTCGCTCCGACGCGCCTGGCCGAATTTCGGCCGCCTTTGCGCGCTGCATGGAACCTTCGCGGCGGCGCGGCGTTAAAGAAGCAAGACATCCATGGAGGATTTTATCATGGCGAACACGACAACAACCGCGAAGACACCCAGCAACGGGACCGTTACCGGATCGTCGGATTACGATGCCCTGAATGATCAGGTGAAGACTCTGAAGAGTGATCTGGCCTCGCTGACGGAAATGCTCACCGACATCGGGGTTCGCCGCAAGGACGAAACTGTCGAAGCGGCACGGGCGCGGGCCAAGCGTATGCGGGCCGAGGCGTCGGATCGTTACGATGATGCGGTCGATTACGCCAACGATGCAAGAGATCAGGCGTTCGATGCGGTGCGCCGTCAGCCCGGTACCGCTATGGCCATCGCTGTCGGTGTCGGGTTCCTCGCAGGCGTGCTCTCGGGCCGCCGCTGAATGATGCTTCTCTACACTCTGGGCGACGCGGTCAGACGCAAGGCGCGCGCAACTGTGTGGTCCATCATTGCCGGGATCTTCCTTCTGGTGGGTCTCGGCTTTCTCACGTCCGCTTTCTGGATGGTCCTGTCCGAGTTGCGCGATCCGCTTTTCGCGGCGCAGGTTCTCGGCGGTGGATTTTTTGGCATTGGTTTGATTTTTCTCGGTATTTCCTGGCTCGTCGGCCGTCGCCTGTATCGGCTTCCGCCGACCCCCGCGGCGAAAACCGGGACAGAGCCGATCGTTCAGATGATCGAAGGGTTTCTGCTTGGGCTCAACGCCGGGCGCAGCACGCGCGGAACGCGTCGCTCCGACCGGCACTGACAGCTTGCCGCGCGCGCCGGGTCCAGCAGCCTGCCGATCCGGCGGATTACTCCAGACACAGAAGGTACGTCCGTGAAAACCGACTCTCGCGCTGTGCGCACATCCATCATCGGGTTGGGCGTATTCGCGGCGCTCTCCATGCTCTACGTGGCGCAGGATATCGCCGCGCCGGTCACGCTTGGCATCGTGACCGGTATCATCGTGTCGCCGATCATGGACTTGGTGCGCCGCATCGGGATCCCGGCCGGCTTTGGCGCGATGATCATTCTGATCGTGACCATTGCGGTGCTGAGCGCTCTGGCATTCGTGGTCGAACCGCTGATCTGGCGCGTGACCGAGGAAATTCCGCGCATCCGCTATGAGTTGCGGACGCTTCTGGCCGAGTTCCAGGGATTGATCCAGGGCATCGACGCCGCCAATGAAGAGATGAAACAGGCGCTGGGCGGCGATGGCGATGTCGACGCGGAGAAGGAATCGCCGCTGCCGTCCGTGTCCGACGCGCTGTTTCTCGCTCCGGTGATCCTGGCCCAGATGCTGATTTTCGCCGGGACCTTCTATTTTTTCCTGGTGACCCGACTCGACGTCTTTTCCGAGCTCGCCCGCCGCATCGGCGGCAACCACGACGCGGCGCGCATTCAGCAGCGGTTTCGCACTGCCGAGTACCTCGTGTCGCGATACTTTGCGGCAATTTCGGTGGTGAATGCGGGTCTGGGCCTCGCCCTTGCCGGGTATCTCAGCATTATCGGCCTGCCGCTTCCCCTGGTCTGGGGCGCGGCGGCGTTTCTTCTGAATTACGTGCTCTACGTGGGGCCTGCGGTGGTGGCGTTCAGCCTTCTGCTGAGCGGGTTGATCAACTTCAGCGGTGTCTCGGTTCTTGGGCCGATGATCGGGTTCATGGTGCTGAACATGATCGAGGCGCAGTTCGTCACGCCGGCCATGGTCGGGCGGCATGTGTCGCTGAACCCGTTGCTGGTTTTCCTCGCGCTGGTCTTCGGCATCTGGTTCTGGGGGCCGATCGGCGGGATCGTGGCGATCCCGGTGGTGGTCATCGTGGTGGCGCTGCTGGACGACGTTGCCACGCACCGCCGCCGCGAGCAGGCCAGCGAGACCTGACAGGCGCATAATACGGGCGTGGCAGATAGAGCCCGGCCCCTCGATTTCTGGCCCTTGGACATTGCCGCCCAAGGGCAACTGTGGCATTACGGTTGCATCACTTCTGAACGAAAGAGTTTAGCAGATGTCCGATTATGCCAAACGCCGCCGGATGATGGTCGACACGCAGGTCCGCCCTGCCGATGTCACCAAGTTCCCGATCATCGACGCGATGCTGACGGTCCCACGCGAAGCCTTCGTTCCGCGCGACCGCATGGAAGCGGCTTACGTGAGCGAAAACATCGCTATCGGCGGCAACCGCGTGATCCTGGAGCCACGGACTTTTGCAAAGATGCTGGATGCGCTGGCGCTCGGCAACGACGACCTGGTGCTCGATCTGGGCGCCGGGCTGGGGTATTCCTCGGCGGTCATCGCGCATATCGCGGAAGCGGTGGTCGCGGTCGAGGATGACGAGGCGCGCCTGTCCGAGGCGGAAAGCCTGCTGGCCGAACACCATGCCGACAACGTGATCCTGCACGGCGGCGCCCTGTCCGAAGGCGCGCCCGAACATGGGCCCTATGACGCGATCCTCATCGAGGGTGCCGTGGAAGAAGTGCCGGAGGCGATCATCGGCCAGTTGAAAGAGGGCGGGCGCATGGCCTGCCTGTTCATGGAAGGCACACTTGGCGTGGTTCGTATCGGCTACAAGCTTGACGGAGGCATGTCTTGGCGGTTTTCCTTCAATGCGAGCGCACCGGTCATTCCGGGGTTTGAAAAGGCACGGGCCTTCGCACTTTAGGGCGGGGGGCCAGCAGAAGCACAGGCAGGGGACAGGCGGCATGACGATCCGACCGATCAGACGAACACTTGCCGCGGTCGCCGCGGTGCTGGCTTTGACACCGGCGGCGCAGGCCGACACTCTGGCCGATGCGCTGGTGGGGGCCTACAACACGAGCGGCCTGCTGGAGCAGAACCGCGCCGTGCTGCGCGCCGCCGACGAGGATGTGGCGCAGGCGGTCTCCGCGCTGCGGCCGGTGCTGAGCTGGTCGGCCGACATCACCCGCGACTTCGGCACCTCCCGCGGGTCGAACTCGCTGGGTGCCGTGGCGCGCAGCGCCTCCAACACCGCCAGCGTCGGGCTGGTGGCCGAACTGACGCTGTACGATTTCGGGCAGAACCGCCTGGCAATCGACGGTGCGAAGGAAGCGGTGCTGGCGACGCGGCAGGGACTTGTCTCTATCGAGCAGCAGATCCTGCTGCGTGCCGTGACGGCCTTCTTCGAGGTGCGTCGTGCCACCGAAACCGTCGCCCTGCGCCAGAACAACCTGCGCCTGATCACCCAGGAACTGCGCGCCGCGCAGGACCGGTTCGAAGTCGGCGAGGTGACCCGCACTGACGTTTCGCTGGCCGAGGCACGGCTTGCCCAGGCACGTGCCAACCTTGCCGCAGCGCAGGGTGAGCTGCGGGCCGCGCAGGAGGAATACCGCGTCGCCACCGGCCGGACGCCGGGTCCGCTGTCGCAGCCCAGCCGGGTCCCCGATCTGCCGCCGGATCGCAATTCTGCCGTCGCCATCGCGCTGCGCGGACACCCCGACCTTTTGCAGGCGCAGCACCTCGTGCGGGTCGCGGAACTCAGCATCGCCCGCGCCGAGGCGGCGATGAAGCCGACCATTAGCCTGACCGGGCGGCTGGGCGTGACCGAAGATTTCGACAACGATTCCTTTTCCCATGGCGGCTCCATCGGGATCGAGTCGACCGGCCCGATCTACCAGGGCGGGCGGCTGTCGTCGCTGGTCCGCCAGGCCATGGCCAACCGCGACGAACAGCGCGGCAACCTGCATGTGGTGCGGCTGACGATCGAACAGAACGTCACGAATGCGCTGATCCAGCTCAATGTCGCGCGGGCCAGCGAAGACGCCAATGCCGACCAGGTCCGCGCGGCCGACGTGGCCTTCCGCGGCATCCGCGAAGAGGCGACACTGGGCGCACGGACCACGCTGGACGTGCTGAACGCCGAACAGGAACTGCTGGATGCGCGGGCGGCGCTGATTTCGGCCAATGTGGACGAATTCATCGCCGCCTACCGGGTGCTGGCGACGATGGGACGTCTGACCGCGCGGGATCTTGGCCTCAACGTGCAGCGCTACGATCCGGCGGCCTATTACAACCTCGTCAAGGACGCACCGGCGGTGTCGCAGCAGGGCCAGCAACTCAACCGTGTCCTGCGCGCCTTGGGAAAAGAATAGAATTATTTCCATCTGTTGTGAGGAATCGTCCCGCGCGCTATCCTGCGCGTGAGGCGACAGTGGAACAACAATGACAGATCCCGTGAAGAACGTGGAAATCGAGGATGTCTTGTCCTCAATTCGCAGGCTCGTGTCCGAAGACGTGCGCCCGAAATCCAGCCCGCCGTCGGCGGCGCCGGACCGGTTGGTGCTGACCCCGGCGCAACGCGTGGCCGAGGAACCAGAGGACCGCGCGGAAGAAGACGATGTTGAACGGAACGACACGACCGGAACGGCGCCGGTCCTGCTGACCGACCGACTGGACACGGAATCCTCCACCGACCGTCAGGAACCGGGCCGCGACGCAGCCCGGACCGGGGAGGAAAGCTCCGACGACGACACCGTCGATGCCCTGTCGCTTTTGGTGGGGCAGGAAGTCGAACAGGCCCTCCGCGCCTTCAAGGCGGCGGAAGCCCGGGACGCCGACGCGGCACAGGATGCCGTCGAAGAGCTCGAGTCCGAAGAGCCCGAAGCCGCGGTAGAGGACACGGACGCCGCCGCCGATGACCTGTCCTGGGCGGAGGACAGCCCGACCGATCCCGCGCCCGAAGCGAAAGTCGAAGACCAGCGCAAGGCGTCCACGCTCGAGCAGAAAGTGGCCGAGCTCGAGGCGCTGATTTCCGGTTCTGACGAAGACTGGGAGCCGGAACCGGAGCCGCATCAGGACGGCGCATCGCATTTCCTCGGCGACCGGGCAGAAGCTATGGCGTGGCAGGACTACGATGGCGACACCGAAGAGGTCGAGGCCGCGCCCGATCTCACCTTCTTCCAGTCGCACCGCAGCCGGCCGCGGGACGAACAGACCACCCATGACGCGGCGGCCGAGGCGGAGACCGAACCGTCGGACGGCGGCACGGCGGTGATCGACGAAGACATGTTGCGCGACATGGTGGCAGAGATCGTGCGCCAGGAGCTTCAGGGCGCCCTGGGCGAACGGATCACGCGCAATGTGCGCAAGCTGGTCCGCCGCGAGATTCACCGCGCCCTGATCAGCCAGAACCTGGAGTAAACCGGCGCCGTTGCGGCGTCGCTACGTTCCAAAGCTTTCCGCACGCGGGAGACAAAAAAGCGCGCCCCGTAGGGCGCGCCAAATTGCGATCTGCGATCTGTGTGATCAGGCGGCTTCGGCCTGCAATGCGGCGTTGCGGCGCTCGCTTTCCTCGCGCGACAAGGCCACGGACGTGCGGACACCCTTGGAGACGAACTCCATCAGGCCCGAGACCACACGTTCGTTCGGGTCGATCCCGGCGCAGGACAGCACTTCACGACCGTCGCGAGACCGCGCCCAGCGGGCGATCTGTTCCGGGCCGTTGCCGTACTTCTTGTCGTCGGCGATCGCGTCGTCCAGGGCAGCCAGTACCACCGCGGCAAACAGCTTGCGAGCACGGTTGCCCTGCTCGCTGTTGTAGGCTGTTCCATCAACGAAATCTCTCATGTTTCGTCCTTTGATTATTGCTCTTGTGTTTTCAGGCGTGAAGGCGGTTATGGCCTATTACACCCGATTCGAATACCCCATTAACGCATAGCTTGGTTGCGACACACGCATGGCTCGCTGCACCTGCAGCACGATATCTGGTTGTCTTGCAGCGGGTCTGCACTCCAGATATAGGTTCGGGCAAGCTTACAACAACCCTTTGTCATGGTTTCAACACATGCCCAAGATCAACGGTAACGAGATACGCCCCGGCAACGTTCTGGAGCACAACGGCGGCCTTTGGGCCGCGGTCAAGGTCGATCACGTAAAGCCCGGAAAAGGCGGTGCTTTCGCGCAGGTCGAAATGAAGAACCTGCGGAACGGGTCGAAACTGAACGAACGCTTCCGGTCCGCGGACAAGGTCGAGCGTGTGCGACTCGAACAGAAGGACATGCAGTTTCTCTTCGAAAGCGACGGCATGCTCAGCTTCATGGACACCGAAACCTACGATCAGGTCGAGCTTCCGGCGGATATCCTCGGCGAACGCCGCCCGTTCCTGCAGGACGGCATGACCATCGTGGTCGAATTCCACGACGCCGAAGCGCTGAACGCGACCCTGCCGCAGAAGGTGACCTGCAAGGTCGTCGAGACCGAGCCGGTGGTCAAAGGCCAGACCGCCGCCAACAGCTTCAAGCCTGCGGTGCTGGACAACGGCGTCAAGGTCATGGTGCCGCCCTTCGTGGGCCAGGACGAGGACATCATCGTCAACACCGAGACGATTGAATATTCCGAACGCGCCTGAGGCCGCGACACGTGTAGGGTGGGTTTGCAACCCACCGTCGCGTCAGGCGCCGATCGCGCCCAGACACCTCTCCACCATGCCGCGATAACCTTGCCCGAAGAGCCGCAGGTGCACCAGCGCCGGCCAGAGCTGGTAGATCGGGCGGCGGTCCTGCCAGCCCGGCCGCAGCGCGCCGTAGCCCTCGTCGAACCCCGGGCCGGGCCGTCCGAAAAGGTGCAGCATAGCGAGGTCGACCTCGGCATCGCCATGGTAGCAGGCCGGGTCGATCAGCCAGCCACGCTCAGCTGTGAACAGCAGGTTCCCCGCCCAGAGATCGCCGTGCAGCAGCGCCGCCGGGGGCGTCTTCGGCAGCAGGCCGGGCAGACGCGCGGCGAGCCGCTCCAGCCGCCCGGCAAGATCCTGGGGCACGTCCGCGATCCCGGACAACAGCCGCCGTTCGGCCCAGAAGCCCGGCCAGTCGCCGTTGGGCGTGTTGTCGATCCTCACGGCACCGAACGCATGGTCCTCATCCCAGCCATACCGGTCGCCGACCGTCCCGTGCATTCGCGCAAGATCGGCGCCCAGCCGCCGCCAGGTGTCCGTCGCGGGCGTCGTCTCCGGCAGGTAGGACAGGACCAGCACATCGTCGCCGACCTCAAGCACCTGGGGCACGGGTGCGCCGGTACGGGCCATGGCGCGCAGCATCCGCGCTTCGGTCGCCACATCGCGCCCGCGTTTCACCACCACCTGACGGTCGGGCAGGGTGATCAGCCGCACTTCGGACAGGTCGCCGCCGTGCAGGGGGCGGCTGTCCAGCACTTCCAGTCCGAGAATGCGGGTCATCCCTGCCGGATCACCCGCGCCTCTCCGGCGCGCATTTCGCCCTGGGCGCGGTCGAACCGGAGGTAGGCGAGCCCCGCGCCGCCCGCCTGCGTGTGCAGCGTGCCCGCGGGCTTGTCCCCGGCGGTGATCTCAGTGCCTGGCGGCGCGGCGCCCTCGACGGCGACAACGGCCAGCCCCTTGCGCAGCTCGGTCTTGTGCTTCATCCGCGCGGTCACTTCCTGCCCGACGTAGCAGCCCTTGCGGAAATCCAAGCCCGACAGCCGTTCGAAGCCCATCTCGAGGATGAAACTGTCCGGCGTCAACTCGGCGCCCGCCAGCGGCACGCCCGCCGCCACGCGCTGCGCGTCCCAGTCGACCTCTTCGCTGGCTTGGCCCGTGTAGCCGCGCCAGCCCATGCGCGGGTCGCGCGGGTCGGCCAGCGCGCCCTCGGGCGCCGGGCCGATGCCGCGGGCGACCGCGATATCAGTGCGCTCGATCGTCACCTTGGAGCGCAGCTTGTAGAGGCTCAATGCTTTCATCAGGTCATCGGCCTGAAACGCCGCCACATCCAACAGCACCTCGTCGCCGTCCGCGACAAGGAAGAAATCCGCGCGGTACTTGCCTTGCGGCGTCAGCATCGCCGCATAGACGACCCCGTCGCGCAGGCGGTCGAGGTCGTTGGTCACCAACCCTTGCAGGAAATGCACCGCGTCCGGACCGGCGATCCGCAACACGCTTCTTTCGGTTTCCGACATTTTCTGTTCCCCTTCTGCCTTGCCCTGACATATAGGAAGCCCGCCGATCCACAACAGGGGCGGCCCCAGGAGACGAGGACCAGACCGCACATGCGCGCGCCGATTTCCGTTATCATTCCGACGCTTGACGCCGAAGCGGCACTGCCGGCCTGCCTGGCGGCGCTGATCGAAGGCGTGGTGGCCGGGCTGGTGCGCGAGGTGATCGTGACCGACGGTGGATCGACCGACGGCACGTTCCGGGTGGCCGAGGAAACCGGGGCCGTCTGGGTCGCGGGTCCGGCGTCACGCGGCGGACAGCTGCGGCGCGGCGTGGCGGCGGCGCAGGGCGACTGGCTGCTGGTGCTGCATGCCGACACCGTGCTGTCGCCGGGCTGGAGCGCGGATGCCGCCCGCGCCATGGAACGCCCCGGCGCCTATCATTTCCGCCTGGCGTTTCGTGCGCAGGGGCTGATGCCCCGGCTGGTGGCGGGCTGGGCGAACCTGCGCTCCGCCGTCTTCGGTCTGCCTTACGGCGACCAGGGCCTGCTGATCGACCGCGACAGGCTGGTGGCAGCGGGCGGGTTCGCCGACATTCCGCTGATGGAGGACGTGGCCCTGATCCGCGCGCTTCCGGCGCGACCCAAGCGTCTGGAGTGCACGGCGCTGACCTCCGCGGCACGCTACGAGCGCGCGGGCTGGCTGCGCCGCGGGGCGCGTAACCTGCTGACGCTGCTGCGCTATTACATGGGGGCCGATCCCGAGACGCTGGCGCGCGCCTACAGGCGCTGAGGGCAGGTGGGTTGCAAACCCACCCTACAGGCGCGTGTTGCGCCTCAGTCCTCGGAAAACTGCAGCCGGTGCAGGTCGGCATAGACGCCGCCGCGGGCCAGGAGTTCGTCATGGGTGCCTTCGTCGACGACGCGGCCATTGTCCATGACAACGATCTTGTGCGCCCGCCGCACCGTCGCCAGCCGGTGCGCGATGACAAGGGTCGTGCGCCCTTCGGACAGGGTATCGAGCGCCGACTGAACCACCGCTTCGGACTGCGCGTCGAGCGCACTCGTGGCCTCGTCCAGCAGCAGCACCGGTGTGTCGCGCAGGATGGCGCGGGCGATGGCCACGCGCTGGCGCTGACCGCCCGACAGGTTCGACCCGCGCGGGCCGACAGGGCTTTTCAGGCCGTCGGGCAGGCGCGGCAGGAAGTCGCTCACATGTGCCGCATCGAGCGCCGCCTGCAACCGCGCGGGATCGACGTCGGTCTGCCCCAGCAGGATGTTTTCCTCGAGCGTTTCGTCGAACAACAGCGACTCCTGCGAGACCACCGAGAACAGCCCGCGCAGGTCGGCCAGCGTCATCTCGGCCACGCCGGTGCCGTCCAGCGTGACCCGGCCCGCTTGCACGTCCACCAGCCGCGTCAGCACGTTGAACACGGTCGACTTGCCCGCGCCCGAGGCGCCGACCAGAGCCGTGGTCTGCCCGGCCTCGGCGACAAAGCTCGTGCCGCGCAGCACCGGCGTGTCGCCGTAGTCCAGGCACACGTCCTCCAGCGCGATCCGCGGTACGCCGGTCGGTGCGGGCTTGGGGTCGGCGGGATCGACCAGCTCGGGCGTGATGTCGAGCAGTTCCTTGATCCGCTCGATGCTGGCCGCCGCCACCTGCCAGACACCGCTGAAGGCGCCCAGCCGCCGCAGCGGCTCGAAGGCGAGGCCCAAGGCGGTGAAGAACGCCATGGTGTCGCCCACGGTCTTTTCGCCCGAGATGATCTCGGACCCGCCGTAGATCAGCACAACCACGAACCCGACCCCCGACATCAGGTCGATGAGCCCGGGGATCGCCGCCTGGCCGAAGGCCGAGCGCAGGTCGATCCGGTTGCGGTCGCGGGTCATGGTCCGGTAGCGCTTGTACTGGTAGCGCTCCAGCTGGTTCAGCTTCACCGGCACGATGCCGTGGAACACCTCGTTGAGCCGGGTCGACAGGCCCGCGGAAATATCGCGCGAGATCCGCGCGTTGCCGCGGACAAATCGCTGCAGGATCATCGCCGGCGCCACCAGCAGCGGCACGCCCACCAGCGCCGCGGCGGTCCAGCGCCAGTCGACGCTGATCGCCACGCCGAACAGGGTGAAAAGCGCCACCACGTCGCGCCCGGCGCCGGTGATCAGCGTCTGCCAGACCTTGTTGACCGCGCCCACGTCGCCCTCGATCCGCTGCATCAGGTGACCCGGCGCGTGGACCTGGTGGAAACTGCCGTCGAGCCGCATGAGATGCGCCAGAAGGTCCTGCCGGATGTCCTGCGTGGTGAGCTGCGACACCCGCGTCAGCAGCACCTTCTGCGTCACGCTTGCCACCGCGCGGAAGGCGAAGATACCAAAGATCGCCCCCGCCACCCAGACCAGCGCCCCGGCATTGCCGCCGACCAGGACCTGGTCGAACATCGGCTTCATCATGTAGCTGAGCATGCCGAACATCGACCCTTCGATGGCCATGAAGACCATCGCCAGCAGCAACAGGCCGGTGCGCTTGCGCAGGTAATTGCGCCAGAGCCAGCCCAAGAGGCCGCGCGGATCGGGGATGCTGTCGCGCGATGCGATGCTCATGCCGGAAACACCACCTTGTCGGGCGGGGTCCGGGCTTCGAAGGCCGCCTGCACGGTGCCGCCCTCGTACTCTGAGCGGATCCACTCCTCGAATCCGATGGGATCGCGGGCATTTCGCGCGGCATAGACATCAAGGATGTAGCCCTGCACCCCGGTCGCGGTGAAATTCAAGTGGATGTACTTGAGCCCCAGCTGCTTCTTGGCGACTGCGACCGGCTGGTTCTCGAAGATCAGCAGGTACATGGCCGACACGAACCCGGCGCGGTCGGCGCCGGATTTGCAGTGGAACATCATCGGCCGCTCGGCGGCGCGCAGCGCGTCGATGACGCCGACGATACGCTTGCGCGGCGCGGCGGTGCGGGCCCAGAGCTTGGCGTCGATCAGCGTCAGCCCAAGCGCCTCGGCGCTTTCCTTTTCGAACAGGTAGAAGGAGAACTTGTCCTCGCCGCGCAGGTTGATCACGGTCTTGATGCCCATGGCTGCGTATTTCTCGAACCGGGCATGGGTGGGCTGGTTCGACCGGTAGACGCCCGGCGCGACCTCGAAGAAATTGGTCCAGAACACGCGCAGGAAGGCGTGGTCGAAGACGTGGTAATGCAGCTTGGACCAGAACCGCCCGCCGGGCGTTTCGATGTCCTTGCCGAACGAGCGCCGCACGCGGCGTTCCGCACGGTCGATCTGCCTCCAGAGTGCTTTCAGCATCGCCCCATCCATTCCTCGCGGGGGTTTAGTCGCAAGCCGTCCGGCTGGCAAGCGACGAGGCCGCGACCTGTCCTTCGCCGGAATGGCCTTTCTGCGGATTGACGCCGTCCGCCAAGGGGGTACCGTCCGGCGCAATGCCCGGATATCGGGCCGCTATCCGGAGTTTTCAATGTCCCTCGCCAACGGCCGCCCCTATCTTGCCATCCCCGGTCCCTCCGTGATGCCCGACGCGGTGCTGAATGCTATGCACGCAGCGTCGCCGAACATCTATGAAGGCGCGCTGCCCGAGATGGTGGCGGGGCTGATCCCCGATCTGCGCGCCGTGGCCCGGACGAGCGGCGACGTGGCGATCTACATCGCCAACGGTCACGGCGCCTGGGAAGCGGCGCTGGCCAACACCGTCGCCCCGGGCGAAAAGGTGCTGATCCCCGCGACCGGGCGCTTCGGCTTCGGCTGGGGCGAGATGGCGGAGGGGCTGGGGATCGAGGTCGAGATGCTGGATTTCGGCCGCCAGACCCCGATCGACCCCGACGCGGTCGCCGCCGCGCTGCGCGCCGATACCGGCCAGAAGATCAAGGCGGTGCTGGCGGTGCATGTCGATACCTCGTCATCGCTGCGCAACGACATCGCGGCGTTGCGGCAGGTGCTGGACGACGTCGGGCATCCGGCGCTGCTGATGGCCGATTGCATCGCGTCGCTGGTCTGCGACCGGTTCGAGATGGACGCCTGGGGTGCCGATGTCACCCTCACCGGCTCGCAGAAGGGGCTGATGGTGCCGCCGGGTCTGGGCTTCGTCTTCTTCAATGCCCGGGCGGCCGCGCAGCGCGCCGCCATGCCGCGCGTCAGCCGCTACTGGGACTGGGCGCCGCGCGCCGATCCGCAGGCGTTCTACCAGTATTCCTGCGGCACCGCGCCGACTCATCACCTGCTGGGCCTGCGCGCCGCGCTCGATCTGATCCATGCCGAGGGGTTGGAGGCGATCTGGACCCGCCACGCCACGCTCGCCCGCGCCATCTGGGCCGCGGCCGAGGCCTGGGGGACGAGCGGCCCGCTGCGGCTCAACGTCGCCGATCCGGCGCACCGCAGCCACGCGGTCACGGCGCTGCGCCTCGGCGCGCCCTTTGGCGCCAGGCTCCGCGCCTGGACCGAATCGCAGGCGGGCGTGACCCTGGGCATCGGCCTTGGCATGTCCGAACCCGACGATCCCAACGGCACGGGGTTCTTCCGCTTCGGCCACATGGGCCACGTCAACGCGCATATGGTGCTGGGTCTTCTCGGCACGGTCGAGGCGGGTCTGGCGGCGCAGAATATCCCGTTCGGCCCCGGCGCCTTGTCGGCGGCGGCCAAGGTCATCGCCGAGGCCGCTCCGGGCTGATCTTCGTCTTGCGGATAAACCTCCGGAGAGCACGAGGGACTGCTTGGTATGCGCCGTTTCGCAAGCGCAATGGACGGTGCCGCTCGTAAAGGCCGCCCGCGGGCAGGTCCTACCTTGGCCGCGCCGCGATCCGGTCGATCAGCCAGTTGAGACCCAGCGCGCAAAGCACCGTCGCCGCGAAACCGAACACGGTCCAGATCACCGCGAAGATCCAGAGCAGGTTCACCAGCCCCATGGTCAGGGCCGCGGTGGTGTAGTTCGGGGCGCTGGGGCGGTCGTCTCCGCGCATGGCAAGGCTCCTTGGGTACCCAGAGGATATCCCTCCGCAGCCGTCTGCCAAGGCAAATTTCAGCGCTGCGCGGTCTCCAGCGCAACCGGCAGCACCTCGGCCAGCACATCGAGGTCGGCGGGGGTCCCGGCGCTGATGCGGATACAGCGGTCCTGCGGCGCGACGAAGGGCATGCGCACGAACACGCCCTCGGCGATCAGCGCCTTGAGCACGGCGCGGGCGTAATCGCCGTCGCGGCCCAGATCCACGGCGACGAAATTCGCCGCCGAGGGCAGGGCGGTCACGCCGCTGGCCTTGGCGATGGTGCCGATCCGTTCCTTGGCCGCGCCCACAAGGCCCACGACCTCCTCGATCCAGGTGTCGTCCTGCAGCGCGGCCAGCGCGCCGATCTGCGCGGCACGATTCATGCCGAAATGGTTGCGCACCTTGTCATAGGCCCGGATCAGCGGCTGGGCGCCCACCGCATAACCCACGCGGGCACCGGCAAGGCCGTAACCCTTTGAAAAGGTCCGCATCCGCACGACGCGGGGGTCTTCCGGGTCGATCCGCGGCGCGGTGCCGTCCGGGGCGAATTCGATATAGGCCTCGTCCAGCACCAGAAGCGTGCCGTCGGGGATCCGGTCGAGCGCCTTCTCGATCACCTCACCGCTGTGCCAACTGCCCATCGGGTTGTCGGGGTTGGACAGGTACACGAGCTTCGCCTCGACCTCGCGGGCCTTGTCCAGAAGTGCGTCGATATCCTCGTGATCGTCGCGGAACGGTACCTTGTGCAGAACGCCGCCGTAGCCGTGCACATGGTAGTTGAAGGTCGGGTAGGCCCCGTCAGAGGTCACCACCGCGTCACCGGGTGCGACCAGCAGCCGTACCGTGTAGCCGAGGATGCCGTCGATGCCTTCGCCAAGCACCACGTTTTGCGGCGTGACGCCCATGCGCAAAGCCAATTCGGCCTTGAGGTCGTGGTTGGTGGCGTCGGCGTATTTCCAGATTTCCGCCGCCTCGTCCTGCATCGCGGCCACCGCCCAGGGCGACGGGCCGAAGACCGACTCGTTGGCGCCGAGGCGCGCGCGGAAGGGTCGGCCAAGCTCGCGCTCCTGCACTTCGGGGCCGACGAAGGGCACGGAAGAGGGCAGCGACTGGATGAGTTCGGGGTATCTGGGGCCTTGGGTCATGGCGCGCACTATGCCAGCCTCTGCGCCCGTCGCAAGAGGTGCATCGGTCGCAAAAGCAGGGCCAAACCGCCGCACCGCAATTTCCCGAACCGGTTTGCAATCCCAGCAGGGGCCGCTAAACCTATGACATAGCCGCAGCTTCGCGTCCCTGTCCGAGGGGGTCCGCCTTTCGCGCCCGGCACATGCAGACAGAACCCGGAGGTCCCCTTGTCGCTCTTCCTCGTTGTTGCCTTGCCGTTCCTGGGTGCGCTTCTGCCGGGTCTTCTCAATGGCGCCGGTCGAAAGGTCTGCGCCGGCACCACGTTCGCCGTCACCCTGACCGCCCTGATCGGCCTGCTGTCGAATCTGCCCGCGCTGCTGAACGGAGAGGTCGTGCAGGCCCGTGTCGACTGGCTGCCGGGGCTGGGGATGAACATGAACCTGATGATGGACGGGCTCGGGGCCTTCTTTGCCTGCCTGATCCTGGGCATCGGCCTGTTGATCATCGCCTATGCGCGCAGCTACCTGTCGCGCAACGACAACATGGGCGAATTCTTCACCTATCTCTTGCTCTTCCAGGGCGCGATGGTGGGGATCGTCCTGTCGGACAACATCCTGGTTCTGCTGGTGTTCTGGGAGCTGACATCGCTGTCGTCCTTCCTGCTGATCGGCTACTGGAAACACCTGCCCGAAGGCCGTCAGGGCGCGCGCATGGCGCTGACCGTGACCGGCATGGGCGGGCTCGCGATGATCGGCGGCATGCTGATCCTGGGCAATATCGCCGGGTCCTACGACCTGAGCGTGATCCTGACCCAGCGCGAGGCGATCCAGGCCGATCCGCTTTACGTGCCGGCGCTGGTGCTGATCCTCCTGGGCTGTTTCACCAAGTCGGCGCAGTTCCCGTTCCACTTCTGGCTGCCGCACGCCATGGCCGCGCCGACGCCGGTGTCGGCCTATCTGCATTCGGCGACCATGGTGAAGGCCGGGATTTTCCTCATGGCGCGCATGTGGCCGGTGCTGTCGGGCACGCCTGAATGGTTCTACCTCGTCACCACCGCTGGCCTCGTCACCATGGTGCTGGGCGCGGTGATCGGCCTTTTCAAACATGACCTGAAGGCGCTGCTGGCCTTTTCCACCGTGTCGCACCTGGGTCTCATCACCATGCTGCTGGGCACCGGCACGGCCTTCGGCGCCATGGCGGCGGTGTTTCACATTCTCAACCACGCGACCTTCAAGGCGGCGCTCTTCATGTCCGCGGGCATCATCGATCACGAGGCGCATACCCGCGACATCCGCCGCCTGGGCGGGTTGCGCCACCTCATGCCGATCACCTTCGTGATCGCCACCATCGCGGCGCTGTCGATGGCGGGCATTCCGTTCTTCAACGGATTCCTGTCCAAGGAGATGTGGCTCGAGGAAACCACCCATACTTATCTCTTCGGCCCGGAGTGGCTGGTCCCGGCGCTGGCGACCTTCGGCGCGGTCTTCTCTGCCGCCTATTCCTTCCGCTATATCGGCCACGTGTTTCTGGGCGAGGAACGCCACGACTATCCCGCTCACCCGCACGACCCGCCCGCGGGCATGTGGCTGCCGCCCGCATTCCTGACGGTGCTGGTCGTCGTGATCGGCGTGGCGCCCTTCCTGGCGCAGCCGGCGGTGAAATTCGTGACCGCCGCGGTGCTGGGCGGCGTCGAGGAGGTCCCGAGCGCCTACTTGGCGATCTGGCACGGCTTCACGCCAGCGCTCTTCATGTCGGTGATCGCGGTGGTGGGCGGCCTTGTCCTGCTGGCGCTCTTCACGCCGCTGCTGAAGCTCTGGGACGCCGCACCCCGCCCCGAGGCCAAGACCATCTTCGAAGCCATTGTCGAAGCCTTCGTGCGGCTGGCGCGCAACACGACGCAGACTTTGCAC
>Ga0114905_1000907_pt1 | contig 17062 bp, 11 predicted proteins | sample MalvireepMed_b05_FD_83499 | JGI IMG/M metagenome (GOLD analysis project Ga0114905, IMG submission 83499) | Marine viral communities from the Global Malaspina Expedition - Malaspina viral metaG DeepMed_b05 | ecosystem: Environmental > Aquatic > Marine > Oceanic | place: Mediterranean Sea...
ACCAACTGCTCCTGGCGGAGGCGCCGGCCCGGGCAACGACGCGACAGTGCCAGAGTCTTATAGAAGGCGCCAGCGAGCCTTAGGCCGCCGACGATCCTCACGAAGAATCGCAGAGACACGCCGCCAGACACGCCGGCGGCCGACGCGGCGGCGCGGTACTGATCAAGTAAGACAGTATCGTAAGGCCCTTTCCGGTATGAAGCACCAGCTTGTTGAGATGAATCTCTTCAATGCTAAGCTGCTCTATGCCAATAAACTTATGCAGAACAAGAATCTTTCAGTGAAGCAGCAACGAGCAATTGTCGAGGCCCTAGATAATGCCAAGACGCTCCGTGAGGCTAAGCTTCTCTACAAGAGCCTGTCGGGATCCCTCTCCCGGCGCGCGCGTGGTAGTAAATTAAATGAGGGAGCTTTACGGACGCTCGGATCGTCTTCCAGATCAACCCGGTCGGCTCAGCCGGCTGCCAGTGGCGTTGAGGCGGATCGATGGGCAGTCCTCGCCGGATTACACGGCAATGACTAACCATCTATTAACACTCAAGGAGAAAACAAATGTCTAAGTCATTTTCATTGGATCAGTTGACTGAAGGTATCCGACAGAGGAATCTGGGCGGACAAAATAAGCAACTGGTCGAAAAGTGGGCCCGCACAGGTCTACTTCGTGGCCTCAAGGGAGTCCACCGCGAGAACATGGCACGTCTGATGGAGAATCAGGCCGGTCAGGTCCTCAGGGAGGCTTCCTCGATCTCAACCGGAGCAGGTGACCTGGCTAGTTCAGGTGACATCCGCGGTTTCACTAACATCGCCTTCCCGATCGTGCGCCGAGTCTTCGGTGGACTGATTGCGAACGAGCTTGTCTCAATCCAGCCGATGAGTCTCCCCTCCGGGCTGCTCTTCTATCTGGACTACACTTATGGTGGCGCCCTGGCAGGTAATGTCGGCACGCCTGACCCGTATCCCACGGGCTCTTCGATCTACGGTTTCCCCGCAGGCAAGGGTGTGCAGACTGGATCCGCCGCCATCGGTGGCCAGTACGACTTGGCCGGCTCTGGTTACTCTCGAGTATGGGAGCTCCAGACTGCTCTCACCCTGTTGGACTCTGGTGCCTTTGGTGGTACCACAACACTGACCAACGCCAAGAACCTATTTGCCACGGGAACAGATGGCAAGTTACTCCAGTTTGATCCTCAGATCGTGAAGTCGATTGAGAACAACTCTGGCGGACCTGGATCTAGCGCTGGTAATGGTGTGTACACTGCACTCTTCGTGAGTTTCACGGCCGCTGCTTTTGCTAATGCAGATAGTACGTTGGTCAAGGAATTCGTGATGAAGGAGACCGGGGCATTCTCGGGATCCAAGCTTGACACGGATGGAAATAAGATCCAGGAAGGTACGGTCGTTAATGTCCGCCGCCTGAATCAGCTCGGGACCTGGGATGGGACATCGTTCATTTCCAAGCCTCTGATCTCGCCAGGTGATGCAAACGCTGCATTGCTCTTGATCTGCTCTGGTGTTAACTCCAAGGGTAGTGGTATTCCTAACCCCACGGTTGACGTTTCCTTCCCGATAGCGGCAGCACAGTCTTCCGCGACCGCCGGCGACCACCTGGTGATTCCGGCTTTCGAGTCGAACTTCGCGACGTCGCCACAACCGGCTATCCCCGAGATCGACATCAAGATCGAGGCACTCGCCGTAGTGGCTAATACCCGCAAGCTGCGGGCCAAATGGTCGCCTGAGCTCGCTCAGGACTTGAACGCCTACCACAGCCTAGACGCTGAGGTGGAACTGACCCAGATCCTGTCTGAGCAGATCGCTCTTGAGATCGATCGAGAGATCCTTAATGATCTACTTCTGCAGGGCAACGCGGCCAATTATTACTGGTCTCGTGCACCTGGTAAGTTCGTCAACAAGGAGACAGGCGCCGAGGTGCTGGCTAGCAACTCTCTCTCTCCCGGTCCTGCCTGGCGTGGCACGGTCCGTGAGTGGTATGAGACTTTGATTGAGACCATCATCGACGTGGGCAATCAGATCCATCGCAAGACGCTGCGTGGATCGGCTAACTTCGTCGTGGTCGGACCGGATGTCGCCACCATCTTGGAGGCTTCGGTATTCTACAAGCCGAGTTACACCCTCGACGGTGACGGCCAGGCTTCTGGAATGGTCATCGGTGCTGAAAAGGTCGGTACGTTGAGCAACCGCTTCACGGTCTACAAGGATCCCTACTTCCCACGGAATAAGGTCCTGGTTGGATTCAAGGGTGGTAGCTACCTCGAGACTGGCTACGTCTATGCACCATATGTGCCGCTGATTGTCACTCCGACGATCTTCGCGCCTGAGGACTTCACCCCGCGTAAGGGTGTCATGACTCGCTACGGCAAGAAGATGGTTCGTTCCGACTTCTACGGTACGGTTACGGTCACTGATATGAGCATCATCTAAATTAGATAAGGTGTTTGACCGCCGGGGCGCCTTGGACATGTCCAAGGCGCCCTTTTTGTTTTACCATGATCATAGTAACAGTATAGTTATAAACACAAAGGAGCAAATATTATGCCAAAAGTAAGAATTTCTAGCGCGCAAGGGGTGGTCCAGTCAGCAGGAGGAGGAATTCATATAGATCAGGCCCCTCGGTATGATGTAATTTCTGTATCTGCTGATGCTACCATTTCCCATGGTGGTGTGTACACCTTAGAAGGATCAGCCGCAACCACAACGACGATGCCACAAGCTTCGACTGTTCCTGGTGCAACATTTACGTTTAGAAACACAGCTGCTGTGGCCAATATTTTAACCGGCTCTTCGTCTGACTCTGCTAAAGCCTCTTTTTGTGGGACCATTTATCCGGGTGGAAATATTTCATCCAGTGGATCTGCTGAATCTCTTGAGGGTGATAGACTGACACTTTCAGCTGTTGCTGGGGCATCTGTATCGCTGGTATGCGACGGAAATAAGTACCTGATAATGGCGACGAGTGGCTCGGTCACGCTAGCGGGTTATCCTAACTAGTCCTCTGATTAATTAACTAGACTTCATCAATCAAACACTAGAGATGTCTATGTCTCCTTTCTTTTTGACATCTATTTTTAACTTTTATTTTTAGGCGTATGGCTTAGAAGTACCCCTATATGAATCCAGGGTGTACTAGATGAAATTCTAACAGAAACCATGACCTTACCCAGGTCTCCCAATTGGGTTTCTTCCCATTCTACTGAGTTCGTTTGTGTAAGAAGTCAATAGTTATAGTGTATGAATAAGTCTCGTAGAGAAAGTCTTGATCGGTTGCGCGCTCTTGTTAATGATCTGAGTGACAGGGATGATCAACTGAAAAAGGACACTCGACTTTTTGAAGAGTTCTTTGAGTCATTTCCACTACCCGTCACGATTTGGTCAATAAGCCTTTCAGGTACAGTGCTATCCAAGAGAGGGAATGGTTTTATGCGTCTCAGTGCTGATAATTTAGATGACTTATTCCTATGTCCGGTGATCAAGGAAATCTCAATTCCTAAACATGAGCTGGCCTTAACCGGAGAGAAGGTTGACTATCTTGCTAGATCATTAGATCACCTCTTTTATATCAAATTATTGCCCCGACATGATGAAAATCAAAAGATTTGTGGTGTGACAGGGATATCCTGGGATATATCTGATAATATGACAATGCTCTCATGTTTAGAGGATATATTTGAACAGACAAAGGGAAGCTCCGGAGCCTGTAAGGAGATAAATGAAAAGTCTAGTAAGGCCCTTAAATCGAGTCGTCTGAAAAAATTACTTGCAGAGATTGAGAAATAGAGGATGCCTGGTGCCACCCAAAACGGCTGGAATGAGTATTCTAAGCTCGTTCTCAAGGAGCTGGAGACACTATCGGATAGCATAGACAGTCTTAGAACGGAGTTACAGGAAGTGCGACAGGAGCTCACAAAAATACAAGTGAGGGAGGATAAGGTCGACGAGCTCAGGTCATGGAAGGAGAAACTTGACGAGATAGTGTCGCCAACGCAGCTAAAGGATCTGCTTCTTACTGTAGAGCAACACAAGATTTTTCGTACTAAGGCAGTAACAATCTTTGCTATAGTTCAATTTGGAATGGCAGCCTACATCTGGCTGATGAAAATCTTTTAAACGGAGAGATATGTAAGTGGCTACATTCGCAAATACTACAAGTCCAACACCATTTGGATTTTTTGATTCTGATAGGGACTTCATAGAGGAAGCTGATTCAATGGTGACATTTGTGAAGCGTAAGTTGGGTGATGACATCCTATCTGTCGAATTAACAAAGAAACAGATCTGGGCGTGTTTTGAGGAGTCATTCTGTCTTTATGGTGCAATTGTTAATGAGCACCAGGCTAAGTCACAATTGGCAAATTTCTTGGGAGGTGCTACAGGTTCTTTGTCCGGAAGTGAACAAAGGTTTCCTCGAGAGAATTTTGAGTTCATGCTTCGAAGGGCAGAACCTTATGCGATGGACGCGGGATTAGGCGGTTCCTATAATACAATAACGGGGTCCATAACAACCTCCAGGGATGTGCAAGATTATGATCTATACACAGACTTAAAGGATGCAGCCGGAAACACTCTCTTCTCAAACTCTCTTAATGATCCACAGACTAAGATGAAGATAGTAGAGGTCTTCCATTTTAGCCCATCAAATGCTTATAGATTTTTTGACACCACTAGCGCGACGAACTATCTCGCTAATGAGTTTGCGTTTGAGTCTTACACACCCGAGACTGTTTTCTACATACTGCCGGTCTTTGAGGATGTGCTGCGTGCTGGAATGTTAGACATGTCCACAAGAGTGAGAAGAAGTAACTATTCATATAAGATATCAGGAACCAAAATACGATTCTTTCCGCAGCCTACGGGAGAGCCTGTGAAACCCAAGAAAATATGGATAAGAGTCGGTTTTTCTCCAAATGCTCTGAATCCTGCTTACGAGGATGCGTCGACATATGGAGTTAGCAATGTGTCAAATGTGCCGTTCGGGAGGCTTGTATATAGTAATATCAACTCAATAGGACGACAGTGGGTGAGACAGTACACACAGGCTGTATGTACCGAGTTGCTCGGATTAATACGTTCTAAGTTCTCTAGTGTTCCCATTCCGGGGGCAGACTTACAACTGAATGGATCTGATCTGGTGGGACACGGAAGGGAGGATCAAACTTCTCTTCGTGACAGTCTAGCTGAGATGCTCGCGGCGCTGACATATAGTGCCATGCTCGAGGACGAGGCCGGCGCTGCGGAGAATCTCACTAATATTCTTAGAAAGATTCCAATTCCAAATGGCAGAGCGATCATAATGGGGTGATGAATGTCTAGACTGTTCATAACATCTCGAGAAATAGATCTAATTTCTGATCTCACTAAGGAGGTCATTAAGGATGTCGCCGGCCAGAAAATCTATTTCTATAAGGTTCGTCATGACCTGACTAATATTCATGATGTGTACGAGGAAGCAGTGGACAAGGTGTTTGATCCACCCGTTGAGATCGAGGCACGTGTTGAGTGGCAACCGCAGGAGATAACGACAGGCAAGTACGCCAGTGAGAGCCTCAGTACCATCACTATCTTTTTGCATGAGAGGGATCTTCTGGATAGGAATATTGATCCGGAAGAAGGGGATATTTTTAGTTATGGTATAACGTTCTTTGAGATAACGAGCTCAATTGTTGAGAGCACTGTGTATGGACAAATTGAACACAGCGTGGGATTGAAATTAATTGGTAAGCAGGCACGGATGGGTTTGATTGATAAACTACCGATTGGTCCAACAGATGAATCCTACACTGATGACGATGCAGTACAGGACACGTTCGTGCAACAACGCGGATTCTCGGAAAATCGTCTGGGACCCACTGGGGATGAACGATCATTGCAAAAGAGAGGTATTTTGGAGGACCCGATATCCAGACCGGCTGAAATTGCCCCTAGGGGCGGAAACGACACTGAGAATGAGTCGGGAATGATAGATTCATCGTTCTATAGCGACGTATAACGAGGTCACACATGTCTATAAGAACAAATGAAACAAAAAAGAGCGCTGCTGAGATCCAGCAGGGAAATTCTATACCTGACGATTTTAATGTTTCAAGCTGTACGATTGAGGATGTGGACCGGTCCATTTTTGAGCTGTTTAATAAACAGATCCCATTCCTTTACAAGCACAAAGAGGGCACACGACGAGCTCCTGTAATATTTGCGACAGGAGAGCGGTTCGCTGTGCTCAGAAGAAAGGAACCACTTCGTGACAGATCCGGTGCGTTGATCTTGCCACTCATTTCTATCATGAGGACTGGTGTGTCCCAAGCTCCAGGCATGGGCGCTGGAACTAACCAGAATGCGCCCCTCACGATTAAAAAGAGACTGAGCCCAAAGGATCCTCTGTATCAACGATTGATAAACAAGCGATCGATTGTGAATTCAGATGATCTCGTCTCTCCAGCAGCGAAGGCGACGTTAAACACGGGCAGTCTCGCTGGAAGAGTCGCCACTCGTCGTCCAGGCTATCCTAAGACAGTTGACACCATTGATGGAAGGATCTTAGTGCCAGATCTGGGGAAGAATATTTTTGAAATCATCACACTTCCCCCACCAAAGTACTACACAGCGTCGTATGAGATAACATTCTGGACACAATATACAGTACAAATGAATGACATGATCATGGCATTAATGTCGTTATATCAGTCGTACTCACAGAGAACTTTCAGGCTGGAGACAGAAAAGGGATATTGGTTCGTGGGGTATGCTGATGAGGCTCTCACACCTGGTAATAATTTCGATGACTTCACTGATAGCGAGAGACTCGTAAGATACTCATTTAACATGACAGTTCCCGCTTTCATAGTGGGATCAGCGTTCGATGGCTCACAAAATGTGCTACGAAAATATGTTTCCGCGCCTGACATTAGTTTCATTGCAGATATTTTTGGTGTGAACGATTTCGCGGTCGATCCACCATCCAATATCCCGTCCGGCGATGCTGGTGACTATGTGCTGGATAGTATGAGGACAGTGGACGATCCATTGCCCGGACAAGTCCTTGGTCACGCTGGGTCTATGACTTCGAATAAATTATTGCCTGTCGCCAATGTCGGCGGGGGTGAGTCAGATAGTAATGCGCAAATACTAGAGACAGAGAGCAACCCGTTCACCGGTAAGCGTGAGACAAGGAGGGTTTTTGTCAAATCTAGGATCCGCCGCAGTGGCGAGACTGTTTTGAAGGAGGATATTTTAAATATTGCAGGCTAAAGTACCTATTTAATATGGTCTGCATTTTCCTTTTTTGCGTTTCTGTATGATACTTATTCGAGTAGTTGATCGTTCTAGGAGATATGATGGCTGAGCAAACTTTTCGTTCACCCGGCTTTTTTGAGCAGGAGATAGACCTATCGGCCCGAGTTACAGCGCCGTCCGGGACGCCCGCTGGCGTCATCGGTACCGCCGAGCGTGGACCGGCGTTTGTGCCTGTGACAATTGGGTCATTTACTGATTTTGAGACTAGATTTGGAACCCTTGATCCGGATAGATTTGGTCCATACGCAGTGCGTGAGTTCTTGAACCACCGCACGGCACTCACCTATATGCGGGTCCTGGGCGCTGGTGCCAATGAGACATCAACAGACATCTCAACAACAGAGCTTCAGGGGACAGTCAAGAACGCGGGTTTCCGCATTGAGGGGGCTACCGTCGGCACTGGTGAGCTCTATCACCGCGGTGCTGTACAGTTCATTGTTGCGACCCACACAATTCCTATCGATGAGTCTGTTGGATTTCCGGTCTTTACTGACAATAGATCCTATGATTTCACTCATGATGCCAGCACAGGCACAGCTAATCTAATACGTGGAATGATCTTAAATTCCACCGGAACTAGGGTTGAGATACTATCGGTAGTATCTGGCGCTGGCTATTCTCCAGCTAATGTCGAGTTTGACTATACTCGCACCGGACAATTGTCTGGATCACTGTCGGATAATAAATACTTCAAGCTAGTAATCAGTTCCTCGACCGGAGGTGCTACTTTTGGTTCGACTGACGGATACTCAGGTATAAAAATCTTGACAGCGACTTTAGATCCCAGTAATGCTAATTACATTTCCAAGGTATTAAATACTGATCCGCTCAAGTTCCAGACTGAGGGTTATGTGTTATATCAAGATTTTGCCATTGAGAATGAATTGGCAAATACTGACAATGCACTTGTAGGTATAGTTTCAGGCTCTGCCGGCACGTCGGCTGTTTCAGGTGACACTAGTCAGACATTCCTTGATGCGTTCGGTAGGTTTGACACCAGATACACGACTCCGAGGACTTCTAACTTCATCTCACAGCCATTCGGTAGCAAGGAGTATGATCTCTTCTACTTTGAGACCATATCGGATGGATCTGTTGCGAATGACAAATTTAAAATTTCAATTGCTAACTTACGGGCGAGCACAGATGATAAGGATAAGTTTGGATCCTTTGAGGTTCAAGTAAGATCATTTGACGACTCTGATACTAACTTGGAAATTCTAGAGAGATATCCAGAATGTAATCTGGATCCCAACTCTGATCGCTACATTGCCAAACAAATTGGTGATAAAAATGTGAGCTACGACTTTGATCAAGAGGATCCGGACGAGCGTAGGTTAGTGATTGCAGGAAAGTATCCTAATGTCTCTCGACGTGTGAGGGTGTCCATGGACACAGCGGTCGAGGATCAGGAGGTACCTCCGGAGTGTCTGCCATTTGGATTCAGGGGTCTACCTGCGCTTAAGACAACTGATTCACTCAAGGATACCGGTACTTCAGCTCTCGTAGGAGCAGACGGTGTGGTGTTGGGTGTTGGCTCCTCCGCAATCGACGGCGGCCGCAGGCTCGTCTATCGCGGCGCCGAGGACTGGAATCCAGCCTCTTTGTTAACTTCTTCAATTGTTCCTCCTCTTCCGTATCGATTCAAGGTGACTCGAGGGACGCTGGAAGAGGGGACAAGCCCACAGTTTACTGGATTCCCTGGGAAAAATGAGAGGACTGATGGCAGATTTTACTGGGGTGTTAAGTCAGAGATCATGCCGTTGACTGGCACTATTTCAAATGCATTGCTTAACACAAATGTGGGCCCCACGGCCAATCCACTGGTCCGGGCATACACTAAGTTCTCCGGAATTAAGCTTCTGGACACACTAGTTACTGGCAGTGGCCAAGATGGCTTCAACAGCAATAAGTTCACTCTTGCGAGAGTCGCGTTCTCTAACGCAACAACTAACAATCTGTTGACAGATGTATTTACATCAATTACAGGCACTGCGAGAGATCACATGAAGGAGGCAGCATACATTCGCGACGCTGCTCCTGATCGTACCTCTTACACTGTAAATGATGGCTTGTTATCCAATAGGTTCACACTGGCATCGTTGATCAACACGAGCTCGGTGTTATTTAATAGATTCACAGGTTTCGCGAAATTTACGAATATTTTTTATGGTGGATTTGATGGAGTGAATATTCTTGATGAGGATCAATCCCTCTTTAGGGATAGGGCTATGTCTCCTGACACCGGTGGCAAGGCCGGCGCCACTACTCTTATGCCGGGAGGCAATGGAAATGGTCTAGTGCAGGTCAGCTCAAAGAATCAGTCAGGCGAGGACCGTTTCAATAACAATATAGCCTCAATGAGGCGTGCTGTCGATATCATGACTGATCCGATGACAGTTAACATAAATATTTTGGCGATTCCAGGCGTAAGAGAGTCCTTCGTGTCTGATCACGCGCTAGTGAAGACGAAGGACTACTCGCAGGCGATCTATCTGTTGGATCTTGTCAAGTTTGATGAGAGCGCAAATAGACTGTATGATGACTCTGCCAAGAGGCCTGATGTGAGAGAGACCTCAGAGCAGTTTGATTCGAGAGCCATTGATAACAACTATGGGGCGACTTTCTTCCCTGATGTTTTCATTAATGACCCGATCAACAATCGAGTGGTCAAGGTACCGTCATCTGTGGCAGCTCTAGGGACGTTCGCGTTTAATGATAAGGTCGCTTTCCCTTGGTTCGCGCCCGCCGGATTTAATCGTGGTGGTCTGGACTTCGTGACAAATGTGGAGACCCGTCTCTCTTCAGATGACAGGGACACTCTCTATGATGCGAGAATTAATCCCATCGCGGTCTTCCCGCGAGCCGGATTTGTGATCTTCGGTCAGAAGTCGCTGCAAATAGCGAAGTCTGCACTTGATAGAATCAATGTTCGCCGTCTGATGCTTGAGATCAAGCGACAGGTGGTCAGGGTGGCCGATCAGCTCCTGTTTGAGCCCAACAACGCACAAACAAGGGCGAGATTCATAGCCCAGATAACTCCTCTGCTTTCCTTGGTCCAGGCGCAGGCCGGAATTGAGCAGTTCAAGGTGATATGTGATGAGACGAATAACACAGCTGTGGACGTCGAGGCTAATAGGATGAACGGTAGGATTGTTGTCGTGCCGACAAGGGCTGTTGAGTTCATTTCGATCGACTTTATCGTCACCAATAGCGGAGTGAGCTTTGAGTAAGTGATAGATATAATAAGAGGACTAATTCAGGAGATGCTATAATGGCAGAGTTATCAGGTAAGAGCGCCGGCGTAAGCACACGAGAGATCGACCTATCCGGGCCGACGCCCATCAAGCCAAGAGGCATCCCAGCCGGCATTATCGGCACTTCTGTCCGAGGTCCAGCTTTTGTGCCTGTCACTTTTGCAACCTACCAGGATTTTGCTGTTGAATTTGGCGACACAGATGGGGAGAAATTTGGCCCACTCGCCGTTAATGAGTGGATGAAGAATGCCGCCGCCGGGACTTTTATTAAGTTGTTGGGTGTGGGTGATGGAAAGCAACGCGATACGACCGATGGTGCGGTAAGAAATGCGGGTTTCACAGTTGGCCAACAAATACCCCAGGCGACCGGTCTCATTGGTGCGAATACGAAGACAGAGGATGCCATCGGAGGCACCGGGGTCTTAGGAAGGACTCACTTCCTTGGGTGTTTCATGTCACAGTCAGCTGGATCGACGATCTTTTCTGATGCAGGTATCACAGAGGTGGGCACCACCGGATCACATCCGATTATTCGAGGTGTGCTATTTACAGCATCCGGTGTGGTTGCCTCTCTGAGTGCCTCCCAAGTATCCAACAACACACCAATAACATGTAGTGCATACCCACCCGCGGGCGGCGATGCCGGATTTGGCCCATTTAAAAATGCCGGGGCCCAGTTAGGTGATGTGATCACGGGATCTTCAAAACAAGACTTTGTGATGATTCTAAACGGTCATAAGATCTCTAACACGTCTACTAACGCGCTCACTGCCTCGTTTGATCCTACTTCTACTAGTTATTTCTCTAAGATCTTCAACACAGATCCTCTGAAGATCGAGGAACACGGTCATTATCTTTATGCTCATTACGACATCCATCCTGTCTTAGCGGTAATAACAGGAACAGACATCGGTAAGGTCATAAGTGGTAGTCTTCCGCTAGGTAACAATATGAAGTCCACACTGGGGTTCATGTTAACCGGCAGTATGAATCGAGCATCTTCTGCGGCCGCTTCCGCCACTAATGTCGGTGTGCCTGACTTCGAGTCATTCACAGATAGGTTCACAACAGCGAAGTCACCCTTCGTGATATCACAGGCCTTCGGTGGCTCCAATAATAATCTATTTAGAGTCCATGCTAGGGACGACGGCGCCAACGGCCAGACCGTCTTTAAGATCACTATTGAGAATGTGCAAGCATCTTCGAATGAAAAAAATAAATTTGGCAAGTTTGATTTACTCGTTCGTGAGTTCGATGACTCGGATCTAAATCCAAAGGTGCTAGAGTCTTTCCGCGGTCTCGACGTAAATCCATCATCAGATCGCTATGTTGCGAGAGTGATTGGAGACTACAACTCGTATTATGACTTCGATAGAAAACCAGGTTCTCAAAAGCTCGTTACTGAGGGAAAGTATCCTAATAGCTCACAGTACATTCGAATTGAGGAGTCCGATGATCTCCGACTAGGTCGCCTAGACGACACAGCCCTTCCGGCTGGATTCAGAGGATTAGCACACCTTGTGACGTCAGGTTCGGCAACAAATGGTGCTGCTGCGCAGAATATTTTAACGGGATCGTATATCCCAGGTGCAGGCGGCGGCACTAATCGGACAGTTGGCATCACGACAGAGGAATTAGCACGTTGTGTGCAGCCACCTGTTCCCTTTAGGGAGAACATTGGAGTGGGCGCGTCTCCGAAGGCTCGAGTTGAGAACTCACTCACGTGGGGCGTTCAGTTTGAAAAGAAGGATCTTATCGCTGAGCTCAATAGGAATCAGGCGGTGGACACCTCGTTGTACAGCTTCGTGAAGTACTTCCCTGATTTCCATCTTTCAAAACAAAATCCGCAAGTTGGTGCCAATGAGGGGACTGCTGATCTCGCTGGTTGTGTGTTAGATGCGGATAGGTTCAACAATAATCTCTTCACGTTGGAGAGGATCCAGGTTATTACCGGCTCAGATAATAGGCCGGATCCGATGCAGTGGCAGGCGGCAAAATATCGTAGGAACGGCACAGCCACCTCGGTATTGATGAACAGGGATAACATTGAAACAAACTTCACACGCTTCCTGGATGCCGGTACGGACTTCAAGCACCTGCCATCACGCAAGTATCTCAAGTTCACGTTCCCGATCCAAGGGGGATCCGACGGCCTCAACATCTTCGACAAGAATAAGACCAAGATGACTGACACAGCAGTGCGCAGGGAGATGGATGATACCAGTGGTGAGTCTAACGCTGAGTCTGCCACTGTGGCATCGGTGCGCAAGGCGATCGATGTCATGGAAGAGCGGTCAGATGTTGACATTCAGTTGCTGTCCCTACCGGGTTTCCGACACGAGGCGATCACAGACTACGCGATTGATGCGGTTGAACGACGATTTGACGCCCTTCTCATCATGGACATCGAAGAGAAGGACACTGTCGATACCTTCGTGACATCCTCTGCAGATCAGCCCATTAATGTGGGTAATACAGTCAATCGATTCTCAGGACGGGCCCTCGACTCCTCGTTCGCTGCGGCCTACTTCCCCGATGTGGTCATCATGGACCCCTCGACCCAGACCAACGTGCAGTGTCCGCCCTCAGTGGCGGTCCTTGGTGCGCTCTCCTTGAATGATGCAGTGGCACATCCCTGGTTCGCACCTGCAGGATTCACACGTGGTGCCTTGAAATCAGTTATTGAGTCTCAGGTCAAACTGAACAGGAATAATCTGGATGATCTATACGTGGCAGATATCAATCCGATCACTGCCTTTGCACACTCTCCTGGAGTTGTGGTCTTCGGTCAAAAGACACTGTTGGCTGCTTCGAGTGCTCTGGATAGGGTAAACGTGAGACGACTATTAATCGACATCCGTCGTAAGGTGCGTAATGTCGCTAACCGACTGCTGTTTGAGCCGAATCGGGAGGACACCCTGGCGAGATTCACTGCCTCAGTTACCCCAATGTTGACCCAGATCCAACAGCAACAGGGGCTGGACAGGTTCAAGGTACAGATTGACACAACCACAACTACCCAGGCGGATGTGGAGAACAATACGATCCGTGGAAAGATCTTCCTGCAGCCGACCCGTACTGTGGAGTTCATCAGCTTGGACTTCGTGGTGACAAATGCCGGATCCGGGGTTTAATAACACGGTGAACGATATAGTTAGATAAGGAACACCCTTAAGGAGTTAACAGAAAATGGCAGAAACACTTCCAGTCACAGATATGCTACCCAACAAGTTCGAGCCCAAGCGCAAGTTCCGCTGGGTGTTCGCAATTGAGGGAGTTGATGCATTTCTAATGAAGACTGCCGCGCGACCGACTATCACTACTGAGGAGCAGGAGGTCCCCTTCATGAACTCCACACGATGGCTCGCCGGCAAGACCAAGTTTGATGCGATCACAGTTTCTCTACACGATCCGATCGCCCCTTCCGGCGCTCAACAGGTGATGGAGTGGGTGCGCACACATTTCGAATCAGTCTCAGGCCGTGCCGGCTACGCTGACTTCTATAAGCGGGACTGCCAGCTTAAGCTGCTCGACCCTGTCGGTACTGTGGTGGAGCTCTGGGACATCAAGGGCGCTTTCCTGACCAGTGCCGGATTCGGGGATCTGGATTACGGTGCATCGGATCCGGCGGAGATCTCTCTCACTATCCGCTTTGATAACTGCGTGTTGCAATTCTGATATAGTTACTCGGCAATCGAGTTTTTTAAAAATCCTCCTGGTGTTCGTGATGACATTAGGAGGATTTTCATATTTAGACACCCGCCGCACATCACACTATCATTTCAGGCCCTAGGGCCAGCCGTCGTAAACTAGTTCCTACCAATATTTTAACATAAGTGTATCATATCTGCACTCTTTAAGGTGTTTGTACACGTATTTTACGTGTCAATTGTAATGATTAATTTTAGAACAAAGGAGTAGAATCTAAGTGAGTAAAGAAACAAGAGAAGGAAATGAGGTATTCACAGCTAATCAGGCCACCCAGGCAGGATTCCAAACACGAAATGTCATGGCAGATGATTTTGGGTATGAGGTGCCGGTGGAGACTGTCCCGCTTCCGTCTAACGGCATTGTGTATCCCCTCGATAGTCCCTTGCACGGCCTGGAGACAGTGGACATCAAGGCGATGACTGCCCGGGAGGAGGATATCCTGACATCCCGAGCGCTGATCAAGAAGGGGACAGTCATCTCAGAGCTCATCAAGTCCTGCTTGGTGGACAAGAACATTGATGTGAATAAGATGTTGGTAGGGGACAGGAACGCCATCATGACTGCCCTCCGGGTGACAGGATATGGTTCCCTCTATAATGTTGAAGTGGATTGCCCGGACTGTGGTGAGAGGTCTAAGCAGGATTTTCAACTGACAGAGCTGCCCATCAAGCGATTGGAGATCTCACCGGTTGCTGAGGGAGCTAACTTGTTTGAGTTTAACCTGCCGGTCACTAAGAAGAAGGTTCACTTTCGATTTTTAATAGGTGAGGATGAGACTGATATCGCAGTCGCCCAGGAGCGCCGAAAGAAGCTGGGCAGTCAGACGGATAACCTAGTGACCACCCGATTGCAACACCAGATTGTGGCAGTGGATGGCGTTAAGGACCGATCTAAGATTAATGTGTTCATTCGTGGCATGCCCGCTCGGGACTCACTGGCTCTGCGTAAGCACGTCGACAAGAATGAGCCTGGAATTGATATGAAACAGTGGATGGACTGTCCCAGCTGCATGGAGTCATCGGAGGTTAGGCTGCCCATGGGGGCCTCGTTTTTTTGGCCTGACGCCGACTGATAAGGAGGCTTTTCTCCAACAGCTCTTCATTCTGATGTACTACATGGGATTCGGCTACAGGGAGGCCTATACTCTACCGATCTGGCAGCGGGTCTGGTTCATCGAGCGTATTAATGAGGAGTTCAAACGTGCTGCTGAAAATAATGCCAACGTCAGCCGTGCTGCCCACGACAACACTCCAGACCAGCGCGCCATGTCCGGACACGCGAGGTCTCAAGTTCCTGCTAATTTAAGAAGATTCACCTGATTTCGTCTGCTGCCCGCTAGATCTATCGGATAGTTACGCTATGAATTAGGGCGGTGCACCTGTCATGCCGAATGATTTAGGAAATCAGTTAAAGCTACAACAAGAGATCAGCAAGGCTCTTAAAGAGCAAGCAGGATTGATGGAACAGACGACCAGGCTGATGAGTCAGCAGGTCGGCTACGCCAAGCAGATGGCTGCCGCGTTGGATGCCTCGCCCATGACAAACATGAGCTCACAGACCCAGGAGGTGACCGAGGGTCTCAAGAAGGCAGCCGGCGAGGCTGACAACACATCCAAGTCCATGGGTAACTTGCAGAAATCCACCAAGTCCTCTAAGGATCAGCTTAAGGATCAGCTCAAATGGCTTGAGAAGAATAGCGTTGCGTTCGGCGTTGCCGCCGGCGCGGCCCGAGGTTTCATCGGTTCTTTGAAGGGGAGCTGGAACATGGCGAAGGCCTTCGGCAAGGGGCTGTTCGCCATTATTGACACCCTCGGGAAGCTAGCCCAGTCTATCATTGCTATACCGTTTAAGATGTGGACGGGATTGATAAAGATGTCCCAAAAGGGCGGCATTGACCCTCTACGCCAGGCCCTGGAAAAAGTACGTGCTGAATTTGGGTCGTTGTCTAGCAATGAGGGTGCCATGATGGCCAACTCCCTCAAGAATCTCCGGAAGGAAGCGCGCAACATGGCCGGCACAGGCCTGAGCCTGGCAAGAGTGTTCGGTTACGGCCGAGAGGGTCTGGCTGAAGCAATGAAATTTAACCAAGAAACTGCCACAGCAATGGGGTCATCCTTCGGCCTGCTGGGTAAGCAGTGGGAGGAAAACGCCACCAAGATCGCCACCTTCCGTAAGGCCTTGGGCATGACTGCTGAACAGCAGGCTATGATGCTCAAGATGGCCCGGGCCAGTGGGCAAGGCATTTCGGAGGCGATGGATGAGATCTCCTCCATGGCAGTCCAGATGTCGGAAAAGTTCGGTTTCTCCGCCAAAGTGATCGGGAAGGCCATGGGAGAGATGATCGCTGACCAAGAAACTTTCGGTCACATGAGTGTAGAGGCGATGGGTGAGACAGCTGTCTATGCAAAGGCGCTGGGTGTCGAGGTCAAGGCTCTAGGGAAGCTGTTCGACAAGTTTAACAACTTTGAGAACGCCGCCAAGGGCGCAGCTGAGCTGGCCCAGGCCTTCGGCATGAACATAGACCCGATGAAGATGCTAAATGCTGAAAGTCCGGCTGAAATGTTGGAGCATTTACGACAGCAGTTTAAGGCTGCCGGCAATTCCGTCGAGAACATGAACCGACACCAGCTCAAGTTGCTATCATCATCCGCAGGTTTAAGTGTAGAACAGACAAAGTTGGCATTCTCCCAGGTGGGAATGGCCTCTTCCTATGATGACATCAAGAACGGCGCTGAGGATGCTAAGAAGAAGCAGTTGACGCAGGCGGAGTCGATGGCAAAGCTAGCAAGTTC
>Ga0114905_1000913_pt1 | contig 16989 bp, 14 predicted proteins | sample MalvireepMed_b05_FD_83499 | JGI IMG/M metagenome (GOLD analysis project Ga0114905, IMG submission 83499) | Marine viral communities from the Global Malaspina Expedition - Malaspina viral metaG DeepMed_b05 | ecosystem: Environmental > Aquatic > Marine > Oceanic | place: Mediterranean Sea...
CCTGCAAGGATACTCGCCATGATTTGCGGTCTGAGTTTACCTATCATCGTTGCCACCTGCTGTCATACTGGGACCAGAATATCACGTTGATTCGCTGCCTCTCCTCTGGTGGCACCCGCCCAGACACTTCACCCGCAGCTCGTGCGAGGGCAGAGAGTGCCCAGAACAGGGGCTTGTTTGTCAGCCATATCCTCATCATCGCAAACACGGACCACCTCTATTATGAGCGCAATGCTTCCAGTTCCCGTTCCAGTTTTTCTATCTTGTTATTCAGTGCCTGCACCGACAGCACTGTGTACCCAAGGCTGTTAACAGGGTTCACAATCGTTCCCTTGTAGTGCATTGCCCACGGCGCATCATCAGCCATCACGCCAACGTATTCTGTATTAGTATCACCAGTGCCTTTCTTCTCCTTGTAATGGAAGTGATAGGCAGGTGTGTTCAGCATGGCCTCAAGGGCTGCCTGTGGGCTTGCCTGTTCGCCTACGTTCTTATATTCCCTGAGAGAACTCGCAGCCGTCCAGTCACAGGCTGCACCCGCCCCACCAGAAGTAAGCTGCTCCCCATCACTACCGTGGTCAGTGCCCAGTGAGACAGCACCATCCATCCTGACTACGCCCTCGTCCACCCAGAGAGAGTAGTCAAGAGTAGCTTCTGTTGCCTGCCCCTGAATATAAAGAGTCGCAGAATGGTCTACTGTATGGCCAGTTGATATATTTGGCTCTGTCAGGTACATGGTTGCAAGCACCGCACTGCTGCCAGCGGTTACATTCCCACCAGTAGTGATAGTTGCCCCCACATTGCTACCGGCAATAAAATGGGCTGCGTAGTTTGTGTCATTCGCATGGGTAGTCACATCACCGCCAATGGCAAACTGTGCTGCGATACCACCGCTCCCTCCACTCGTCCAGCCATCTCTTACATAAACATGGATGTAATCCACTGGCGCAAGCTGGTCACCCAATACCATATTGCCACTGGTGTCTAGTGAGATACCGCGGTCACTACCAAACGTACTGCCAGTACCTATTACTAAATTATTAGTTCCTGCATCAAATCCCATATGGTAATTCACATTTGAACTACCATCATGTCCTGCAAAGATTAAGCCTGTATCCTCGTCTGCGTTGTCACCGATGGTCAGAAGAGGAGTCGTGCCTGTGATTGTTACATCACCAGCAATAGATGTGTTGCCCACAATCGCAAGAGTAGACCCATCCGAGGACATATACTCCCCGCCTCTATCATAGAAGTAGAGCTTGTCCACGATACGAACATCGCCATCCAGAACATCTAGGCTAGTAGCCCCGTTAGTGCCTGTTATCTGGAGAACTTCTTCTGATGCATCCCATGTGACATTGTCTCCTGATGTACCAGAATAGAAGATGACATCAGTGCCGCTACCATCAGACCCTACCGTCACAGTTCCAGTAACCGTCAGGTTGTCGGCCACGGTTGTTTCTGATGTGCTGTGCCCCAACGTGATAGCAGTACCTGAGATGCCCGTACCTATACTCACTGACTCGCTACTGTTGGCCGTATCAACAATCAGGTAGGCATCAGACCCCTGCTTGATTGTCAGGGCTGTTGCTGAGTTATCGCTGACAGCTACATTGATATCAGTCCCGTCCGCGCTAATGCTGTCGAGGGCTATATCTCCTACGTTGGTGATATTTGCGTCTGATACAGATAGGCTGTCAACTGTGGCAGCACCAAAGTCTACCGCACCTGTGGTTGTTAAGGTTTCATTGCCAAAGTCTAATGCACCACCAGAGTCCGTGATGCTACCATTCGCTAGTGTAAGGTTGCCAATAGTAGACCCAGTCGCTAGAGTTGCAGCAACGGAAAACGTCGTGGCCTTAGCTACTGTGATAGCCTCAGAGCTATTGGTCGTAACGAATGTTATGTATGCGTTATTTGCTTCTTCTATGATAAGCGCACTGGCTTGATTGTCTGGTATCTTAATCGAGTTCTCACCAGCGTTGGTGAACTGCAATGCCCCGTCAGCACCACCAGACAGAACTAAGTCTCCTGCTATGTCCGCAGATGACGATAGGTCTAGCGTTGCTGCGTCTAATTCACCAGTGATCGTAAGGTTTCTTTGTCCTGACGTATCTATGTTTGCATCCGTAGTAACTACCTTAGAAGCAATCGCTGTGCCTGCGGTGATGCCGTCAAGCAGCTCCAGCTCTGCCTCGGCCAATTCTGCACCAGACCCAAGTGTAAGCGTTCCTGTTACCGTAAGGTTGTCTGCAATGGTGACCTCAGATGTGGCATGACCTATTGTGACAGCGATACCACTTGTCTCAGTAGCTAACTTTAATGCTCCTGTAGCATTGGTAATGTATGAGTGGCTCCCATCGTGGTAGATAGTCATATCCCCACCATCACCGATTTTAATGGGGCTTGAGTCCGTTAGTTCTAAAGCATCATCGGACTCATCCCACAACAGAAAACTCCCCGATGTGGCTCCAAAGAACTTCACGTCAGCCCCGGTATCATCAACGCCGATGGTCAGTTGACCAAGAATGGTTGTGTTGGAAGCTGCCGCATTGGCGCCATTAGTGATGGTGATGTAGTCTATGATGGTCCCGGCACTGGCCTTGTCAGAGCCTATGGCAAGAGTGTCTGAGTCCGTGGCCTGTATTCTCCACGCATCTCCGGCATCCGTTGCCAGATCTGCAAAGAGATAGATAGGCGCAGCCGCAGTGTTTGAAGCACCCCGCACCTTCATCACTGAGGTATCAACAGTCTTCAGTGTTATCTCGTCTACCCAAGGTATGTACCTGATCTGCCCGCCACCCTCACTCGTAATCTTTATGTCGTAGTTAGAGTCCAGAGATGTCTCTGTGAATGACCAGTACCCGGTGCCACTAGTCTCCACGGTGGTTTCCGCACCCCCATCAATTTCTCCAGCATCAGTAGATGCGTGTAGTAGCGATATGGTAATGCCGCTTACAGCATCGCCATCATCAGCTCGCACATATCCTGATAAGTTCACATCAGTGATAGCCATGTTATCCTCCTCCTAACCTGGAGTGATCTCTATAGTTCAGCGCCTCTCGGCAGTAGTATGTAGGGTCTTTCATAAGGTCATCATCATCTATAAATATCAACGTGAGGTTCTGCCCTGCCATACTGGCTCTTGCCATGATGTCCCTGGCCTTGGCCTCAACGCCAAATTCATAGTGATAGTATACACCCTGGACATTTACCGCCAAATCGGGTGGGTTGGTGAACAGGAAGTCAAGCACAACCCCGCCCTTGTCCATGCGCCCACCAAGAAGGGGAGACTGGTATGTGAAGTCCTCTCCCGGCTGGCGCCCGAGTTCAATGAACGTCCGATAGGCAACGTACTCAGGAATAGAGCCTGGCCAGTCTGGTGGGATCTGTGTCTGTGGTGCCTGTGTTGTCATTATCCTTCCAGTATCATCACCCAGCACACCTTGTCCCCATTGGTCGCTGCGTCTGCATAGAAAACATTAGCCGGGACACTGCCCCCAAACTCACCGAAGTTCATGTCTATCTCGTTACCCGCACTCAGCTCGTACCCTGTCGTTGAGGCCACATCGCTGATGCCCACATAGGCCAGCCCCGAGTTACCGGCGAGCGCCTTGAACTTGATGTACTTGACACGGTTGGTCACGTTGCTGGCCTGCACCCCTGTGCCCGCAGATGAAACAGTTATTACGCCTGTATCTACTCGCATTCTTTCTCCTATGGCTCCACTACCGTTATGGTTGTGGATCCTCTTTCATCATGCCCTGTAAATTCCATGCCCTGAGCTGCTATGACATCCACATAGTAATTCCTGGTGCCACCACCATCATCCCGGAAAGTGAACTCTACCAGGGTTGTACTCTCAATGGCAGACACAAGGTTTGCCCTCAGGTCCTGCGGCACATTACCCCGGTATTCATTGGTTAAGTCGATATCCACCGTATGGCCCCACTTAGCCTCAATCTTCTTGCGGTATTCCAGTGTCAGAGATACTACGTCCGGGGTATTCAGCTTTTCAAGGCCCGTAGTGGTAGCGTCCTCCCGGCTGAGGGTAACCTTAAACTTGATAGCCCTGAACGCAGTACCTGCCTTGCTTCCGAAAGTATGGGTGTAGGTTCCCGCAGTGCCGCCCATCGCAGTGGAGGTTATGGGCACATCTTCCATTTGGTATAATGTGCCGTCATCGTAATTGACTGCATACTCAACTTTGACAGTTTCGTTAGCAGAGAGGTCCTGTGCTTCAATGCGTAGCTTTAGTGCGAGCTTCTCCACTTCACTCTGCCCCGCATTGAACCACGGGGTTTCATGTGTGCCCGAGGTGGCATAGGAGAAGTCTCCCACCTCAGACGGGTTGATGATGTCCTTGGGCAAGTCCATGAAATACACAGCGGCATTGTGGCCCCACCATACCCGGTACTCATCGTAGGCATCTGAAACATGGATAGCATCAAAGCCTATACCTGATGCGCCAGATTGCCACTTCACTTCCCATCCCATGTCGTTATATCCTAAAATGCTGCTGAAGCCAGTGGTCGGCTCTATGACTGTCGCCCCATGATGGCTTATCCATTGGTAGGAAAACGATGTTGAAGAGATACTGGCGGGAGCGGCTCGGGCATCAATGCCAACAAGAAGCTCGTTGTGAGAGCCTGCCATATGCCTGATAGCACCACGCCTGTCTGACGGCAGGCCATCATCCCTGTCAGGCCCCATGATAGTTATGACAGCGGCATTGTTCCCATTGATGTACTTATAGATGCCGTTTCCACTGCTGATATATACCGAATCACGCCACCTCACCGTTCCCTTCCCGTTGTCTGGATGCACCGGGAAGTCCATCTGCGTTGCTTCCCACATGGCGTTGGCCACATTGTGAGCAAATAGCCCTTGCGTGGTAGCAGCATAGATGATAGGCACACCAATGGCATTACGAGCCACGAATAAAGCTGTCACTGACCCCGCAGGGGTAGGAAGCTGTGCATCGTCTACCTCTGTGTCGATAGCCGTGGCATACCATAACTTCCCGGCATGGCTAATGCCCCAAAGCCTTTCATCCCAAGTAGTAAGAAACTTGGTGGCCTTAGCAGCACTGGCGGTCGCCCAGCTTGAACCGTTGTAGTAGGTGTAGTTACTGCCACCTGAATCATAGTGGGCGAAAACAAGGTAGCTGTTTCCTGACCCATCGGTGAAGGCAACGGAATCAGTAACCTGGTCAGCCGTAGTATCAACTTCACTCCAGCTATTGGCATCATTGCTGTACTTATATATCTTCGCATCTTCACTTACGCTGCCGTTCCACGCTGCATATATCTCATCTGCATAGGTATTGATAGCTCCTATCGTGGCATCTGTAAGGCCATGAGTGGGGGCAGCACTTGCAGTCGCAAGGCCGGGAAGCACCAGGTGGTTCTTATACCGCAACTGGCAGGTGCTGTACCACGCCCTGTTGACCTCTCCTGCCCCCTCCATGCGGTTGACACCAATTCCTCCACGCCAGTCAGACCACGCTATGACAGAGGAACGCAGGTTGGAGTCCTTTGTGGTATCTCCTATGACTACCTTGGCAGGGTATATGGATGCCAGGGTGGACCGTACAGGCCTCGTCGTGGGATAGTACACGCCATTAAGGAAGATCTCATTCGCTTCAACAACAGCATTGGTCATCAGTCCACGGACCTCACATTCACAAGCATCGGGAAGGACCTGCGAGAGCGCTCTGCCTGTGTTGTCCAGTACGCACTGAGCTGGCGCCTGGCATCAGGGTCCGTAGAAGGCCCCCCGGAACCAGCCAGTAATGCCTGAGCAACTGCACTGGCAATGATATAGTCTTCTGGGATCTCCGTTGCCGTAGAGTCACTGGTGAGGAGGGCTGGCTTATCGCCCCCAATCAGCTTGATGAGTGAGTAGCCCAAGGCTCGATGCCCATCCCGCATGAGAATCAGGTCCCGGGCTTCCTTGTCTATCTTCCAGTTACGCCTGTCCAGAGTTGCCCACTCAGCCGTGTCATTAGCAACTGCCCTAATGTCATCTATCCATACCGTGACATCTGCTCCAAGGTCAGCATCATGCTCAAGGCCGACAGAGGCAATAGCTGTGTCTGACTCTGGATTACCCAAAGACATTCTGGCGAAAGTCCATGTGTCTGGCGATATTGCAGGAAGGTTCAAGCTTTCTTTGTCGTTGCCATCTGCCGTAACCGTACCATCATCAAGATGCAGTTTGAGGTTCCCTGCAACAAGAGCGCTACTGATCCCTGTGACTTTTACCCACATCTCAATGGTGTCATAGGCAGAGATATCGATAGCAGTAATGGAATCTGCAATAAAGGCACCGGCACTTGCTCCAACAGCAAATGCAATTTTTAATGATTGAGTGCCTTGCTTTTTATCTTTAGTGTCAAGCGACAGAGTGAAACCTGTTGGAGTAGTGACTTCATCAAAGGTAGTATCACAGGCATGAATCCGTGTGGATGCCACCTTGTCCCGATACTCCACCTTGGAGATCATGGATATGTTGGAGGGGATATCGAAGCGGAGCTGCTTCCCATCGCCGTGCAGCTCCACGTTCTCGATGGGGTCATAGACCTGGCCAGTAGCGCTGATGATACTCTGGTTGATGAACTCATCAATGACATCCGGGCTGTACCCTTCCCACAGCTCGTAGGTTTCACCTGCCGTAGCTACATCTACTAATGGCATGAAGGTTAAGGTGGATACATTACTGGTGATAGAAGAATCAGTAACACGCCGAGTATCACCATCATTAGATCCACTTGTGAAGCGTACCCACTTCCCTATCTGGGTATCCGCACCTCCAAGCACTAGGGTTTCATCAAGAAGCTGTCCAGTGGTTCCGCCGCTTGATTTGGTAGTGGAAACATACACCGCACCGAGGGCATAGCCTATGTGCTGCCGTAACTGTTCACGGGTCCTTCCCTGTATCGATGGCATTATGGCACCTCATAAATTATCTAGTAGTGCGGCGCCTAACGCCCTGTCTTCTCCGCTCCTCCAACACAAGCGGCTTCACCGCCTTGAGTGCTAATACAAACTTAGGGTCCTTCAAGCGCTCTTTCTGTTCCTGGGTGAGCCGGCGTGGCTCACGCCGCTTTGTCGCAGCCATTAGCAACCACCCTTCTTCTTATTTATCGCCGTCTGGCTGGCGGCCTTGGAGCTGCTCTCCTGGCGGGGGGTCGAGGAGCAGCCGCGGCTGGCCTACCCCTAGCAGGGGCTGGCCTTGCCGGGGGCCTAGGCGCCACTCTGCCAGGCCCACCAGGGGGCCTTGTTGGTCCAGGGCCGGGTCGCCCCATTGGGCTTGGCCTTCTGGCCCCTTGGCCATTGCCGAGGATACCCTGGATGTCCTCTGGGCCGAGGGTTCTCATAACACTTTCAATTGCCGGCATCATCAGCTTGACTGCCGCAGCAAAAGCCGGGTCCATCCCAGGCCCTCCTGGCCCTCCAGGCCCTCCTGGGCCAGCAGGTGGAGGTGGTGGCGGTCCTAGCGGCCTTGGTGGGGGAGCCCCCCCAGGTGGCATCATTACCATAACTCAGTACCCACCCTTCTTCTTTTTCTTGGTCATGGACTTGCCAGTAGCCTTAGCGTACTTCTTGGCTGCTGCCTGCCCCTTCGTTGTGTAAGAGAAATGTCGCTTGCCTACCTTCGGCATAACTATCCCCCTTTTTTATTCTTTCCGTTCTGAGAATACTCCAGCTCCTGTGTGAGCCTAGCAACCTCACCCTGTGCCTCGCCCAGCTTACGCATCAGGGCACGGTTCTGTACCTGTAATGCCATCATTGGGTTCGACTGCATAACAGCCTGAACGTCATCGGTGGTAATCGCCACGTTAATGTCAGTATTTTCCTGTACCATATTCCTATTCCTTAAAAGTAGAGTTTATTGGATGTGCTATTCCTGCGCCTTGTGCGGTGTTGCAGGAAGTCATTAAGGGCTTTGCCCGCTTCCTTCATTTCCTCAGCCGTGGCAGGACGCTTATCATACTTCTCCCGGACATCCCGGAGGAAGCGTTCAGCCGCACCGCCCATCATGTCCTCCACCTGGGCCTGACTTGTATCCCTGTCAGCCAGTACCTGCACCTGCATCTTATGCTCCTTACCAAACTTATCCTTGGCCTTGAGCATCACAGTATGCACCACAATACCGCTTCCTGTTTCTACATTGTATCCCACGGGGACTGCCCCTTTGTAAGCAGCCCCCGTAGGTGTCCATAAATCCCGAAGCATCTATTTCCTTTAGCCTATATTTGCTTTGATGAGCCCGTATTCGCCAGCAACTCCAGCTATCGGCCCCATATAACCTACAAATGAAAGGTTAACCGTGCCATCTTCATCATAGACTTCTACTGCCCCATCTACACCATTAGATGCTATTAAAGGAACACCTGCCGCTGGAGTACCATCAATCAAAGCTGATGTAAATCCTTTAACACAAAGCCATCCATAAGAACCTGATGCAATATCAACGCAAGTCCAACCTAGTGGAGCATGGTCTACATCATTAGCGTCATGCGCCTCTACGTCTTTGTATGGGTTTTCATATAACCCAACTTGCTGTGAAGTTGTTATTGCAGTTACAAGTCCATCTTCTTCGTCAATGGTTACTACACACCCTGTTGCACTTGATACTAGTGTGTTACTTTTGACTCTGTATATATGACCTTCTTCTTCAACATCGTTGAAGATAAGCCATCCATCTTTGTATAGGTCTTTTGCAATAGATAAAGAACCGGACAGAGTTACGGTAGTACCTCCCGCAGAGGCAGCAGATACTGCCAAGTCAACCTGATGAGCAGCAGTTCCTGCCCCACCCATTACTAGTTTACCTACAGTTATTGCTTCACCTGTACTTGCATATACAAATTCCCTATCGCCGATCTGCATACGAGTGCCCAGCTTCTGCTTTTGAGCAGTAGTGGTCACCTTCTCCCACCCATACTTTCCCGTTAGTGTCTGTGGAAATGCCATTTCAAATCTCCTTAATCTACAGGCTCAAAGTCCTGCGATCACCGTTGTTTATATATCGCTAGGCACGGCAATCTTTACACCTAGCTGTCCGTCTGGAAATAGGGGCCCATTTTCTTTGGGCTCCTTCCTGTTAATGTCTGGCGGTCTGCGCCATCATCTCCCTTCAGTGCTTCCTCGGGGACTGGCGCAGACGCCACACACCACCGACAGGTACACCCCTCGCTTGGGGGCCACGGGAAGAGCCCTATCTTGGACTTCCGTAGTACATAGTCTGGGCTCCCCGGGACACCCTTCACCGCTGTGCCAACATCTGCCGTCATCTCTCCATCGACGTTGTAGCTGGGCTTATGACGATACAAGGTCGTCTTCGGCTGCCATTCGTCGATGTACTTCAGTGAAAAACCGACACTAGCCAGTTCATCCTTTTGCCTATTCCGTTCCGTAATTCCTGCCATTATTTACTCCTGACTATGAAGTCGCAAGATCGCCAATCTCGAACCGTATTGCTGCGCCACGGGTGTCGTCTAGTTCAAAAACACCATAGTCGGCCGTCATAACTACCTCCCAGGCCCTGAGCGATGCATCCCGTTCTCGCTCTGTCCTGGTGTCTACGCTTGTCAGGGCTGCCATAGCAGTCTTGTCAGCGATAACGCCGTACCCAGAAGCGGTGGTGGATATCTTATCAATGTTCCCATCCTCAAATATGGGGACATTGTTTATGGGCTTGAGTCCACTGTAGAAGTTCTGTAGCAGGTCTACACTCCAACCGCTGGTAAGTCCAGCAGCAGCCGCTGTATCAGCAGTCGTGGCTGCTTGCTTAGAAAGTGTTGCAACTGCGTTTGGATGGTGAATGAGATACAGTTGGTTCCCGAACTTGCCCGCCTTGGCCCCAGAGATACAGCCATGTGTATTCGCTGTATTCATTGCTGCGCCATCAGCACCAAAGACCGTTCCACTATTGAGATTAGGCCACAAAGCAATAACGTCTGTGTCCTTCTTCCGCGCCATGCCGTCACCGAGCTGTCGCCCAATCATGCTCATGACATTATCGGCACTCTGTCGAACCAGCTTGTCCGTGAGAATGACCTTGGCTCCGACCTCGGATGCCGTGAGGTCTACCGTGGTCATCCCAATGTCTTCCTCGTCAACGATGTCCTGTCCATCAACAAGGTCACTCATCGTCATCTGCCCCACCTTGGGGACCGTTACCTGCTTTGAACCCTTCGGCAGCTTGAACTGCTCTATGAGAGCAAGAGCCGGAGCGTTATGCTCCTCAGTGTACCTGGCCGCTGCCAGAATAATTCTTTGAGCATTTTCTAGATTACCCGTTGTGGCTGTCTGTGCCATAACCTACCTCCTTTATGTTCCCAGTGCTAATCTTCTCGCAGCTCTCACTGCTGCATCTGACCTATCCCCATTGTTATATGCATCCAGGAGGCGCTGGTCATTGGATGACGCTTCCGCAGCGCCTTGACTATTGTCGAAGGTCTGTGGCGCAACACGACCCTGCTTGAGCTGTGAGATCTCAGCAGCCTGTGAGCGGAGCTGGGACATACGCTTGGCCTCTAGCTCCATCTCCTGTGGGGATCTAAATTTGAGTAACGTCCGAATGTCCTCGAGCGCCTGCTTGTTAAGCAGTTTGTTCTGAAGAGCGAAATGGAGGGCAGCGTTCTGCCTGCCCTCCACAAAGCCTATGAGGTCCATAGCCTTTGATTCCTGGTCCTTCAGTTCCTTCTGATGTGTGACATACTGACGCGCAACCTGCCTTGAGGTTTGCGGGTCAACGCCCTGCTCCTGGGCCCTGCGCTCAACCTGCTTTGCCTTCTGCATAACCTGCTGTTCCCACTGTCTCTGGGAATCAGCCTGTCTACGCCGGGACAGCTCATTGATCTCCTCGGGAGCCATCACTGGCTGCTGAGGGGGCATAGTGCTGACCGGGGTGCTTGGAGCGCTGTCAACCGGGGGTGCCGGTGCTTCAACTGGGGGCGATGCGTCAGGAGGGGAGTCCCCTACTTCAGCGGGCGCCTCCTGCTCGACGCTAACATCATTGTTATCGTCAGAGTCATCGACCTCTACTACTTGGGGCTGTTGTTCCACAGCATCTAGTGGTGTAACCATTTCCAAACTCCTTATCTAGTCTCCTCTATGTATTCGCGCTTTGTCAAGTGACACTCGTTTAGCGCCTCATGTATTGCTCTATATCCTCCGGGGATGTCCGTATGTTCATTACGGCCACCAGGAATCCCTGCATATCATCTATTTTGTGGCGGCCTCGACGTACCAGCTCAAGGACATTGTGTATCCTTCGGGAATCTGAAGCCCGTGGTGTCATCTCACGGGATGAAACAACCATCAGCATAGGTTCTATATGGCGGTTTGCCACAAAGAACTTCAGGCGCGCAGAAGAATAGCGGTTGACAATGGCCTGCATCCACGGCGTCGAGTCCTCGATGCTACCCTTCATTTTAGGCTCTGCATCCTCCCACTGTTCAAACTTCTTTCTCTGTTGCTCGGCCAGAACAGGGTCCTTGGAGAGGCGCTCCTCCAGTATGCCCTTCCGTATATCGTAGTAACCCGATGAACCAATCTCGTCCTGCATATCCATCAACAGTCCCGTAATCGGAGGGGCATCCTTCTTCTGATGCTCCTCCAGGCGCAGGCGGTAGCTCTTAATCCTTGCCTCGTTCAGGGACGGGAACCTCTCCTTCATCACCTCTTCCCACATCTCCAGGCGCTGCTCTCGCGCATCCCAGTTCACACGGCCTGATTCAGTATTCACGATGTTGGTTATGGGCTTCCCGTCTGGCCCAAGTATCGGCTTACCATCAGGCCCCTTGGCATCCTCCCCTGGATAGAGTAGCGTGTAATACCACGCCTGTGCGCTGTCAAAGATATCTTTGTCAAAGGTAGATAGGTTACCGAGGGCCGTGTCACGGCTGAACTCGAACAGCTCCTCCGTTAGGTTCGGGAACCCACCCTCGGAACTCGTCAGGTTCCTAAGTCTCAGAGATGTCGTCTTACGTCTCTCGTTCTGTTCCCCTATAAAATCAGAGATTTGCCCGTTGGCAAGATATCCTCCTGGAGCGAGGGACTCAGCCTCATAGTTCTGTAGGGAAAGCAGGCCCTTGTCGATTCGCTCATCCCTCATTAACGCGTATTTTGAATAGTCGGAAGCGCTATTCTTCATGCGCTCCAGGACACGGTCCTCAATCGTTGTCAGTTCCTCCGCTGTCATTATCTCCTGGAAGCGCCCCCCCCTGATGGCCTTCTGTATGTTCTTACGCACATCACCGGCCACATCCTCCCATGTCGGAGTCCTGTCAGAGAAAAGGCCCCGAAGGACGGTAACCTCCACGTCGAAGTCGCCATCAGAATTGATGAAGTTGTTCCACCAGCGACGTCCTTCACCAGCCCACAGCTCTCGGAGCTGGCTGTCTGTCATGCGCCCGTCATCTACCCCAAACATCTCGCGTATTCTGGGATCATCCGGCCCCAGCGCCATGATGTCGGCGTATGCCTTGTTAAGCGTCTCGCTGACAGTTTCATAGGTACTCTTGGCGCCGATAAAGCCGAGTGTCGCCTGTGCCGCGGCGGCCGCTACCTGCCCAGCCTTAGCCTCACTAACACCTTCGGCAAAGCGCCCCGCGAGAGACTGCTTCCCGGGATCCGCAAACACAAACTCATTCCACGCAAAAGGTATGAGGTGTTCAGCCACGGTCAATAACATATCAGGGCTAAGCACACTGGAAAGGGGATCCTCGTCTCCCGGCCTTGTCCTCTCCCCAATGGCATTGTACCCGGTGAGAATATCCAACCCCAGGCTGGTCACAGGCGCACTCACTAGGCCCCGCAAGTCCCGGAGTATCTCGTCACCACGACCACCCTTGATGTTCATAGCTACCAATGCCGGGGTGCTGGCAATCCTGAATAGCGAGTCATACGGGCCAAAGAAGCTGATATCAAGGGGTCCTGCATGGACACGCATGAAGTTAGGATTGAAGTGCCACTTCCCAGTGCTGCCCTCCCGAATCCACGGGTTAATATCCGTTTCATTGCCCGTGGCTTCGTTGATTATAAACGTCAGAGAGGCCGCAAACCCCATGTACCTCGCCATCTGCTTGGACGCAATACGCCTCTGGAGGGTCTTGTTCGTGAACGGCAACACACCCAGGAGGCCGTCCGAGGCCACCTTCATTCGGGCATGGAAGAAACGGGGTGCAAAGAGAAGGAACTGGGCTGTATTGCCACCCCACTTGCGTTGCCCAACCCCAGTAAACACGTTGGCAAACCCCGCTATCTGAGCAGCCTCACCACTAGCCAGCAGCTCTCTGGCCGTCTTGCCTGTCGTGGCCATCAAGACCTGCAATTCAGCATCTGCAATACCGTGCCGCAGGACATTCCCATACTGGGTAAACATCCGGTCAAACCGAGACAGGCCCGGAATCTTCCTGCCAACACTGGTGACATATAAGTCAGGGGCATTGGCAAGGATGCCGAGCCCGGCAGTGGCCCATTCATCCGGGGTCAGCAGACCGTTGCTGATTGCACTGCGCTCTGCCATGTAAAAATACTCTCCGACAATATCAGGGCCGTCCGAAGTCCAGGCCTTCAGGCTGCTGGTAAACGCCTTCCATGAATCAGACTGCCTGTTAATCTTCATCTCCGTTGCACCGCCAGGAGCCAGCCGCGTCACCCGCGTCACCCGCCCCAGATCATTGAAGAGAGCAGCACTGCCCTGTATACCGATAGCACTCGCATCGCCTGTGGCACCAAACATACGAAGGATCGCGTTAATTGCCGCTAGGCCGCCTGGTGGGACGCCCCTCTGTAGCGATGCCTCTGCTGCATTCATAATGGCATTGCGGAAGATATGAGGGAAATACACCCCTTCAAGGCCGAGCTGCATACCCCCCAACTGCCCCTTGCCTCGCAGCACATCAGCTCGCGCTTGGGCATGGTGGGATTCAGCCCTGGCCAACAGACCACCTTCTTTTAATATATTGTCCAGTTCTTCCACGTTCTTAGTCCTACGGCCCCTAAGAGCCAGGACGTCCTTACGCCATTTAGCAAACTTCTTATCCATGTAGGAGAAGTATTCCTCGAGCCCCTCGGCTGTACCCTGGAACTTTGTGAGGGGGGTGAGGCGCAGCTCTTTCCTGATATCAGTCATAATATTATTTGCGGCGTTTAGCAGCGCATCAGCCCGAACCCCAGTTCTCCTCTGACGGTTCATGTTGTTATAGATAATCTTGCGGACGTTATCCAAGTTCTCCGCAAACTTCATATAGGACTCAGATGCCCGCAGGAGGTCCTTTGCCGTGCCCCATTCCATCTTGTTCATTTTCGCGAAGCTCTTTATGAACTCGCCTATCTCATTATTGCGTACTTTTTCACCAGTGAAGCGTATGTAGTCATCTAGGGCATCAGCGGGGTTGGCATACCACTGCCCCTGAGTCATACCCTCTGCCTGGGAAAGATACTCTCTGCCCTTAATGCTGGGTACACCCCAACGGCCACCACCAGTCATATTGAAGGTTATCTCGCCAGGCATACTTTTCTCAGACAACACTAGCTGAGGCACACCCATCTTATCCACCTCAACAGTGCCGAGTGGGTTTCTGGGAAAATAGTGGGCGCCCTCGTCATAGAGTACCCCCCGTGCGACACCCTGTTGCACGACCTTCCTAGTTCCACCCTTAACCGTTCCACGGAGGTTGATGCCTAACGCAACGAGCGTATCTTCTGCCTCAGCGGAATACCGTGCGATATCCGATATAAGGTCGTAGGCAGTACGCGTCTCGTTGTTTATTACTATCTTGATGGATCTGAGTTGCTGTTCATATAGGGGTAGACGCTCTACCACATCGCCGAATCCGGGCGAAAGGTTCGCATCAACTATCTCCCCCCGGGCATTTCTGCTTCTAACCCCTTGATAGCCATCACTAACCAGCGTGTTTCCCTTGAACGACATATCGGTTCCCGCAAGCGCGCCGTCATCAAAGACATAGTTGCCCTGCAAGCCCTGTCCCTTGCTGTCCAAAACATCAGAGACGAGCTGCCCACTGGCAACAATGAGATTTGGAGATTCATCGGCTGACTTGGCAGCAGCCTTGACGCTGGCTGAACCCACGTTGAACCGCAGGACACCCTTCTCTACCAGCACACCTATCAGGAAAGCAGACTGCCCCCGGGCATTATTCGCAACATTCTCAATAGTCTCATCTGCCGCATCGCTATACTTGGTGAGCGTCCTTTCCCCCTCAAGTGATTGCGTTTGCAGCACCTTCCCTTCCGGGGTTTCTGCGCGAGTGACAATGCGTACCGGGTCACGAAGGAGCCCCCCGATTATGGGCGTATCCTTATGCTTATCCCTAAATTGTTTCGGAATGAGGGACTTGACATTCTTTTCCATAGGCACGATATAGTCGTCCCATAGGCCACGGACAACATCCCTGCCCTGTTCAGTCCATGTTGAGCCCTGGCCCAGCGGCACAGAGCCCAGGCCAAACATATTCGGGGGTGCCGCAGGTGCGACTGTGGGGGGTGCATCTGGGACTCCTGTAACCGCTCTCCTAGTCGGATGGATATCAACCAACGGCTGTATGAAGTTTTCAGTCACCTTGCCGTGTATACCGTTTCCGAATATGGTCTTAGCGATCGGTTCGCCGCCTCTAGTCCCAGATGGTGGCAGAAGGTAATCATCAGGAAGCCCCATATACCTTCTCCACATTGCAGGGGTTGTCTCTACAACCATAGCATTCTCAAGCCCCATCGACCCGGGAAGAATGATGCGTGGTTTCCCGCTCACCATCAATGTTGGCCCAGGACCGCCTGCGTTCCTTGCATTAGCCGCCCCGCGGCCAGCAGATTGCCCTGTCGTGAGGATGGGGCTGTTGGGGTCTAGCTTTGAACCCTTCTCCCCGCTAATATACCGTTCAACCATCTTCCGTATTCGTTCTATCTCCCAATTTGTCTCACGCGTTTTAGTTGCAAAGGCTTCATTAATGGGTTTTGTCCTACCCGCAGCCACTTCTACATCAATCAAGTCCCTCAAGCTCTCGTACCAGTCTTCCCCTCCTGTTTTCTCTGGTAGAGGGGGAAGTTCTCCAACATCCTTACGGACGGCCCTGAGAATCATCCTGGATCTAGATTGTGCCGCACCGTAATCAGCAGCATCAACAATATTGACATCCCAGTTATATCCAATAGAGTCTGCGCCTATTGCATCTGTGATTTCCTCAAACAACAGTGTCTTTTCATAGCCTGCGACATTCTCTATAGAAATAGTCTTAGGGCTCACTGCGCGTATATTTCTTGCCACCGCCGTTGCAATGGCATGATCATTCGCATCAACTATTCGGTTAGGATTGGCTATTGATATGTTCTTACAAACCGGGGATGCGTGGTAATGCTCTGCATTAGAGTCCATGAGTGCGCGCAAGGAGGCATCTTCAGCAATATTCCTTGCGGTGTAGTTCGTCCCATGTGCGTTGTTGAACGCACTGAGAAGAGCTGGATCATATTCATCAGCGTGTACGCTAATGGCACTGCCTGGCCTCAAGGCTGCGTCAAACGTACCGCCACCAGACGCCGAGTTCGCTACCTTCACTGAGCCGGCTGTGGGGGCTTTAGGCGTTACGGCTGCTTCTGTGACTTCCTCTGCCACTACCCGGTCAATCCCCTCGGCATAGAAGTCCGCGAAGCTCATTTGATCGCCCGGCTTGAGATCCACCTTTCCCTGTGCAGTTGCTGTGGCAGTGAGTTCCCGGACCTTGTCATTAACTGCGCCTTGCGAGTAGCCCATATCCAGGGCCTTCTTCCGGAAGATGTTGATGAGATTCTTGAACTGTGTCTTCGTAGCGCGCGCCCCACCAATCCCGAACAGGGTGGATTTCGCCGTGCCACGCATAATGAACCCTAACGGTTTCGCCACCATAGCGCCAGCCAGGTTGTCGAGTTGCCTCGGCATAAGCAGTGCCTTACGGGTGACCTGGCCAACCTTCTCTAC
>Ga0114905_1000930_pt1 | contig 16848 bp, 11 predicted proteins | sample MalvireepMed_b05_FD_83499 | JGI IMG/M metagenome (GOLD analysis project Ga0114905, IMG submission 83499) | Marine viral communities from the Global Malaspina Expedition - Malaspina viral metaG DeepMed_b05 | ecosystem: Environmental > Aquatic > Marine > Oceanic | place: Mediterranean Sea...
CTCGACCGCCGCGGTGCGGCCCTGGGCGACGTCACCGACCCGCGCTTTACCACGCTTCAGAATGGTCGGATCTACAGCGTCGATGCCGGGGCTCTGGCCACCGGCCACGCCACCGAAGGGCTGCTGCTCGTCACCGGAACGGCCTTTGCCAATCCCGACGGCAGCGCGGTCTGGCAGGATTTCGAGATCGAGCTGCTGGACCACGACCAGACCGGCGCGGACAACGGCCTTTTCGGCGCCGACTACATCGCAGGCGGCGGCGCGCAGGACAGCCTGTTCGGCCAGCTGGGCGACGATACGATCCAGGGCGATGGCGGGGTGCAGGGCGTCTTCTCGCAAGCGGCCTATCTCGGCACGGCGGCGCTCGATACCGACCGCGCGTTGGCTGACGGACTCGCCAGCGACGGGGTCTACGCGGTCCGTGACAATGACGGCGTCCTGATGATCAACGCTGCATACGAGGCGGCAAGCGACGACGACGACTACATCGAGGGCAACGGCGGCAACGACGTGATCTTCGGCGGCCTGGGCCAGGACGACATCGTCGGCGACAACTCGTCGCTCTTCAGCCTTGATGCGACCGAACGCTATGGGCTGGACGTCGGCGGCGTCGATCTGGGCATCGGGTCCGACATGATCTTCGGCGGCTCCGGCCAGCGGATCGACCGCCACGAATACGTCGAAACCCCGTCCGGCGTGGCCGGAGAGGTGGTCGATATCCTGATCGCGGATCGCCATTCGCGCGACGCCGACATGGTGATGGGCGACAACGGCGACATCTACCGTATCCTCGGCGCGTCCGGTGAATACCTGTCCTTCGCCTATGACGCGATGGACAACGTGGCGTCCGAGCATTACGGCGTGGGCGAGCTGTCGCGCGGCGGCGACCGTATCGTGATCCGCGGCGCGGCGCTGCTGGACTACACGATGGGCGGCGACGCCTTCGGTCCGGCCAGCTACGGCATGGCGGACGAGGTCCACGCGGAAAGCGGCGACGATTCGGTCTACGGTCTGCTGGGCGACGATTCGCTTTTCGGCGACAGCGACGACGACGACATCATCGGCGGCCAGGGCAACGACTGGATCTCCGGCGGCACCGGGCTCGACGGGGTGCTGGGCGGCGACGGCCGGATCTTCACCTCGCGCAACCTCGATGGCGGCGCCGATCCGCTGTCCGAGGCGATCTACGGCATAGATTACGTCGACACCAACCAGGTGATCTCGACCCCCGGCAACATCCAGCAATCGACGATCCACCTGGCCGGATACCTCAAGAAGACCGTCGATCTGATTCCGTTCTTCCCGCAAAGCTCGGATGCCGTGCCGGGTCTCGTGGACCGGGTGAACAACTCGGCCGACGTCGACAACGACGACAACGACATCATCTTCGGCGGCCTGGGCAGCGACTCGCTGCACGGCGGTTTCGGCTCCGACGCGATTTCCGGGGCCGAGGCGATGCGGATGACCATGGGCGGCCTGCCGTTGCCCTACAGCTTCGACAATCCGGGCAACCCGGGCGACATCCTTGCCTATGGCACCGGCGTCGACGGGGAGGGCAACGCGCGGCCCAACGAATTCGCCGCCTATGACGAATTCAACCCGCGGCCCGAGGTCTGGATCGATCCGGTGACCTTCAGCTTCGTCGATCCGGGCACGCCGGGCGCGGTGCCTTTCGTGCTGAACTTCGATCCGGCGGACGGCGCGGCCACCGATCCGGTCAGCGGCGACGGCCCGGCGGTGGCCTCGGACGGCGACGACGTGATCTTCGGAGACCTGGGCCATGACTGGCTGGTCGGCGGCACCGGGCGCGATCACCTCTGGGGCGGCTTCGGTGACGATCTGCTCAATGCCGACGACGACCACGACAGCGGCGGGGCGAACGACACGCCCGACACCGCCAACAGCTATGCCGACATCGCCTATGGCGGCGGCGGGCGGGACATCCTGATCGGCAACACCGGCGGCGACCGGCTGATCGACTGGGTGGGCGAGTTCAACTCCTACATCGTCCCCTTCGCCCCTTTTGGGGCCTTCACCATCAGCCGCAACGTGCAGCCGCAGATCTACGACTATCTCTATGACCTCTCCGAAGCCGATGGCGCCGACACCACCCGCGTTGCCGACGGCACGCCCGCGCGCAACGGCGAACCCTACGGCGAAATCGGCGCGGTCAAGCAGCAGGATGCCTTCTGGCAGGATCAGACCGGCGCACCGGACGATCCGCAGCCCGGCAACATCCCCGGCGGCAAACGCGACGTGATGGCGGCAGAGGATTTCGGCGGCGAGGATGCGCTGGTGGCCCTGGGCGCGGACAGCGGCACCTGGTCGACGTCTCAGGGCCGTGCCACCATCGCGCCCGAAGCAGTGGGACAGGACGGCGTAAGCGTCTATCACATCGCCGACTACCTGCCGACCTATTTCGAGCTGACGGCCAGCATCGCCGCGGAAAAGGATCGCTTCGGGTACGACGCCAACGGCTTCCTGATCTTCGACTATCATGGACCCGAGGATTTCAAGTTCGCGGGCATCAATTCGGACATCAACAAGATCCAGATCGGCCACCGCGACGCCAGCGGCTGGCAGGTCGATGTCCAAGCCAATATGAAGCTGCGCGCGGACCAGTTCTACGATGTGCTGGTCGCGGTGAACGGCACCACGGTAACGGCGCTGATCGACGGTCGACACACGCTGTCGCACACCTTTGCGGCGCGCGTGGTGGACGGCATTCCGCAAGGTCTGAATGCCGGGCTCGTGGGCATCGGGGCTGACAATTCCCGCACCACGGTCGACAACCTGACCGTGCAGGTGCTGCCGCCGGACCTGACATATGACCGCACCGAGGATTTCGAAGACGGCGCGGCAGAGGACTTCACCGGCGTCACGACCGGCGACTGGAGCGTCTTGAACGGCGCCTACCAGGTCGATGCCGGATCGGGTATCGCCCTGTCGACGATCGACCTGTCGGGCGAGGCGGGCTATGCCGCCGGCACCTTCTCGCTGGCCGACAGCGCCAAGGTGCGGATCGAAACAACGGTCAGCACCGACGGACCGGCCGGGGTCGTCTTCGACCTGGTGTCCTCCAGCCGGTTCAAGTTCGCGGTGCTCAATCCCGACGCGAACCGGATCGAGATCGGCCACTACGAAGGCAACGGCGCGTGGATCGTGGATCGGTCGGTCGCCGTTGCGGCCGGTATCGACACCGGCACAGACCACACCCTGTCGGTGATCCTTGCCGGGTCCAGCGTGTCGGTCAGCCTCGATGGCGTGTTCTATGTCAGCCATGCCTTCAACGGCGTGAACGTCGACGGCGGGGCCGGGTTGATCGCGAATGGCGCGATGGCTTCGTTCGCGGAGGTCTCGTTCGAAACCGATGACGCCCGCATCGCCACCGAGACGGTCGAGGCGCTGCGCGGCACCGCAATCGGCACCGGTGCGGATGCGCTGGAAATCGACGACGCCTATGCCCTGAAGGACGAGGCCATTCGTCGCCTGAGCCTGAGCCTTGGCCTGAGCGACAGCCAGGTGGCCGCGTTGCAGGGCATCGACCTTGCGATCGCCGACCTCGCGGACGCGACGCTTGCCACCTACCAGAGCGGGTCGATCACGCTCGATATCGACGCGGCGGGCATGGGGTATTTCGTCGACGACACCGCCCGTGCCAATGAGGAGTTCGATAGCGGCGGAACGGCCATCGAGGGCAACGACGCGAGCGGCGGCTACGATCTGCTCAGCATCCTGATGCACGAGCTGGGCCATGCGCTGGACCTGAGCCACGACGCCTCGGACGCGCCGTTCATGTCTGGCTTCCTCGATCCGTCGCAGCGTCTGGGCCTCTTTACCGCGGCCAACGACGATGCGGCGCCCGCGGGCTCTGACGAGGTGACCTATTACGACCCGCGGGTCGATGCGATGGTGACGCAGGACGAGATGATGTTGCTCGATGCGGTGGCGGATATCGAACCCGAAACCACGCCACAGCCCACGCCGGTCAAGGGCAACGGAAAGGGCCGTGTCAAATGGGCCGCGCAATGACGGGAATGCCGCGTTAAATCTTGATTTAACTTAAAAATCTGCAAGACTTTATCCGGTGTCATGGGCGTCGCCCACGGCACCGGAAAAGTGCCCCGGGGGTATGAAAACGGAGGAATGACGATGTCGGACAAGAGCAGTGAAACCAGCGCGCCGAAGCCCGAGGACGGAACGCCGGGCGAGGTCGGCACACCGGCGGCGCCGACGGTGAACTGGGACGACAGCCAGATGCGGACGACCTATGCCAATGTCGTCAACGCCGCGTCGACCCGTGAAGAGGTGACGCTGTTTTTCGGCACCAACCAGACCTGGAACCCTGCCAAGGCCAAGGAATTCGACGTCCGGCTGGAAGAGCGTGTCGTGCTCAACCCGCATGCGGCGAAACGCCTCTTCGTGCTGATGGGCGCGGTGCTGGCGCAATATGAAAAACGCTTCGGCGAGATCAAGCTCGAAGGCCTGCAAGCCGCCGCCGCCGCGGCCAAGGCGAACGGCGCCAAGAACTGACGCCGCCGGAGCGCTGAGCCATGAGCAACGGTCGGGAACCGCAGGAACCAAGGCCCGATGCCGAGGTATCGGTTCTCGAACAGGCGCTCTGGTCGCGATTTTCCGAAGACAGGGGCCTGCGCGATTTCGCGCGGGTCTGGCTGGCGCTGCAAATCCGGCAGCTGGGCCGTGTCGAACGCGCGGTGGTCGTGCTCGACACCGATGGCGGCATGACCCCGGTCGCCAACTGGCCCAAGGACAGCTGGACCGGCCAGGATCTGGCCGATGCGGTCGAAGAGGCGCTCGAGACCGAGCGCGATGTAGTGATCGCCGGCCGCATCGTGGCGAAACCGCTGGTCGTCGACGGCGAGGTCATGGGCGCCGCAGCCTTTGCCTTTCCCGGGACCGTCGCGGACGCGGGCGCCGCGATCCGTACGGTGCAGTGGGGCGCCGGGTGGCTCAATGCCGCGATCCGGCGCGACCTGTCGCTGTCGGACCGGCGCGAGCGGGCCAAGCAGGCGGCTGTGCTCGACGTGTTGGGCGCCGCGCTCGACGTGAACTCTCTGGATGCCGCGGCCCTGGCGGCTGCCACGCAACTGGCCCGGCGGCTCGATTGCGAGCAGGTGGCGATCGGGATCCTGAAACGCCAGCGCGTGCGCATCATCGCCGTCTCGGACGTGGCCGATTTCCGCATGGACACCAGCTATTCCGAACGACTGGCCCAGGCGATGGCAGAGGCGACCGACCAGGAGGGCACGGTGCTGTACCCCCGCCGCGAGGGGATGGCCTACGCGGTGAACACGCTGCACGCGGAATTGCACCGGTTGCGCGCGGACGGCGACCTGCTGACCGTGCCGCTTTTCGTGGGCGCGCGCGTGTTCGGCGCGCTGCACCTTGAAAAGGCGCGCGGCGGGCGGTTCGACGATCTGGACCTGCTGATCGCGGAAGCCACGGCCTCTGCGCTGGCGCCGATCCTGCGCGAAAAGCGCCTGGCGGACCGGTCCGCGCTGACTGTCGCCGGGGCCGGGCTCTGGCGCCAGACCGCGCGCCTGCTGGGGCCGGGCTACATCGGGCGCAAGATCGCCTTGATTGCGCTGGCGGCGGTGGTGGCGTTTTTCGCGGTGGCAAAGGGCAACTACCGCGTGCCCGCGCAGGCCGAGGTGCAGGGCCAGGTCGTGCGGTCGCTGGTGGCGCCCTACGACGGGCACGTCTCGGAACAGTTCGCGCGGGCGGGCGACGTGGTCCGCGCAGGCGCGCCGCTGGCCAGCCTGGACGAGCGGGATCTTCAGATCGAGCTGATCCGCTGGCGGACCGACCTCAGCCGGTTCCAGGGGGAATACGACCGTGCGCTGGCCGAACGCGATGCCGCCGCCGCGCGCATCGCCCTTTCGGAAATCGAACAGGCCCGCGCCAAGGCATCGCTGGTGGAATTGCAGATCGCCCGCGCGTCCCTGCTGGCGCCCTTCGACGCGGTGGTCATCGACGGCGATCTGAGCCAGTCCATCGGGCGCGCGGTGCGCCGCGGCGAAGAGTTGTTCCAGCTGGCCCCCCTCGACAGCTATCGTGTCGAGATGATGGTCGAGGACACCCAGCTTGACGATGTGTCGGTGGGGCAGGAGGGACGCATCGTCCTGTCGTCGCTGCCGGACCGCGATTTCCCGGTCGAGATCGTGCGCATCACGCCACGGCTCGAGGCGTCGGACGGCCGCAACGTGGCCGTGGTCGAAGGCCGGATGGTGGAAACCAGCGGCCAGATTCGCCCCGGCATGCGCGGCGTCGCAAAGATCGACGTCGAGGAACGCCTGCTGATCCGGATCTGGGCGCAGCCGATCATCGACTGGTTGCGGCTGGCGCTCTGGCGCTGGACGCCCTGAGGGCGCCATGGCAACAAGCTTCGAAAGCCAGAACTGGTACCGCGCCGCCCATCTGCGCCCCGCGCTGGCGCGTCGGATCGAGATCTCGCGCCAGACCTTCCGGGGGCAGGTCTGGTATGTGATCCGCAACCCGATGACCGGCAAGTTCGCCCGCATCACCGAATCCGCGCACTGGCTGGTGGCGCAGATGGACGGCACCCGAAAACTGGGCGAGATCTGGGACGCGGCCTGTGCCGAACTGGGCGACATGGCGCCGGCGCAGGACGAGCTTCTCGCGCTGATGACGCAGCTTTCGGGGCTGGGCCTGCTGCACACCGACGGCGTGCCCGATGCCGACGGGATGTCGGACCGGGCAGGGCGCATGCGGCGCCGGATGCAGGTGATGCGGTTCCTCAACCCGCTGGCGCTACGCTTTCCGCTGTTCGATCCCAACCGGATCCTTGACGGTCTCTGGCCCTTCGCACGGCCCTTCTTCACCATCTTCGGCGCGCTGGCCTACGTGGCGCTGCTGGTCGCGGGCACGGTTTCGGCCGGTCGGCACTGGGACGCGTTGACCGGCAACATCATCGACCGGGTTCTGGCGATGGAAAGCCTGATGCTGCTGGTGCTGGTCTATCCGCTGGTCAAGCTGCTGCACGAACTGGGCCACGGCTTTGCGGTCAAGAAATGGGGCGGCGAGGTGCGCGAGGTCGGGGTGATGATGCTGGTCTTCATCCCGGTGCCATATGTGGACGCCTCGGCCTCGACCGCCTTTCCGGGCAAATGGCAGCGCATCCTCGTCAGCGCCGCCGGCATCCTGGTCGAACTGGGCCTCGCCGCCGGGGCGATGCTTCTTTGGGCCGAGATGGAGGACGGGCTGGCGCGCGCGGCCTGTTTCAACGTCATGCTGATCGGCGGCGTGTCGACGCTGCTGTTCAACGGCAACCCGCTGCTGCGTTTCGACGGGTATTTCGTGGCCTCCGACCTGCTGGAGATTCCCAACCTCGGAACGCGCTCGAACCGCTACATCGGCTACCTGATCCAGCGCTATCTTTTCGGCAACACCCGCGCCAAGACACCGGTGCGCGCGCCGGATGAAAAGGGCTGGTTCTTCGTCTACGCCATCGCGGCCTTCGCGTACCGGCTGCTGATCTCGCTTACCATCGTGATGATCGTGGCGACGCGGTTCTTCATCCTTGGCGCGCTGTTGGCGATCTGGTCGGTGACCCTGATCTTCGTCGTGCCGATCCTCAAGCATCTGCGCTTTGTCGCCACGTCGCCCGCACTGCGCGGCATCCGGCACCGTGCCGTGACCGTCACCGGTCTGGCGCTGCTTTTGATCGTCGGGCTTTTGGGGTTCCTGCCGGTGCCCTACAGGACCGTGGCGCAGGGCGTCGTCTACGCCCCATACGAGGCGACGGTGCACGCGACCGAACCCGGTATCGTCGCCACGCTGCACGCGGCGCCCAATGCGCTGCTCGAACCGGGACGGCCGATCCTGACCCTGACCGATCCTTTTGCCGACTCGCGGCTCGACACCGCGCGGGCTGAGGCGCGCAAGTACCAGCTGCGCTATGAACAGGCGCTGAGCGAAAGCGCCTATGACATCCGCCTCTGGCGCGCCCAGGCGCTACGCGCCGAGCAGGAGGCCGACCAGTTGCAGGCGCGGGCGGAAGCGATGGTGCTCACCGCACCGCGCCGCGGGGTGTTCGTGCTGCCAGAGGCGAGTGACATCGAGGGGCGGTTCCTGATGCGCGGGGATGTGGTGGGGTATCTCGTCGACCCGGGCGAGCTGGTGGTGCGCGTGGCCGTGCACCAAGAAAGCGCCGACCTAATCCGGTCGCGCGCGAAGGCGGTGTCGCTGCGCACCGCCGACCGGCTGGAGGACGCACGCCCCGGCCATATCGTGCGCGAAGTGCCGAACGTCGGGCAGCGCATCGCTTCGCGCACCCTGACGACCGAAGGCGGCGGGCCGTTTGCGCTCGACCCCGAACGCGGGCCCGAGCCGCACACGCTGGAGCCGATCATGCAGTTCGACGTGGCGCCAGACACACCGCTCGACGCCGCCGCCATCGGGATGCGGGTGCATGTGCGTATCGACCACGGCGACGAGCCCTTCGCCCTGCGCATCGCCCGCCGCGTGCGGCAGGTGTTTCTGAGCCGGTTCAATGTCTGACCTCTCCGCCCCTCCCACCGGCCTCGGCGCCGATGCCGCGCGTCTGCCGCGTCTGCGCGAGCTGCGCCAGATGGCCCGGGCCGGGGGGGATGACCGTCCGACCGACTGGCGTTACCCCCTCACAGCCGTCTCGGACCGCGCGGTCGGGATTCTGCGCGACCCGCTGCTGCGCCTGCGACTGCGCGGTGCCGCCGCGCGCGCCCGACGCCACGCGCGCAGGCACATGGAGGAGGACGTGGTGGACCTGTCCGCCGCCCTGGCAGAGCTGGTGCCGAAGCTGCGGCAGGGCCGCGCCTTCGATGCCCGCACCTGCCGGGCGCTGGGGATGATCGCAGCCGTGATGCAGGCAACACATTGTCTTAAACCGTTTCCGTCGCAGCTGATGGGGGCCCTGGCGCTTTATTCCGGCAGACTGGTCGAGATGGAAACCGGCTCCGGCAAGACCCTGACCGCGGCGCTGGCCGCGGCACTTGCCGCGCTTGCGGGCGAGGATGTGCACGTCGTCACCGCCAACGACTACCTCGCTGCGCGCGATCACGCCCAATTCGAGCCTTTCTTCAATGCGCTGGGGCTGAGTACGGGGTTGATCATGCACAGCGTGCCGCCACCCGACCGCGGGCCCTTGTACCGCGCGCGGGTGATCTATGCGTCCAACAAGGAAATCGCCTTCGACTACCTGCGCAACCGGATCGTCCTGGGCGGCGCCCGCGCGGCGGTGCGCCTGTCGCTCGAAGCGGTGAACGGTGCGGGCGCGCGGGCATTGGGGCTGACGATGAACGGCCTTCCCTTTGCCATCGTGGACGAGGCGGATTCGGTGCTGATCGACGAATGCCGCACGCCTCTTATCATCTCGGAAACCGGCGCACCGGACCCGGACTGGCCCCGCGATGCCATTGCCCTGGCCGGCACGCTGGCCGAAGGCCGCGACTATACCGTGGACCGCGAACGCCGCCATGTCACGCTGACGCCGCGCGGCGAGACGCGGCTGGCAGAGGCGGGCGAGACGATGGGCGGCATCTGGCGCAACGCGGTGCGGCGCGACCATGCCGCCGTTCAAGCGCTGAGCGCCGAACATCTCTTCGTTCGGGACGAGCATTATATCGTCCGCGACGGCAAGGTGGCGCTGATCGATGAATTCAGCGGCCGGGTGGCCGAGGACCGGGCACTGGGTGACGGGCTGCAACAGATTGTCGAGGCGCGAGAATCCGTGGCCGTGACCGGGCGGCGCATCACCCGCGGGCGGATGACCTACCAGCGCTTCTTCCGACGGTACCGCCGACTTGCCGGCATGACCGGCACCGCACACGAGGTGGCGGGCGAATTCCGTGCCGTCTACGGTCTGCAGGTGATTGCGCTGCCGCCGCACCGACGGTCGCGGCGCAAATACGGCCGCGTACGCATCTTCGCGACCGAGGACCGCAAGTGGTGCGCCGTTGCGGCGCGCGCGGCGCGGATCGCGACACAGGGCCGTCCCGTGCTGCTGGCCACGCGCACCATCCGCGCCAGCATGGCGCTTTCCGACGCGCTGACCGATGCGGGTCTCGAACACACGCTGCTGAACGCAGCGCAGGACGGCGACGAGGCCGCGATCATCGCCGAAGCAGGCCGTCCGGGGCGGATCACGCTGGCCACCAACATGGCCGGGCGCGGTGTCGACATCCAGCTGGACGACGCGGTGCGCCAGGCGGGCGGGCTGCACCTGATTTTGACCGAGCTCAACGAGGCGGCGCGGATCGACCGGCAGGTGATCGGCCGCTGCGCCCGGCAGGGCGATCCCGGCACGTGCGAGGTCTACCTGTCGCGCGACGACGGAATCGTGGAGAAATTCGGCTCGCGCCGCGCACGGTCGTTTCTCGGCGGCTGGGTGCATCTGCGCAAGGCGCAACGCCGCGCCGAACGGCTCATGGCGCAGGCCCGGCTCGACCTATTGCGGCACGATCTGAGCCGCGACGAACAACTTGGATTTCTCGGAGGAAGCGAATGAGAACTCGGGCCTTGTGCATGGCGGCGGCGCTGACCGCCCATTCCGTGCAGACCGCAGCCGCGCAATCCGAGGTCGATTGCGTCCTAGAACCCGCGGCCCGCGTCACGATCTCGGCCAAAGCCGAAGGCACGATCCGCGAAATTCCGGTCCGGCGGGGCGACCTGGTGGAAAAGGGCGATCTGCTGGTCCGCCTCGACGCCGAACTCGAATCTCTGCAACTCGAGCTGGCCCAGGCTCGCGCGGAATCCGATCTCGACCTGCGGGGCCAGCGTGAGCGGCTGTTGCTACGGCAGAAGGAATACGACCGGGTCGAACAGCTGTCTCAGCGCAATATCGCGGCGACCAGCGCCCTGGACGATGCAGGGATCGAATTGTCGCTCACGGAATTGGCATTGGAACAGGCCGAATTTGACCGCAAGCTCGCAGCGATCGAGGTTCGCCAGGCGCAAGCTCTGCTCGACCGGCGGTCGGTGCAAAGCCCCTTGACCGGGCGGGTGGTCGCGGTCGATGCGGCAGTCGGCGAATTCGCCAACGAACAGACCAGCATCATGGAGATCGTGCAGACCGATCCTATACACGTCGAGGTTTTTGCGCCGGGCGAGCTCTTTGGAGAGATCACCGAAGGCGAAATCCACGAGGTTGTTCTGATGCCGCCGCTTGATGGACGTTTCGATGCGACCGTCGCGGTCGTCGACCGGCTGTTCGACACGGCCAGCGGCACGTTCGGCGTGCGGCTGGAAATCGACAATCCCAAGTCCATTGTGCCGTCCGGGGCGCGTTGCCGGATTCTGTTCGGCGCGGGCTGACGGGGCCGCATCACAGCGCACTCGGTCCCCCATCTGCGCCGCAGCAACCGAGGAACAACTCAAAAAAGAGGTGCCTAGTCGATTGCCAGCGGAAAGATTCTGCGCTCGCGAACAGGAGTTTTTCCACAGGATGGGCGGATTTTGTTGAAGAAGTCGTGTGGAAAGAGCGGTATTCTCTGCCCGTGCTTTCAGGCGATGCGATTGGGTCCGGGCCATCACCTGTTGCGCCGCAACGAGGCCGTCATCTTACCGCTCAGCTCACGTTGCGGGCTCCTGGAATACGCACTGTGGCCGTAGCTTCGCGAGTTTTTGGAGGTTCTGGGCAATGGCGGCGAGGAGGAATTCATCCTTGGCGCCGTTTGGACCACGCAGGCGCAGCCTGCTCAGGCCGAGTATGCGCTTCAGGTGGGCAAAGAGCATCTCGACCTTCTTCCGCTTGTCGCGGGACACCTTGTAGGCATTGGTCTTACGGCATTCACGGGCGAACTCGCGTGCTTCCTCGTGGGGCTCGCGGGTCACGTATCGCGCCTCCGCTTTCAGGCAGCAAATCTCCTTGGACGGGCACACCTGGCAGGTCGCCTTGAAGGCGCGGTATTTCTTCCGCCCGCTGGGCTCCTGACCCCGGTTCGGATCAGAGTAGTTCCGGCGGAATTGTTTGAGGGCATGGCCCTCGGGGCAGATGTATTGATCGTGTGCCTCATCCCATTCGAAGTCTGATCGTGAGAAGGTCCCATCCGTCCGCTCCGACTTGTCGAGCACGGGGATGAAGGGAATGATGCTGCGCTTCTTGACCAGCCATCCGAGGTTCTCGGCATTGCCGTAGGCGGTGTCGGCCGCCAGCCAGTCGGGCCGGATCCCGAACCGCTTCTCGGTCCTGTCGAGCATGGTGCGCGAGGCACCGACTTCGGCCTGGCGGATCGCCCGCGTGGCCTCGACGTCCATGATCACCGAGTTCTTGGTGTCGATCAGGTAATTGGTGGCAAAGACACAATACGGGCGGCTTTCCTCGGCGCGGGTCCATTGCGCGGCAGGATCGGACTTGGCCACGAACTTCGGCTGGACCGGCGACGCGGCTCCGAAGGCGGCGTTATCCAGCGTCTCCAGATATTCCTGCGCCGCCCGGTTCCCGGCTGCGCGAGCGACCTGCGGGCTCCAATCCTCGGCCGGGATGGACCGGACCTTGTTCGCATCGGCAGAGATCAGGCTGGCATCAACGGCGAAGCCCTCGCCAGAAACCAGATCCTCCTTCAGACACCGCTCGACTGTAGACTCGAACACTTGCCGCAGCAGGTTGCTTTCCCGGAACTTGCCATGGCCGTAGCGCGAGAAGGTCGAGTGGTCGGGGACTTTCCCCTTTAGGCCCAGCCGGCAAAACCAGCGATAGGCCAGGTTCAGATGGACCTTATCGCAGAGGCGGCGCTTTGACCGGATGCCCATGACATATCCGATCACAAGCATCCGGATGATGAGTTCGGGATCGATGGAGGGACGCCCGAGATGGCTGTAGAACGGGCGTAGCGCGTCCCGCAGGCTGTCACCATCAAGGATCAGATTGATCGCACGCAGGATGTGTTTGGCCGGGACGTGCCGCTTGACCTGCTCCCCTGAAAAGTCCTCGATTTGAGGTTAGCCTGTTCTCCAACGAAGGAGACAGACGATGAAGAGAAGCCGTTTCAGTGAAGAGCAGATCATTGGCATTCTGAAGGAGCACCAATCTGGACTGGGCGCGAAGGAGCTGTGTCGCAAGCATGGGATCAGCGATGCGACGTTCTACAAGTGGCGGTCCAAGTATGGCGGCATGGAGGTATCTGACGCGCGGCGTTTGAAGACGCTGGAGTCCGAGAACGCCAAGCTGAAGAAGATGCTCGCCGAGCAGATGATGGATGTGGTTACGCTGAAAGAGATGCTCGGAAAAAACTTCTGAGGCCCGGTTCGAGGAGAAATGCTGTGAACTGGGCCATGAAGACCAAGGGCTACAATCAGCGAAGCGCCTGTGCGCTGGCCGGGATCGATCCGCGTGTCTGTCTATCGACGGACGTCGAAGCGGCCGGCAGACACCGCGTTGCGCGCCAGGATGAAGGGGCTGGCGTCCGAACGGCGAAGGTTCGGGTATCGGCGGCTCCACATTCTGCTGAAGCGAAGGCTGGGCGGTGAACTGGAAGAAACTGTACCGGATCTACCGGGAAGAAGGGTTAACCGTTCGTAAACGGGGCGGACGCAAGCGCGCAGTGGGCACCAGGACGCCCATGGCGATCCCACAGGGGCCGAACCAGAGGTGGTCGCTCGACTTCATGTCGGACGCGCTGGAAGACGGGCGTCGGTTCCGGGTGCTGAATGTGATTGATGACTTCAGCAGGGAATGCCTGGCCGCCGTCGTGGATACCTCCATTGGCGGCGCGCGTGTCGCCCGTGAGCTGGATCGCATTGCCGAACTGCGAGGCTATCCTTGCCTGGTGGTCTCGGACAACGGGACGGAACTGACATCGAATGCGATGCTGAAATGGCAGGAAGACCGCAAGGTTGATTGGCACTACATCGCGCCATGCCTGCCGCATGATCGCGGCATGGCGCGACGGTTACAATCAACACCGCCCGCATTCGAGCCTCGACGGACTCACCCCGCGGGAGTATCACCAACGGTCAGAAGAGGACCAAAACCTGAACAGAACTAACCTATAAACGCGGACTCCAAGGGGAGCAGGTCACGCTCAAGATTGAACTCGTAGAACAGCTGCGCCGGAGCTTCCTGCCTGCCCATCATCCCGAAATCCTCCCATCCTCCCATAGTTGAGTGAATCGAAAGACTTGCCGAACCGCAACAATGACTTTTTCAACAGCATGGGCGGGGAGCGGACCTTCGCCGCGGTCGCGAAGGCACCTCGGTCACACCGTTGAAGCGGACATTCATCCGAGAACCACGACCGGATCCAGCCAGGTCGACACTTAGGGCGGAGAGCGGCAGTTCGCTGCGCTTCGCAATCAGGTCTGCGATGCTGTCGTTGCGGCCGTTCATTGGGATTGCTTTACGGCCTTTCGCGAACGTAATCTCGTCCCCATGCTTGCAAGATCCGGTCCATTTCCGTAGCGCCTTCTTCGGATGTTCAATTCAAGAGCGATAGAGCGTATGAGATATATCCTCAGGTCGATAAGATTGAGGTCAAATTTAGTTCGTCAGGATAGGTTGAAATGTCTATTTTTTTAGATGGAGTCGCTGCCCAGTTTTATCGCGGGATCGGACCAGATGTCCAATTCATGGGTCCGTTCTCGCGCATGAATTTCTTTATCGGTGCAAACAATGCAGGAAAGTCTATCGTACTTAGGCTTCTCGCTGAGCACTTGTCGAATGCGCAAACTGACGCAAAAATGAAACCTCTAACGGGACCAGAAGTATACAAAGGAGGCGAAAGCGGACAATTCGTGCTCGCTGTCGGGCGCAAATTTGAAACGGTCTTGAACGCGATATCTGAATCTCAGCAGGGAAAGCACTTCTATTCACGGTATGGTGGCAAACCCGCTACATTTGACAATCAGATGGAAGCCATCATGCGAAACCTGAAAGTATCTGGACAAATTTGGGTTGCTCCAAGAAACCGCAATAGTCCAGAGTTATATCCACCTGTTTCTGTTGAAAAGGCTAAGGGGTGGATTCTCGAGTGGGAAGCAGTTTGGAGGGCGCTACATCCAGGAGGTAGTGGTGGTAGCTTTAATTATTGGATTCCTCAAACCTTAGGAGTCATTACTAACTATGCCCTGCCCAAACTTCCAAAAATTCACTTGGTTCCTGCCAAACGCGTTCTAGGCAATAGGGACGAGGCATTCGATGACCTCAGCGGCGAAGGCTTAATCGACCATTTGGCGACGCTGCAACAACCTAATTGGGATAGGCAAGATGATCGCGAAAGATTCGAGCGCATTAATCGCTTCTTGCAAGAAGTGACTGCGAAGCCAGACGCAATCTTGGAGGTTCCGCATGGACGAGAACATCTTTTGGTTCACATGGATAAAAAAGTGTTGCCGCTCTCATCATTGGGGACAGGTATACATGAGGTTGTTCTAATAGCCGCCTTTTGCACAATACATGACGATAGTGTTATGTGCATCGAAGAGCCAGAAATTCACCTGCACCCCTTACTTCAAAGAAAGTTGATCAATTACCTTATTGCTAACACCAGCAGTCAGTATTTTATTGCCACGCACTCATCTGCCTTCATCGATACACCTAGTGCTAGTATTTTTCGCGTTTCCAATGATGGCTTGCAAACGCGGATAGAACCGGCGCTCACCAAAAGCAAACAACGCGAAGTTCTTGATGATCTAGGCTATCACGCATCAGACATTCTGCAGGCAAACGCCGTGATTTGGGTTGAAGGCCCTTCGGATCGTACCTATTTGAACCATTGGATTAGGGCATCGGACAATGAGCTTATTGAGGGAATTCATTACTCAGTAATGTTTTATGGCGGGGCTTTAATACGTCACCTATCGGCGTCTGATGGCGCCGTGGACGATTTTATAAAGTTGCGTGACCTCAATCGGAACATGGCGATTATTATTGATAGTGACCGCGACTCTGATTCTGCCGACTTGAAGCCCCACTCAGAAAGACTTGTCAAGGAAATGAGTAACGAAGGAGGGCTTGTTTGGATCACCAAGGGTCGTGAAATAGAAAACTATGTAGATGGAGCAAAGTTGCAAAAAATAATTTCAGATCTTCATCCGCGCATTTTCGCCGCCGAAGGAAAAACAGGCCAGTATGATCATTCATTCTACTTTTTTAGAAATGATCCGAAAAATCCGAATCGAAAAATTACCTACAAAGACGCTGAAAAGGTTGGTATTGCCAATCAGATTTGTCGCGACGAAGCCAATCTTGATATTCTTGATCTCCGGGAGCGGATTGAAGAACTCACATGTTTTATACGGCAAGCCAACGGAATACTCGTTTAAATGCAGATTTTCGATAGGCCTTAGACAAACACAAGCATCAGTGTAAATCCAAAGCGGAATTTCGTCATTCTTTGGGTAAATGACCGCTCAGGGCCGGGTCTTGGCCTAGGAGAAATAGTGACTCTTTCCGCCTCTAGGTGTTTATAGTTGGAGCAGAGCGATCCAACAAGCGAGAGTGGTTTTATGACCAAAGGTGGCGAATTTGATCCCACGCATGCTCTTTCGGCAATGCGTACGCCGGGAACGACCCTAGTCTTCGTGGATGATACTGACTTCCATGGCGGCGCCGTTGACCGGTTGCTTCCTGACCTCCGCATTCTCGCCGCGGTCAAGCTGGACTCTGGATACTATGCTGACATCGAGGCGGTTATCTTTGGTCGATTGCGTGACCTTGGGCAAGACGAGTTTCATGCAGCAGATGTCTTCAACCCGAAAATGGCTACAAGCTGGCGTAATGTCACTATCGCTGATCGAATCGCTATGTTCGAACTTATGAGCTCACTGATTGACCGGTCAGGTGCTTCGATGCGCTACATTTTCATTTCAAATGAGCAATACAGACAGATGCGA
>Ga0114905_1000933_pt1 | contig 16819 bp, 14 predicted proteins | sample MalvireepMed_b05_FD_83499 | JGI IMG/M metagenome (GOLD analysis project Ga0114905, IMG submission 83499) | Marine viral communities from the Global Malaspina Expedition - Malaspina viral metaG DeepMed_b05 | ecosystem: Environmental > Aquatic > Marine > Oceanic | place: Mediterranean Sea...
CGCAGCCCTCACATGCGCCACTACGCATGTCAGGCGATCTCCTTCACCCCTCTTTGCGCCCGCCCTCGAGAGATCGTCTCGTTGCGGCGAGCGGGCCGGCGATCCTGGAACGGCGATGCCATCTGCCACCCTGAGCCTGCAGGCCGCCTCAGCTCAACGCGGCTTCCAGTCCGGGCACAGAGAACAGCTGGTCGTGGCAGGTCAGAACGGATTCGGCGCCGGCGTCACGCAGACGCTCTGCCTGGAGCTCACGCATCCCGTCAAGGTGGCTGGCGCCGACGAAACCGACAGCGCGCATCCCCGCCGCACGCGCCCCTCGAACCCCGTGCGGGGAATCTTCAAAGACAAGGCATGTTTCGGGGGCAAGCCCGAGCCCTCTGGCCGCCAGCAGAAACAGATCCGGCGCGGGCTTGCCGTGGGGGACCTGATCAGCGCTGTAGGTGTGCGCGCCGAAGACCGGTGCAAACCCCGCAAGAGACAGCGTCACGCCCATCCGTCGGATGGAGCCACCGGTGGCAATCGCGCGCGGCATCTTGGCCGCGACCAAACGGTCGAGCATCGCCGCTGCGCCGGGGAGCTGGCGCAGCTCGGTCTCGTAGAGCGCCAGAAGCCGGTCCTCGACCGTTCGGGCGAAATCGGCTCCGCATGGCGCGCCGCTCTCCGCGGCGACGTCGGCCTGCACCGTGGCGATCGACACGCCGAGGTAGCGGTCACGAAGTGCAGTCCAATCATGCGAGAGGCCGTATGCCCGCATCTCATCGGCAATGGTTTTCAGGGACAGGGGTTCGCTGTCCACCAGACAGCCATCCAGGTCGAAGATGATGCCGCGGACCGGTTCCGAGGTTTTCCCGATCATAGGAACGACGGACCGGATGCTGCCCGGTCCCTTCTGAGGTCTGCCATGCCCTTGTCGGCAAGGGGATGGCCGGTTGGCCCCATAGGCACATCGGCACGGCGGGTTGCGAGACCGGCGCGTGCCGGAGCCGCCACGCCCACATGACTGGCTTTGCGGATCGAGGCGGCGGGGATCCCGGTTTGGAAGGCGTGGGTGCCGGAGATCCGGCGGGGCCGATCCCGGTTGGCGGTGTCTGCAAGGACCTTCATGCGCTCGCTCCTTGTTCAGACCGCAAGGAAGCCGCCATCCACCGGAACCACCGCGCCGGTCATCATCTTCGCATCGTCCGAGAGCATCATGGCGATGGTCTCGGCCACCTCGTCGGCCTCGGCGAACCGCTCCATCGGGTGGCGCACCATCATCGGCTGCGCCTTCTCCGGGTCGGACCAGGCTTCGGCGGCAAGCTCGGTGAGGGTGATGGTCGGCGCGACGCAGTTCACCCGGATGCCATGCGGGCCGAACTCCTTGGCCATGACCCGGCTCGCGCCCTCCAGCCCCGCCTTGGAGGCGGCATAGCAAAGATGTTCGGTAAACCCGCGATGCCCCGCGATCGAGGTGATGTTGACGATGGCCCCTCCGCCGCCCGCATCCACCCGCGCCCGGGCGAACTCCTGACAGGTGATCAAGGCGGCGCGCAGGTTGATGCCCATGACCGCGTCGAAGCCCGCCTCGGTCATGTCGAAACTCGACTCGAGCACGTTGATGCCGGCGCTGTTAATCAGCATGTCCGCGGGTCCGGCCTTGGCCATCGCGCCGCGCGTCGCGGCGGCGCTGCCCAGATCGGCCTGAACGGTGGCGCAGCCGATCTCGGAGGCGAGGCTGTCGAGGTCGGCCTGCGTGCGGGTGATCGCCACGACCTTTGCGCCCCGCGCGGCCATGAGGCGTGCGCAGGCGCGTCCGATCCCCTTGCCGGCGCCGGTGATGATGACGGTCTTGCCAGTGAAATCCATCTTGGGTCTGTCCTTGTGTCTGCGTCTTTATTCGGTGAGCGCCGCCATGCGCGCGCGACGCTCCCTCGCGTGTCGTAGCGCGCGGCGTGAAGTTCTGCGGTCCGCCCGTTCGAGGGGGTGGAGCGGGTCGCGACACGTGACATGGTGGTCATGGCCTCGGGCAGGTCATCAAAGGCGCCGGCGGCCACGGCGCCCAGCATGGCCGAGCCCAGCAGCACCGGCTCCTTGCATTCTATGATCTCGACCACGCGACCGGTGGCATCGGCCAGCATCTGCCGCGTGAGCGGATGCGCCCCGGCCCCACCCGAGACCGAGATCGTCCGCGTCGGTGCGCCGTTGGCATCCTGCGTCTCGATGATCTGACGCAATCCGTAGCACAGCCCACACAGCCCCGCGACATAGAGCGTCACGAGCGCGTCGATGCCCTGCTCCATCCCCTGTCCCACGAGGATCGCGCGCGCCTCGGGGTCGGCAAACGGCGCGCGGTTGCCGAGGAACTCGGGCACCACGTGCAGATCGTCGGCCAACCGCAGCGCGCCGCCGGCGTCCCCGCCAAGCGTCAGCGCGCGGTCGGCGAGAAACGGCATCAGGTCCTTGCCCTCGGCGCGGGCCATCCGCTCGGTGTCGGCATGGGCGGGGTGCAGCGTCACGAGATGCGCAAGCGCGGCCCCCGCGGCGCTTTGCCCGCCTTCGTTGAGCCACATGCCCGGGATCATCCCGGAATAGTAGGGGCCCCAGACCCCGGGCACGAAGGCCGGCTCGGCGGTCGTGGTCATGGTGCAGGACGAGGTGCCGAACACGTAGCCGAGGCAGTCACTCGCCGTGCCGGCGCCGCCCTCGGCGGCGACCGTGCCGATCCCGCCCGCATGGGCGTCGATCAGGCCCGCCGCCACGGCGGTGCCGGGCCGCAGCCCCATCTGCGCCGCCGCAGCCTCGGTCAGCCCCCGTCCAAGTGCGGTGCCGGGCAGCACCACCGACGCCCCGATCCGGGCGAAGCTCTGGTCGGCGAGATCGTCAAGGCCGATGGCGTGGAAATAGTCGGGATCGAAGCGCCCCTCGTGGGCGAGGTAGGTCCACTTGCAGGTGAGCGTGCAGGACGACCGGTCCAGCGCTCCGCTCGCCTTCCAGGTCAGGAAATCCGTCAGATCGAAGAACTGCTCTGCGGCGGCGTAGATATCGGGCCGGTTCTCCCTGAGCCACAGCAGCTTCGGCGTCTGCATCTCGGGCGCGATCCGTCCGCCGACATATTTCAGCACGTCGTGATCGCCCGCGTTGATCCGCGCCGCCTGCCCGGTGGCGCGATGGTCCATCGAGACGATTATATCGCGCTCCGGGCAGGCGTCATCGCTGACGGGCAGGCCGCCCTCCGGGCCGATCACCACGAGCGAGCAGGTGGCATCGAAACCGATGCCCGTCACCCGTGCGGCATCGAAGCCCGCGATCGCTTCCTGCACCGAGGCGCAGACCGCGTCCCAGACCTGCGCCGAGCTCTGCTCGACGAGCCCCGCGTCGTCGCGGTGCATGGCGATGTCGCGCTTGGCGGTGGCGAGAAGCGCGCCCGCGCGGTCGAAGACACCCGCCCGTGCCGAGCCCGTGCCCACGTCGACGCCGATGAAGAGATCCGTCATGGTCGTTCCTTCTTCTCCGGTGTCCCGGAAAGACCTGATGCGGCGGCCCCCGGGGAGGACAGGCGCCGCCGCGGGTTGCTCACATCCGCTCGAAGGCCGATGGCATCACGATCAGGTCGCGCACCGTCACCTGCCGCTTGCGGGTGAGCATGTATTCCAGCGCGTCGGCGACCTCTTCCGGGTCCATGAGGGCGCCGGCCTCCTTGGCCTTGCGCAGGTTTTCCTCCGGCCAGTCGGCCAGCAGCGCCGAGATCACCGGCCCGGGCGAGACCTGCGCCACCCGCACGCCGTAGGGAATCATCTGCCGCCGGACGCCCTGCATGAAGCTGGTGATCGCCCATTTCGAGGCGGAATAGACCGGCTCCCAGTAGGCCGGGTAGTGCCCGGCGATGGAATTCGTCACCACGATGTCGCCGGTCCTGCGCTCCATCATGTGGGGCAGCACGGCGTGGATGTTCTTCATCACCGCGTTGACATTGAGGTTCAGCATTCGGTCGATGGTGGCCGGATCGCTCTCCCACAGGTCGCCGCCGATATAGCTGCCGGCGTTGCAGTAGAGAATGTCGATATGCCCGGTCTTGGCGAGGATCTCGGGCACCATGGCGTCGCAGCTCTGCGGGTCCAGTAGGTCGGTCACCTGCGCCAGGGCCTTGTCGCCGTACTTGGCGGTCAGCTCGGACAGCGCAGCCTCGTTGCGGTCGGTCATGACCACGGTGCAGCCGTTCTTCAGCAGCATCTCGGTGGCGGCAAGGCCGATGCCCGAGGCCGCGCCGGTGACGACGGCGACCTTGCCGTTCAGCTTCTCAGACATGTGTCTTTCTCCTTGGTCTGTGCGGAGGCGGCAAAGGTGAGGGCCTGCGGCCCCGTCACCATTCGCGGCCGATATAGATGGCGAGCAGGATGATCAGGCCCTTGATGACATCCTGAAGGTACGGGTTGATCCCCATGAGGTTCAGGCCGTTGTTGAGGATGCCCAGAAGCACCGCGCCGATCAGCGTGCCGAGGATCAGCCCGCGACCCCCGGCGATGGCGGTGCCGCCCAGCACCACCGCCGCGATGGCGTCGAGCTCGAAGCCGACCCCGGCATTGGGCTGGCCGGACATCAGGCGCCCGGTGAGGATCAGCGCGGCAAGCGCCGAGGTCAGGCCCGAGATGCCGTAGACCGTGAGCTTGACCATCTGGGTCTTCACGCCCGACAGCTTGGCCGCCAGCTCGTTGCCGCCGATGGCGTAGACGTGGCGCCCGAAGGGAGTGCGCTGCAGCAGGACCCAGGCGAGGGCGTAGATGATGACCATGGCGATGACCGGCACCGGCACGATGCCGATGCGACCGATGCCGAACCACGAGATCCACGACGGAATGCCCGAGATCGGGTAGCCGCCCGAATAGAGCAGGCCGAGGCCGCGGGCGATGCCCATGGTCGCCAGCGTGACGATGATGGCGGGCATGCGGCCCCAGGCCACCATGATCCCGTTGAAGAGGCCCAGCCCGACGCCGACACTCAGGCCCGCCAGCAGGCCGACCCAGCCGGGCAGCCCCATGTTGACCATGAGCCCCGCCGCGATGGTGCCCGACAGCGCCATGACCGCGCCGACCGACAGGTCGATGCCGCCGGTGAGGATCACGAAGGTCATGCCCACGGCGAGGATCGCCACGATCGAGACCTGCCGCAGCACGTTCATGATATTGCCCACCGAGAAGAAGTTCTCGGACGCGAAGCCCATCAGGATCGACACCACGATCAGACCGATCAGCGGCAGCGCCAGCGGCGAGTGCAGCACCCAGCGCAGGCTGAAACCGCGCCCCTGCTTGCCGTTCTCTGATGTGTTTGTTGCGTTATGCGACATGACGAACTCTCCCGGTCGTGGCGTGTGTCATGATCTCCTCGGCGTTGATCGCGTCGCCCTCCACGGTGGCGACGATGCCGCCCTGCCGGAACACGCAGACCCGGTCGGACATGCCGATGACCTCCGGCAGTTCCGAGGAAATCATGATGATGGCGTAGCCTTGCGCGGTGAACGCGCGCATCAGCTGGTAGATCTCGGCCTTGGCACCGACGTCGATGCCGCGCGTGGGCTCGTCGAAGATCAGCACCTTCATCTGGTGGTTCAGCCAGCGGGCGATGACCACCTTCTGCTGGTTGCCGCCCGACAGCGTGTCGACCCGCGCCATCGGCCCCTGCGCCTTGACACGGACCTGCCCCATGGCAGTCCGGGTGGCCTCGCGCTCTTTCTGGAGGTCGATGAACCAGTGACCCTTGCGGTACTTGCCGTAATTGTTGAGCGAGATGTTCTGCAGGATCGAGAAGCTGGTGATCAGCCCCTGTTCCTTGCGGCTTTCGGGCAGCAGGCCGATGCCGTGGGCCAGCGCCTCGGCGGGCTCGCGAAAGCGGGTTTCCTCGCCGTCGACCATGACCTTGCACCGGGCCGCCGGATAGGCCCCCAGCATGGCCAGCGCCGTCTCGGTGCGCCCGGACCCGACGAGCCCGGCAAAGCCGAGGACCTCGCCCTCGCGCAGCACGAAATCGGAGATCGGCCCGCCCTTGCGCAGCTGCACCTCCTCGCATTCGAGCATCACCTTGGCGCCGGGGCGGGGGCCGGGCTTGTCGGGGAAGCTGTTCTCGATCCGGCGCCCGACCATCATCTCGACCAGCCGGTCGTTGTCGGTCTCGGACACCAGGCAATCGCCGACATACTCGCCGTCCCGCAGCACGGTGATGCGGTCGCAGATCTCGAAGATCTCCTCGAGGTGGTGCGAGATGAAGATGATGGCCACGCCCTGCTTGCGCAGCTCGCGCATGACCTTGAAGAGATGCTCGACCTCGGACGGGGTCAGCGTGGCGGTGGGCTCGTCCAGCACGAGGATCCGCGCGTTGAGCGACAGCGCCTTGGCGATCTCGACGAACTGCTGCTCGGCCACCGAGAGCTTGGCGATGGGCACGTCGAGCGGCACGTTGACCTCGAGCCGGGCGAGGATCTCTCTGGCGCGCTTGCGCATGGCCTTGCGGTCCAGCAGGCCCAAGCGGCCACGGATCTCGCGGGCGAGGAACATGTTCTCGACCGCGGTGAGGTAGGGGATGAGGCTGAATTCCTGAAAGACGATGCCGATGCCGGCGTCGATGGCCTCGTCGTAATTGGCGAAGTGCCGGGTCTCGCCCTCGATGGTGATGGTCCCCTCGCTGGGCTTCAGGATGCCGGTGAGGATCTTCATCAGGGTCGATTTGCCGGCCCCGTTCTCGCCCAGCAGCGCGTGCACCTCGCCGGCGCGCACCTCGAGGTCGACCCCGTGCAGCACCTGGATGGTGCCGAAGCGTTTCTTGATGCCGGTCAGTTGCAACATGGCAGCGGTCCTTGGTCCTGAGGGAAAGCCCCGGGGGCTTGGTCCGGCCACCCCCGGGCGGGGATGGCCGGGAAACCGGCTTACCAGCTGAAGTCGGCGGCGTTCTCGGCGTCGATCACGCTGACGTCGATCGGCACCTCGGCGGGCACCACGCGCGCACCCCACTTCTGCGCCAGCGCCATGGCGAGGCCGACGCGCACCTGGTCGCGCGGGAACTGGGCCGTGGTCTCGATGAAGGGACCGCCCTCCGCGATGGCGGCCACCGCTTCGGGGGCACCGTCGACCGAGGTCAGCTTGATGTCGCGGCCAGAGCCCTGGATCGCGGCCAGCGCGCCCATCGCACCGCCGTCGTTGACCGAGAAGATGCCCTTCAGGTCCTGGTGCGACTGGATCATGTTCTCGACCACGCCGAGCGCGACCGAGCGGTCCTGGCGGCCGTTCTGGGTGTCGACGAGGGTGACGCCGTCGAACTCGTCCAGCGCCGCCTTGCAGCCCTCGACCCGCTCGAGGATCGGCACCACCGGGATGCCGTCGAGGATCGCGACTTCGCCTTCGCCGTCAATGGCTTCGGCGAGGTACTTGCAGGACTGGTAGCCGGCGTCGCGGTTCTTGGAGCCGACGAAGGTGTCGACCGGGCCGTTGGCGTTGGCATCCACGGCGACGACGATCACGTCCTGCGCCTTGGCCATGTGCACGGCGCTCTCGATGCCGGCGCTGTCGGTCGGGTTGAGCAGCAGGATGTCGATGCCTTGGGTCAGCATGTCCTCGACATCCGAGATCTGCTTGGCCACGTCATGACCCGCGTCGGTCACCACGACCTCGGCGCCCAGGTCCTCGGCGGCGGCCATCAGGGCCTCCTGCATCGAGACGAAATAGGGGTTGTTCATCTCCTGGAAGGTCATGCCGATCTTCAGCCCATCCTCCTGGGCGGACGCCGGCATGGCCAGGGCAAGGGAAAGTGCGGCCGCGGATGCGGCTCCGAACAGATGTTTCATCAAAGGGTTCCTCCCGTTTTTGTTCGGCAGGCAAGGCCTGCCCGTGTCCGGACCGCGGTGCGCCGTCCGAATTCCTGAAATCCTGATTGTCCGCCGGGGATCAGTCCGCTTCGGAGAACACTCCGTTGGCGGCGAAGGTCGCGCGGAACTGCGAGGGCGACATGCCCTTGAGCCGCACGAAATGTCGGTTGAAGTTCGAGAGATTGGAGAAGCCGACATCAAAGCAGATCTCGGCCACCTTCGCCTCCGGTTGGGTCAGGAGCATCTGGCAGGCCAGATCCACCCGCAGCTGGTTCTTGTAGCGCACGAGGGTCGAGCCCGTATGCCGCTTGAAGGCGCGCGAAAAGGCGCTCGGGCTTTGGTTGACCATCTCGGCCAGGTCCTTTTCGTCGATGGTCTCGGTCAGGTTCTCGCGCAGATGCGCAATCGCCTTGTTCACGCCGCCGTCCTTGAGCGCGCCGAGGTCCAGCTCGTAGCTGAGGCTGGCCAGCACCTCGGGGTCGGGCGCGTTGGCGAGCTGGTCGAGAATGTCCCAGAACAGCGCCAGACGGCGCAGCCCGCGGGCCTCGAAGAGCTCGGTCATCAGCGGCTTGACCGCCTCGGCGGTGGCGGGGCTGAACAGCAACCCGCGGTGGCTGCGCTCGAGCAGAGGGCGGATCGCGTCCATCTCGGGCATCGCGGCGGCGGCATCCTCGATGAACGTCTCGGGGAACTGGACCACGAAAGAGCGTGTCGGCACGACCTCGTCCGGCGCGATGTCGGAAATCCAGTTCTGCGGCAGGTTCGGCCCGGTCATGATGAGCTGGCCGGGGCCGAACTCGCCGATGTGGTCGCCGATGTAGAAGGTGCCGTGCGTGTCCACGACGAGATGGATCTCGTACTCGGGGTGATAGTGCCAGCGCACCGTGCGGAACGGGTAGCCGTGCATCCAGGCGGCGAAGCTTTCGCCCTTTCGGATATGGACCAGTTCCAGGTCGGGTTGCATGACAGTCTCTCCTCCGTCGCGGTGCCCCCTTCCGTCTCCACCCGGAAGGGCCGCTTTTCCTGACGGTACCCCGCGCCGTGATCGGGCTCTACCTCAGATCGGATTTTTGACCGATACTTTTTTGAAGAGATGCCCGGCGCAAATGCAAGACCGTGCCGATAAACTCGACTTCGGCGCCGCGGGTGTCGCGCCGCAGCGCAGCATCATCGGCCATGTATAGGTGGTTAGAATGGGTTAAGCGCTCGGATGCGCTCAGAATTTCAGCGCCTCGCGAGGGGGGTATCGGTACAAGCAGGCATTGTACTTTTTCGCATGGGAAGTCATCAGATCGGCGTCGGGAAAGAGCTTGCGCTCGATTTCCGGTTGTGCGATGGCGGGCGAAAAGGGCCGCGCCTAACTCGGCTCCATGCCCGTGGTTCGGCGCGCCCTGCCTTCGTTCGGCCGGCGGTCTCGAACCGACCGCGACGCCGCGTCCGCGTGGCGCGCCCGACGGGCTTGCGACCGTCCCCGTGGTCTTTCACGAAGCCGTTTTGTGTGCGAGGAGGCTCTGCCCCGTCGCCTGCCTCAGAGCTGCTCGACCTCGAAGGTCCAGGCGTCAGGTGTCATCTCATTGCGCACGAGCTGAACGATCCGCGGATCGAGGTCTTCGGCGGAGAAGAGGCCGCATTGCGCCATCGCCCGGCGGACATCGACGTTCTGGCCCAGATAGTCGAGCACCACCCGCGACGCAGCCGGTTTGCGACCTCGTTTCAGCGGGCCGCCGGTCTGGATGCCAAGCAGATAGTCGATCCCCGCGTTGTAGGACGGGTAGAGGATCATCTGGGTGATCGACGACGACAGCATCGCCTCGTTCTCCACCACATTGATACGCTCACCGAGATAGAACACCACGCCTTCGTACTTGAAGGCGTCCTGTGCGCCACCCTGCACCGACGCCTCGCGTTCGACGTTCTTCCACAGGTAGTAGCCGTCCTTTCGGGTGATCTGCGCGAAGGAGCGCATGATGAACCCCGGGTTGCTGTAGGAATGGAAATAGCGGAAATAACTGCCGCAATAGCGCTCGAGCGGGGCGGAGAACTGGTTAAGCCGCTTCAGGGTGGGGCCCAGCGGCGTCGCCTCCACCTCGTCGCCGGGGCGGCGGCGCAGCGAGATCAGCTCGGGGAAACGCGCCGGCTCCATCAGCAACTCCGCCTCGGTCACCCCGAAGAAATCGCAGATCTTGCGCATGTTGTGGCGCGACGGGCGAACGCTGCCCGAGAGGTACTTGTTGAACTGCTGGCGGTTTATCCCGATCCGGCGGCAGACATGCGCGATGGAGGGAAAGAGTGTGCAGGCAAAGCTGAGATTGGCGGAAACCGGGTCTTGAGACATAAACCGAAGCTAGCTGACGCACTTAAGAAGTCAACCTGCGCCATATCGCGAAATTGAGACGCTGTCCGACACATGCAACGAATTGGGCAGTGATACGGAAGGACTTAACCGCATGAACGAGCACAGCCCGCTTCACGAGGTCATCCAGGAACGCCACATCGAGATCCCGCTGCCGGACGGCTGCAGTCTCGCAGCGCGCATCTGGCGGCCGGCGGATGGCGCGCCGGTTCCGGCGATCCTGGAATACCTGCCTTACCGCAAGGGCGATGGCACTCTGGCCCGCGACGCGGTGCGTGCTCCCTATATCGCGGCGCGCGGCTATGCCTATGTGCGCGTCGACATCCGCGGCACCGGCGAGTCCGAGGGGCTCATGGTCGATGAATACACCGCACAGGAGCTTCAGGACGGGTGCGACGTGATCGCCTGGATCGCCGAGCAGGACTGGTGCGACGGCGGCGTCGGCATGGTCGGCATCTCGTGGGGCGGGTTCAACGGCCTGCAGGTCGCGGCGCTTCAGCCGCCCGCACTGAAAGCCGTGGTGTCCATCGCGTCGACCGACGACCGCTATGCCGACGACGTGCACTACATGGGCGGCACCATGGTGATCGACCAGCTCTCGTGGGCCTCGAACATGTTCGCCATCAACACGCTGCCGCCGGACCCGGAGCTGGTCGGCGACAGGTGGCGCGAGATGTGGATGCAGCGGCTCACCGGATCCGGCCTTTGGCTGAAGACCTGGGCCGAGCACCAGCGCCGCGACGCGTTCTGGAAACACGGCTCGGTCTGCGAGGACATCAGCCGCATTCAGGTCCCGGTCTACGCCGTCTCGGGCTGGGCCGACGGCTACTGCCGCACGGTCTTTCGGTTGATGGAGAGCCTGCAGGGACCCAAGAAGGGGCTTGTCGGCCCATGGTCGCACAAGTACCCGCATATCGGCGTGCCGGGCCCCGCGATCGACTGGAACGGCGAGGAAATCCGCTGGTGGGACCAGTGGCTGAAAGGGATCGACACGGGCATCATGGACGAGCCGCCGCTGCGCCTCTACATGCAGGACCACGCCGCGCCCGCCAGTTTCTATGCCCACCGCGACGGCCGCTGGATCGAGGAGCCGAGCTGGCCCTCGCCGAACGTGGCGCGCACCGGATTTGCCCTCGGGGCGGACGGCTCGCTGGGGCGCGACGATGCGCCCGCAGGCACCCGCCATATCCGCTCGCCGCTCGGCACCGGCATCGCGGGCGGCAAGTGGTGTTCCTACGCCAAGCCCGGCGACCAGCCGGTCGACCAGCGCCGCGACGACGCCGGCAGCCTCGTTTTCGAGACCGCGCCGCTGCCGTCCCCGCTGGAGATCGCCGGCGACGCCCAGCTCGAGCTGAGTTTCACCGTCGACCAGCCGGTCGCGCAGGTGGCGGCGCGCCTTGTCGATGTGGCGCCTGATGGCGCGGCGACGCGGGTGAGCTACGGGCTGCTCAACCTCACCCATCGCGACAGCCACGAGACCCCCGAGGCGCTGGAGCCCGGCGAGGTCTACACCGCCACCGTACCGTTCAAGCATGTCGCCCAGACCTTCCGGGCCGGCCACCGGCTGCGGCTGGCGATCTCGACCAGCTACTTCCCGATCGCCTGGCCCTCGCCGGAACCGGTGACGTTGCGCCTCGACACCGCGGCGAGCCGACTGGTCCTGCCGCTGCGCGCCGCCACCGACGACCCCGAGCCGCGCGATCTTGGCACGCCGAAAGGCGCGGCGCCGATGGAGAAGGACGTGTTGGTTCCCGGTCGGTCCGAGTGGCTGGTCGAGGAGGATCTTGCCACCGGAAAAACCGTGGTCCGGATCACCGACGACGAAGGCCGCATCCGCATCGCCGACAACGGGCTGACGACCGGGGCCTGCGGCGTCGAGACCTATTCCTTCAGCGGCGTCGACTGGCGCTCGTTCAAGGGACATGTTGTCTGGGATCTCGACATGTCGCGCGGCGACTGGCGCATGTCGAGCCGCACCGAGACCGAGTTGACCGCCACCGCCACGCATTTCGTCATCAAGGCGAAACTCGTGGCGAAGGAAGGCGAGGCGGTAGCGCACGAGCAGGAGTGGTTCTGTGAAATCCCGCGCGATCTCGCGTGATGGAGGCCCCGGCGCGGCGCCATTGGCCGCAACATGAAAGACTGTGCCGGAGATCCCGGCTGACGAACGGCGAGCCGCGAGATCACGCGCGCCGCCCGACCCCACCAAAAAAGGCCGAAACGGCCAGCTCACAGGGAACATCAAAATGACAGACAAGACCGCAATCGCAAAACCGGGCATCGGCCGCCGCGCCTTTCTGCGCGGCGCAACCGCCACCGGGATCGCCGCCGCGACGATGCCCCTCGGCTCGCGCATCTGGGCGCAATCCGGCAAGGTGCTGCGCGTCAGCTCCTATGCCGATATCGACGCGCTCGATCCGGGCTTCTACCAGAACGGCTACAACGTCGACGTGATGAACTGCATCTACTCCAAGCTGGTGCGCTACGTGCCCGGCCGCGAGTGGGACTGGGAGCTCGAGGCCGCCGAGGAGATCGAGCAGGTCGACGACACCCACATCCGCTTCAAGCTCAAGCCCGGCATCATGTTCACCGGCGGCTACGGCGAGATGACCGCCGAGGATGTGAAGTTCTCCTTCGAGCGCGTGCTCGAGCACGACAGCCCGGTAAAGAGCGACTGGGGCCCGCTGGACCACGTCGAGGTGACCGGCACCTATGAGGGCGTGATCGTCCTGAAAGAGCCGTTCCAGCCGCTCTGGAGCATCACGCTGCCCTACGGCACCGGGCACATCGTCTCGAAGAAGGCGGTGATGGAGGCCACGGAAAACGGCGGCAACTTCGGCATGGAGCCGCCGGCGTTCTCGGGCCCCTACATCCTGAAGGACTGGAAGCCGAACCAGTACGTGCACCTTGTTCGCAACCCCGAGTGGACCGGTGAGGCGCCGGGCTTCGACGAGATCCGCATCCTGCCGATGGATGACACCAAGACCGCCGAGCGGGCCTATGAGGCCGGCGATCTCGACTACACCGAGATCACGCTGTCGTCGCTGGCGCAGTACCGCGGCAATGTCCCGGCCGACACGGTGATCGAGGAGTATCCCTCGCTCTACTACGTCTGGCTGGGCATGAACCTCGACAACCCGGCGCTCGGCGACGAGAACCTGCGCAAGGCGATCCAGTACGCGATCAACGCCGAGCAGATCATCGACGCGGCCTATTTCGGCGAGGCCGCGCCGGCCACCGGGATGATCGCACCGGGCCTTCCTGGCCACCGCGACACCCCCTCGGTGCCGGTCGCTGGTGATCTCGACAAGGCGCGCGAATACCTCGAGGCCGCGGGCGGTCCGCCGTCCGAGCCGCTGACCATCGACGCGCTCAACGCCACGGTCTGGAAGACCATGGCCGAGGTGATCCAGGCGCAGCTGGCGCAGATCGGCATCGAGACGCAGATCAACGTGCAGGATTCCGGCTCGTTCTGGACGCTCGGCATGGAGAGCGAGGGCGAGCGCTGGAAGGACATGCAGCTTGTGCTCAACCGCTTCTCGATGCTGCCCGATCCGTATTACGCCACCAGCTGGTTCGTCACCGACCAGGTGGGTGTGTGGAACTGGGAGCGCTTCTCGAACGAGGAGTTCGATGCGCTGCACCAGCAGGCGCTGAGCGAGACCGACGGCGAAAAGCGCGCCGAGCTCTACCGCACCATGCAAAAGCTCATGGAAGACAGCGGCGCCTACAAGTTCATCACCCATGAAGGCACACCGGTGATGTACCGCGAGGGGCTGGAGCCGGCCCTGCGTCCGGACGGCCGCCCGCTGTTCGTCGACTTCAAGGGCGACGTGTAAGAGAAGGGAGACCGCGACCCGTGATATTCTACGCAACCCAAAGGTTCGTCCTCTCGGTCGTGATCGTCATGGTCGCGGTCTCCATCCTGAGCCTCATGCTGCACGTGGTGCCGGGCGATCCCGCGGTGATGGTGCTCGGACCGCGCGCCACGCCCGAGCTGATCGAGGAGACCCGCATCGCCATGGGGCTCGACCGGCCCCTGCCGATGCAGATTCTCACCTTCTTCGGCAACATCCTGCGCGGCGACCTGGGCCAGGACGTGTTCACCGGTCGCGCGGTGTCGCAGATCGTCTTCGAGCAGTTGCCCTACACGCTGATCCTGATCGCCGTCTCGATCCTCTGGGCGGCCGTGCTGGGCATCGCGCTCGGCTGCTACTCGGCGCTGCGCCGCAACACCTGGCTGGACACGCTGACCGGGGTGATCTCGGTCGGCACGATCTCGATCCCGGCCTTCGTGATGGCGCTCTACTCGGTGCTGGTCTTCGCGGTCTGGCTGCGCTGGCTGCCGGCCATCGGGGCCGGTGAAGGCTTCTGGGACGGGCTCACGCATCTCATCCTGCCATCCTTCGCGATCGGGGTGGCCTGGGTCGGTTACGTGGCCCGGATCGTGCGGGCCTCGATGCTCGAGGTGATGGGCCAGCCGCATGTCCGCATGGCGCGCGCCTACGGGCTGCCCGAGGGCTGGATCACCCGGTCGCACATCCTCAAGCTGGCGGTGCAGCCGGCGGTGACGCTGATCGGCACCGGCGTGGCGCACCTGTTCTCGGCGGCGGTCTTTGTCGAGGTGATCTTTGCCCGACCCGGCGTCGGTGCGCTGCTCGTGCAGGCGGTGAACGAACGCAACTATCCCATCGTGCTGGGGGCCGTGCTCGTGACCACGGGGATCATCGTGCTCGCCACGCTGATCTCGGACCTGGTGATCGCCTGGCTCGACCCGCGCCAGCGAGAGGAGCTGTAAGATGACCGAGGCGACCCAGAGCCCACTGCCCGAGCCGGGCCTGATGGCCCGCAGCCTGCGCGTCCTGTCCGGCAACCGCACCGGGGTGATCGGCTTCGTGCTGGTGGCCCTGATCGTCGGCTCCGCCATCTTCGCACCGTGGATCGTGCCCTACGATCCCACCGCGATCATGACCGGCCCGCGCATGGCCCCGCCCTCGGCCGAGCACTGGCTCGGGACCGACAACATCGGCCGCGATATCTTCAGCCGGGTCATCGCCGGCGGGCGGATCGCCATGCTGGTCGCCACCGCCTCGCTGACCGCGGCGCTGAGTGCCGGGCTGTTGCTGGGGCTGATCGCGGGGCTCGGCCCGCGCTGGCTCGACAATCTGCTGCTGCTCGTCTTCGACGCGCTGCGGTCGTTCCCGACCATCGTCTTCGGCCTTGCCGTGGTCACCATCATCGGTCCGAGCCTGTTCACCGTGATGCTGGTGGTGGCGATCACCTCGGTCCCGATCTACGCGCGCATCGTGCGTACGCAGACCCTCGCGCTGAAAAACGCCGAGTTCATCCTTGCCGAGCGCGCCATGGGCGTCGGCCTGCCGCGGCTGCTGTTCGTTCATGTGTTGCCGAACGTGCTGGGTCCGCTGCTGATCCTTGCCTCGATGGACGTGCCGCTGGTCATTGCCACCGAGGCTGGGCTCAGCTTCCTCGGCATGGGGGTGCGGCCGCCGACCCCGTCCTGGGGCGTGATTCTCAACGACGGCTACAACTTCATCCGCAATTCGCCCTGGCCGGTGATCGGCGGCTCGATCCCGATCATCCTGGTCACCCTGGGCTTCACCTTCATGGGCGAGGCGCTGCGCGACATCTTCGATCCCAAGCTGAGAAAGACCGGCTGATGGCACCCTCCGCTGCAACACATGCGACCGCTCAGACACCCCGGACCGAGGAGCCTCTAGTTTCGATCGAGGCGCTGTCGGTGGATTTTGCCACGCCCCGCGGCACCATCCACGCCCTGCGCGACATCTCTCTCGAGGTGCCGAAGGGCAAGGTGCTCGGCCTCGTCGGCGAGAGCGGCTGCGGCAAGTCCACGCTGGCCTACTCGATGATCGGCCTACTGGCCGACAACGCCCGCGTCGCAGGCGGGGCCATCCACATGGGCGGGCAGGATCTGGCGCATCTGAAACCGAAGGCGTGGCGCGACCTCCGCGGCACGCGCATCTCGATGATCTTCCAGGACCCGATGACCTCGCTCAACCCGGTGACCACCATCGGCAAGCAGATGACCGACATTCAGTATCGCGAGCCGTGCAGCCGGGCGGAAAAGCGCGCCCGGGCGATCGAGTTCCTCGAACAGGTGCAGCTGCCCGACGCCGCCGCCAAGCTCGACGCGTATCCGCACCAGCTTTCCGGCGGTATGCGCCAGAGGGTGTGCATCGCCATGGCCCTGCTGACCCGGCCCGACCTGTTGATCGCCGATGAGCCGACCACGGCGCTGGATGCCACGCTGGAAATGCAGATCGTCACCCTGTTGCGCGAGTTGCAGGAGAAGTTCGGCTGCTCGGTGCTGTTCGTCTCGCACCATCTGGGCACCGTGTCCGAGCTCTGCGACGAGGTGGCGGTGATGTATGCCGGCGAAGTCGTGGAGCACGGCGCGGTGGGCCAGGTGTTTCACACGCCCCGACACCCCTACACGCAGGCGCTGTTCGACTGCGACCCGGCGCGCATCCGGCAGGCCACAAGGCAATTGCCCACCATCCCGGGCACCTTGCCCGACCTGCGCCGTCCGCCCGAGGGCTGCGCCTTTCGGGCCCGCTGCGGCAAGGCCTTTGGCCGCTGCGCCTCCAAGCATCCGCCGC
>Ga0114905_1000935_pt1 | contig 16763 bp, 30 predicted proteins | sample MalvireepMed_b05_FD_83499 | JGI IMG/M metagenome (GOLD analysis project Ga0114905, IMG submission 83499) | Marine viral communities from the Global Malaspina Expedition - Malaspina viral metaG DeepMed_b05 | ecosystem: Environmental > Aquatic > Marine > Oceanic | place: Mediterranean Sea...
AGAATGTTCTCATTGTGTTCTGCTCCCGGTTTTCTTCGACGTAGAGCAGATTACCGGTCAAGTGGCAAGTTTTCATTGACAGATCGGCGAAATCGGAGCAGCGCCGCCGGCCTGCAACGAAAAGACCCGCCGGGCGCAACCGACGGGTCTTGTGTCCATACGTGGAGCTACTGAACCGGGAGCCGGAAAGGGAACCGGCGCGCCTCACTCCACGCTTGCGGCCCAGGACCGGGGCCGACGCAAGGCGCTCGCCGCAGCCCGGAGGCCGCGACTGGAGGGGTTAGAACGGGATCTCGTCGTCGACCTGTCCCGCGGGTGCGGCGGACTGCGATCCGCCAGTGGCGGGCGCGGCGCCGCCGTCCGAGACCTTCGGGCCGAGGTCGACCTCGCCAACGCGCACTTCGAGTGCCGTCCGGGCCTGCCCGTCCTTCTCGTATTCGCGCTGGCTGAGCTCGCCGCTGATGGCGACATACTGCCCCTTGGCGATGAAGGGGGCGAGCTTCTCGGCGCGGGCACCCCAGATCGCGCAGCCAAGCCAGAGCGTGCTCTTGCGGTCTCCGAAGCCGACGTCGGACGCGACGCGGAAGTTGAGGACCTGCGTCTGGCCGACGGCCTTGGCGCCGTCATGATCGGCGACGACGCGGCCTGTGAATGTGAATGTGTTCATGCCTGTATCCTTTTCGGCTTGTTGATTGGCTGCTCAGGTGAGCGGTGACGCTGATCAGGCGACGAGCTTCTCGAGCTCGGTGATCTTCTTCTCCAGCTTCCGGGAATGGGCCGCTTGGCCGCCGATGTGGTCGAAAGCCTCGAGGTCTCGACTGATTTGGAGGGCGGCGATGGTCGTGATGAGCGCGACCTGATTCTTCCTCACCGCCAGCTCGGCCACGCGCTGAACGATCAGCTGATCGACCGCATGCATCTGCTTGAGGATGGTATCGCGCCGATATTCACTGAGCTCAGGATCGCGCGCCATGATGCGGGTCTCCTGAAACTCCTCTTCGAGAGACGCGATATCGCTTTCTATCCGACGAATGCTCTTATTGAGGTTGTCGATTTTGGTTTTATCGCTGACCATTTTCCTGCCTTTCCTTTTTCTCGCCAGCCCGTTGCGTCGTGCTGACACTGAGGAATTAGGAACGGCGGATCCTGTCCAAAACGAATTCGACACTTTTCTCGAGAAATCTCTTACCGCATTGAAAAAAGGGCGGAAAAAATCCGCCCTCCCTTCGTTCACATGCTACCCGCGAGCGCATCCAAGTGGTCGCCGCCGGCTTCCGGGGTGATGTCGCGCATGGGGGGCGGCACATCCCGCTCGACGACAGGCTCATGCTCGGCGACGTCGCCGTCTCCGCCATCGGTCGGCACCTCGATCGGCCATTTCTTGGCCTCTTTGCGGACGACCGTCTTGAGCGCCATTGCGTCGAAGTCGGCACCCCAGACCATGCCGGTCTTATGCTTCTGCCGGTGGGCCTGAGCCTCTGCGCGGGAGAGCGTCTCGAACGACATCGCGCCATCTGCCCAGGTCGTCAGGCAGTAATAGCCAACCACCTCTCCACGATCGGCAAGGGGGTCATAGGAAATGTCGAGGAGCGGCGAAGTCCCCCGCCGGGCTGTCACCTCGTCGTTCTTGTGAATGCGCCCAAAGTCGATGGCGGCGATCTTCGCCGACCGGAGCGCCAGAGCGATAAGCCCGCGATACATAACGGACACCGTGGCTGTGCCGCCGCGCGGGACGATCGCCATGTGGCCGAGGGAGGGGTCGAGGTCCAGGCCGGTGCTGGCCGCCTGCTGGATCGCCAGAAAGAGCGAAGAGCGCGAGCAGTCCTCGAGGAGCGGGTTGCGCTTCCTCTTCGGATCCCAGGCGTTCTGGATCGCGATAAGGGCCTGACGCCGAAATCGTTCAGGGCTGCGGCCGGTGCCGGCGACGGACGCGGCAAGAGCGGTCGACATTTTCTCGGACTCCAGGGTCTTGGAGATTTGCTGGATGGGCGAAAGGGCCGTGCCCTCGGTGTTGTTCTGCTCGGTCATGGTCCGACTCCGTATTGGACTTTCTTCAGTTCCACGGCCGCCGTGGCGGCCGCGTATTGCTCTTGGGCTTCCTCCAGATCGAGGCGAGCCAGCTCCTGGTCGAGGACTGCGATGCCGAGGTGACGCCACTCGTCGAGCGGCATGATCTCGCGCAGGAAGAAGAGGTCACGCAGCCTCATCGGACGCGTCCTCCGCCGTCGGCGACGCGGGCACCGGCGCCGCGGTCAGGCGCATCGTCCGACCGCGCTTTCCGGTCTTCCAGCTCACCTTGCTGCCGTCCGGAAGGACTGCGAGCTCGACGTCGCCGAGTGCCTTCATCAGGCGCGTCTTGTGGATCTTCTCCTCGGCCTCGGCATTGCGCTTCTGCTCGCCAGCGGCAGCCGCCTTCGCGATCGCGTCCTGCACCTCGGCGTGCAGATCCTCGTCGAGAGCGGCACGCGGATCGGACACGGCATAGAGGCGCTTGAGCGTGTCGTGGTCCTTCGTAATGTCCGGGTCCGGGCAGATGTTCTCGTCGATCGACTCCCAGAATTTCGCGATGCGAGTGGCGATCTTCTGGATGATATCCTCGCGCCGACGACGGAAGACGAAACGCAGATCATTGCCGCCGACGAGCACGGCGATGACCGCCCACTTGCGGCCCGAAACCATGAGCTGGTGCTGAACCTGCAACTCGATGTGCGGCGGCATCAGGATGTTGTCGGGGTCGTCCGCGTTCCATTTCCTGTCGGAATATCCAGCCTTGAACGAGCCGGTGAATTGCAGGAAGTCGACATTTTTGACCTCCATTATTCCGGGGCCGTCAAACCCCTCCGGAGCATCCCGCCACTCCGGGATTTCCCAGTCGAAAGAGGAGCCGGTGCGAGCGTCGGCAAGCTCGTAATAGTCCTTGAACGGACGCGCTTCGACGCCGAGCTTGTGCGCAGCCCAGGCCGCGATCCCAGCTTCCAGAAACTGTCCGGCTTCGACGCGATCGTTGGAGACGAAGCCGTCTTCCAGCTCACCCGCCTTGACGTTCCACATCTCGTATTCGGTGAGATATGGCGACATCCCGAACAGAGCCGCGACCTCGCTCGAGTTGATATTCCGCCGCCGCAGATCGAGCCACGTGGACTCGTCCGGGGTGGGATGGATTGTGGGTTTCACTGCCTGTCTCCCTGCTTGTTTTTCTTGCTCAAGAGGGAGGTAGGGAAAGGAACCAGGCCGACCCAAACGGCCTGGGAAACTATTTTCTCAGGCGTCCAACGCCGCGTTGTGGAGGTCCACGGCGTCGTTGTAATGACGCACGATCCGCTCGTTGAATTCGGTCTCGAACCAGTCGAGGCCGTGGTTCGGCGCGAGATGTGAAATTGCTTTCAGCTCATCGACTGCCTCGCTTGCGGCGGCTTTCCAAAGCGGTCCGTCGATGTGCCTTCCGCCGCGTGTAGGGATGTGGTCAGGCATCCGCTGTATCCTAAGAAGCAGGTCGCCGAGGAAGGTTTCGACGCCCTCTTTCGTGTTCCGGTTCTTGCTCATGTTCGGTTTCCTCGATGGTGTTGCTGATTGCAGGTAGGGAAGGTTGCCGGCCGCCCCGAGCGGCCCGGTGCCGCGCTTCACAGAAGGCTGCGCTGATAGAGAGCGATGTCTTGGGCGAGCTTCTTGATCGTCGGCGCGTCGATGACTGAAGGACTGCACCGGAAAAGGACGGTCAGGATAAGCTCGACAATCGACCAGCGATCCTCCTCATCCTGGCGGTGACAGAACCCGCCGAGACGCACGCCGTTCTCTTCGGCATGGGCCCAGTTCATTTCTCCGTCATGCCACGCGACGACAGAGTAGGTGTCGTCGCCCTCGGTGATGTCGAGGCGGGCCGAGTTGTTATACGTGGTGAGCTTCATGATTGGTCTCCAGCTTGTTTTCGTGGAGAGCCATGTAGCCACCGCATTCACTATCGATAGGGAGTCTTTCTCAGGAAATATCTTTCCGTTTCAGGCCCTTCGAACCCATATGCGGGGGCTCTCAAACGTCGAAATCTGGGCCGATAAGCAGATCCCAGACGACCTCTCTGTGATGCTCGGAAACGTGGCTCATCAACTCTCGGCGGAGGCGCTCGGACCTGGCCGCCGGGTGATCTTTCAGGACCGCTTCCAGGGCCCCGCCGAGCACGCAGAGCCGATGCGTCCGAGCGTCCCGGGTTTCTTCATGCTCAAGCCGCGCCAGGCGATCCCGAAAACGCTGCTCGAGGCCGTCACGCTTCTTCTGCCAGTCCGTCATGAATCCCACTCCCTGTCTGTCTTTCGAACAGGAAATGGCGCCCGCAGGGCAAGACCGCGACGGTAGTCGCAACAAACACCGCGCATCCGCGGTGCGGCCCGGATCAGGGCCGGCGAAAATGGGAATTCCCATTTTTGCATCCTTGCGCCCTTACCCTTCACACACAAAAGGCCCCGCAGGGGCCTATCTCCTTTTTGATAGGGAAGGGGATCATGACAGAGAAACACTCAGCCTCGTGGGCGCGGATCGAAGTCGTCCAAAGATCGAAGGGACAGAGTGCCGTCGCGCGTGCGGCCTATCACCTGGCGACGCGCCTTTTCGACGAGCGCCGGCAGGAGTGGCACGACTATTCAGCGAAGGGCGGCGTCGAGGTCGTCGGGATATTCGGGTGGAGGAATCGCGATGCCGGAGATCTCTGGAATGCGGCCGAGCGCGCGGAGAAGAATAAGGGCAATGGCGCATGGAAGAAGTCCGCGCAAACCGCGCGCGAGATGCGCATCGCGCTCCCGATCGAGATCCCGGACGGCGACTTGAAACGCCTCCTCCGCGGCTACGCGATGTGGCTGCACGAGCGCTACGGTGTCGCCGTCCAAGTCGCAGTCCACGAGCCTCCGCGCGAGGGCAGCCAGAACCGGCACGTCCACATCCTGATGACCACCAGGCGCGTTGAAGCATCGAGCGAAACTGGCTTGGGCAAGAAGGTCCGCGAGCTCGACGATCGCAGCTCCCCTGGGCCCGACAAGAATGGCAGGCCGCGCCCCTCCCGCGGGTCGCAGGAGGTCCGGGCCATGCGGGACGAATGGACGACCCGGGTCAACCGCGCTCTCGACAAATCCGGTAGCCAGCGCGGTCGTGTCGACATGCGGTCCCATCGAGAGCGCGCCGAGGCCGGGGTGGCTCCTCCGATGCGCAAAACCACACACCTCGGTCCCGCCCGTGCCGCCGCTGCAAGGAAGCATTATCGCGCCGTCGCCGAAGCCGAGGCCGCCGGGAAACCCGCGCCGGACGCGCCCGCCTGGCTTTCGAGGATGCAGCGCGACGCCGATCTCAACCGGCAGCTTCGCGGGCTGTGGGAAGAGGCAATGTGGGAAGTCACGAAGCATCGGAGCCGCGACGAAGACGACCAGGCGGAGGAGATCTTGGCGATGCTCGGCGGCATGGTGATGGCGTTCCTGAAGCCGGCAGCGAAGGCGGCGGTCGAAGAGAAGTCGGTGCCGGCAAAGTTGCCGCCGGAGGATCCCGAGCGGGCGAAAATGCGCGCCGAATTCGAGATCGGAATCGATCCAGAGGATCCTGCCGTCGGCAAAGAACTCGACACCGAAAAGCGAGGCTGGATCGAGGTCGAACCAGAGCCTCCGCAACGGGTCCGCACCCGAGGTAGCTGAGCGCGGTCGACAACCCCGGGACGCATATCCCGGTTATGCCGAGCCTCCGCGAATACCAGTCCCAGGACGTCGACAAGCTCCGCGATGCGCTCCACCAGGGTGCCAAGCGGGTCCTTTTCGAGGCGTCCGTCGGCTACGGCAAGTCCGTTGTCATCGAGCACCTGGCCGCCGCATATTCGGCGGTCGGGCGTCGCGTCTGGGTTCTGTCAAACCGGTCCGCCGTCGTGAACCAGCTTCGGTCCCGGGCTGGGGGAATGCCGGGCGTGACTGTCATGACGGTGCAAGCCGCCGACCGTCGCCGGGAGAGTCTTGCCGCCGAACCGGCCGCCCTGATCCTGGTCGATGAAGTCCACATGGGCGGGGCCGCCGCGCAGTATCGCCGGGTGCTCGATTGCGCGCCGGGAGCGGTCGCGATCGGGTTCACTGGGACGCCGCGGCCGGAGACATTTTCTGTCTTTCCAGCGCACGTGCAGGGCAGGGGTGCGGCCTGGCTGACGGAGCAAGGCTTCCTGTCACCGCTCCGCTACGTCTGTCCCGATCCTCTCGACCTTTCCGGCGTCGGCATCCGTCGCGGCGAGTATGACGAGAGCCAGGTCATGGAGGCGCTCGCTGAGCGCAAGATCTACGCCGACGCGATCGAGAGCTACCGGAAATACGGTCATCTGGGCCCCACGCTGGGGTTCTGCGTCAACGTCCAGCATGCCGAAGACACCGCCGCGGAGTTCCGCGCCGCCGGATTCCCGTGCGAGGTGCTGACGGGCAAGGACAAGGCGGAAGAGGTCGAGCGGAAGATTGCCGTGCTGCGAGACGGCGGTCTCGTTTTTTCAGTCGACAAGGTCAGTGCCGGTTTCGACCTCCCTGACCTCCGGGTCATCCTGGTCTTGAGGCCCACCGCTTCCGAGCAGCTCTGGGGCCAGATCCTTGGCAGACCGGCCAGGGCCGCCGAGGGGAAGGATTTCGGGCTGGTTGTCGATCATGTCGGCAATGTGCTCCGCCTCGGGGTGCTCACCGAAACCCGCGACTGGAGGAACCCCGAAACCCGAAAGGCCGAAAGACAGACAGAGGACGGTGAGTCCCTGTCGGTCCGTCAGTGCGATGGGTGCTTCGCGGTGTTCCCGACCGGCCCGAAGGAATGTCCCATGTGCGGCACGGCATTGGGCAAGGACACGAGGATCCCGAAGGCCGAGGCGGTGCGCCTGCGCGAGCTCGAGGAGGAGGAGATCCGGAAGCAGCGCGAGCGCAACAAGGCAATCCGAGATCGGGCGGGCATGGGCATCAAGCAACGCGCCGGGTTCCTGACCAGGTCGAAGGGCTACCGCTGGCCGGAGGCGAGGTCCGAAGCCATCCGCGTGGTCTCCAAGAAGCATGGTGAGGCGCTGGAGGCGGGCGACATGGAGGTGGCGGCTTTCCTGGAGGCTGATCTTCGGACGAATGGCGCGCGGCCATGAGCAACGCCGAAACCGACATCCACAACCGGATCCTGGTGGCGCTCTCCAAGGAATACCATCCGCGTGGCATCTTCTGGCGCCAGAATGCGGGCCGTGTCCGGTCCGATCGCGGCGCCTGGGTCATCCTCGGGCCGCCCGGCATCGCCGACATCGTCGGCGTCATCGACGGGCAGGCGGTATTCGTCGAAGTGAAGTCGAAGACCGGCAAGCAGCGCGAGGCCCAGCGAAAATTTCAAGCTGCGATCGAGAAGGCGGGCGGTATTTACCTCATCGCCAGGTCGCCCGAGGAGGCGATCTCGGGTCTCAAGGCTCGACTGGCCGCCCCTCAAGCTGCGTAGACCGATCCTCCGACCTCAGCCACGCCTCGACGGCATCCAAGAGCGCCTCGCGATCCCACCGGCCTTTGCCGACCATGCAGCATTCCCAGACCACCAGCACGCGCCATCCAGCCTCCTGGAGTGCCGCCTCGTTCGCCAGGTCGCGCTCGCGGTTCCGCTTCAGCTTCGGCCCCCAGTATTCCTGATTGGTGCTCGGCGCGCGTCCGCATCCGGGATGCGCGTGCCAGTAACAACCACGGACTTCGATCACCGCACCATGCTTCGGCATAACCAGGTCCGGCGTCCCAGGCAGGTCCCGGCGGTGAAGGCGGAAACGATATCCGCGGGCGTGCAATCCTTGGCGGATGACCATTTCCGGTTTCGTATCCTTCGACCGGATCCGGGCCATGTTCTCCGATCGAGTGAGGGGTCTCTTGGTCTTCATGCCAGAGCCCGCCGCATTGCCTCTTGGGCGGCGACCAGGCGTGATCGGCTCGCATGAGGCACAGACTCCGCCGCCGCGCCCTCGGCGCGCTCCACGGCCAGCCTGGCGCGCTCTGGACAACCCAGGCTCTCGAGATACTCCGCCTCAGCCGGGCACCCGGGCACCGTCACGCGCCAGGTCCGCCGGGACACCATAACGGCGAGCCCTTCATATCGCAGCACGACGCACCCGGACATGACGCGCACGCTTTCCGGCTCGCGACCGGCAACGAGGCGATGCAACTCCATCTGCCGATGGTTTGAAAGCACCGCCGCCCCAGTCACACCAGATCCTCCAGCTTGTAGCCTTGCGCCCGGAGCGCGGCTCCGATCTTCTCGAGCGCCGCGGCAGAGATCTTGCCGACACGCTGACGTGTCATCTCCTCGCGCCGCCCGAACTCGGAGAAAGAGATCGGGTCCGGCGCAAGGTGGCATTCGGAGAGGATCTTCCGTTCCATATCGGTCAGCTCATCCATGCACTCTGCTATCAGTTCAGCCGCCTGAGTTTCCAGTGCGGCACGCTCGCCATCGATGCCGTCATCAATCAGTGAGAGGCCTTTTCCATCCTCCGCATCGTCGGACAGGATTTGCCTGCCATTCCGGAGCGCCATGGCTTTCTCGGCGTGCTTCGGGTCCGCGCCCAGGTCGTGGGCCGCCATCTCGATGGCTCGAGGGGTGCTCCAGCCTTGCACCTCGTATTCGAAGACAAGCCGGCTCAGGTTCTCGTGGAGCTTCCGCTCGCCCTTGCTCTGCGGGACCTTGAAATGGGACCAGTTCTCGCGACCGTAGGCGTTGATGGAGTCTCGGATATACCAGAAGGCGCACGCCGAGAACGGGCCGCGGGTCTCATCGAACACCTTGATCGCGCGCATGACGCCGACAGCGCCCTCGGAGATGAAATCCTCCCGTTCCAGACGATAGGCCCGGCCTGCGATCCCGGCCTGTCCCCAAATCATCGGCATCATGGACTCGATGAGACGGTCTGCGGCTGCTCTGTCATCACGGTCGCGCGCGGCGATGGCCCATGCGTTCTGTCTGTCTTTGAGGTCTTTTTTGGACATCGCCCTGCTCGTTTTTTCGTATCTGCAGGGGACATAGGGACAGGGGAATCCGGTCCCCAAACGTCATGCGCGGGGACCGAAAAAATACCCGCCGCGGCTGCCCTCGGCGTAGCGTGTCCCGGTGTAGCCATTCTTCGCGCGCTGCCGATCCCGCTCGCACCGCCGGCAGTTGCCTCGGGTCAGCCGAACGCCATCGCGGTAGCACTTCGTCGGAAAGGCATCCTCAGGCCCCGTCCATCCGCACCCGGTGCAGGTCTTGACCCAGGTGCCGTCGACCCGCCGATGGCCGACATGGAGGCGCTTATGGGTCTGCGGATCGACGCACTCGAGGTTTTCAAGGCGGTTGTCGGTCCGGTCGTGATTTCGGTGGTGGATCTGGTGCCCGTCGGGGATCGGGCCGTGAGCGGCTTCCCAGACAAGACGATGCTCGGCCACGATGCTGCCGTCGTCGAGCTTGACCTGGGTGTATCCGTCGCTGCCGAGCCAGCGGGTCTGTGTGTTCTCCATGACCGGGAAGTCGCGCCCGGTCTGGGATCCCGCTCCTCGGGATTGAGATTTTGCGGCTGAATGACGACCGGCGCTGTGGTATCCGGCTCACCGACAGAAAGAGGAGATTGCGATGTCGAAAGGGATTATTGGGGGAGCGGACCTGGAACAGCTCTTCGAGCGGGTCAAGGAGCAACAGGCGGAGCTCGAGAAAATGGTCTACGTCGAGGACGATCACATCGTCATCAATGTGCACTACGAATACAATATCGCGCTCGCGCGCTGCGACACGCTCGAAAAGATCCTCGGTTGGACCGATCACCTGCTCGAGAAGACCTGGATGACACCGGAAGTCCTCCGCCGCTTCATCCGTCTCGCGGCGAAGGAGCACGGTCTGGAGATTCCGAACCCGTGACCAGGGCCGTCCTGACCCGCGCCTCGACCTCGGCGCGGGTTACCACATCCTCCGACGCGAACTGCCCGACCTCCATCTCGCCGCCACGGTCGAAGGCGAGCACCACCAGGCCGGGCCACTCGAGTCGGATCTCTTGGCCGCCGCAACGGGTGATTTTGGGCGTAGTGTCCATGCACAGGGGATACCGCGCGGGCGTTGAGGGAAGGTTAATCGCGCTCCCAGATCACCTCAGCGGCGAGGTATTCGCGAATGATCATCCGAACGACAAATCGACCGTCGTCGATCGCGGTGTATCTGTATACGTCGGGCTGGACGATCACCCACCCGTCGACGAAGTCAGGATCGTGGCCCCAGAACGCCGTTTGTGCCAAGCGTTCCATCATCCGGCTGCCAACTTCGGGCCAGGCGTTCCCGTGGTCGACGTTCAAGAAAGCGTCGGCCTGATCCTTGGACAGCAACTCCAGTGGCACAGCGGCGACGTGATCAGGCTCTCCGAAGACCGGTTGCCCATGCTCAAAGTAAACGTGGCCACGGGCGTTCTTCACGATCACGCGCAGAATGCGCTCCATGTCGGGCATGAAGACAACACGCTCGTTGCCGGCAGCATCTTTCTCGACAGTCAAGCTGCTCTCTACGGCTTGTTGGATCTTCCGGTTCGAGGCAAGAATTCTCTCCGAACGCTTGAAGGCTTGCCCCTTGGGGTCAGCGCTTCCGGATATCACTGACCCGAGAAACGCGACGAAATACTCTTCATCACTCGAGAAGCCCGTATTGCATTCCCGGCAGATCCGCACTTCGGGCAAATTGTCAGGCGCTTCTTTATCGAGCATGCACTGGGAGGGAACATGATCCTTGTTCGATTCCCCTTTCACAGAGGAAAGGGTCTTCCCGCACTGAATGCACCAGGCTTTGTGCCTCTCGTCCGAGAAATCCTCGATGTGTTCCATTGATACTTCCTCGAATGACGCGCGTATGACCCAATACTGCACAGTCACGGGAACGAAAAAAGCCCCCTCCGAAGAGGGGGCAGTTGGTGGATACGGATCCGGCCATGACCCCGGCCGGGAGGGAGATCATTCAGCGGCGGTGGCCTTGCCGGCCTTCAGCTGCTCCTCGACGAACTTTCGCCCGCGTTCGACGTATTCCTCATCGGCCTTTTTGGCCTCAGCATTGCGACGCGCGAAATCTGCCTGAACCTCCTGCGTCTTCACGATCGTCGTCGCACGGGCGAGGCTCTCGCCCTCGAAGCAGAGCTTGAGCACATCCGCGGGGGCTGACTGCAGCTTCTTGAGTTCCCGGACGGCATACACTCGCACCTGATTGCCCTTGGGCCCGATGCGAGGCTTACCAAGATCGCCGCCGCCAATGCGCTCTTTCCCGAGGAACGCAGCGATTGACTGGACCGACATCTGGCGCGGCGCACCGGCATCCTGAGCGGCCTTCAGTGCTTCGCGCGTGTTGACAACGTCCCTGTCGAAGGGCGCAGAGTGGGAGTGCCACGCATCCTCGAGCCAAGCCTCGACGCCGTTCTGGGTCGCATTGCGCACCGTGTCCTTGTCCTCAGTGTGAGGGGCAGGTGCGTGAGGGTTGAACGCTGACAGATCTCTGGTCAGCAGGACATGTGCGAATGCTGCGATCTCATCGCCCCAGATCTTGCCGTAGAGTTCCACGAAATACTCCGGGGTCTTCGGCTTCTGGCGGCAGATGATGACGAAGTATCTGCGGTCCTGATCCTCGATGAACGCCGCGTTCTCATAGTTCGAATACATCATGAAATTCGCGTGGTTGGTCACGCGGTAAGGCTTCACGTTCTTTTCGTTGATGCGGATGACCTCCTGCGTGATCAGGGGTTTGAGCTTGTTCGCAACCTCACGGCGCTCGCCGCACATGATCTCCGGAACGACCACAAGAGAGGTGCTCTTCATGAAGTCGAACCGCCCCTCGCTCAGCGCATCGTCGGGCAGAAAATAGGCATTGTCCCATCCGAGCACCCGGGAGAGAGCGATTCCCAAGGTGTCTTTCCCGACGCCTTGGGCCGGGGAGATGAGCAGCGGCGCGTGGTTGATCTTCACGCCGGGGTTCTGCGCGGCGAATGCCATCCAATCGAGCAGGTGGTCATTGATCGCCTGATCGCCGTTGCAGAGGTAGAGGATGTGATCGAGCATCCAGCTCGCGTCACCGGCCTTGGGCCTGACCTCGGACTGCTTCCAGGTGTTCAGCCATTCGCCGCCATCCTTGGTTACGATCTCGGAGCGGTCTCCCGGGACGAAGCGCTCGTTGTGAACGCGGTCAGCGAACTTGTCGCGACGGAAGATCTTAACCGGGCTCATCGGCTCGCCGTCGTCGCCGACAGGCATGTTGACGGCCTGATACTCGTCGAGGGCCTTCGGGTCGATCCAGTCGCGGACGTTTCGATCCCAGAACTGGTGGCGGAAGGCGGCATAGACATACCGCTTGCGCAGCATCTTCATCGCCTCGACGATCGGGCTATCCTCCTGACCATCGTCATCGCCGATGCCCAGCTCAGCCGCCTGCCGCGCTTCCAGGTCCCGGTTCTCGAGGATCCACCACACATGTGCCGGCTCGATCGACGGGACTGCGGAGAGGAAATCGCGGGCGGCGGTCAGCTCTGGATCGTCTTCTCCATCCGAGCCGTCCGAGCCGTCATCATCCGCACCGCCGTCGTCACCTTCGATGACGCGCTTGACTGCCTCACCGGTGACGCCGGCACCCTTCGCGCGGACGGCAGCGATGACTTCTTTCTTGAGGCCCGAAGGCGTGCGTGCGAGGGAGGGGAGTTTCTTCTTCATATCTCGTATCCACTTGTTTTTCTCTGCCTGTTGATCTCCCCTTGGGCCGCCCCCGGAGGCCAATCCGGGGGCTCAACAGGTCCAAGTGGAGGCGCGGTTTCGCAACCGCACAGTGGATATGGTCCCCGGCACCGGCCTCGGTGAAATGATTCCGAAAAAAATCTTGACGCCATGCCAGAAATATGAAGCGCGGGACAGACGGGACGCAAGAATCAGGCCTGGGACAGATGCTGTGTCCCGACTTAACGCTCTGTCCTGAAAGGGAAAATGACCCGTGGGACAGATGGGACACACGAGTCACCACTCATCCTATAGGGAACACATACATAGTTAGACTCGGGTGTGGGCAACAAAGTATGTCTTACACGTAAGAGTAATCTATTTTGTCTGTCCCATCTGTCCCAAAGGGAAATAATAGTAGGAAAAACAGATAGATAGACTGGGACAGAGGCCGGATTTTCGTCTGTCCCACAGTGTCCCATCTGTCCCAGGCTCTGGGACCGGATTTCCCCTTCGAGTTCGGGCCCACCGGCTAACATCCCCTGAAAAGGAGATGACCATGCCTGCCACGCTCGACGAAGACCGCCTCGAGGATGACCTCTTGGACGTAGCCATATGGTGCGAGTATCTGCATCCCCACGCGCGCCCGCTGACCCTGTTCGTCGCGACCCAGTCGGAGCCGGTCCCAGGTCAGCTGGTGATTGCCATCGCCGACACTCTCAGGGGCAGGGGTGTTCAGTTCGAGACGCCCGTGGTTCGCGATGCCCGCCGTGCGATGACTGCCCTCGGATACAGCTTCGAGTGGGACCGGACCGGCGATATCCTTGGCGTCGTCGAGGCCTCACCGATGGGCATCTCGCAACATGAGCGCCTCGAGATCGTGGCTCGCATCGAGGGGGTGCTGGCATGACGGGTCGCAGCCGGAAGCCCGCACTCTTCGTTCTCCGCAGCCGCCCGCCGTCGGAACCCGAACTGCAGGATTTCTTCACCCGCACCGGCATGTCCAGCCACGCGATCCTGGTCTTTCTGTCTTTCTCGACCGAGGAGCAGACCCGGCGCTACACCGATTGGCAGGCCGCGACCCTCGACCAGGAACTTCGCGTCGACGGCTTGGACGTCGTCGAGGTGGTCAGCGAGGCGGCCTACCAGGAGATGCCGTGGCGATGCCGGTGGGGCAGGGAGGTCGAGTTCTTTGACTGACCGTGTGAGGCGATACCAGACCGCTATCCGTCGCCGGGCAGGCGAGGCGACGGACGACCAGCTGCGCGCGTATGGCATGTCGAACCACGAGATCATGCGTGTCCGTGCCATGCCTCCGGAGCAGCAGGTCGAAGTGATCGCGGATTTCGTCATCGAGCGCGCCTTCCGAATTATGGACTGATCATTTCGGAGCTCGGAATTCCGGACCTATTTGCTCTTCATCAACGGAGAGCGCCATGAACTTGCCTGCCATCTTTCCACTGAACGGGAAACCGACGACGTTCGTCACCCTGGGCCACAAGAAGGCCCTCATGGAGCACGGCCTGAGCGAGGGCTTGAACATCTCCGCCCTGGCTCGCCGTGCCGGCGTCTCGACGGAGACGATCACCCAATGGCGTCTCGACATACGCACGGCCCATGTCGCCAGCCAGACGCCAAAGCAGAAGCTGGCCCGGCTGACCGCCACTCCGCCGAAGTCAGCACCCATTCCCACACCGAAGAAGGAGGCACCCATGCCGCAACCAAAGCCGCGCCTGTCGCGCGAGGAGAAGATCGCTGCTCTGGAGACGCAGAAGCGCGAGGGCCTTAGCAACCGGGCTGCGGCCGAGCGCGCCGGGGTATCCGGGCCCACGTGGAGCGCTTGGAAGAAGGACCTCGGCTATGTCGGCACCCCTGTCGCACAGAAGGCGCCGGAACCGGCGAAACAGCCGGCCAGCGCGCCTGATGCCGCCGTTATCCGGCAGGTGGCGATCACGCGTCCTGACGGCACGCGGATCGAGGTCGGCATGACGGCTGAAGAAATTCGCGCTCTGGTGGCCTGATCGCTTTGGATGGCGCGCCCGGCGACTAATTCCGTCTCACCCAAGAAGAAGAACAGACGGGAGGTGGGCGATGGGACAAGCAGTCGATAAACTGAAATGGACAATGGCGCTCAATCGCGCCCGAACCCTCGAGGACTTCGTCGCGCTTGGCGAGAAGCGGGGATACAGGGCGAGCTGGGCATATCGCGCATATGCCGCTCATCTCGACTGCATGGCGTCTTTCCAGCGCGACATGGATCGCGTCCGGAAGAGCTGGGACGAGTTCGGAAGGGCGGCTGGACATGCGGCGCGCCGTCTCCAGAAGGGAGGTGCGTCATGACACCGAAGATCAACCGCAGCGAAGTGAGCTTCGAGGTCGCGCAGGTTCTGTCGGAAGGCAGGCTGGCCCATTTCAATGTTGTCTTCCGGGGTTTCAGGTTCGGCACCCTTCTGTCCTGGGTTGGCTCCGATCACCCTGATAGCCCGAAGCACGAGTCCATGCTCGACATAGGCGTCAAGAAGATCGAGCGGAACTGGGAGAGCCTCCCGGCTCACGTTCGGCTCGATCTCTGGAAGGAGGCCCAGGCATGACCCCCGATCGCATCAAAGCCTTTCTCGATGACGTCGCCCGGGCGAGCGTCCGACACGGGATCCAGCTGGGGCACACGTATGACGGCGTGACGCTCGTCCCGCTCGAGGCCGATTTCGAAGGCTACGGGGCGGAAAAGGAGGAGACATTCGAAGATCACGGATTGCCTCTGTCACTCGGCCACTATGCCGATGAAATCCACAGCATCGACTTCACCCAGCTCTCCGCGCACGAGCGGCTGGCGATCCACGGCAAGCAATCCCGCGACCTCGCCCGCATGCTGCGGGAGGCGTTTATGGCGGGGGTTGAGGCGACGCGTGGTGCGTATGTTGGACCATTCGAGTGGGACGCAGACGAATACGCCGCGAAGATCATGGGAGGGCAGAGGTGATGCGCACCACATCGAAATACCGCGGCCACGAGATCGTCCGTCGCAATGGCGAGTTCATCTTCCCGGACACGGGCGAGCCCACGGCGCAGAGCGGCCGGTTCGCCACGTGCGGGCACTGCGGCCAGGCGAACACTCCGGAGGGCCACGACGCCTGCCTTGGCACCATACCCGGCGCGATGAACGCATGCTGCGGGCACGGCGAGACTGACGATGCCTACATCCAGTTCGACGATGGCTCGCGGATCGCGGGCGAGGCGATGTTCGAGTATCTGCGTGGTGCCACCTGTATCTCCATCTCCGATGAGACCGGCCTGATGGACGATGACGTCCTCGAGCTGCTGGATGATGACGAGGGAGGGCAGGGGTGATGGCCGCAACCATGAACCTCGAGGCCGCCCTCGATCGCTACTTCCGCCAGAAGAGGGCCGAGCGCGCCGCCGAGAAGCTGCGGGAGAACGAAATGAAAGTCCGGGCGTTCATCGAGGCGAACTTTCCCGCGGATGCGGAATGGGTGCTGATGTATCCGTGTGAAGGAGGGCAGTCATGATGCGCAAGATCATCGCCAGCCCCGCCAGCGCTCTCCGCGATCGGTATGGGATCATGATCGGCGGTGCGCTCGCAGAATGCCGCCGCATGCTCCACAGCCCCGCCTTCTGGTCCGGCTTCCGGGACGGCTTCACGGCTTGGATGCGGGTGTTCGACATCCCGCCACGCCCGAAGAGGCCAGGGAGGAAGTGATGCAGTTCAATCCAGATCTCATGTCTGTCCGCAAAATCTCAACCGATCGCGGGGCGCAGTATTTCACATCATATTCCGGTATTGATCTCGGTCCTTCGACGGCCTCCGAGCAGGCTGCGTTCGAGCTGTTCGGCAATGACGTTGAGACCTACCCGGGCATTTATGATCGTGAGCTGGAAGCGAGACTGAATGGAATGTCCGCCCACCAGCGCCTCGAGTTCTGCCGCAAGACCCGCGCGCACCACGCGTAACAGCCCCATATCCAATGGGTCTGCTGACGGGGCGAAATCTACATCTATCCGCACCGCCATCAACGGGCACAACATCCGGGGGCCCCAGGCCCCCGCCGGGGGTAATGC
>Ga0114905_1000937_pt1 | contig 16728 bp, 22 predicted proteins | sample MalvireepMed_b05_FD_83499 | JGI IMG/M metagenome (GOLD analysis project Ga0114905, IMG submission 83499) | Marine viral communities from the Global Malaspina Expedition - Malaspina viral metaG DeepMed_b05 | ecosystem: Environmental > Aquatic > Marine > Oceanic | place: Mediterranean Sea...
ATGGAGATGCACTTTGCTATAGATGTGCCCGATGAGGAGGGTGGGGAGATGAGTGGTGAAATAACTGGTGGAGGCAATGAACTGAGAATCTTTGCCACTGTGTTGGATATTGTGAAGAAGTATGTTAAGAAGAATAAACCAGATCTTATAAGAGTTTATGGGGAAAAGAAGTTGGTAGGTTATAGTTATGTGGTCGGAAGCAGACTCAAGTTATATGAAAAATTGGTAAAGCGATTCGCACCCAAGTTGGGATATACCTATGGGGGTAAACAATATGATACGGATGTTGGTGGGGGAAAACAGAAAGTAATGCATCTGTACAGAAAAGGTTTCAAGCCATGAAATCATTTAAACAATACACCCCTAAGATTGCTTGGACATTTACGATACTTGTAATGTGTTATATTGCCTCATTTATTTCTATCAGTAATGATAATTCTAATATTGGTGCTAAAGGTAGCCCCATAATTTATCCTGTAAATAATAACAAAGCACTACCGCCTGGACACCCTGGCTTGTGTAACGATTGGAAGGGGGCCCCTCCTACAACCCCACATGAAATAATGCACGCATATGCAGGTGTTTACAAAATATCATGTACAGCAGATCCACCAGCCTGCACCCCCCACACTGGTCCTAATCCACAACCCTTGTCAGGGATTCCAGGCTGGATACAATTCAGGTGGGATCAAACTGCTGATTGTGTGTGGGATGAACCTGTTCTTGGTGGAGTACACAGAATAGAAATAAACGGAATAGAATCAAGTGATGGTGGTCAATACGGATATCCCAACACCATACCAGATGGTGGGTGTGGAAGAAATTTTGGATGGGATGGAGGAGGTTATAGTTATTATCATTATGTTGCGGATTCGGGGCCAGGGGTAATAAAAATATATCCTGTGAATGTTGGACATTCTACTAGTAGTTGGCTTAAATATGAATATGAATATGCATATGTTCAAGATGACCCTACGCCACCGTGGGGTGGTGGAAACAGAAACATGTTAATTTTAGAAGATGTAACCTTAGTAGATGGAAATTATGATGATCCCTTTGGAGAATTAATGCCTTTACGATGTTCGGCAAGACGAATTTGGGATCCAGATTTATATCTAGACCCCGCAGAGTGGACAGGCAATCCTTATTATTATTATGTATTTTTTGAAAATGATTTTATCCAAGGGGGGGAGATGAGGCAATGAAATCATTCAAACGATACATCGCAGAAGCAGGTCAGAGATTTGAGCGCCAAGAAAATGCGCTTGTCAAAATTGTTCGAATGCACTTCAAGAAAAATGGCAATAAGCCATTCACTCTCCTCTCCAAAGATGGAAAAAAGATTAAGAATGTTGTCGATGCAAAAAAGTTTACTGGAAGGGTGTCTACAGGACATGAACCTTACACTGATGTTCAAATTATTCAAGCAAATGGGCGAAAAGTAAATCTTTCTAACAAGGGAGAAGCCGCCCCTTCTGTAGCGGGTGGTGGTGTTGAGGGATTAGAAGTTATTGTCCCTGGCATAGTCAAAAAAATGTTTAATGCGGCTGCGAAGTGGTATAAAGGGAAATACAAGGAAGGAGATTATGCGGTTGACTTGTATGCCAAAGTGAGTGTAGAAAACAAAGAGAAGATTCTTGTTGGGACGCCAGCAATGGGTGGACCGATTCACTACATGTATGTTGGACCTATGGATGTAAAAGCAGAAAGTTGGGACGAAAAGAAACAAGAATTAAGGATCAATGGAAAACTGACATGGGCTAAGACATATGCTAAAGAATATGACATTCATTATAGAATAAGAAAAAGAAGGCAACACCAAAGGCTTGACCTCCGTGCAAAAGACAGACGAGGATACCCTTCACTCTTTGTGACACCAGAAGATGTTGAAATTAAAGATCCAAAAACAGGTAAAATGAAATGGAATGAAGAAAAATATGGCACGGCTGGTCGTAACGAATGGGCAAAAAAGCAAAAGAGAGAAATGAATAGGCGTGTCGTTATATCCAAGGCTCCTCCAAAAAATGCAAACATGGTAATATTTTAAATGAAATCATTTGAGCATTACATAGCGGAAGCAAAAAAAATGCCTAGGTCTAAAGGGTGGATACACAAATCTGGCAAATGGAACATATGGCCACACAGCAAGAACCTCAGACCTTATCATGTTGAAGGTGTTGTCAAAGATCCAAAAAAGTATGGATTGACTGAGAAGAAGATTAAAGAAATCATAGCAAAAGGTATAAACCTTCAATCCGTGGCAGTACAACAACCTGCACAGAGGGTCTATGATGCACTCCTTGCAGGGAGAGATGATGTAAATAAAGCAATATATCAATACTTATTCAGTAAGGGATGGGTCAAAGTGGTACTTGGAGGTGGGATGCATAGCCTTGAAGGTTTACTAAAAAATAATCACAAAGTAGCGAAGTTAATAGACAAGAAATATGGTGAAAAATCTCTTTTCCCTGAACCCTTTGACTTTATGGAGATCAGCGACGAGCATGATCGACAACAATTTGATATCAACAATATATATGATTGGGGGGAATACCTCAAAACAGGGAGAGAGTCAGGTAAAGGGCGAACAGAAATTGGTAGGACAATGGCACAATTTCGTGAGGAAAAGATGGCTGTATGCGGTATGTGTTTTAAGTGGGCAAATGATTGGAATGTAGAACACCATAAAGGCGGAAAGCATAAAGTGGTGCATGGGATAGTCACAAATATAAAGGGACAGACATTCCCCCATGCATGGATAGAAGATAAGGGTAAAATATATGATGTGCATTCAGGAGAGAAAGGAATCGCATTAAATAAATATTATAAGTTGCTCGACCCACAAGATGTAGTAAAATACACTCCAACAAAAGCAACACAAACTTTTGTAAGAGCAGGGCATCATGGGCCTTGGGATAAGAAATTCGACAAGTGGCCAACGACATGAAATCATTTAACCAATATTTCGAAGATAAGCAACTGGTAGAAAAGCAACTCCAGAATGCTATCGTTGAAGAAGAAAATAAAAAGAAAACAAAAGAAGAAAATTCTCCCGCTGGATGGGACACATTCGAAGGAAATCAAACCGCAGTAGACATGTATGTTAGGTGGATTACAAAAATAGATAAATGAGGAAAATTAATTATGCCAGTATATGCATATAAATGTAAAAAATGTGAACATGAGTTCGAAGAATTGTTATCAGTAAGCAAGAGAAGCGGCCCAGCAAAAAAACCATGCCCAGGGTGTGGTGAGAAAGGGATATACCAGAAAATTTCGATGACTACTATGGGTGTAGATATGAATGTCACTCCAGACAAAAAGACTGGCGGTGATTGGAGCAGGCTCATGGACAAGATGAAGTACGGTACACCTAGCAAATATCATAATCAGTTTGATCGTGCTAGTAATAATAGCGGTGGCAAACTTGGGCCACAGTAAAAAGTATATATATAAGATAGAAACCATCAGGAGATCAGCATGGCAACTAATCCAAATTATGTAGAAGTAAAATACTTATACCCACACACCCATCGAGTGGATCTGCACGATGCTGTTATGATTGAAGGCAATGTCGCTTTCATAGAATTTACTCTAGTGAATGTGCCACAGGGCGGAATCAAACTTATAAGCAGTGATGGCTTAACTAAGCAATATATGTTTGTGACGCATGGCACAAATGCTGTTTCTGCAACTGGACCACAGAATGGAAAGACAACTGCTGGAGCAACTGCTCCTCTTCAAGTTCATCGTGGCGCAAACGCACTGGTGGGAGCAGAAAACTTAAAGGCTGCAATTGAGTTGGCTGGCAAAGGCCATGGAACTACTGGTGGTGACCCAAGATTTAGAGTTTCGGTATTTAACAGTGCTGGCGCTTCTGGACTTGGAAATCGTGGTGTAATGAGAATTCATCAAGCAGTTGCAGGTGAACGAGGGCAAACAGCAGTAGTGTTTGATGGTGGATTTGGTCCAACAGCAGATACCCATCCCACAACTACTGCAATGAAATTTGCTCCAGAGCATATTCAGAATACTGAAAACCATATTGTTGGAGGCGACAATGCATTCGCAGAATTGTTAACATGGGGTGCGGATATCAGGCGAGGTGGTAATGGCAGACCATTTACAGGAGGCACTGGACCTACTATTGTAATAAGCGGTCAAACCTTTGGCAGCGGCGGTTTAGGCCTCTCTAACAACAGAGAAATTGTTACTATGCAAATTAGAGGCCTGGGTGATGTGAAGGGATTTAATGTGTATGGGCTTAAAAGTTAAAGGAGTCAGAAATGGAAAATAGTTTTGTAAATCCCAGTATGGGTAGGGGTTTTGGTGCGGGCGGGCCCGTGAACAACCCAACATATTCAAATACATACCAGTTTGAAAATTCGGAAGACCTGAGCAGATTTGTCAGGCAAATGAGCCACAATGCTGGCGTGACAAATGTTAGTGACATGGGGAATAAGGCAATCAATGTTGATTTTAGGGATGATGCGTTTAGGCAGCAAGCCAACGATGATTACAGCAACTGTTGTGGTCAATCAAACAGTTGACAATTGAAATTTGTGAGATATAATATTCATAATGAAGCAGAAGAACTTTACACATGTAGATAAAACATGGTCGATAGATGAACTTGAGACCTTGAGCGAAGGCAGCAACAGGTGGTATGTCTCACCAGTTGGAAAATTGCCAAGCGTTACTACTGTGACTGGTTGGGAGAAGCGCAGGTTCTTTGCAAAGTGGCGGAGGGATAATCCGCAGGAGGCAAAGCGTGTCCTTGCAAGAGGCAACCACCTGCACAGCACCATTGAAGATTACCTTAACAACGAACTAGACCCAAACAAAATAACAACGCTTGAACTATTCAAGCAAATTCAGCCAGAACTGAACAACATAGATAACATCCACGCGATAGAAGTGCCACTTTGGAGTGAGGCGATGCTGCTGGCCGGCCGTGTAGATTGTGTGGCTGAATACAAAGGCAGGTTGTCCGTCATTGACTTCAAGGGCAGCACACGGCCCAAGAAGAAGAGAGAGATTGAGAATTATTTTCTACAAGCCACTGCGTATGCAATTGCATGGCAAGAGAGAACAGGCATACCCGTTGATAACTTTGTGATTCTGCTTACAACAGATGATGGTATTACTCAGGTGTTTGAAGGCAATCCTATGAATCATGTAAAGAAATTGCTTTCCGTTATCGAGAATTACCATAACAATTCAGAATCACGGGAGAGACATAAAGTAGTTAATTAAACCTTGCTTCGCGGTAATGTCTGTTGTGGGAGCCTTTGAGCCTATTATTTTAAGTTCAACATTTCCGCTGTTTACCAGTCTGTAGTTTATTTTTCCATCGAACCAATCGCGTATATCTAAATTTGCTTGCCAATAATTCTTACCCGCGAGGATCTCTTTGAGATCCTTCATTGCTTTAGAGTTCTTGTTCAAGTCTTTTGCTACTTCTCTACAGAAAAATGCAGTTACAGAATTTGGCAAGTTTTTGATAACTACATCATCTACCCCACTATATTTCTTAATAGCCTCTGTTACTTTTCTTACCTCTTTGCTTGATTTTTTATTTCTTATCAATTCGTATACCTCGTATGGATCTTTCACATCAGATTCGTCCAACTTCAACATGTTTCTAACTCCATGCTCATACAAAATTTCTTTTGATGGAGCGCCTCTCCTCTCCATCTGTTTTGGGGTGGACATTCTTAATGCTACTCTAGTAAAATCTCTCAACGGACCAGGCCGTATGCTGCGAAAACTTTTCATGCATTTTGGCAAAACATTTACAAAAAAGGAGGCTGCTGCCCCTTTACCATATTTGTTAGATATAGGAACTATCTCACCATTTTTCATTAAGCAAAATACATCTACACCAGTAAATGCGGGATCGGTTGGAACGCAAAATTTTTCTATCTTGCTTGTCTTCAGGATATTAGGATGGAAAGATGTTCTGGGTCCGCCAAGGGCGATCAAACCAGTTATAACTTCGCCTCCATATTTTCCCAACTGATTCATTTCGTTATCTGGTATAGATTCGTTCCACTCAATTTCATCAAATTTCCTGCAATTGGGACACAAATATTTTTCAAAATCTTCTATTATGTATTTGGGCATCTTTGGATTTTTCTTTAACCCATTGATCATAGATTTTTTTAATTGATCAACATCGGAAAAAGTTCTACACTCCACATCTTGACCAGCAAATTTAATTTTCTCCAGTGTTCCATCTTCAATCAAAGTTTCTGCCCTCACAGCAAGAGACTCCGACCCTCCAGCCCCCGTCTTTTTTACTGCGCCGCCACCGCCAAATTCTGCTGACTTTTTTAACAACCCTGCTGATATATCTTCTTCTGTCCGTGAAAAACCAACAAACCCACTGTAAAATAATCTACCTCTGTAAGTTCTAATTCGATTTATCAACCTTGTTCTCTGCGATTTTGTTTTTATGTCAAACTTACCATATGTTATAGATTCTAAAACTATGGCAGTCATTTTAAATTTCTTTATACTTTTGTCCATCTCAAACTTGTGGCCTTCATGAAACAGCCTGACCAGGGTTTCTATCCTCCCTGCCCTTTTTTTCAACTCTGTAAGGGTTAATGCTGCCATGGGGTGTCCTCTAAAGTATTTATAATTTCATACATAGTATACCAAACAGGAGACAAAAATGACAAACCACGATATACCAGAAGAATACTTGGGTGATGATTTTGATTTTGGGTTCACCACGGTAGACGCAGACGAATTAGGAAATTTGATGGGCGGCGACACAGATGCGCCCACCTCAGATGAGATACAAGCAATTAAAGATAAATTAGATTTAGTGCTAGAGATGAATTCTACATGCGAAGGCACTACAGCAGTTAAAGAGCAATACGATGAACTGGTGGCTGTCAAGATGGAAGAAGTCGAGCGAGTCGTGTTGCCCCTACTCATAAACCTTAAAAAGAATAAAACTAAAGATTATCTGTACTGGCCAGGATCTCAGAGGGTAACTCAATGCGATCTACAAATTGAGAAACTTCTGAGAGCGACAAGAGGGTAATTTTATCAATCGTGAAATCGTTCAATAGATATATCTCAGAAGCGGCGCTGATGGATCTCATAAACAAACATGATGATCCCATATCTTTTCTTGCTTCTGCAATTGATGCAATGATAAAAGGGAAATTAAAACTAAAGCAGAGAGGGGTAGCAAACACCCGTGAATTGGTTGCGCTGTGGAATAAAGTAAAAAAGAAAAAAATAAAACTAAAAGAGATAAATCAATATATTACCGAAGGAAAAAATGTACACCTCACCCATGCAGCAGATCTGTCTTTTGAAGGAAAAGAAAGAATAGCAGAAGCAATCGCATTTCTGGAGGCACTCACTGAAATGCTAAGAGGTTCTTCTTCATCAAAATTGAACCTCACCAGAAAGTGGGATGGCGCACCTGCAATAATATGTGGAACAGATCCAGAGAATGGTAAATTCTTTGTAGGAACCAAAAGCGTATTTAATAAAGAAAATCCCAAAATAAATTACACAAAAGCAGACATTGATAAAAATCATTCAGGAGGCCTCGCTGAAAAACTCAAGGAGGCGCTACAGTACCTGCCTAAACTTCGAATAAAGGGGATATTGCAGGGTGATTTCCTTTTTGGAAAGGGTGATGTGTCAAAGAAAAAAATGGACGGTGAACCATATCTGGTATTTACCCCCAACACTATAACCTATGGTGCGCAAGAAAAAAGTGATCTTGCAAATAAAATAAACCGAGTAAAAATAGGAATTATATTCCATACCAAATATACGGGAAAAGCAATGAGTAAATTGAAGGCCTCATTTAATGTGAGCAGTTCTGACTTTGGAAGTTCTTCTGCTGTTTGGGCTCAGGATGCTGGATACAAGGATACCGCAGGTAAAGCCACATTCACAGAAGCAGAATATAAAAAAATGGAAAAGTTATTAGCCAAGGCAAAATCTGCTGCCAAGGGCGCAGCGGCGGGTTCAAATATGCTAAAGGGAAATCCCAAAGTGTCCGAACAGATAAATATTTACACGAATTCTAGAGTTCGTGAAGGGGACTACTCTTTTTCTGCAAAAGAATTCACAAATTTCGTGAATGATAAATTGGAAAAGAAACTCAGTTCTCTTAAAACAGAGAAAGGTAGAGCGCGAGGAAGATTAGCACAAAAAAAGATGGTTTCGTTTTTGAAAGCCAAATCTAAGGATATTGATCGAGTCTTCGCAGCAAATTCTACCATCCAAGAGTGCGTTGTTTTCCTTGTAAAAAAATTACAAGAAGTACAGTCACTGAGAACATTTATAAAAACTTCAACTGGATATAGAGTAACTGGTGACGAAGGATTTGTTGCGAGCGACGAGATTGGTTCCGCTGTCAAACTTGTTGACCGATTAGAATTTTCTAAGATTAATTTTACAGCGGCTAAAAATTGGGTGAAAGGATAAAACATCATGCTGAAAATGAACAAAGAAGATGCGAATAAAAAACATAGCAGGACCTGGACTAGGCTAAATGATGATAGCAAATCAAAAATCTACAGGAAAAAATTTGTGGAATCTTTTGGGGGAGAATTTATACAACTTTCCAGATGGGAGTGGAAGTGGAGCGAACCCAAGCCAGAGCCAGAGCCTACACCAGAACCCGAACCAAAGAGCAAAAGAACAATTGTGATGGTTAGGCCTGACGGGGAAGAGGACGAAATAACCAATTTGTCTAAATATTGTAGAGATCACGGGCTGGATGATGCAGCCGTATATAGAGTATTAAAGGGTGATAGAAATCACCACAAGGGATACAAAGCCAGAAAAGGAGATTGATATGGGACTTTTACAGAGTGCATTGGGAACAATTTTTTATACCGTGGTGGTGTTTGCGGCAGGCGCACTGATCGGCGGGCCCCTTTGGAACTGGCTAAAGGATAAGTTTCCTTGGAGTTGATAGACCGTCCACTGGTTCCAGTGGAAATTTTATCAAGCCATAGAAACAGGAGGTGATCCAAAACTAGAGCGATATAAAATTATTTATACACTGAACCAGTGGCAAGGGAGGCTATTTTTAGGAATAGCCTCCTTCTTTTATATACATATAAAGCAGAAAAGGGGGTTTGTTCAATGAAAAATGCAATACTAACATTTGGAAGATTCAATCCCCCCACAATTGGGCACATGCTTCTTGTGAAAAAGGTTCGTGAATTCTCTCGACAGAGAAAAGCCGAAACTTTCATCTTTACTGGCGCATCTCAAGACAAAAAAAGAAATCCCCTACAGTACAAAGACAAAACTCAACTAATGAGAAAAGCCTTTAAGGGTGTCTCTGTGGTTACAGACACCAAAATTAAAACAATATTCCATACTCTTGAATACTTGAATAAAAAGGGTTACGAAGAGATAACTCTTGTAGTAGGCTCTGATAGAGTAATGGAGTTTAAAAATCTCATCTCCAAATATTTAAAAGATTATAATTTCAAATCGTTTAATGTTATATCAGCAGGTGATCGAGACCCTGATGAAGAAGGAGCAAAAGGCATGTCTGCATCCAAGATGCGAGATGCTGCGAAAAGGGGAGACTTCAATGCATTCAAAATGGGCGCCCCATTGACACTGAGGGACGCTGATGTGACAAATATGTTTAAATTGGTTCAAAAAGGAATGGGGATTAAAAATCATATGAAAGAATCATGGTTTAATTATGATGAGTTTAAAGAATTTATTGCCGAAGTCAGGAATCTAGAAGAAAGAGCAGTTTCTATACAGGCAAGGCGGAAAATGGCAAGGGTGGCAAAAAGAACTGCAAAGAAACGAGCGAAGACTCGAAAAAGAAGAGAAAAGTTCAGAAAGAAGCCTGAGCAATTAAAAGCAAAAGCAGAGAAAGCAGCAAAGATGTTACTCCGCAAAAAGTTAATTGGAAAGAGCGCCAATTGGAATAAATTATCTCTAACAGCAAAGGCACAGGTTGACAGGCGGGTAGAGAAAAAAGCAAAAGCAATCAAGAAAATTGCAAGAAAACTTCTTCCTAAAATTAAAACAGCAGAAAAAGAGAGAATTCAAAAATTAAAGGGCAAAACGCCAGGTCAACCATCAAGCGTCAAAGAGGGTGGAGAATGGCGTAAAACATACAAGGGTGCTGCTGTGGCAAAGGCAAAAGCGCAAACAAAAAGAGAAACCGAAGGAATAAAATCCAAGATGGCAGATGTTAAAGTCAAACTTAAAAAGGCGAAAGAAACCTCTGGGGCAGGAGAAACTGTAAAAAGCCTTGAAAAGCAAAGAGAATCCGCAAGAAAAAAGAGGCAAGAAGCAGAAGCAAAGATAAAAGCATCAAGGTCGAGAGTAGACGCTCTTCGAAAGCAATTAAGAAAAGAAGAGCATGGCGCTGGAGATCAAGGTACTGAGGCGCTACTTAAAAAATATGCAGATGAGACTCCTGGTCAGAAATATGCAAAAATAAACAACAGGTTTAAAAAGAGGTTTGCTAGCAAGTAATGGATGGCGACATTGACATTGTAGGTTCATGGTTAGAAATAGGAATGACCATAGCGGCTATAGCAGCGGGTGTTATAACTGTTCTTATACCTCTCATTAGAAGAAGGGTAAAAAAGAATTTTAACACAAATCTTGATTACCCAAAAAGTTTTCGATGGGAAATTCACACAAGACTACACGAAACTTTAACTGAGTTGAGAGTGAGAACTGACTGTGCAAGATCACAAATAGTACAATTTCATAATAGCGGAGAATTTTTAGATGGTGTTTCTATGAAAAAATTCAGTTTAACTCATGAATCATTAAACATAGGGACAATCGGAGAAGGTGATCAGAAAAAAGATATGCTGATAACCATGTTTTTATATAAATTGAATTTGTTAAAAGAAGATAAGGCTGCTATTCATATTGTAGATTCGATGTCAGATACATATTCTAAGCAGTATATGCAAAATAGCAATGTTATTGCTTTTAGCATGTTGCCTATTCGGAAGAAAAAGGAAATAGTAGGATATGTTATGATTCAGTGGTGTAGTTGGAATAAAGTAGATTTAATAGACGAAAATGTTGTAGGGGAAGAGATGGAAAACGCCAGAACTCATATTGAAGTTCAACTTCAACAGCAATTAAGGCCTTTCAAAGAAAATTCTGTATAAATAATAAGGACCAAAAGGAGAACACTTAGATGAGAACATTCAAAGAATTAAAAACTGTGCTTGAAGATTACAACACTTGGGGTAGCCTTGGCTCTGGTAACTCTGCCTTAGACGATGCTGAAGGCACGATGTATATTGAGAGACCAGAACAACTAGCACGAATCAATGCGTATGTTACAAAATTTATGGATCGAGATTTTATTGATGTAAGAAGTGCCTTCAACCACCTTCGAGCAAGGCTAAACATTTCTGGTATTGATTTTGATTTAGCGCCAAACGGGCAGTCTGCTATTGGAGAGGGGCATTACGAATTTACAGTGACTAGGCAGGGAGGTTCTTTTGGAACCACACCAGAACATAATTTAATGACGCAAGGGTTCTATAGAGACAACGGTGTGCCAGGAATGAATTTTTCTTTACAGGCAGACATAGTGATTGCAGAGAGTGGTATGTATCGCGTTCAAGCAAAAATTGTGCCAACAGAAGAAGAAGGCGCTGAGTAAAGGTGAAATCTATTTGTGCTGTATATCATGAAAGAAAAATATGTTCTCAACGAAAAGAATTTTTTATTATATGTCATGAGGCATTACAGTAACCCTCAGTGTGAAGGCATAGAAGAATTCCAAGAAGATATTAGCAGAATTAAGTACATAAAAAGATTGTTGGGTAGGTTTGATAAAAAGGGAGTGCTAAAAGAAAGACTCATACTAAATCACATAATTATATTAGGAAATGTATTTGGACCAATACCGACCTGTAGGATGCTCTTCTATAAGATTGAAGAAAACTTACATTCTTATCTCAAGTCTTTCCTCTTATTTTTAGAATACCTACCAGAATTAAGTCATGAAATTCCCGAAGCAGACATAGAAAAGATTCCAGTTGATATCAGGATAGTAAAGAGGTTGAAAGAAACATAAAATGAACAGGCTAGTCAACGCATTTGTAATCTTTAAATTTTTAAAACTGCTAGTGCTACCTTTTGAAAGCACAAATGCTTTCAAACTAGGCATCATTGACAAAGATGGTAAATATCTCAAAAAGCAAAGAGATTTAAAAACTAGTGAAGAGAAACTAGCAAGTAATATATTTACTAGGCTGGTCTGGAATATTAAGAAACTGTTAGGAAAACTTCCATTCGGAAAAACTAAGTTAGCATCTCTTGCGACAGCACTTGTCTTGATCAAAGAAGAGGCAGAAAAAGTTGGCGCCGACGCTAATTTAATTGAAACAGCATTCGAAAGTTACCTACTTAATGAGTACGGGATAGATTACAAAAAAGAACTGTTGAATGAAAAATTCAACAGCCTACAGTTAAATTCAAAAGGGGGGCACAATGCCAAATTATAGAACAAGCACGATAGAAAATTCTACTTTTCAAAGAAATGATCATGTAGGAAGAGGTTGGAGAAAGAGATATGTAAACGAGAACGGTGGGGAATTTGTAAGTGATGGTGGTGCATGGGCCTGGACTGGAAGTGTTTCAGTTGCAGTTGCTGAGGTTCCTGAACCTGTAGAAGAAGTTGAAGAAGAAGTAGAAGAAGAAGTAGAAGAAGAAGTAGAAGAAGAAGTAGAAGAAGAGGAAGAAGATGCTGTCGAAGAAGAGGAAGATGAATAATCGATGGCTTGTAGCAACTGCAATAAGAATTCCAATAGCGCCCCATTAGAGAGGAAAAGAATGATTCTCAAAGCCAAGTCTAAAGTTTCTCCTCCTAGTCGGGGCCCTTCTGGAATATCAAAAAGGAAAAGGCCAGTTCCTTCACGGAGGAGGCCTGGGAAGAGACCGACAAGGTGAAGTCTTGGGGTGAGTTAAGAGAAGCGGAGTCTATCCATTGGAATAAGTTGTCCAAGCCAGAGAGGATAGAGTTGCTTAAAACCTCTGGGTTTCCTAGTAGGTTTGCTAGGGAAAAGTGGAAGCAGTTAGATTTCCGTGCAAAAGAAAGGATGGGTAAGATGATCAACAAGACAACCCAAGGCGAATTTGCGCTTAAAGAAGGAGTGAAGGAGAATGCGCCTCTCAATCAAGCAAGTGGTTCTGCTGTGGCTGGATTAGGAGATGAGCCTCCAGTGAAAAAGAAGAGAAAGAGAAAAAAATTTGCTGGAATGGAAGTGTTTGAAGTGACCCCAGAAGAATATGTAAAATGTCTCCACGGAAGAACTAGGTATGAGAGGTGGTGCAAGAAATTTAACATGGAAGATATAAATAATATAGAGATACAAAAATATTCATACAAGTATCCAAAGAAATCAATTATTGTACAGAACGAAATAACTGGAGAAATGTCTTATCTTATGAGGAGATAATAAGATGAAAATATTAATTGCTACATTAGCAACATTATTATTAGCAACAACAATCGTTGCACAGAACTTAGAGGTGAAGAATGAAAAAGAAAACATTGGACAGCGGCTTAGAATGGCAATCGAAGAAGGCAAACTCACACCAGAGCAAGCCCGCGAGAGGTTTACTGAGTGGAGGAAGAATGTTGGCACTGATGTTGATAGCCGTCATGGCGATAGGATGCGAAACTCTTCAAGAGATGGACGGGTCGCCAGAGAACACCGCGGCAACCGTGGTGGACAGCGTGAGAGAGCAGAAGGAACAAGCCGGCGAGATCACCAACGCATCGGGGGAGATCACAGAAAGTCTGGAGAGTATCGACAGCGAGGCGAAATCGATTCTAAACGACATCGCACTAGTTCCCGACAACCACAATTACAACATCGACCCGACTCTAGACAGCATCGAGAATTCCGCAGGGAATATCAGGGAACATGTGGACGATGCGGAAAAGGAACAAGTTCGGATAGAAGAGGCTCTAGAAGATTTAGATCAAGCGAACGACAGGGTTTCAGCAGCCGTTGGTCAGATAGAAGATCTAGAGGATCTAGTCACAGAATACGAACATTCAGACCGAGAGGTTAGACGAGAAGCACTCGAAAATCTTCATAGTTTCATAACCCTATTCTTTGTAATAGGATTTGGTATGCTTGTAGGTGGTGCGTTTCTTACTTTTTGGGTAAACGGTAGGTTAGGCGGTATTGTTCTTGCAATAGGTGTGCTAACAGTTGGGTTCGCATCAGCAAGCCAATACTACCTTGAAGAAATTGCTACTATCGGTCTTATCGTTTTGGTCGTCGGATTCTTTGCAGCACTGGGCGTAGTTGCATGGATGCTGCTAGACGGGAAAAACGACAAGAAAGCAGTAAAAGAAATTGTTCAATTAGTCGAAGCAATGAAAAACCGCCTTTCTTCTGAGGAACGCAAAGAAATCTTTGGGCCCGAAGGTGTTGCATCTAAGTTAACAGATACAAAAACAAAAACTATTATTTCTCAAATCAAAATTAAAAATAACTGGAATAATCATTAGTAAGAAGACATTCTTAGTTTATTGTACAAACTCTTGCAAATATAAAATGAATCTACCATATCAGATACAGGGCTAGCCAAATCCTTTTTCTTGGGCGTTACCATCTTTTTTAAATTAATTCCAGTATCTTTTACGAATGCACTGTGCATGTCTAGTTTAGTAGAATTTCCTTTGCCTGTTGCCAACTTCTTTACTTCCGCTGGCGATATGATATCAACTGGATAGTCATTTTCCCATAATTTATATTTTAGCACTCCAGTATTTTCTGCTATGTTAAAAACTCTACTATTCTTTGAATTGTAGGAATATCCCTCAAGAGAAATCCATTCACACCCTTGAATCTTTTCACATGCCCAGTCCGCAATGCTCCTGTATCTTTCACAATCATGATTCCAATCCACTAACCTCTCACCTTTTACATTTTGTGAAAAGGGCTTTGCATATTTTTCAATCTTGGTAAGATAATAAAACTTGCACTTATAGTAACTAAAAGGATCTTCATCCTTTTCGTTCATGTATATACAGATCGCTGGACCTGTTAAACTATAATCTATACCTGCAATGATCATATTAATTCTTCTCCATACTATGTATTTTAAACCTCATTGCCTTATACATAATATTGAAGGAGAAAGTGTTGGTTAACATTATTAAACCCTACTAAATAAAAACGACGAGGCCTCATGGCGTCGTCGTTTTTTTGCGGGCAGGCGTTTCAGTTTCGTTACGCCATTCATTGGGAACTTCGCTACCTCAAGCCCGTCATAGTAGATAACCTTTGATGAAAGTCAAAGGTTATCTTTATATAGTTATATTATCGACTGTAGGAATCTAGTGATGAAAACTCCGACAAAAAAGCCAGCAATAATAGCAGCCCCACTTCCAATACACTCTCCCACACTACCTTCCATCCTCATAAGTCTGAACAGCCGTTTCAATCTCATTTTTCAATATCTCCGTTTCTATCCAATCCAAATATTTTACAATAATAGTTGCAGAACATTCTGATACCATCATCCTATCATTAAACGCCTTGATTGCAATATAATTACTAATAATTCCTACCACATAAGTTTCTCCATTATTAAATTTAGAAAAAACACCACCACCACTATCTCCAGGCCAAATCGAGGCTGGCCTTGGGAGAAATTTCATATAATTTGGTTCTTCTATTACAGTTCCAAAATATCTAAATACATCTGGCTTGCTATATTTTTTATAGCCAAATGAATATCCAACAGTTGTGATGTCTTGATATCTTTCTAACCAGTCCACACACCCAATTGCTGCTGGTTTATAGTTGGAGTCACATTCAAGAATGAGTAGTCCAATATCATCCTGTATCCGCCCAAATGTTTTGCTGTAACGGGGGTGTAGGATCAACTCCTTCACCATTATCTCTTCATTGCCTATGACAATTGAAAAGATATCATCGTTATCTATACAATGACCAGCCGTTAGAACGACATTTGGGCGGATTAATATTCCACTTCCTACAAGAACACCACTTTCTAGATGTAGGCTGCAAACAGAGGGATATGGATCGTCCTCTTGGGATGTCCGAACAAACCACTCGTCTAAAAAATTTGGAGCGGTATCTTTTTCTTGGACACTAATTTTATCTGTTTGTGGGGACGAGGAGGGCGTCAGAGGGCTTAAACACCCCTGAATTAGAAACACTGATGCAACCAATAGGTGTTGTAATTTTCTGCACATCTCACCTATATGTATAAGTGAAACGGCTGATATTCATGAATAAGTGATCAGAAATGGCTGATTTATTAGTGAGAGTGGTATTCGCTCAGTAATACATTCAAGTCCTCAATGGGAACTTTCCTCTCAACTCCATGCTCAAAAAGGACATCATACCATGCAACATTTCCCTTCTCATCGGGCTCTGCGTGCTGTGTCTTTACGCATGTTCCTCTACCAAAATCTGCATGTTCCACTTTGATTGCACAGTCATGTTGATGACCTTTAACCTTTTTCTTTTCTGATTTGCTGGAAGGCTTTAGAGACTTTGAAGCACTTTCGCTTACACTCTCCATCTCTGTTGAGGAGGCCTCAATTGTTGAACCGTCTTCTAATTTGACTTTATACATTTCTCTTCCAAAATCATCACCTAAAAACTTGGTAACGGTCCCCTTCCTGCCAGCAACCAAAACTGTCTTGCCCAGAAGATGTTTTTCATCCAGTTCAAC
>Ga0114905_1000941_pt1 | contig 16714 bp, 20 predicted proteins | sample MalvireepMed_b05_FD_83499 | JGI IMG/M metagenome (GOLD analysis project Ga0114905, IMG submission 83499) | Marine viral communities from the Global Malaspina Expedition - Malaspina viral metaG DeepMed_b05 | ecosystem: Environmental > Aquatic > Marine > Oceanic | place: Mediterranean Sea...
ATGTTGTTGAATTTTATTATCTAATTTTCGAGGACTTCTAGCCCAAAAAATCCAACTACTAATATGGGGATGTGTTGGTACCGTATTAGCAAATAGTCCATATTGAAATGGAGGTATGTTTCTATCATCTATTCTTGGAAAATCATACAACAGAATCGTGCGTTTCTTCTCCACCCAACAAAAAGAATCTGTACTTTTTTCTACCGTACAATAACCCCTTTCTTCCCATATATCAATAAGCTCTCTAAAAGTATCTCCACAATGACCTTTATCCCCTTTTAATACTTTCATGAGTACATTTTCCTAGTTTAATGTTGTCTTTGTTTTTGGGCATAAGCTTTTAATCCTTCCCTAATCGCAGGGACACAATGAGGTTCGGTACAGTGGTGCTGTTGAGGCTCAGGTGCTACCTCGTTATTATAGAGTAAGCCTTTTCGTTCATAGGTGGGGTTACGCCAAAACTCATTGATACACATCCTATGCTCAAACACAAACCCGTTCTCTCTTAATAATTCTCTACACCGTTCATCTTTCTCTTCATTATGCCCATCCAACTCAATACAAAGGATGTACACGGGGATAGACCAATCCATTGTTTTTAAGACAGCTAATTCCCCCCCTTCTACATCTAAACAAAAGAAATCTAAATAAGAAACTCCCGCCTTGTGCAATAAAGGACCAAGAGGAGTTGATTCGACCATATACTCTGAGGCACCCTTATGGTGAGCTTCTTGAAAGGAAGGAGCCATAACCGTAGTCATGCCTGCCGTAGCCCAGTTTCCTACAAAAGAGACAGGATCAGTAGAATCACTAATTGCCACATTATAAGTCTTATCTAAGGGGCGGTTAGTTTGAAGAGCAGTATAGGCAGCGGGGATGGGCTCAATTAAAACCCCCCTAAAACCTAGATAGTCTTGAAAAAATTTAGTGTTAGAATAAGTTGCTCCATCTAAAGCCCCTAATTCTAAATAACTTCCATCACTGCGTTTCTGATTAATAAAGTTAAGAAAAACGAAAAGGTCTTCCCCCTGCTGGCTATAGAAGTGTTGCATGGGCTACGCTCTGTTACGATGATGATGAATAAAAAAGTCTGCGTAATTAATTAAATAATTCATGCGTAGGTACTCCTAATTAAAGTGTCCTGCCTCACATGTTCTACATGCCTGTCTACATTAGGCATCGTACTAACCCCCATTGGGTTCTTATAATATACACCTAAAGCTTCATCTAATTTCTTGAACTTGGCTCCCTTAGAATTCATCCTGCACCACATTTCATAATCACCAGAAATCCAAAAATCAGGATTAAACAATCCATGCTCTATTACCGTTTGCTTCTTTAAGAGGGGGAAAGGCCCACAGCAACAGCCTTGCATCAAAACTTTCATATCAGATGCATCTTGCCAGTTGTGGAAGCTCACGAGGTTGTTGTGGTTTGGATCATCACTAACAAAACAATTAGAATATAAAACATCAATATGGGGGTAAAGTGTAATGTAGGATCTAAAGGTTAATAATGCATTCCCAAAAAGCTTGTCATCTGGATTATAATTCATAACATAGTCATACTTACTATTCTTAATTCCTATATTCCACGCTTCATAAACTGTTACTCGACTAGCAACAGGAATAATAGTAACCTCTATGCCATCCCTAAAAGAAAAATCTTTAAACTGCTGGAGAGAATCATCCGTAGAACTTGCATCCACAAAAACTACTTCAAAAGTATGAAGGGTTTGGGAGTTGACATACTTACAGTAATTCTGTATATAATTTGAAGAATTGTAATTTGAACAAATTATACTAATCACTGGCCTGCCCCGTTAACTCCTCCAACCCTAGGTCTCACTAAGTAGACAAGATCTCCAAACCAATCAAGTTTGTAACCACCCATACAACATGCGTTTATATGGTGAAAGTCCGTAAGATTTTGTTCATCAAGCGGGACAGAATTAGTAAAAGGAATTTTACTGAAGATAGAGGTCCTATAAGTAGGCATACACACATTCCCAGGAGTTATGCCTAAGTCCCCACTCATGCATAAATCTCGGGAGACTAAAACAGCTTCCCCACCAGGACCATTTATAGTTATTTCTGTATTAAAACGTACTCCCCCCACCCACAAATCTACATCGGGCTTTTCTTTAAGCTTACTACGAATTATATCTCCTGCGCCAGGAGCAAACTCGTCATCGTCATCTAGAAAAGTTATAAACTCGGTCTCAGCCAAAGCCGCTCCTACGTTAGCTGCCATGCCTCCGTAGTACCCCCAGTGCTTCCCCAATTTTATAAACCTATCGGCTCCCCACGCCTGCTCGCCAATGTCAACCCCATCACTTATTATAAAGGTTTTAAACCCTTCTCTCTTGGCAGAGTATACTGCCTCCTCAAGACTAGCTCTCCCTATTGTTTTTATAATTACTGTAGTATTATGCATCAAATTCCCACTCACTATTATAACTCACCTTTTCATCAGGTTGATCTCCGTGAAGTAAGCCCAAAGCTTGTTCATACAATTCTAATCTATGTTTTACTACCTTACTGAGGTCAAAATATTCTTCAGTTATTTTATGGAGATTGTTCCCCATTTCTCTTACATGCCCTGGATTTTTTAAACACTTAGTAAAAACCTTTACCCATTCACTCTTGGGGGCACTAGGGGATATCAAGTAACCAGTTTTTCCATTAACTATAGTCTCATCATAACATCCCACATCTGAGGCAATCAGAGGTATTTTATATCTCCCACACTCAGCCACTTTAATTTCAGATTTTGAATCGTTAAAAGCATTCATTTGAAGAGGGGCTATGGATATATCCACATTAGAATAAAGCCCCCCATAAGAGTCTGGGGAAAGTGCGTTGTAAATATTCCAGTTAGGTGCTCCTTTAAACCCCCTTAATAGAATCCTCTTATAATTTCTCCACACCTCATGCTGCCAATCTTCTTGAGGATTTCCATCCTCATCTTTCTTTAGGAGAGGGGCTCCATAAAATCCCCAATGCACGTTCTCTCTACCTACTCTCCCATTAACAAGATGTGGTATACCTGCGAACTCTTTAACATCCTCTTCGTGGTGAATACCCCCTGCCCATCCAATTCTTATTAAGTTCTTTTTAGGGGGAGGAACTTTAGGAATATTCCAGCATGGTAACTCATAATCAATAGCATTCTTAACAACAGCCAACACACCCCTACAATAAGGCTTAATCCTCTCCGCAAATTTTCTTTGAGTGACTGTAACTAAATCAGCATTCTGATAGATGAACTTAGTAATTTCTTCTAAATTCCTCTCCTTATAAACCTTATAAAGTCTGTGCCCTTCGTATAGATCAGTGAGAAGATCATCCGTATCAAAATGGACAAATTTACCAAACTCCTTTGCCTTCCCCACAATTCTAGCGGTATAGGGTCCTCCCCAATTAGAGATATTATTACACCACACTATATCCGCCCACTTCATATCCGCATAATCCCAGTCTTCCTGCCATCGCCCTTTATTTGCCCCCTCCTTAGTAAGGAGGTTCACATCTTCAACAATACCTAGAGGGTTTAGATTATACCGAAACTCAACTTGATCCCCGTAAAGCTGTTGCATCTTCTTCATCGGGGCTATGAGTCGATAATAGGAACAACCCCCCTCATTGGCAGGGGAACACAGAATTTTAAGCTTCTTCTTTTCCATAAAAAATGGGGGACAGCCTAACGGCTGTCCCCCTATCATAGTCACCAGATTTTGATTATTCGTCTTCTTCTAATTCTTCCTCGAAAATATCCTTAGTGGCTTCCGAAGAGTGGACCATGCCCAGTGCTCGTCCAACACTCATTACTCCTTCCTTAAGGTTGATGCCTTCACCAGTAGGAGCCAAAGACTTCAAAGCACTACTATAGTGTTGACGCTTCCTTCTAAACAATAGCAATAGCAGACCCTCAAACCCTGCCAGCCAGGGGAAGAAAGTTGTACCTGCTCTAAGTACGGACTGCGCCACAGTAACAAGGGCATCTCCTCCCCAATCCTCTTCCTCAGTAGACACAGGAACAAAAACAGCATTTACTTTCAATGCCTCTTCGGGGGCCATTACCACCACTTCGTCCTTCCAGCTTTCCCTATACTTCTCGGGAATCTTCTCCGTAGGCAAGATAATAGCATCTTCCCTCTTATCCTGTTGCACCTGATCAAGTGTAGTGAGCACCATATTTTGCTCGTTTACCCACTCCACCACCTTACAGGAACTAAAGGGCAAAATTATTGCCCCTAACACCACACCACAAATAATAGTTCTTAATTTAAACATAATTAGTTACTCTTCATCTTTTGGAGATAGTCTTCATCCTCTACATCTTCAGCCTCGGTAGGATTTTCACTACTCCCTTCGTGAGAAGGAAGAAGTGCCATAGCAGCATTCTTCACATCTTCATACTCCTCCAGTTTAACGAGAGCATGGATATCATGGAGTGAGTCCATCCATGCTGCTACTTCCGCCTTACTCCCAGCCTCGGAGGACTTAGGACGAGGCGATGACTGATCATACTTAGGCCACTGACCTTCCATGATCTTCACAATCTTAAAATCATGCCCAGATTCAAGATCGGTGATATCACCAAAATCTTCATCGAGCATAGCGGCAATAATCTTCTTAAAGAGGATCACACCGATGGAAAGGATTTTAACCTCCCCATTCTCACGATCAACCACATTCATGTAGTATCGGGAACGGGGCTTGACCTGACGGGCCAGATCTTCATCCTTGTTAGGCTCCTTCCAGAGCGAGTAGTACAAATCACAAAGAGCACAAGGTTCTCCATGAATCTTACGGCAATGAACATTCTTCACCTGTCCATCTCCATTAGGTACCCTATGAATCTTCGTCTCAGCGTAGAACATAGTCTCTTCATCCTTCCCAGGAAGAATGCGAATTGCATTCGTACCATCTTGGAGTTGGATGAAGTTAGAAAGAAAATCAGAATTAGAGTTTCCACCAGAATTACTGAGTTCCTCGTGTTTTGCCCTAAGGGCATTCAAGTCAATAGCCATGTTAAAACCTCCTATGGTCAGTTGTGGCAGTTACTATATTATAGTCGTAGTTTGCGAAATTTTTAGATTATCTGTATAAATTTGTCTCGGCGCGACGGTTGGATGATAGCTGTACGAGCATATCCTTCTTATGATCCAAAGCCGATACGAGACCCTTTAACAGCGTGTATTTAAAAGAAGCATCATTGACACTCTTTGTATATACTGTGAAGTCAGGGGTGGATTCAACAATATCGTCCAAATCTTTAGCGGTAAGTTTCTTGGGAAAAGATGACATTTTTTGGTCTTTTCTCGTTTGTGCCGTAAATTTAGTCAACTCCAAATTTGCGTCATCTAGAGCTTTTTTAGCTACCGACAAAAGACCCTGATAGTAAGAATACACCGAAGCCTGTCGAGCCAACTCAGTATCAATTTGGTGCTTATCGAACTGAGTAACGCCATCAGCGACATCTACATAATTGTCCCAAGTGAGGTCTTCCAGAGCTTCTAGTAAAGTTTGAGATTTATTCATAGGTATTACCCATCTCTCTATAGTCGAATTTAGTGCCTAGAAACTGATTAACCTCTTCATGACTCACAGCTTCTTTCAAATTAGACGGATGATTATTAGTCAGCTTACCATCCACATGGAGTACCTCTGAACCATTATTAGGGCTTCCATCTGTCTTCATCATTTGGGGCCATCTCTTGTAGTGGAGGAGAAATACTAAATGAGACACATACACCTCCTTGCCGTTCTTGGAAGGAGCAGTTATACTAATCTTCACATGACCTGATTCTGGAGAAGTACGGGTAGTCATCTTTACTGGTATACTACAACTTGCGCTTGGCTTTGCCCACACCTCTACTCTCCCCTGAGAAGTGTACCTGAGCATGTATCTATCCGCTGCTTCCTCATAAGTTGGGTAACGGTTCCTCTTGTTCTTTCTTGGCTTCTTTCTAGTAACTGAATTAGTCCCATTCAGTCTGTCTACATCTTCCCTACAAGGGAGATTATTATCTATCACCTGTGTTAGCTGGGGGGCAATATTGCGGCACTCCCTTAAAAATCTTTCATGATTTAGGTTAGCTAAATCTCTCCCAGCTTTAATAAAAGTATCGGCGGCGAACTCTTCTTTAGACCTGTCATAGTCAAGCATCTTACTCTATCCTTTTGTAATAATCCACAAACAAAATATCCCACAAGTGGGGATTCAAATTTTTAAACATCAAAAAAGATCTACAAGTGGTTTCTGTGAAAATCTCATTTGTTGTTTCTATTTTATCAGCTACACCTTCCTCAGGGCCCCCTAAACCTAGAGCGTCCACTAGAGCATGGCAACACTCATGTATTATAGTGTGATGAGCTTCCTTATCCGACATTCCTTCGTCTAAACTGATAATAAATTTATTAAAGTCCGTAATGCCAAAGCATTTGGAGTCATCATCATCTTTAAGATTTTTCTTAATAACAAAAGAAAATTTGGACCAGCCCACATCAAATTCTGGGGGAATGAGGGAGAGTAGTTTAGTCTTCTTCGTCATAGGGTTCCCCCTCCGACATGCGGAGAACATTGTAATCTATCTTCATCGGCACAGTAAAACGAGGTCTTCCATTCCTAGATTTTACAACGTAAGCTCTCATTGTCCCGTTATCAAACTCTTCTTCATTTTGGTTAAGAGATATAGCAAAATCACACGTTCTAATTTTTCCGTAGGAATCACCCAACTCAGAGTCGGTAATAATTTTTACAGCCCTACCCAAACGATTAGTTTGAGTAGCCGTCCATACCAATACCTTTGCCTCCATAGCTAACCCACGCAACTCTTCAGCTATGCGTTGTTGCGCTTGATATCCATGCTGCCCCTCTCTAGTAGGTCTCAAAAGTTCCAAGTAGTCAATAATAATAACACTAGGAATAAACTCCTCATAATTTCTAAGTTGAACTAAGAGTGCCCTAAGGGTATTGACCGTCGCGGTCCCACACGGAAACTCTTTAATCATCAACTGACCATCGGGGAAATTAGTTCGGAAAATACTTAGCCTTTCCTGGACTTTGAGTTGGGCGGAAGTTGATTTTAGCTGGGCCTGGGGAATCAGAGTTGTAACAGAATCAAACCTCTGGGCGATCTTATCCTCGGACATCTCTAATGACACATATAAAACTTTACGCCCCTCCATCATAGATTGAACTGCTTGGTTAACAAGCCACAAAGACTTGCCCACGCCAGGGGGAGCAATCACCATAGCTAATTCCTTCTCACCTAAACCTCCCTCTAAAGAGTGATTCAAAGTGGGAAGAAGAGTTTTATATTTATCCCTATCCTCTGCGTTGTGGGTTCTATCCCATCTGTCTTTTATGTCTGAAAAATATTGCTGCCCGATATCCACACTTCGGCTCACCGTTAAAGCATTACGCACGAGGCTCTCCGTCTCATCCATCCTATCTTCTTTAATAAGAATAAGAGATTGTTTGATGGCATTCTTCATAGCCTCGCGTTTAGCGAAGGTCTCTATTAAATCCAAATAATACTCAGAACCCTCTAACGCAGATGTATCGAGCCTATTGATATATGTAATCTCATCTGTGTAATCGTGGAGAGATTCTTTTTGGGATTTGGTATCCCTAATTTCCTGCTCTATAAAATCGTCAGTGGGGAGACTCTTGTACTTTTCATAGTGGTCTCGCACCACTGAGAAGATCCTACCGTGGACAGGGAATTCAAAGTAATGGGGCTCAACTAAATTAACAATTTGCAGGTAGAAATCTTTATCCGATTTAAGAAGGTATAAAATACCTCTTTGGATATTATCACTGAACTCGTACATTTAATTTTTATTGGGGCTTGTAGTTTTGCTTGTAGGGATCAATTCCAATCTTATCATAGTTCTCAGCACTCGCTTTTTTCGAATCTTGTAAAACCTTTCTGACCTCTTCATCACTCCTGCGCCTAGCTCCAACACTATCAATGTATCCTTTGGAGGGGGAGTAAATTTTATAGGCTTCATAACCTTTATCCATACGTTTTTTACAACCCTCTTGCATCGCACGATTCATATCATCCGAAGAACCCATTAATTCCCCCCCACCTTTAGTGGTCCACCCTGCACCCACACCTCCTATAAAATGAACAGGAGGTTGGTTGCGTGAAGAACCCCAATTCTTTTCACAAAGAGTTTTACACTCAGGACACCGAGTTCTAGTAGGATTTTTAGCTAGACGATATTCCCTATCCCAAATAAGTTTACAATCGTGACACACATATTGATAAATAGACATCGTTATCCTCCGCATCCCCCACCAGTAATGGAACACATCTCTGCCGTTTGAACGGCTGCTTCATGTTTAGTTCCCATATTCTTTTCAATATTTTCCTTGGTCAGGGGAATAGCCTGAAGAGGTTCCCCTTCCTTAGCACCCGCACGATAAACTGTCAATCCTTTAAGGTAAGAAGCATAGTCTAACGCAGCTTGAGAAAACTCCTCGGGAGTGGAAGTGCTAGGGAGATTAATAGTTTTAGAGATGCAAGAATCAATATACTTTTGAATAGTAGCCTGAACCTTAATATGCTCTTCGGGAGCTACATCGTATGCACCCACAAAAGGATCCAAGGGTTTCCCTGCATCATACCACTCCTGAAAGAGTGGGTCAACAACTACCTTCTCCTTCCAAATATTATTACTACGCCAGCGGCGATTATACATAGCAGCAAAAATTGGCTCAATACCCGAAGATACTCCATGGAGCATTGAGATAGTACCGCAAGGAGGAATAGTAAGCATAACAGCGTTCCGAATACCGTGTCTTTTGATAAGCATTCTAATACGTGCTGGGAGAGTTTGGGCAAATTCTTCATTAAGATATTTCTTAGAATCAAACTCAGCAAAGGGGGTCTTGTCCCTGGCTAAGTAGACCGACATTTTATAAGACTCATCACGGATAGTAGCGAACAGCCTTTCTAGAAACTCAAGACACTTCTCTCCACCGTAAGTTATACCTAACTTAATAAGCATATAGTGGAGACCAGTTACTCCTAAGCCTACTCTCCTAGATCTTTGAGCAACTGTGTTACATTCTTCCGTGGGGAAACTATTAATAGTAAGAACATTATCTAAGAACCGAATACCCGTTCGTATAGTTCTTGCAAGTCTTTTCCAATCAACATCACTTCCATCACCAAGAACCATGTTGCTAAGATTAATATTACCCAAACAACAGTTTCCATAAGACGGGAGAGAAATTTCCCCACATGGGTTAGTAGAGTCCAGTTTTTCAAAGTACGAAACATTAGTGTACTTATTCGCTAAATCAATATTATATATGCCTGGATCCCCAGACTCCACTGAATTTTTCCAAATTCTATCCCATAAATCTTTGGCTTTCCAATCCTTTATTCCTACGACCTCAAACTTATCTACCCAAGTAACCTTGTGAAAATTTTCTGCTCTAGCAATGGCATCCTTCTCATCCAAGGCAATTACTTTAATAGGTTCCCTGGTCCCAGATCTAATCCGCAAAACCTCATAACAATGATACTCCTTATTATTAAAAGTAAAGTACCAATCCTCATCCAACTCCACAGCCTCAAGAAACCTCTCCGTGATAGCCACAGAGATATTAAAGTTGTTTAACTCACCTTGGTCTAACTTAACGCTGAGGAACTCCAGGAGATCGGGGTGAGTAATATTAAGGATACCCATGAGGGCAGTCCTACGATTTTTTCCTGCTCGTACATGCTCTCCCACCTCATTAATCATTTTAAGAACAGAGACCGCACCAGGGGCAGAGTTAGGAACACTTCCAATATTATCTCCTTGGGGACGAATCTTTGATACGTTAAAACCTACGCCCCCTCCTGCACAAGAAATCTTATACATATCCTGGACAGTTTTTCCAATAGAGTCCACGGTATCTTCAGGATTAATTACATAACAATTTAATAGATTATGATGTCCCCTATTTCGTCCAGCACCAAATATAATTCTACCTCCAGGGATAAAATCTCCTGAGCCGACAGCATCATAAAAAGCTTTCTCTATCTTCTCTTTGTCCTCATCATTTTCAGCAGACGCTACAACTTTAGCAATAACTTTAGCTCGTTCAGCCCACTTAGTTTCACCAGGGTATGCATACCTAGTTTCAAAAATTTCTTGCCCTAACTCATTTAGTGTTGTGTTTGCCATGCCGTGCCTTAATTTTAGAGATACCTTTATTTTTTATAATAGAAATCCGAGGAGAAGAATCCAGTAGAGTCTTCAAATGTTTGTTATGAGTAATAATAAAAATAGTCTTAGTTTTCTTTATTTCTTGAAGCAGTTGATAGAGACCCTCCACCCCTTCTTCATCAATATTTTCTGCTACTTCATCAAAGAAAAGTAAATCTATATGTGAGTTATCAGTTAAGAGAAGAAGATCCTTTAGCCCTAGCATCACAGCTAAGTTTAGTTTCCTCTTCTCCCCACCTGATAAGGATATATACTGAACGATCCTACGCTGAGTCTCTATTTTTTCCACTAATTCTTCATTAAATTCTACAGAATACTTAGAGTTTGTTAAATATGACAGGTAAAAATTGCATCTCTCGTTAAAGTAGGTTAATATGTTTCTGATGACATATTTTATAACTCCTTGCTCAGAAAAGGCTTTCTCCCAGAAGCGCATAATTTCATACCAAGTTTTATTTTCTTCCCGTGCCTTTTGAGCCAGTGAAATAGAAGCTATCATCTCTTTTTTCATTTCTGAATAATTAGTTTCGTCTCTACACAAATCTTTGTATTTAAGTACCTTAGAAAATTCTTTAGACGTTATTGGAAGAGAGGGAAGAGAACTTTGTAATACCCTAAGCTGTTCTCCCTCTTCCTCGGCACTCGATAAAAGATTATCTAAATCAACTTGAAGAGTATCTTTATCAACAACGATCACAGGTAACGTGCTCCCACACTTATCGCACACCTCGGTAGCCCAAGGGTTTAGTATTTTTTTCTTAAGATGGTGAATACGATCAGACAACGAACGCATCTCCTTTTTATGAACTGTCATCTGACGTTCTATATCAGCTACTTCTTCTTCCTTTTCCAAGACCTCTTCTAAAGTTAAATCTAAGACAGATTCCTCGTACGATGAGTATGCCTTCTTTGCGTGCTCAACTTGATCTATCTTAGCATCAAGCTTACTTATAGTATTCTCGTTCTCCGCAATAACAGCCTCTTTCTCCTTAGCTCCTTGATAAAACCCAGACTTATGAGTTTTAATTTTATCCCTCATATGAAACAGGTCATCAAGATCCAAAAAGTTTCTAACGATACTCCTCTTATCATCAGCGGTGGAGTCTAAAAAACTCACATCATTAGCCTGACCAAAAAACATAGACGCTAGAAGAACTTTGTGATTTATATTTAACAAAGATTCAATAGCTAATTGTGTCGCTGCTACCGTGTCTTTAGTTCTGTTCTCTGAACCTACAAAAAACTCAAGCTTAGTAGGTTTCTTTTGCCTAATGATGATAACATCCTCATCATTGTGGGATAACTCCACAGTAACCGAGCACTTTTTCTTAGCCTGATTATTAACCAAACTATCTTCTGTACTCTTACGAATGGTCTTACCTGTCAACCCGAAGTAGAGGGCTTCAACTAAGGCACTTTTTCCAGACCCATTGGAGCCTCCAGTATCAGTATTTTTACCCTTAATAATGGTAAGACCTCTATAGTCTTCAAAATTTATAGAAGAGGACTTAAAAGAATAAAAATTTTGTATTATAATTTTTTTAATTTTCATCTTTGAGTAACCTATAGCCTTGCATCAAATCTTCCGAAGAAATTGTAGAATTTGCAGACTCTACGTAGTCAGAAATTATCATCTCATTAATAGAAAACAACTCTCTCTCTGGCGTGAAGGTGGAGAACTCATCTTCATTAAACACAGGAGAGTATTTTACATCAATACAAGTTACCTTCAGCTTATCGTAGGGGATGGGATGATGATCAGCTTCTACCATCACTCTCAAGAAAGTAAAATAATTAGGATCATTAATAATCTCTAAGTTGTCTTCTACATCTTTGGCAGTATAAACCAAATGACGAGGCCCACATATAGGTTGTTTATATTCTACATCCCCCTCATCATCTAAGATAGCATAAAAATTATCTTTGAATGCTTCCCCATAGTTGGTAGTATAGGGAGTCCCCAAACAAACTACTCTGCTATGAGACTTTGGTAGTCCTCCTTGTCCCTCACGAAAACGGTGAATATGCCCCAAATAAGTAGTAGCATTGAAGTTAGAAAGAGAGATGCCAAAGTCAGCGTCCCCAGCGGAATTAAGACAGCCAGCATAACCAAAGTGACCGAATACCGTATAGCCCTCAGGGACCATTTCCAAAGCGTTGATAATAGTTTCTTCATTTTCATAATGCGGGATAAAAACCCGCTTCCTTCTGTGATCAATGTGAGTGTGTGTTATAACCTTTGTAAGGTTTGATGGTCTTTCAAATAAACTAAGAGCAGTAACCCCATCATCAGCTTTGGTTTCACTGTCATGATTACCTCGTAATATTGTGATAGGGGTCATGTGTCCAGGGTATGTGAGGTCTCCAGGCATCCCTGCAATCAAGTCTCTAAAGGCCAGTAGTTCACTGGGAGAAGGCTTACGATACATAAACACATCCCCCATAATAATAACCTCATCAGGTCCTTCCTTATTAAAGATATCTAAAACACAACCAACCTGGGCATCCAGGAGCCCTGGTATCCTGGAGTTAAGATGCAAATCTGTTACTAAGAGGGTTCGCATGTCATATACTCCCTAATTTCTTGAATGTTCTGTGGTTTACCATCTTTAAAGTCTACCTCCACCCCATCTCCAAAAGAGAAGCCTACCTCAGCATCAATCTTAAAGGGTACGTCAAAGTATATATTAAACGTCTCCTTAATAAGAGGATAATTTACAAGCTCATCGTAAACAATTTCCAAACACCTTGAGATGTTATTCTTATGGCAAATTAATTCAATACTATCGTGAACCGTAGCCACAGGATACGCTTTTACCTTCTCCTTTCTGAGGCGTCTGTGTGCCCCCAGGAGGCCACACAAAAGTATATCGGATGCCGTGGACTGTATAGTAAAATTAAGCCCCTGACGGGCAGCACGGCTCACTACAGAGTAATCCTTGGAGGTAATGTCAGGTAGATTCCTACGTCTTCCGAAAATCGTGTAGGCATATTCATTTTTCTTGATAAAATTCTCTACAAAAGACATGTATTCGAAGATAGCGGGGTAAACATTCTTGTAATTACCAATAATATTCTTAGCCCTACCAATAGAAATTCCCGTGGTTTCAGACAGGTTAAAAGGGCCTCCCCCATAAGCAATAAGGAACGACACAGCTTTAGCTATCTGTCTCTCCTCCTTAGTAACCTGAGGTTTATTGAACAGCATACGCGCAGTGTAAGTATGAAGGTCTTCTCCCTTTTGAAAAGCAGTCTGCATATTACCGTCCTTAGCGATGTGGGCCAAGACTCTAAGCTCCATAGACGCATAATCCACTGTAATAAAACAGTGATCTTTAGGACAGTTAAAGAGGCTCCGAATGTTATTCTCTTTGTCGCGGGGCAGAGTATGGAATGATACTCCCATGGGCTCACTAGCTACATAAGCCGCACAAGATAACCTACCAGTAGAAGTACCATCAAATCGGTAGTCAACGAAAACTTTAGGAACCTTATTATATGCTATAGCTTTCTTGGTTCCCTCAATATAAGTCTTGGTTAGCTTTTGAGACTTGCGAAGATCTAGAAGTCCCTTGATAAACTTTCGAGAATTAGTTAGCTCTTCAGTACTTTTATTCCCAAGGACAGCTTGGCTAATTCTCTTGCCTTCATCTCTATGACTCCACTTACCCACGTTTATTTAATTCCTCTTCAATCTGATTTAACAGTAGCTTTAAAGTGGGGGCAGACACCGAAGGTGACCCCTTCCCCGTACGATCAGGAGGGTACATTTCAAATGCTCCCTCACGAGTATACAGTATCTCAATCAAGTCATTATTAGAGGATAGATTATCAGAAGTTTCCACTTCTTTAAAATTATATAGAAGGTCTTCCTCCTCTATGTTCGCCACTGAGAGTTGCCGCCCTACCTCCTTGAGTTTAGTTTCATCAACACTCATCCCTTCGTGCTCCATCTCCGAAAAGGTAGACAACGACGGCATGATAAGATTGGAAACTATATTTTCCATGCCTAACTCTTTGATCTTATCCTCGATAAGATTGAATAGCTTTAAGGTAAAGTAGGAGTCGGCTGCATTACCCTCGCAGCAATCCGACAGAGGCATGTTAGCCCAGTCAAAGGTTCTAGGGTTAGAAATTGTTAGCATTAGAGGTTCTCCAACTCGTCCGCAAAGTATAACTTAACCAAATCCATCAGGCTCTTAGGAGCAGTCTCATTGATAAAGTGGTGCATGATCTTCGTATCCCACACATTTTTAGGGCGAATTCCATAACTTAGTAGAAACTTAAGATCAAACTTAGCATTATGAAACACCTTCTTATTCCTAGGATTGCGTAGGATACGACGAAGAAGGGTCCACGCCCTGGCGGGATCATTAGTTCCAATTCCTTTTCTAAAGGGGCTGTCCTTATGGTCTAGAGGAATAACATAAGTCTCCTTAGCTGTTGCCAAAGCAATAGTCTGGATCTTATCAGTTAGGAAATTAAGCCCTGTAGTTTCAATGTCCACAGCTATAGTATCACGGGTGCCTTGTAGCTTCCTAGCTATATCTTCTACCTCTTCGATCTCTGTCGCCACCTTGTAAGTGAAGGTTGAGGTGGTCTTTTTGCCAAGTATATATTTTTCATAGGCATTCTTGATATCCGTTTCGAAGAGGTAGGCATGACGCGGTTCTTTAAGTACGGAATAGGGGTGATAGATCGGTACCACGACACAGCTAAAGCCAGAACTAGTTGTAAATTCATAAGAACTCCCTCTCTTGTTAGTAATGCCGCTCTTCCTAATCAGCATCTTCATTGCTAAATTTCCACACACATAAATAAGGCGCGGCTTAACCTGCTCTATGGTAGCATCGAGATGTTCTCGACACAGTTTCATATTCCCTGGTGTCATGTCTGCTTCTTTAACCGAAGGACACTTAACCGCAGCAGAAAACTGAGCTTTCCCTGGGTATAACCTTTCTATAAGTCCTAACTCTTTCTTAGAAAAGGCATCTAGCTTTCCATTTCTATGCTTAAAGGAATCAGAAAGGAAAAGAACGGGACCAGAGACTAACTTTTTATAATCTAAGTAAGCATACTTGGGTTTACTTTGAGAAAGAATAGTACACCCTTCACATATAGGATTACCACAGTTAGGTTTAAGACCTGAGTAAATGTTTTCTAGCTCTGACATTAGCCTATTATAAGATATGGGGAAAAAAGTGTATTACATAGACAACAAAAGATTTGAAGAAATTATCCCCCTATATCTTCTTAATCACGCAGACTACGAAGAGGAACTAATGGGACTGTTCGATCTATTAATCACTAACATACTTGAAAGTTTCAAGTTTAATATAGACAAGGAGGACGCAAAACAAGAATGCTTTTTATTAATTCTTAAAACACTGAAGAACTTTCAACCCTCAAAAGGGAGTGCTTTCAATTACTTTACTACAGTAATAATTAATAATCTAAAACTTCTCTACACTAAAAATAAAAAGTATGAGAAGAAGATGAGTGAATACCAAGAATTAAAAGGAAATCACAAACCTAATTCTTCATAAACCTTAGATAAGTAATCCTCAGACTCCATAGCACCTCTCTTAAGCTGGATAAGGTGAGGAAGTTTAGAGGTGTTAAAGATGACAAACGCATGAGGCATCTTGAAGCTGTCAACTATGTAAAGAGGCTTACCTTTATCTCCCCATAAATTTCTACGAATTTCTTTAACAAGCTTCTCGGACTGATCATCCCACAAAGAAACAAATAAAATTCCTATATCATTCTTAGTTTTTCTCTGTCTCCGTAGAACTTTATTAAGTTCGTTTTCTGTCTTCAGAAATATAGCAGAATACATTATTCTACGAAATCCACAGCACCACTAGCGGTAGCTTCATCCACACCAGTCAATTTACCTGAAGTATCAAAAGTAAATCCTGAAGCTTCATACTCTTCACGGTTAGCTTCCATGTGTTCTACTAAATTATTAGTAAGCTGCTCTTCTAACGCACGCACCCCATTGAAAAAGATCGAGCGAACAAATTCATCCATCTGTACATTATCAGGCTTCACATTATTCGAAAAATTCTTAAAGGCTTCTGATTCTTCTTTATTTAATTTAAGTTGAAACTTCATTCTATTTTTACTCCGATACTCAATTTTAACTTTCCAACCGTCAGGCTTGAAAGTAAACTTTATTTTTTCTGACATGATCTAACAACCTATTATAGTTCAAAGGAACATAGTCATGGACGATAATTACGATATAAAAAAACTTAGAACTAAACCCAAGAGAAAGAACAGCCGCGCTAAAGGGAATGCCTTTGAACGACAGATCGCCAAGACACTCAATGATAGATTCAAGACCACAGAATTTTCAAGAAGTCCTGGGTCAGGAGCATTCGCTACTACCCACGCTCTGCCTGAGCACCTAAAAATTTATGGGGACTTGATAACCCCTGATAAATTTAAATACTGCATAGAATGCAAAA
>Ga0114905_1000954_pt1 | contig 16627 bp, 16 predicted proteins | sample MalvireepMed_b05_FD_83499 | JGI IMG/M metagenome (GOLD analysis project Ga0114905, IMG submission 83499) | Marine viral communities from the Global Malaspina Expedition - Malaspina viral metaG DeepMed_b05 | ecosystem: Environmental > Aquatic > Marine > Oceanic | place: Mediterranean Sea...
CCCAATACCTTCGGGATGGCTTCAAGGCCCCAGATCTTCTCCGCGCCTGCGGCGAGTTCGTCGAGGCGCCAGCGGTCGAGCGGCGGACGCTGACGCGGTGCCATCGTCGTCATGCGCTCACCCCCAAAGCTCTCAGCTGCTCGAGCGTAACCAGCTTTCGACCGAGCATCTCGCGAGCCATGCCAGGCTTGATCGCCGATGCGGTGACCGGCTCGCCGTTGACGATCCGGCTTGCCCAGAAAGTAACGATGTCGCCGGCTTCGCTCTGCGTCGGCTTCGCTTGCGTGGTCTCGGATTGCTCTTCCCAGCGTCGGTCCTTGAGCCAGTTGTCGGCATAGGCGAGGTATTGGCGGCCATTGCCCCGGTTCTCAGCCCCATACGCTTCGGCTGCCGCTGCGATGCGTTTCGGATCAACGCCCGAGTTCACCGCCTTGATGAACAGCTCTCGGCAACGGTCCCGCGACTTGGGCCTCGGATAGACCGACCAGAACTTCTCAAACGCCGCGTCGGTCTCAGGCTTCATGCCGTCATCGACACACACAGGGTTAAGGGATGGTTCAAGGATGGTTTGTGTCCGGCTCCCGGACGGGTCCTGTCCAGCTCCCGGACGGGTCCTGTCCGGCTGCCGGACGGGTCCAGCTGTCGGACGGGTCCGGCTCCCGGACGGGTCATCGTCCTTTTCCTTGACGTTCGGGAGCGCCTTCAAGGCGTCGAGATCGATGTCATATTCGACCGTCACACCGTTCTGGTGGGGGCGGTCCCGCACCACAATCAAGAGGCCATCTTCGACCAGGTCGTTGATGTTCGAGATCACCGTTGAGCGGGAGAGCTCCAGTTCCGCGGCGATGGTTCCCTTCGACGTGAAAATCCCGCTGCCATCGTCGCTCGCCTTGTCGGCGCAGTAGAGCATGATGGCTTTGCGAACCGGCGAGCCGAGGCGCTTCTTCACGACGGAGACACTGACGCGATTGCTCATGCTTCTCCCCCCCGTTTCGAGCCGTGCGTGGAAGGGGTAAAACCGGAACGCAACGTCGCAGACTGTGCGGGATTTGTGCGAGTTCGGCATGCCATGGGACGATTTGTTCGTGCCATGTTCTGCCGCGAAGCGCTGCCGGGCGTATCTGCAACTTCGCAAAAGGCCATATTTACAAGGAAATTTGGCGATCCCGGCAGGATTCGAACCTGCAACCTGCCCCTTAGGAGGGGGCTGCTCTATCCAGTTGAGCCACGGGACCGCTGGCCCTCCCATTATCGCCTGAAGATGGCTTTGTCATCCACCTGCGCGAATTTTGCGCACCCGACATACGCGCCTTGCCTGTCCCGGGAGAAACGATAACATCGCAGGCAGTTACTGCGTTTAGGAGGCCAGTTCCGTGGCAGATGATGATCCCCGCCCGCTTACCCTGCGAGATGTGTCCGAAGCCTCCGGCGTATCCGAGATGACCGTCAGCCGCGTCCTGCGCAATCGCGGTGACGTGTCCGAGACGACCCGCGCCAAGGTGCTCGAGGCCGCCAAGACGCTGGGCTACGTGCCCAACAAGATCGCCGGCGCGCTGGCCAGCCAGCGGGTCAACCTCGTCGCCGTCATCATCCCCTCGATGCGCAACATGGTCTTTCCCGAGGTGATGGCCGGGATCTCGGCGGTGCTCGAGGATACCGAGTTGCAGCCGGTGGTCGGTGTCACCGATTACGAGCCCGAAAAGGAAGAGCGGGTGCTCTACGAGATGCTGTCATGGCGCCCCTCCGGGGTGATCATCGCCGGCGTCGAGCACACCGAGGCCTCCAAGGCCATGATGCAGGCCAGCGGCATCCCCGTGGTCGAGATCATGGACACCGACGGCAACCCGATCGACACCGCGGTCGGCATTTCGCATCGCCGTGCCGGGCGCGAGATGGCCAAGGCCATCCTCCGCGCGGGTTATCAGAAAATCGGCTTTCTCGGCACCAAGATGCCGCTCGACTACCGCGCGCGCAAGCGCTTCGAAGGCTTCACCGAGGCGCTTGCCAAGGGCGGCGTCGAGGTGGTCGAACAGGAGTTCTATTCCGGCGGCTCGGCGCTGGCCAAGGGACGGGAGATGACGCAGGCCATCCTCGAGCGCGAGCCGGAACTGGATTTCCTCTACTATTCGAACGACATGATTGGCGCGGGCGGGCTGCTCTACCTGCTCGAGCAGGGGCGCGACATTCCCGGCGACATCGGTCTTGCCGGCTTCAACGGGGTCGAGCTGCTGCAGGGCCTGCCGCGCAAGCTTGCCACCATGGATGCCTGCCGGGCCGAGATCGGCAAGAAAGCCGCCGAGATCATCGCCTCGCGGGTCAACGATCCCGACGCCGAATTCAAGAAGATCATCGAGATGACGCCCACGCTCAGCTACGGCGACACGCTGCGCCGCTGAGCCTCGGCTTGCCTTACAGGAACGGGCGGCGCGGCATCGTCTCGATCTCGGTCATCGCCAGATCGGCCAGTGCTTGGAGGTCGGGCACCCGCAGCTTGCCGTCCGACCAGTCCAACATGCGCCGCGCGCGCAGGCGAGACAGGGTCTTGTTGGTATGCACCAGCGACAGGCCCAACGCATCCGCAAGGTCCTGCTGGCGGTAGGGCAGCGGGACCGTACCGGGCTCGGTCTCGAGCCCCAGCCCTCGCAGCCGGACGAAGAGCTTCACCAGCGCCCAGGCGATACGTTCGGTGCCGTCGCGCTGGCCCAGCGTTGCGACCGTCTCGCCTAGGAAGTATTCTTCCGCGGCGGCGATCCATGTCAGGTCGAAGGCGAGTTCGGGGCGGTTGCGATAGAGCAGCCAGAGATCCTCGCGGCGGAACACGCAGCAGCGCATCGGCGTTACGGCTTCGACCGAGTGGCTCATCTCGTTCATGATGCCGGCCTGAAGTCCGATGAAGTCGCCGGGCAGGACGAAATTGATCACCTGTCGACGCCCGTCCTCGAGCGTCTTTTCACGTAGACCCATGCCTTCGAGCACGGTGAAAAGCTGTGGCGTTTTCGCCCCTTCCATGAGGATCTGCGTGCCCGCGCCCACCGCCATCTCGCCAGCCTTGAACCCTTGGAGGAAGTCCTTTTCCTCATCGCTGTGCGGAAGAAACGGCCCGCAGTCCTGTAGCGGGCAGCTATGGCAGGAAATCATCTTCATACGGGCAACTCACGGGTTCAGTATGTCGCAGTTTAATGCACCACGTCCCACTTTGTTCCATAGAGCAGATCAATCGCACCCCTGAAGGATGTTATGACCTGCACCGACGGCCCCGTGCCGGCCCCCTCTTTTCTCGTCGCGGTCACCGACCAGCTTGTCGGCATCGACATCGCCGCGATCCTGCGCGACGCGCATCCCGACGCCGTGGTGGTCACGGCGCCGGACCGGGAGGCTGCGCTAATCTTGCTGAAGGATGGTCCGGCCCCGAAGCTCGCGGTGGTGTCGCTGAGCCCGCAGGAGGCGGTCTCGTCGCCCCTGGGGCAGGCGTTGCGCGCCCTTGGCGCCCGCATCGTCCTGATGGGGCACGAGGCCGAACTGCACGGCGAGGCGGACGGGTTCGAGGTGCTGCACCGCCCGTTCCGGACCATCGACCTGCTGGCATTGATCGGTCGCTAGGCGGTTCTCGCGGAATCGTCACGCGGCTGTCACAGGCCCGGCCTAGGAGTCGGGGCGTTCCTTGAAGCAATCCGGCGCACCAGCAGACCTGTCCCCAGCAGATCGGTGCGTCGCAAAATTTTATCAGGTCATTTCAGCAGATCGAGGGTGGTCGTCAGGGCCACCCTTTTTCGTCGCGGCTCGGTTTTCTCAGGACGCCGCCGATCTGCCGGGAAGACCTGATCCGCCGCACATCAAAGGCGCGGCGGCCCAACCGCCAAGCCTGTGGAGCAGCGCGTCACCGACGGCGGGAGGAGAGGAAAAGAGCGCGCCTTCAAAGCGCGCTCTCGTGGTCGAGATACCGCCAGACGCCTACTGCAACGCCTCGTCGGTGATCGCATGGGTCCAGGCGGCCTCGCCCGGGTTCTCGGTGATCACCGGCTCGGCGCCGGCCGAGAGCAGCACCTCGACGGTGCGCTCGAAATCCGCCGGGTCCAGCGCGCCGTTCGAGCCGGCGGTGAGCTTGGCAACCTCGCCCATCATGCGCTTCTGATGCACCTCGGTCTGGGCGCCGGTGGCATCGTTTTCAAGCACGATCTCGGCCGCCTCGTCCGGGTTCTCCTCGGCGTATTTCCAGCCCTTCATCGAGGCGCGCACGAAGCGGGTCAGCTTGTCGACCATCTCGGGATCTTCGAGGTTGGCCTCGGTGGTGTAGAGGCCGTCCTCGAGGGTCGAGATACCCTCGTCCTCGTACTTGAAGACCACGAGGTCCTCGGGCGTGAGGCCCGCGTCGATCACCTGCCAGTACTCGTTGTAGGTCATGGTGGTCGCGCACTCGACCTGCTTCTGCAGCAGCGGATCGACATTGAAGTTGATCTTCTGGATCGTCACGCCGCCGTCGGAGCCGTCGGTCGCGTAGCCAAGCTTGGACATCCACGAATAGAGCGGCAGCTCGTTGCCGAAAAACCAGGTGCCGAGGGTGTGGCCGGGGAAGTCCTCGGGGCTCTCGATGCCGTGCTCCTTGAGACAGGTCAGCATCAGGCCGGACGACTTGAAGGGCTGCGCGATGTTGACGATCGGCGCGCCGTTCTCGCGCGCGGCCAGCGCCGAGGGCAGCCAGTCGACCATGACATCGGCGCCGCCGCCCAGCAGCACCTGCACAGGCGCGATGTCGGGACCGCCGGGCTTGATCGTCACGTCGAGGTCTTCCTCCTCGTAAAAGCCCTTGTCGGCGGCCACGTAGTAGCCCGCGAACTGCGCCTGGGTGACCCACTTGAGCTGCAGCGACAGCTCGTCGGCGGCGTGGGCGGTGCCGGCGGCCAGCGTCAGCGCGGCGACGGTGCCCAGTCTGGTGAGTGTCTTCATCGATACCTCCTTGTTGATCCTTGTTGGTCCTGTTGGGTCTTTGTTGTTTTGTTCAGCCCCGCTGCGACGGGTGCCAGAAGGTGACCGCCTTCTCGAGCAGCGCCATGCCGCCATAGAAGGCCGATCCCGCGATCGCCGCGACGACGATCTCGGCCCAGACGAGATCGAGCTGCAGAAGCCCGACGCTGGTGGAGATCCGGAAGCCCATGCCCCGGATCGGAGAGCCGAAGAACTCGGCCACGATGGCCCCGATCAACGCCAGCGTGGTGGCGATCTTGAGGCCGTTGAAGATGAACGGCATCGCGGCGGGCAGCCGCAGCTTGAGCAGCGTCGTCCAGTAGCCGGCGGCATAGGTCCGCATCAAGTCGCGCTGCATCGCCGAGGTGTCGCGCAGCCCCTCGACGGTGTTCACCAGCATCGGGAAGAACACCATGATGACCACAACCGCCGCCTTCGACTGCCAGTCGAAGCCGAACCACATGACGAGGATCGGCGCGGTGCCGATGATCGGCAGGGCGGCGACGAAATTGCCCACCGGCAGCAGGCCACGGCGCAGGAAGTCGAAGCGGTCGACCACGATGGCGGTAACGAAAGCCGCAAGGCAGCCCATCACGTAGCCGGTCAGCGCCCCCTTCACCACGGTCTGCACGAAATCCTCCCACAGCACCGCGCCCGAGCTCGCCATGCGCGCCGCGATCACCGAGGGCGCCGGCAGCAGCACCGGCGAGATGCCGAAGCCGCGCACCGCCGCCTCCCACACGACGATGATGGTGAGGCCGAAGACCACCGGAACGGCGAGGCTGGTGGCCCGGCTGCGCGGCCTCCGCGCCAGCCAGACATTCAGCGCCGAGCCGGCGATCCATGCGAGCAGGCCAAGCAGGATCCACATCATGCCATCCCCATCCGCTTGAGCGTCAGCCGTTGCGCCAGCCCGATCAGCCCGACCATGGCGGCGGCGACGATCGCGGCCATGAACAGCGCCGACCAGATCTGGATGGTCTGGCCATAGTAGCTTCCCGCCAGAAGCCGCGCGCCAAGCCCCGCCACGGCCCCCGTCGGCAGCTCGCCGACGATGGCGCCGACAAGGCTTGCCGCCATGGCGACCTTCAGAGAGGCGAAGAGATAGGGCATCGACGAGGGCAGCCGCAGCCGGAGGAACTCCTGCCCCTGCGTGGCATTCCAAGTGCGCATCTGGTCAAGCTGCATCCGCGACGGCGCCCGCAGCCCCTTCACCATGCCCACCACCACCGGGAAGAACGACAGGTACATCGAGATCATCGCCTTGGGCAGCAGCCCCGACAGCCCCATCGCGTTCAGCACCACGATGATCATCGGCGCGATGGCGAGGATGGGGATGGTCTGGCTCGCGATTACCCACGGCATCACGCTCATGTCCATCACCCGGACATAGACGATGCCCACCGCCAGCGCGACGCCAAGCGCCGTGCCCATGGCAAAGCCCGCCAGCGTGGCGCTCAGCGTGACCCAGGCATGGTAGACGAGGCTGCGCTTGGAGGTGATGTTCTTTTCCACCGTGGTCTCCCACAGCTCGGTCACCACCTGGTGCGGCGCCGGCAGCCGCGGCTTGTCCTGGCGCCAGGTCTCGAGCACCAGCTCGGAGGTGCCGATCTCGCGGTCCTGCCGTGCCGCAGCGTCGAGCACCCATTGCGCGTTGAGCCAGACCGCAGCGGCGTACCAGATCGCCACGATCACGGCGACGACGGTCAGCACAGGGATCAGGTTTCTCATCGGTGCCACTCCATGCGCAGCTCGGGCACGGTCTCTGGCGGCGCGGGCGGGATCTCGCTGCCCACCGGAACGAAGCCCTCGCGGCGGTAGAAGGCTTGGGCGCGGCTGTTCGGCGGATTGGTGTGCAGCCAGAGGAAATCGCGCCCCGCTTTGGCGGCCTCGATCAGCGCCTTTCCGCAGCCCGCGCCGGTGCGCGAACAATAAAGCGCCCCGATCTTGGCGGTCGTCGGATCGAGGGACCGGTAGCCCTCGATCGGGTCGCCCACGACCCAGATGATGCGATCGGGCAGTGCCGCGCCGATGAAGCCTTCGATCACGTCTGCGCTGTAGATGCGCGGCATCCAGTCGGTTGCATCGATCCAGCCGTTCAGAACGGCGGCTATGCCCGGCACGTCCTCGGGCCCGGCGCGGCGCGGGGTGAAGACCTCAGTCATAGGCATGGCCCGCCCGCAGCCCCTCGCGCACCCGATGCGCGACCTCCAGGAACTCCGGCGTGTCTCGGATGTCGAGCGGGCGCTCCTTCGGCAGCGGGCTCTCGATCACGTCGGTGATCCGCCCGGGACGCGGCGACATCACGACGATCTTGGTCGAGAGGTAGACCGCCTCTGGGATCGAGTGGGTGACGAAGCAGATGGTCTTCCGCGTCCGCGCCCAGAGCGCCAGAAGCTGCTCGTTGAGGTGGTCGCGCACGATCTCGTCCAGCGCCCCGAAAGGTTCGTCCATCAGCAGGAGATCGGCCTCGAAGGCCAGCGCCCGCGCAATCGAGGCGCGCTGCTGCATCCCGCCCGAAAGCTGCCAGGGGTACTTGTTCTCGAAGCCCGCCAGTTCGACCAGTTCAAGCACCTCGCGCACCCGCTCGGCCTGCGCGGCCTTGTCATATCCCATGATCTCGAGCGGCAGGCGGATGTTGCCGCCGATGCTGCGCCACGGGTAGAGCCCCGCCGCCTGGAAGACGTAGCCATAGGCGCGGGCCTTCCTCGCCGCCTCCGGACTGACGCCATTGATCAACACCTCGCCGGAGGTGGGCTGTTCGAGATCGGCCATCACCCGCAGGAAGGTGGTCTTGCCGCAGCCAGAGGGGCCGATGAAGGAGACGAAATCGCCCTTTCCGACCTCGAGATCCACGTCGCGCAGCGCGTGCACCGGTCCGTCATTGGTCTGGAAGGTCAGGTTGAGTGCCTTGGCGGAGATCACCGATGTCTCGGCTTGCTGGGGCATGGCGTTGGTCACACGAGAAGTTCCTCAGATATGTCCGGCGCGGTGCCGGACGCTGGGCCGGCAAAGCGCAGATCCGTCCCGAAGGATCGCCCGGCCACACGGGCCGAGGCAATTCTCATCCGGGACCATTCAAAGCCGATGTGGCAGATGGAACGACCCTGTCCCGGCGACGGACCGGTGTCGCCCTGCTCATCGGCCGGTACCGCTCAGACACCGCTGGCGGGGATGCCGCTGCGCTCGACCGGGCGCGGCGCGGTCAGTTCCTTCCACGACGACAGCGCCTTGTTCACCGCCCCCGACGGCGTGCGCTGGACGTATTTGCCGTGACCCGGCTCGGGCTGCATCTCGCCATCCATCACCGCGACGCGGCCGCGGGTCAGCACGTAGCGCGGCAACCCCTTGACCTCCTTGCCCTCGAAGACGTTGTAGTCGATCGCAGATTGCTGTGTGCCGGCGCTGATCGTCTTGGTCTTTTCCGGGTCGAGCACGAGGATGTCGGCGTCGGCCCCCACCAGGATCGCCCCCTTCTGCGGGTAGCAGTTGAGGATCTTGGCACTATTGGTCGAGGTCACGGCGACGAACTCGTTGGGCGTCAGCCGGCCCGTACCCACGCCGTAGGTCCAGAGCATCGGGATTCGATCCTCGAGCCCGCCGGTGCCGTTGGGGATCTTGGTGAAATCGCCCACGCCATAGCGCTTCTGGTCGGTGGTGAAGGCGCAGTGATCGGTGGCCACGCAGGACAGAGAGCCCGCGGCCAGCCCGTTCCACAGGCTGTCCTGATGCTGCTTGTTGCGGAACGGCGGCGACATCACCCGGCGTGCGGCATGGTCCCAGTCCTTGTCGAAATACTCGCCCTCGTCGAGGGTCAGATGCTGGATCAGCGGCTCGCCCCAGACCCGCTTGCCCTGCATGCGGGCGCGTCGGATGGCCTCGTGGCTGTCCTCGCAGGAGACGTGCACCACGTAGAGCGGCACACCGGCCATGTCGGCGATCATGATGGCGCGGTTGGTGGCCTCGCCCTCGACCTGCGGCGGCCGCGAATAGGCGTGGCCCTCGGGTCCGGTGTTGCCGGCCGCCAGCAGCTTGGCCGAGAGCTCTGCGACCACGTCGCCGTTCTCGGCATGGACCAGCGGGATGGCACCGAGCTCGGCGCAGCGCTGGAAGCTGGCATAGAGCTCGTCATCATTCACCATCAGCGCGCCCTTGTAGGCCATGAAGTGCTTGAAGGTGGTGATTCCACGATCCTTCACCACGGTCTCCATCTCGTTGAAGACCTGCTCCGACCACCAGGTGATCGCCATGTGGAACGAATAGTCGCAATGCGCCCGCGTGGATTTATTGTCCCACATCTGCAGCGCATCGAGCAGCCCCTGTCCCGGGCTCGGCAGGGCGAAATCCACCACCATGGTGGTGCCGCCCGCCAGCGCCGCGCGGGTGCCGCTCTCGAAATCATCGGCGCTGTAGGTGCCCATGAAGGGCATCTCGAGATGGGTGTGCGGATCGATCCCGCCCGGCATCACGTAACAGCCGGTGGCGTCGAGCACCTCGTCGCCCTTGAGATCCGGGCCGATCTCGACGATCTTGCCGCCCTCGACCAGCACGTCCGCCTCGTAGGTCAGATCCGCTGTGACGATGGTGCCGTTCTTGATGACTGTGGTCATGTGTCTTGCTCCCTGTCCCAGGGGCGCCCCCCCGGTCTTCTTCTGTCTTCTTCTGGCCGGAAATATCCCGGGGGTGTGGGGGCAGCGCCCCCACGTCTCTGCCGCTACTCGACGATCTCCGCCGTCTCGAGCACCGCGTGGAGAAGCACCTCGGCGCCGGCGGTGGCCCAGTCCTGCGAGATGTCCTCGGCCTCGTTGTGCGACAGGCCGTTCACGCAGGGGCACATCACCATCGTCGCCGGCGCCACCTTGGCGGCCCAGCAGGCATCGTGGCCGGCCCCCGAGATCAGGTTCATGTGCGAATGGCCGAGCGCCTCGGCCGACTTGCGCACCGTCTCGACCAGTTCCGGCGCGAAGGTGACCGGGTCGAAATGCCCGACCGGCTCGACCGAACAGCCGACCCCGATCTCCTCGCAGATCACCGCGGCGCGTGTCTCGACCTCGGCGCGCATGCGGTCGAGCTTGTCCTGATCCGGGGACCGAAGATCGACGGTGAAGGTCACGGTGCCCGGCAGCACGTTGCGCGAGTTGGGCGAGAACTGCAGCTGGCCGACGCCACCCACGGCGCCGGGCTGAGCGGCCATCGCGACCTCCTGCACCATCTCGAGGATACGTGCCATGGCAAGGCCGGCATTGATCCGCATCTCCATCGGCGTGGAGCCGGTATGGGCCTCGCGTCCGGTGAGGGTAAACTCAAGCCACCACAGGCCCTGGCAATGGGTGACGACGCCGATATCCTTGCCCTCGGCTTCAAGGATCGGGCCTTGCTCGATATGCAGCTCGTAATAGGCGTGCATCTTGCGGGCACCGGTGTCCTCGTCGCCCTTCCAGCCGATGCGCGCCAGCTCCTCGCCGTAGCTCTTGCCCTCGAGATCCTTGCGCCCATAGGCGTAATCCTGGCTGTGCACGCCCGCGAAGACGCCCGAGGCCAGCATGGCGGGGGCAAAGCGGGCGCCCTCCTCGTTGGCCCAGTTCACCACCACGATCGGATGCTTGGTCCGGATGCCCAGGTCGTTCATCGAGCGCACCGCCTCGAGTGCAGCGAGCACACCCAGAACGCCGTCATACTTGCCGCCCGTGGGCTGCGTGTCGAGGTGGCTGCCCACGTAGACCGGCAGCGCGTCTGGGTCGCTGCCCTCGCGGGTCATGAACATGGTGCCCATCTGGTCGACGCCCATGCTGAGCCCGGCCTCGTCGCACCAAGACTTGAACAGCGCGCGCCCCTCGGCATCTTCGTCGGTGAGAGTCTGGCGGTTGTTGCCGCCCGCGATGCCCGGGCCGATCTTGGCCATCTCCATCAGGCTGTCCCACAACCGGTCGCCATTGATCCGGAGGTTCTCTCCCGGTGCCGCCATTCTTCCATCCCCTCTGCCGCTGGTTCTTCGCGCGCTCCCTGACCCGGGCGCCGTCGTTTTTTACCATTTGGTAAAGGTACGATTGCAACCGCCCCGGAACGAGTCAAGAATTGTGTTCCGGGCCCCTCCCGGATTATTGGCATGTGCCGGGCGTCGTTGCCCGAAAAATGAGCGGGGAGACGCGTGCATGGCCGGTGAGCCCGCAAAGAAACCGAGTCGGATACAGGTACGCAACCGCCATCGCATCATGGATGCCGCGCTCGAGGTGTTCTCGCAGCACGGCTATCGCGGCGCGACACTGGATCAGATCGCCGACGAAGCCGGCATGTCAAAGCCCAACCTGATCTATTATTTCGACGGCAAGGCGGCGATCCACGTGGCCCTCCTGAACGCGCTCATGGAGGAGTGGCTTGCGCCACTGGCCGATATGGACGAGGAGGGCGACCCGCTCGACGAGATCCTCACCTACGTGCGGCGCAAGATGGACATGAGCCGCAGGTATCCGCGCGAAAGCAGGCTCTTTGCCAATGAGATCATCCAGGGAGCGCCACGCATAGGTCCGCATCTGCAGACCGGACTGAAGCCGCTCTTTGACGAGAAATGCGCGCTGATCCGGGACTGGATCGAGGAAGGGCGACTGGCACCGATCGATCCACAGCAACTGATCTTCTCGATCTGGGCGATCACTCAACATTACGCCGATTTCGAAGCGCAGGTGCGGGTTCTGATCCCGGATGAAAGCGCGGGCTGGGACGCGGCTCATGCGCATGTTGAGACGTTGTTCCGGAAGTTACTGACATCGTCGGAAACGGCTGATTAACCAGAATCACGCGAGGGTGAGGCATGCAGTACATGTCCATTCGCCCTCCCCCGAAGAAAGAAAACGCGCCAGCGCCGCGCAACCCGGCATGGCAGGCGCAGTTGTTCTCTGCCAAGGCCGTCGGACGCGGCGGCATCGTGCGGCGAAAGAAGCGGGATGTGCATCGGGAAGTGGGATACGACGCGCTGCTGGCAGAGGTGAGGGCGCGCGGCTTTCACCTCATCGAATGCGGCAATCAGTACGTGATCATCTGCAATGCCGGGCAGATGGGCGTGCATTGCTGACCGCCGTGTGTCCGAAGAAAATTCGTACGAATTTTCTTCGGACAAGATTTTTCGTACGAAAAATCTTACTCGGCCGCGGTTGCGCACATCGGGTTGTTCGGATGCGAGGTCCAGTCCGAAGGCGTCGCCTCGACCACCTTCCCGGTCCGGGGATCCACGGCCCCCGGCGCCATCTGCTCCATCGTGATGCAATCTTCGACCGGGCACACATTGACGCACAGGTTGCACGCCACGCATTCGTCGTCCTTCACGGTAAAGACCCGATCCTCCGACATCTCGATCGCCTGATGCGAGGTGTCCTCGCAAGCCGCATAACAACGCCCGCAGGAGATACACAGATCCTGATCGATCTTCGCCTTGCTGACGTAATTCAGGTTCAAATGCTGCCAGTCCGACACGTTCGGGACGGCGCGCCCGACCAGATCCGACAGCGCGATCTCCTTCTCGTCGAGATACTGCGACAGGCCCGAGATCATCTCTTGGACAATCTTGAAACCGTAGGTCATCGCCGCCGTGCAGACCTGCACATTGCCAGCGCCGAGCGCCATGAACTCAGCCGCATCCTTCCACGTGGTCACCCCGCCGATGCCCGAAATCGGCAGACCACGCATCGCCGCTGAGCGGGCGATCTCGGACACCATGTTCAACGCGATCGGCTTCACCGCCGGGCCGCAATAGCCGCCATGCGCCCCCTTGCCGTCGATCGTCGGCTCCGGGGCGAACAGGTCGAGATCCACCGAGGTGATCGAATTGATCGTGTTGATCAGCGACACCGCATCGGCCCCGCCCGCATGTGCCGCCATGGCGGGTTTGCGAATGTCGGTGATGTTAGGGGTCAGCTTCACGATGCAGGGCATGCGCGTGTACTGCTTCACCCAGCGGGTCACCATCTCGATATATTCGGGGACTTGCCCCACGGCCGAGCCCATGCCGCGCTCGGACATGCCGTGCGGGCAGCCGAAGTTCAGCTCGACCCCGTCCGCGCCGGTGTCCTCGACCAGCGGCAAGATCGCCTTCCACGCCTCCTCGGTGCAGGGCACCATGATCGAGGCGATGAGCGCGCGGTCCGGATAGTCCCGCTTCACCGATTTCATCTCGCGCAGGTTCACCTCGAGCGGGCGGTCGGTGATAAGTTCGATGTTGTTCAATCCCAGCAGACGCCGGTCGGCACCCCAGATCGCGCCGTAACGCGGGCCATTCACGTTGACCACCGGCGGCCCCTGCTCACCCAGCGTCTTCCACACCACGCCGCCCCAGCCGGCCTCGAAGGCGCGGCGGACGTTGTATTCCTTGTCGGTCGGCGGCGCCGAGGCGAGCCAGAACGGGTTGGGAGATTTGATACCGATGAAGTTGCTCGTCAGATCAGCCATTGCTCTCGTCCTCCCTCAGCCCATCAGGCTCATGTGGATGTCCTCGGCGGCGTCGCGCCCCTCCGCCACGGCGGTCACCGTCAGATCGTCGCCCCCGCTGGCACAGTCGCCCCCGGCCCAGACACCGTCGAGCGACGTCCGACCGGTGCCGTCCACCGCGATCTTGCGCCCGTCGAGCGCCGGAAGCCCCTCGCCGGTCAGCGTCTGGCCGATGGCGCGGAAAACCTGATCGGCCGGCAAACGGAAGCGCTCGCCGGTGGGCGCCAGCGCATCGTCTGTGAACTCGAACTCGATCTCGCGCACCGTGCCGTTGCCGTGCACCGCGACAGGCGAGGCGTTGCAGATGATCCGCACGCCCTTTGACTGCGCCAACGCCTGTTCGTAGTCCGAGGCCGCCATGCGCTCCTGCGAGCGGCGGTAGACGATGGTGACGTTGAGCGCGCCCAGAAGCTTTGACTGTACCGCGGCGTCCACCGCGGTCATGCCGCCGCCGATGACCACCACGTCGCGCCCCACGGGCAGCGCCGCGAGGTCAGAGGCCTGGCGCAACTCGGCAATGAACGACACCGCGTCCGCCACGCCCTCACGGTCGTCGCCCTCGACGCCCAGAGCGTTCACGCCGCCAAGCCCGAGCCCGAGGAACACCGCGTCATACTCGGCCTTCAGCGCCTCGAGCGTCACGTCGCGCCCCAGCGCCACGCCGCTTTGCAGCTCGATGCCGCCGATCTGCATCAGCCACGCAACCTCGCGCGCGGCAAAATCCTCGGTGCTCTTGTAGGCGGCGATGCCATACTCGTTGAGCCCGCCCGGCTTCGGCCGCGCGTCCATCAGCACCACATCGTGGCCCATCATCGCCAAGCGATGCGCACAGGCCAGACCCGCGGGCCCCGCCCCCACCACCGCGACGCGCTTGCCGGTCGCGGCATCGCGCTCGAACGGATGCACGTTCTGCGCCATCAGCGTGTCTGTGGCGTAGCGCTGCAGGCGGCCGATCTCGACCGGTTTGCCCTCGGCCACCTCGCGCACGCAGACCTCTTCGCAGAGCGTCTCGGTCGGGCAGACCCGGGCGCACATGCCGCCGAGGATGTTCTGCGACAGGATCGTCCGGGCCGCGGCCTCGGGCGTGCCGGTGGCGATCTGCCGGATGAAGAGCGGGATATCGATTTCGGTCGGACAGGCCGTCTGGCACGGCGCGTCATGGCAGAAGTAACAGCGGTCCGCCGCCACCAGCGCCTCGTGATCGTCGAGCGCCGGGTGCAGGTCGCCAAACCCCGCCTCGATCGCAGCCTTGTCCATCCGTCCCGGCGTGATGCCGGGAACCAGTGCCTTTGGGTCCATGGGTCGCCTCCCGCTGCCTTATGTGTGACAGAAGCGTTCCACAGGTCGATTTTTTTATCAATCGGTAAAATATCTACGGCCCGCCTGGGCACAACCCGGCGCACAAATTTGAGGCGTCACGCCCCGACAGGGACCTCGAAACGAAAAAGGCCGCCCCGAAGGAGCGGCCTTTTCCAGATCGGATGCGCTGAACTGGATCAGTTCTGCGCGTAGAATTCGATGACGAGGTTCGGTTCCATCTGGACCGGGTACGGCACGTCGGCAAGGCCGGGGGTGCGCACGAAGGACGCGGTCATCTTGGAGTGGTCGACCTCGAGGTAGTCGGGCACGTCGCGCTCGGGCAGCTGGGCCGCTTCGAGGACCACTGCGAGTTGCTTGGACTTCTCGCGGACCTCGATCACGTCACCCTCTTTCACACGGTAGGAGGGGATGTTGACGCGCTTGCCGTTCACCAGCACGTGGCCGTGGTTCACGAACTGACGGGCTGCGAAGACGGTCGGCACGAACTTGGCGCGGTAGACGACGGCATCGAGACGGCGCTCGAGCAGGCCGATGAGGTGCTCACCGGTGTCGCCCTTGAGACGCTCGGCCTCGCCGAAGATGCGGCGGAACTGCTTTTCGGTCAGGTCGCCGTAGTAGCCCTTGAGCTTCTGCTTGGCGCGGAGCTGCAGACCGAAGTCGGACAGCTTGCCCTTGCGGCGCTGGCCGTGCTGGCCGGGGCCGTATTCGCGGCGGTTGACCGGGGACTTTGCGCGGCCCCAGATGTTCTCGCCCATGCGGCGGTCGATTTTGTACTTGGCAGACGTGCGTTTGGTCACGGCTGATCTCCTTCGTTCAGGTTTCGAAGGGCGTTGTCCTCTCTCCGGATCTGGCCGAAGCGACAGGGCATCCCCTTGCGGGGGCCACCAACACCAATGAAGCGGCGCTTATATTCGCCTTTGCGGCCGAGTCAACACCCTGCGGCGGCGAAACCGCCGGAACGCCGCGCCGCCCGCCGTTTACCTGCAATTAAAGGCCCTGCGCCAGAGTGCCCGGGCCGCAGGGCGCAGACAACAGAGGGAACCGGCGCATGAGGGGGACACCGCCAAGGCAAGGGCAGAACGCGCTCGAACTGGCGCTGGCCAGGCGCGACAGCTCCATTCTGCGCACCGTGCGCGATGCGATCCGCCACCGCCAGGTGATGCTGGCCTTCCAGCCCGTGGTGCAGGCCCGCCGGCAGGGCGCCGTCGCGTTTCACGAGGGGCTCATCCGGGTGCTCGATGACACCGGTCGCGTCGTTCCCGCCCGTGAATTCATCGAAACCGTGGAGGAAAGCGAGGATGGCCGGGTCCTCGACTGTCTCGCGCTGGAGCAGGGCCTGCGCGAGCTCGAGCGGGAGCCGGGCCTGCGGCTCGCCATCAACATGTCGGCCCGCTCCATCGGCTACGGCGACTGGCTCGACACCCTGACCCGCGGCCTGCGTACCGGCCCCACCGTGGCCGAGCGCCTGATCCTCGAGATCACCGAATCCTCCGCCATGATGGTGCCCGAGCTGGTGATCAGCTTCATGGACGACCTGCAGGCCCGCGGGGTCGCCTTCGCGATGGATGATTTCGGTGCCGGCTACACCGCGCTGCGGCACTTCAAGCAGTTCAGCTTCGACATCCTCAAAATCGACGGACAGTTCATCCGGGGCATCGCGCAGGATCCGGACAATCAGGTGATGACCACCGCCATCGTCGAGATCGCGCGCCAGTTCGACATGTTCACCGTCGCCGAATCGGTCGAACGCGCCGAGGATGCGCAGCTGCTCACCGGCATCGGGGTCGACTGCCTGCAGGGCTATTTCTTCGGCGCGCCCACCGTCTCGCCCGCCTGGCGGGCACAGTCGTCAAGGCGCGCCCACGGC
>Ga0114905_1000974_pt1 | contig 16469 bp, 36 predicted proteins | sample MalvireepMed_b05_FD_83499 | JGI IMG/M metagenome (GOLD analysis project Ga0114905, IMG submission 83499) | Marine viral communities from the Global Malaspina Expedition - Malaspina viral metaG DeepMed_b05 | ecosystem: Environmental > Aquatic > Marine > Oceanic | place: Mediterranean Sea...
GCGATATATTAATTAGAGGTAAATGTGACCAAAGAATATGAATCAAAAACCAATCTCCACCAAAAAATATTAAAAGGCGTTAACACATTAGCAGATAATGTAGTTTCAACATTGGGTCCACGAGGCCGAAATGTTATTCTTTTTAATGGCACCGGAAGCCCAATCATCACCAAAGATGGCGTCACTGTCGCTAAGTTTGTTGAATTGCAAGAACCATTTGAGAATGTTGGTGCATTAATTGTTAAACAAGCTGCAACAACAACAAACTCAGAAGCTGGTGACGGAACTACAACTTCTATAGTTTTAACAAGAGCAATATTAAACCAAGCACAGAAATATTTAATTTCTGGCATTCCGCCAATTGAACTTAAACGCGGAATTGATAAGGCGGTTGCGGCAATAGTTGGAAAACTGCAAGAAATAGCGACACCAATTACATCTGAAGAAGATCTTGCTCATATTGCAACCGTTGCCGCAAATGGAGATGAAACAATTGGAAAACTTATTGCCACTGCAGTTGACCTCGCAGGTAAAGATGGCGCAATTACAATTGAAGAGGCGCGCTCGATAGAAACAAGTCTTGATGTGGTTGAAGGGTTCCGCTTTGATTCTGGATATTTAGCCAATGCATTTGTCACAGATGAAAAGCGCGGCACAGTAAAATATGAAAATCCATTATTCCTTGTCACGGATAGGAAAATTGAAACAGTAGATGAGATGATGCCAATTTTAGAGTTGGCCGCACGAGAAGCAAAGCCGCTAATAATTGTTGCAGACAACGTAGAAGGTCAAGCATTGGCCGCCCTCATCATGAATGCAACGCGGGGCACGTTAAGAGTTGCAGCGATTAAAGCTCCAAAATATGGCGAGGAAAGAAGAAACATCCTTAAAGATTTAGCACTGTCAGTTGGTGCAACATTTGTAAGTAGAGAAAATAATATAAAATTTAAAGATATTAAACTACAAGATTTTGGCAGCGCCAATACAATTGAAAGCACTAAATATTTTACAACAATTGTTGACGGGAAAGGGAGTCTTGATGAAATTGAAAAAAGAATTGATACTTTGAAAGCAGAAATTGAGCAATCAGGTAATTTAGATGGATGCACTCAAATTCAAGAAAGGATTACAAGATTGGCTAGTGGAATTGCAATTATTAAAGTTGGCGGCGCCACGGAAATTGAAATGATAGAGAAAAAGCACAGAATTGAAGACGCTTTAGAGGCCGTAAAATCAGCACAACAAGAAGGGATTATAGCTGGCGGCGGTATATCATTGTTAAGAGCGTGCGAAAATGTGGAAATTAAAACAGATAATGAAAACCAACAATTAGGAGTTGCAATAGTATTAGAAGCCGTAAAAGAGCCATTGCGACAAATGGCGATCAACGCTGGAGAGTCACCAGATTTAATTTTATCTGAGGTTGAGGCTTCTAGCAAAAATAGCGGCTGGAATTTCGCAACAAATGAATTAGTTAATATGTTGGACGCTGGAATAATAGACCCAGTAAAAGTTACACGATGCGCTTTGCAAAATGCAGCTTCAGTTGCGTCTACATTAATCACCACAAATTATGCTATTGTTTCTGTAAATAACTAGTTATAAAAGCAGGAGGCCCTTTTCATGGAACCAGAAGCAGCCGTTGCTCTTACTGAAATTAGTGGAAAATTTGATCAAATGATGCAAAGTCTTGAAACCGTTAAGGAAAAACAAGAAGACATGGCGGGAGATATATTACAGATTAAAGAAGCTGTCTATAATCCAGATGAAGGCCTATACGCACGTCTACGTGCATTAGAGTCCTGGAAATCAACTTCAACTCGTTTAATTTGGATTATAATTACCGCAATTACTGCTCTGTTTGTTGCATCTGTTTCAAAAGTATTAAATTTATTTTAAAAAACCCTTGACAAACGAATAAAATTTAGATATCATTATAAGTGAGAGATTATGCGTGCACAAATATCCTATTCAATTGATGTAAAAGACATCCCAGCAGAAGTCAAAAAGCTATTACTTGAATTAAAAGAAAATAATTCTATTAAAAATAGTTTTGCAAAAACTTTCGAGGCCCTAGCCGATAACGACGAAACTCATGCAATTAAAATAATTGATGCACTGCGTCAAGAGCTAACAAAGATAGATGCTCGTTTATTAGATTGTTCAAATATTCTTGCTGGATACCATGAAGTAACTAACAAAGAAGAGGTGTCAAATGAAGAAGGGTGATTTAATATATATCCCTGCCGACGTTACACTTATGAAATTCAATGTAAACCTTGATCACATAAACCCAGATAAAACATATATTGGACCGGCGCCATTTAAAGTGTGTCAACTTGCGAAACCAATGAGATTTTTATTAATGGAAGATAATTTAATGGATGAAAAATATTTAAAAGTCTTATTCGATGGAAGTGTATGGCACGTCAGAAAAAATGACATAACGGGAGAAATATCATGATTAAATTAATAGAAGTCTTCAAACTACCACAACGCAATCAATATACATTAAGAGAAATTTATGTAAATCCAAAGCATGTAGTTGCATTGCGAGAGGAGGTTGGTTTCAAACAAAAACTAGTCGAAGGGCAATTGCCGGACGATCTTGACAGCAGACAAGACTTCACACGACTTACTTTAGATCGAGGCCAGTCTGGATTAGATGTCGTAGTAATTGGAGCACCACATATTATTGAAAATAAAATACATGGCACTAACGAAAAACAACTTCTTACGGATTAAAAAATGATTGAATGCACATTGATGGAAATGAAAAAATATTCATTTACTACATCTGACGATAAAAGAGTGAAATATGGTCGATACCTTAATTCATTATTTAATATCCCAGGATACGGGAAAAAATATTGGGTAGTTGGAGTTAACATTGATCTAGATTATGATAAATATGAAAAAGAAGATTTTACACTAGAAGAAATTGTTAGAAGATGCGTTGAGCATTTAAACACTCCACCACCACGCAGATATAAGAGAGGCCGCAAAAGGACAATCCCAAAATATGGATTTTTTAATTCTGAGCCATATAGATTTTACTTAAAAGAAGAAGGCGATAAAAAGTATATTCAAGCATTACTTTTGGTTGAAAATCGTAAACGTAGATATTTCTGGGGCAAAGGAAGAACCGACATTTGGAAACGACGTAAAAAATGCAAAAAGTCATCTACATGATGGAAGAAAGTAAATATTATGAATATCTGCTCAAAATTGATCAAGATAGACATATGTTTAACGAGTTATTTTTTAATGTAATAGATAAAGAGAATATAGTTAAAACCTCACTTCTAAGTGAATATCATTCATTGCTATTTCATATTGAAGACTTATTACTACAGATTGAAGACCTTCACAGCCCTAAAGAAAAACAATTTTATGTTAATAAAGAAGCTGCTTTAAAACTTTCAGTATTGCTATCCGCACTTATGACAGTAAAAGAGGAACTATTGAAACAAAACGTCTCTTTATCTATTCATTAAACTAATTATGATATGCAACAATTATTTGAAAGCTGGCGAAAATACACCCTCCTCACAGAAGAGCAACTTTTAATTGAAGGCCGTATCGAGGACGTTAAAAAGAAGTATCCTCGCATCCCGAAAATTATTGATTATCTTATAAGACGAGATCCTTCCGGTAATCAAAAATACCTTGCTTGGGCCGCAAAACAAACTGAAGCGGCCCGGCAATATCGCGCTCAATACACTCCACCAGGAACTGGCTTAGACGTCGCACAAATAGAATCGTCATGGGTGCCCGAACTCACTGATAAGATCGAAAAATTCCACAAATGGAACCAGCGCATGCCAAAATTTGGTTTTTCAAAGGACATCAACTCTTATGAAAACTATGAAGCACTTCGAGACGCCGTTAACAAAGTAGAGGCAGAGGACACACAAGCCACAAAAAGAGCAGAAGAGAAGAGAGCAGCTTTCAGCGAAGCAGAAGTCATTGATGACACTGAGGACTACTTTATCGTACGTCCAACGACAACAGAATCTTCTTGTTTCTTTGGGCGGGGAACAAGGTGGTGCATTTCCGCAGATCGATCAAGCAATTATTTTGATAGCTACACAAGTGAAGGCAAAATGTTCTATTTTATGTTCATGAAACATGTCGATCCCACAAATAGGTATAAAAAATTAGCATTTGTGCTTGACAGTGAATATGATCTTGAAAGTGTTTTTGATGCAGAAGATGACGAATTGAACGAAGGCGAGATAGAAGAAGCGTTTGTACAAAACCTCCTACATCAAGCAACCGCAGAGGGAGCTTGGATGGCGTATTTGTGGTATGAAGGCGGTAGATATGCAGATGAAGTAACTAAAGAAGATGCAGCATTATATAATCAGGCGCTTGAAAGGCTTGAAATTGGCGCACTGACCTCTGATGAGACTTCTGGATTGCACGTTATGGAGGAGGCCGAGTTAGCAAACGCAGATATACGCGAACAAGCAAACGGCATTCAAATTCATGTTATGGAGCAAATGCGCGATCATGCCTATCATAATCCTGCTGGCCCGACCGAAGAAGACTATCAGAAAATCCAAAATAAGTTCGAGGAGAGCGCAGAACATACCTATCTCTATTTCGAAGCATACGAAGAGGGAAAATACTATTACAATGGCGGAATGTCTTTTGACTTCTCCGACTTAGAATGGCTCGACGAACATGAAGATAATGACGACATGCTCAGTGACATGGTTCGAGAGGCCGCTGATGATAACTATGTTTATGTCGATGACATAGAGGTTTATAATGAAGAAGCAAGACTTGATTTTACCCCTGACTACGATGAAACAGGCCTAGACGGATTTGAAAAATTTGCTGATAGGGTTTTAGAATACGATGAGCACTGGCAAGAAATATACGATGTGGTGATTTCGAAGTTAAAAGGATTAAGAAAAATCCCAGCCCCAGACTTAGAAAGAGAAAGAGAGTATTGGCCTTCCGACGAAGAAAAAGCAAAACAAATGGAATTGGATCTGAAAACACAAGCAGAAAAAAAAGACGCAGAAGATGTGGACACGGTGCTCTCCATGATTCGAGAATCAAAGAAGATTAAAATTCGCATATCAAGAGCCAAAAAATAATGTGGTACGCGTTCGCTATAGTGTTTGGCTTTTTATACGCCACCCTTTTAGAGTGGTTACTTCACAAGTATATTTTACACGGATTAGGTAAAAATAAAAAGTCTTATTGGGCATTTCATTGGCACTCTCATCACAAAACTTGTAGAAAGAATAAAAATTCTGATATAAATTATAAATTTCCAGGCGCTCCGCCGGTAAAAAAAGAAATTATTAGTTTACTTTTACTTACAATTATTCACATTCCATTATGGTATGTCTCCAAAATATTTTACCTAACTTTAGTTTTATGTGCAATAAGATATTTTTATATGCACAGAAAATCTCATTTGAATATCGAATGGGGCAGAAAAAAAATGCCATGGCACCATGACCATCACATGGGCACGAACCAAGATGCGAATTGGGGTGTGACCACAGATCTCATGGACTTACTCATGAATACAAGAGTATATTATATGCCAAGGCGCAAGGATTAATTTAGAAATGAAAAAACTTATTATATTATTAACAATGTTGATGTCTTTTGCTGTGTTAGCAAAGCCACCAGTAAAATCAAAATTTTATAAATTTGATGAACACATGATCGACGGGCAGGTAAGAAGCCCTTCAATCATATACACAAACATACGAGAAAAAGTAAAATTTGAACGATTACTGAGCCTTAAAAAGTCTTTTATGCGTAAACTTTTTGACACGGCAAAAGAAAGAATCTTTAAATAGCAAAAAAGTTCAATAAAATCGTCTTTTTATAAAAGTCGATCATATGTATTAATAGGCGCGAATATTTTTTCGCACCGTTCCCACAATATCGTGTAATTTAATGATTTCAAGCAATCAAGCTGGAGGAGTGCGCCCGAATGTCAGTGGTGGTGAAAGCTAAGTATGTAATATTATTCATCATCTTAAACTTTCTCGCCTATTCCCTAATTCAATATTTCATTACTATCAATGAATATAGTTTTCTCACGAGCTTGGATACTGCCATCCCTTTCATCCCGGAATTTATTTGGATATATCACACATTAATCCCAATTATCGGCATATCCGCAATAGTTTTAATTAAAAATCGAAAATTGTTTTTTTCGACGCTAAACGGATATATTATTGCAACAATCATTTTAAGTATATTTTATATTTTTCTTCCTTCTTTTTATCCTCGTCAATTAATTACTGACTCTTCAGTTTCAAGTTACATGGTAGAACTAACAAGGCTAATTGATAATGCAAATAATACATTTCCATCTGGGCATGTGACTTTTTCCTGGTTGCTGGCACTTTTTTTGATGAAATCCGATTATGCGAAAAAGTGGAAATGGCTAGGCCCAACTTATTTAATTTGGGCAATATTAATTTCAATTTCTACTTTGGTACTGAAACAGCATTATATAGTTGATGTAATTTCTGGAATTATTTTAGCAACAGCATGTTTTTATTTAGCCAGCACTATGGCATTTAAACAAAAGCTATATGCTAATTAAAGTATGGACTTTGATTTTCCTGAAGAAGCTACAATCCAAAAAAACAATAAAATTATTGATGAAGTGTTGAAAAAAAGAGTCCAAATTGTCATCACACAATTTATATTAAAGGAAGATTTTAAAAACGATTGCTCAATCGTTACATGCAGTTATAAGCTCAAACCGTCACAAAGGAAAGCAAAAAAAATCACAGGGACTGGCAGTGGAGTCATCGACGCGCTTTTCAACGCAGCAATGGCCGAACTTACAAAAAATTTCCATTCGTTGAAAGAGATTGAATTATATGATTTTTTAGTGAAAGTAAAATTTCAAGAAAGCGCCCAACAAAGAAAAACTGACGCACCAGTAGAGATAAAAATTGCTCTTGTCAGTTCAAACAAAAGAAGAATGTATTTCAAATCAACTTCTAATTCTTTAGTAAAGGCAGGAATAAAATCAGTTTGTAAAGCGATTGAATATTTGATAAACGCAGAACTAGCTGCCATGCAGCTTTGCAAAGATATTGAAAATGCAAACAAACGAAACAGAATAGACCTCACATCTCACTACACTTTTCAACTTGCAGAACTTGTAAAATGTGTATCTTATGTCGAGACAATAAAAAATATTTCAAAAAAAGAATAGTTTCTCTTGACATTATTTTCCTAAACTGATAAGATGAATACATGAACAAAAACAGAACAAAAGACAGCAAATTAAAGGTCGGTGACTTAGTTGCTTATAAACATACCATTCCTTCACAATATCAAGGAGTTGTTGTTGAAGAGGTTAGCCCTCGTTGGGTAAAGGTGCTATGGACAGGAAGTCACACATTCAGTGAACACAAAAATGACCTGTTAAAAATTGTAAGTTCTAAAAAAGAATAATTTTTCTCTTGACAAATCAAACATTCTATGAGATAATCAAGGTAGGAGATTAAGAATGCAAGTAAATGATATTTTAATGAAGAAGTGGTGTTTTGGTACTGGACGTGGCAAAGTTAAAGCTCGTGAAGAAGCAGTCATGAACAACAAAGGCGAACTTGAAACTTATCGCACTTATCCTAAATACCGTACTATTATTTTTAAGGTAGAAAAAGTCACAAAGAAAGGAAAACAATGGCTTGTTGAAGGCAAACAGTATTCTTCTTTGAATAGCAAACCTAAAGCGACTGCATTGACCCTCGATGAAAAAACAATGGGTGCATACAAATGGTTTATAGCACCTGGGCAAAAACGTCCATTCCTCAAAATTGAAAACCCCGGCGCATTAACAGAAAAAGGACTACCACCCGTTGGAAGTTTAATTACTGTCAATAAAAAACATGCTATTGTTACTGCTGTGGATCGCAATCAACTGACAGTGTTTACAAATGGTAAACTACAGGCGATCACGTGCAAACCAGGAACAATCAAATGGCATTCTGATAAAATTTTGGCTAGCGTGGTAAACTAAAGTGGTCAGTACAAATAAAATTATTGATTATGAAAGTGATGAAATGACCGAAGAAGAAATGATTATTTTTTTTCAGGAGCTTATTGATACTGGATTAGCCTGGAGGCTTCAAGGTCACTACGGTCGAACCGCTGCTAGTTTAATTAAACGTGGTTACTGCAATCAGCAATCGGCCAGATGCAAATTAATAGAATAACAATCTTACTAATTCTCATTTGGGTAGCACTTTTCATAATAGGAGAAATTCGTGCAAGTCGGTGATCTGGTAGGTTGGGCAGAGCGCAACAAACGACGGGTCGGCATTGTGATTGCTTTCCATTCGGCTGACCCGGATAATTTCCGATTCTGGAAAGTGAACCACAATGGAAAAACAGAACTTAGACGAGAAGCATGTTTGGAGGTGTTGTCATGCAAATCGGTGATTTAATTAGAGAAATTGAGTACCCTGAAGATTCCTTTGGTTTGATAGTAGAGATTAAAGACCGCCGATGTCGAACGCCCTACGGTGTTTTATGCCCAAACCAAAGAGTCCAATGGTTCACCAAAGTATACATTGAAGAGAAATGCGAGGTTGTCAGTGCAAGTCGGTGATTTGGTAAGATTTCGTCAACAGCCTGACCCGGCTGTTGGTATCATTGTTAAAATTGATAACAACCGCAGACCTGCTGGGCACGTGGAGATTTTGTGGTCCTTCCTAGCTGGGCAAACCGGGTGGCAGAGAAAAGAGGAAATAGAGGTTATCAGTGCAAGTCGGTGATTTGGTAAAACACGAAAATCTTGTTGCTTTAGGAATAATATTGAAAACCCCAAAGCAAACTAACAATGGTGATTGTTTAGTTCAATTCGTACAAACGATAGGTACTATCACTTTGAATTGTTCATCTCGTAAACTGGAGGTTATCAGTGCAAGTCGGTGATTTAGTGACAGTCGGTCCTTCGGTGGGAGGAACCTACATAGTAACGAGTTTGAGAGCACGAGATTATCACACAGGTCAGGCACTTCCTACTTGCGTTATGCTTGGGCAATTAGAAGGCCCAAACTGCTTTAGCGGACCATTGCCAATGGACAAAAAGTGGATTAAGGTTATCAGTGCAGGTCGGTGATTTGGCAATAGTTCGCAATCTTTCAACTGGTGCTCCAGGCTGGGTACGCGAGTTGTATCAGACACGCGACCCGGTTTTAATTGTGGCCGAGTCGGGAAGTCCAGGTGACATCTGGATTCTCCACAAAGGAGAACGCTATTTTATCCAAAAATTTAGACTCAAAGTAATAGGAGAAAAATAATGGGAGCACCACCAGGTTGGGGGCCTAACTGGAAGAAACTCCAAGAAAAAGAGCGGTACGCAACTTCACAACGCGAAGCAGAGGAAGAAAAGAAAGGCAACGACATTTTCAAAACCGGCGATTTAGTCAAGAACATCGGGAATAATAAAGTAGGGCTCATTATAGAAGCTGGATACCGGGATTGGATCCAGGTTCACACCGAAGGTGAAACTCGCAAATGGCCTAGAAATCTTGTCGAGGTGATCAATGAAAGTCGGTGACTTGGTTAGAGAAAAGACGCGAATGAGCCGTAAACGAGAATTAGGGGTGATTCTTAAAGTAGACTACACAAAGAATCATACCAATGGGTTTCTTCACCCGTATCAAATATACTTTTTTGATGGCGAAATTAATTGGATGCGCGAAGGCTTTTTGGAGGTTATCAATGCAAGTCGGTGATTTAGTCGAACTTTCTGCTTCAGGCCGAAAGATAGTATTTCTTGAAAAGGCACAAAATAAAACAGGAATTGTCGTTGATATGTTCGAGCGAGGAATGTATCCCATCATTATTTTTTGGTTTGGAGTAGGAAAAATCTCACATCGCCGCCCGACCTTAAAATTTCTATCTAAAACACAAAAAAAGTAAAAACTTCTTGACATTTTCTTCTATCTTTGAGATAATTATAATGAAGGGTAGAAGGAGCCACAATGAATCCAATGTTGTTACGATTGCAAAATGCTCAGGACAATTCAAGCCTGCTTTCTCAATGGGAAAATAGCTTCATTGAAAGTTTGCATACACAGTTCAATAAACGTGGCAAATTATCTCCACGACAAATTGAAATCTTTGAACGTATCGAAAGTGAGAAACTTTCGTCTAAAGCACAAGACACGCGACAACGGTGGATAGACAATTACAATAGCGAGAAACGTGAAACCGCTCGTATTTGTGCTGAATACTATGCAAAAACTGGCTATTTCACTAATGTAGCATTTGCTATCCTTGAAAATGCTGATCACATTCCTTCTGAAAAAGAATGGCGAAAGATGTGTGAAAACAAGTATGCTAAAAAGGTTCTCGCAACTCATAGCGATTCGCCTAAATACCCTATTGGTTCCCTTGTAATGTTTCGCGCAACTGCTGATTGGGTACACCGAATAGCCGCTGGTGACAAACCTTGTGTAGTTATTTCTACAGATGGTATTATAACAAGTGCCGCTAAAGGCGCGAAACCATACAAAGTTTTACCCGCTGGAGTAGCTAAACCAATCGACTGCCAAGAACGGCACCTCAAAACATATAAAAAGCCAAAGAAAAACAAAAAAGTTGTTGACAAAAGCATCCCCTTTTGATACAATATATATAGAAACTCGAACCACGGAGAAAATATGAGTTGGAACGGAACGGTTAGATGCTCAAATTGTTACGAAAAAGGCCACAATCGCAGCGGTTGTCCTAAACTTAAAGAAGAAATGCAAAAACGCTTGGAAGTTGACCCCGACGATTATCGCGCCACAAGCTATTTCGAGAAGAAGAAGCGCACCAGCAAACGCACTTGCGGATATTGTCGTGAAACAGGACACAATCGTAAAACGTGTTTCGAGGCAAATCAAGACCGTCAACAATTCATCCTACAGAATCAAGGTGCACGCGAAAAAGCACTTGAATGGATGAAAAGTTCTGGAGTTGGCGTCGGCACGCTTGTCAAACGTGAAACCTATTATGAAGAGGAACATCTAGCACTCGTAGAACAGATTCAATGGCACCGAATCGACGCACAGACTACTCTCGTTGATGAAAATGATGTCGGTATACCTGACACTTCTTGTTTGATTATCGCAAAAGTCGATGGCTCATCGGCTAGGAATCATGCCAACCCAAAAAACACAGAGGTTATCGGCACTATTCCGAGCCGCCTTGTCGCCGCGCAAGTTCCTTACAACTGGCTGCAAAGCAAAGACGAAGCAACGCTAGACACTATCGACGCAGAATTGAAAAGCAACGATATGAGCTACCTTCGCCGCTACATCCTTAAAACTGAAGAATCTCCCTATTAAAAAAGTGAAAAAAGTTCTTGACATTTTCATTAATGTTTAGTATAATTAGTATAGAACAATGAAGAACCCCTGGAGGCATCATGGGAATCGACTTTAAGACTTTTGTTAGTATCGTTAAGCACGTTACTGTTGTTAATAAACCAGTCATGCTCCGTGGAAAACACGGCGTCGGCAAATCACAAGTTGTATATCAGTTTGCTGAAAGCATTGACAAACCAGTTATTGAGCGTCGAGCCAGTCAAATGACTGAAGGCGATTTGCTTGGCCTTCCATCAACAGATGGAGAGGTTACAAACTGGAATCCCCCCGCTTGGTATAAAGCCGCGTGTGATAACCCTGTTGTGCTTTTCCTTGATGAAATCGACCGAGCGACCACTGAAGTTCGACAAGGTATCTTTGAACTTACTGATAGCCGAAAATTGAACGGGTATCACTTGCACCCCGGCACGCTTATTTTTGCCGCTGTCAATGGTGGTGAGCATGGCGACCAATATCAGGTTGGCGAAATGGACCCGGCAGAATTGGATCGCTGGACCGTATTTGACCTGGAGCCGACAATCGAAGATTGGTTGCAATGGGGTAGAAATAAAATTGATTCCGTTGTTTGGGACTTTATCAACCATAATCATGCCCATCTTGAACACGATGGCGAATTTGAGCCTAACAAAGTTTATCCGTCACGTCGTTCCTGGGAACGCTTGAACGATTGCTTGACTTATGTCGATGAAGACAACGAGACTCCTATTATCGCTGAAGCGAGCCCGGTTCTTTTCAACCTTGCAACTAGTTTTGTTGGATTTGAAGCCGCTGTTGCGTTCAATGATTTTGTCAAGAATTATGACCGTCAAGTTACGATTGAAGATGTTCTCGATAACGGTGAACTCGACAAAGTAAAAGAATGGGACATCAACGACCACAGTGCTTTTATTGAGAAAATGGAAGCTAAAGAGACTTTCAAAGAAGCCTTGAATGAAGTGCGTGTCCAAAACCTCGCCAACTATTTTGTATCGCTTCCCTCTGAAGTTGCAATGAAATTGTGGACCGTAATGGGCTCAGGCGAACTTGATAACACTGTAGCACTTCATCAAGCCACCACAACTGACGGTAAAGCCGTCAGCGGACACATGGTTGAAATCCTGACGGGTACAACCCAAGAGAGTTAGCCTGTAGTGGGGTTCCAGCAATGATGCCTCCACCCTTTTAATAATTGCTGGAACCCCGCTTTTTTTCAATAAAGTTCTTGACAAACCAAAGAATATATGAGATAATATAGTTATGAAGGGTAAAGAGATGAACGAATTTAATCTTAATATGCACACAGCGCGATTGCTCATGAGCGAGCCTTTTTTCGCTGCTTTGAGTCGTCGTATCAATAAAGTTTCGTCTACGGCATTTCCAACTGCTGGTGTTCGAGTCAATCCTGAAACAGCACAGTTTGAGTTGATTTACAATCCTAACTTCTTTGCGAAGCTAGAGGATAAACAACGACTTGGCGTTTTGAAGCATGAATTTTATCATCTTGTTTTTGAACACGTCACCGGACGTCGCCCAGATAATGTTGACCATCGAACATGGAACTATGCTACAGACCTTGCAATCAATTCACACATAAAAGATGAATTGCCCGAATCAGCTTTAGTTCCTGGTGTCGCACCTTTTGAAGAATATGAATTAGGACTGAGCGCGGAAGCCTATTTAGAGAAACTCAAGAAAGATGAACAATTTCAAGAAGGTAGCAGTAAACAAAAAGAACAAAGCGGCGAAGGCGAAGGCGAAGACTCAAACGAAGGCTCAGGCCCAGGCTCAAATGAGGATTCCGACGACGAAGGCCAATTTGATTCCCATGAAGGTTGGGATGAAGCCGACGCGACAACAAACGAAATTGCCAAAGAGCGATTGAAAGACTTTGTTAAAAAAGCAGCCGAAGAAGCGCAAAAGGCTAGCAACTGGGGAACCGTTCCAGCCGATTGTCGCAAAGAGATTATTGCACGTCTTCAGACTTTTGTCGATTGGCGCAATGTCCTTCGATACTTTGTCAAGACTTCGCAACGTGCCAGCAAGCGTTCAACAGTGCGAAAGATTAATAGACGATTTCCCTACATTCATCCTGGCAAGAAAATCACACGTCAAGCCCGAATCGCTATCAGCATTGACCAATCTGGTTCAGTAGACGATAACATGCTAGAAGCCTTTTTTGCTGAGCTTAACAAACTTTCTAAAGTTGCAACTTTTACAGTCATTCCGTTTGATACTCGTGTTGAAGAGTCACTGGTTTATGAATGGAAAAAAGGTGCTACTCGAAAGACCGAACGAGTTATGCACGGTGGAACATGCTTTGATGCTCCAACCGAATATGTCAATAGCCACAACTTTGACGGACACATCATTTTGACCGACTTGATGGCACCGAAACCAAAGACAAGTAAATGTCAGCGCATGTGGATGACTACACGCTATTATGCCCAGCGACCCTATTTCAAGACGAACGAACGCATCATTGCAATTGATGTCTAATTTTTATACACGCCATCGTGGTGGAATTGGTAGACACAACGGACTTAAAATCCGTTGCTCAGTGGAGCGTGAGGGTTCGAGTCCCTCCGATGGTACTAAAAAAAAGATAAAAAGTCCTTGACAAACCGCCCTATTTTTGAGATAATATATCTAAGGAGTTAAAAATGAACCAAGTTAAACAAATTATTCAATCAGTGCTCGACGAACATCGTGGCACTTGTGAAAACGATGAGCTTGCAGCTAAATGCACCGCAAAGCTAACCGAAGCAACTATCAAAGAAGTCGCTAGCTTGCTAGGTGGTGTCGTAGGCACCGTGGATGGCTGTGCAGCTATTTACACTGATTTTGAAATTGGAAAAGAAAACCATAGAACAGACACATCTCATATTGGAGCCTAAATAAATGGGATACCGTTCCGAAGTCGTAATAGCAATCAGTAAAGACCTTATGCCGCACTTTCTCACTGTGTTCGCACAGGAACCGAGTGCTCGTCCACTGGTTTTCAAAGACCATGATCATATGAGCGAGGATTATGATGGTGAAGGAACATTTCTTGTTTCATGGTCAGGTATAAAATGGTACGAAGGATACCCAGAAATTGACGCGCTTAACCAGTTCATTGACAAATGCGATGGCGACGATATTGAAGGACTTGAAGACCCATGGGAGCACTTCCGCTTTCTGCGTTTGGGCGAAGATGTAGAAGATATGGTAGAAAAAGGCTATATGCACGCAAGCGACATTTGCTTCCATCGGAGTATTTCATTTTGAAACCTGGAGATTTAGTAAAGATTACACGTGCAGCCATTGGCGTACCAATCAACACGATTGGATTAATTCTCCAGACTTTGGCGACTGGACCCGACCAACGGTACGACTATTATCAAGTTCAACTTTGCAACAGTGAGAGTCGCGTAGTTCGACGATTGGAACGAGATTTAGAGGTCATCAATGCAAGTCGGTGATTTGGTAAAGACAGTTGTTGGATTCTACCGACGAGGAATACTGATTGGGAGGGTCCACGATCCCTTAGCGCAACACAATAAAGTCTTTAAGGTTTTGTGGGCCGATGGGACAATGGGCAATAATGTTTGGGACTATGACTTAGAGGTCATCAATGCAAGTCGGTGATTTAGTAAAGTTCAAAAACAATGGCATGCTTGGCCTAGTCGTGAAACTGGCGATGGATCACCTTGGAGAGAAAATGTACACAATTTCGTGGACAGATGGACACGTTGGCAACCGATGGGCCGACGAATTGGAAGTTGTCAATGCAAGTCGGTGATTTAGTAAAATATGCGGCACACGCGGGTAACGCTGCGCTTGGCATTGTGCTTCGCACACCCGAGCAAACAGACAACGGTGGTTTTGAAGTTTGTTTTATACACGGTCGCTTGACTCACACAATGTATTGTCGTGGTGATTTTTTGGAGGCCATTAGTGCAAATCGGTGATTTAGTTAGACAAAAAGTCAATCCGCAAGGTGCATGGCTCGTAACTAGAATTAGCCTCGACGGGAACCGGTTCACAGCACATGGTTTCGGGGCAGGTAACACATGGCTAACCATTCGAGAATATGAAACAGTCAACAAAGTAGGAGAAAAACTATAATGACGAGAGAAGAAGAATTAAAGATACTTCAGGAATTTATTGAAGAGAACGGTACAACGAAACTACCACCGGATGATCGAGGTCCAGATTTCGTTGCTTTCAGCGCATGGAGAAAGTCAAGCGCAAAGAAAGGTAAGAAGAAAGCGCCAACGGCATCCTAAAGAAAAAACGCATATCGAAAATTTTTTTCATTTTATCCTTGACAAACCCCCCAAAATTTGAGATAATATATATACAGTAGAGATAGAAATACTTGATCTGCTGTTTGAAAATGCGCGAGGTCGTTGTTTGAAAGGCTCATGCCGACTTCGTGGGTTTTCTTTTCGTGGGAGACACGGACGAGATAAGGTGTCGAATGGGCATTTTGGTCGTTGCGTAAGCGTGCTGCCTCACAGACCTCCTTCGGGAGTTAGGTCGGGTAGTGTAGGCTGTGTCTAGTGCGAGGAAGATGGGAACCTCACACATTTTTAACGAGGAGCAGAAATGCCAGCAATTCCAAAATCAAAAACATATGAAACCGTTTGGCTCGCAAAATGGGACCACAAACACGGTGAAGACATCTCCATCCACACAACTGAAGACGGTGCTCGAAAACAACTCGTTACATGGGCGCGCGGCGTTCTTGAAGACTGGCAAGATGATTCGTATAAAAATGTCAGTGACAAAGACTTGCTAGACAATTGGCCCGAAATCACGGGAGAAACCGAATTTCTTTTCGTCGAAGATCACATTCTCTACGGTCCCGAAGTTTGGGACGAGATGCAAGGAAAGTCAATCAAAGAAATTGACGTCTTTGAAGCACCAAAATAACATTATACCGGGCTAGCTCAAAGGAAGAGCGCCGCCGAGTAGGAAACCGAAGATCCACGCGCCAGGGCAAACGGGGATGATCGACCCGCTGGAAAATAGCGAATGACTGGGTAAAGAGGTGGAAACACTAATGCAAAGTGGAACTATGCACGAAGCGGAGGTTGAGGGTTCAATTCCTTCGCCCGGTAC
>Ga0114905_1000978_pt1 | contig 16459 bp, 15 predicted proteins | sample MalvireepMed_b05_FD_83499 | JGI IMG/M metagenome (GOLD analysis project Ga0114905, IMG submission 83499) | Marine viral communities from the Global Malaspina Expedition - Malaspina viral metaG DeepMed_b05 | ecosystem: Environmental > Aquatic > Marine > Oceanic | place: Mediterranean Sea...
GATATGCATCTCCATGAAGCCGGTGAACCGCGCCGGATCGACCCAATCGCCCAGCCGGTCGCCCATCCGCGCCCGCGCATCGCCGAAGGTCACGCCGTCGCGGTCGATCAGCCGGTCGGCCACCTCGAGCGTCTGGTTGCCCCCCCAGATGGCGCTGCCGGTGGTGACGCCAAAGCGGCCCTCCTCGTCCTGGAAGGACACGCAGGACACCGCAGGCCCACCCGCCGCGCGCGCCGCCCGCGCGATCTCCAGCCCCGCCACCACACCCAGCGCCCCGTCGAGCCAGCCGCCCTCGGGCTGGCTGTCGGAATGCGAGCCCAGCAGCAGCGACGGCCCCTCGGCCAACCCGAAGAGCGACCCCGCCGGATCGAAGACCGGCTCCAGCCCAGCCTCGGCCATGCGGCCGGCCAACCAGTCGCGCGCGGCGATGTCCGGATCGGTATAGGCCGGACGCGCCACGCCGCGGCCCACGCCGCTGGCGCCGAAGGACCGCAGGTGGTGCAGGTCTTCGAGAAATCGCTGGGGGTCGACGGGGATCATGGCAGGCTCCTTGCTGGATGCCCGCATCTGACACCGCCGCCGCGCCCAGGTCAAATCGCGGTATCCCGCGTGAAAGCCGGAAGCCTGGTGCGACCCGCTCCTTCTTCGGTTCTCAATAACCCTTGGGGAGCGTGAGGGGCTGGCCCCTCGCTCCCGCCATCTACGCGGTCGCGGCGCCGGTCATTCCGCGGCGACCTGCTCGCCTTCCACCTTTTCGACGCGCACCGCGGAATACTTGAACTCGGGGATCTTGCCCCAGGGGTCCAGCGCCGGGTTGGTCAGGATGTTGGCCGCCGCCTCCACATAGGCGAAGGGCAGGAACACCATGTCGGGCGCCACCGCGCGGTCCGCCCGCGCCATGATCTCGAGCGTGCCGCGCCGGGTCGTCAGGCGCACATGCTCGCCCGGTGCCACGCCCAGCTGCCGCAGCGTGCTGGGGTGCATCGAGCAGTTGGCCTCGGGTTCGACCGCGTCGAGCACGGTGGCACGTCGGGTCATCGACCCGGTGTGCCAATGCTCGAGCTGCCGGCCCGTGGTCAGGATCATCGGGAACTTGTCGTCCGGCATCTCGGCGGGCGGGGTCACCCGCGCCGGGGTGAACTGCGCGCGGCCCGCGCGGCGCGGGAAGCCGTCGCCGAACACGACCGACTGACCGGGGTCCTCGGGGCCCTTGCAAGGGTAGGTCACGGCGCCCTCGTTCTTGAGCCGGGTCCAGGTGATGTGGTGCAGCGACCGCATCGACATCTTCATCTCGTCGAAGACCTCGCGCGGGTGGTCGTAATCCCAGTCGAGCCCGATGCGACGGGCCAGGTCGACGACGATCTTCCAGTCCTCGCGCGCCTCTCCGGGCGGCGGCAGCACCTGCTGGACCATCTGCACCGTGCGGTTGGTGTTGGTCACCGTGCCGGTCTTTTCCGGCAGCGCCGAGGCGGGCAGGATCACGTCGGCGAACATCGCCGTCTCGGTCAGGAAGATGTCCTGCACCACCAGGTGATCGAGATGCGCCAGCGCCTTGCGGGCATGTTCAACGTCCGGGTCCGACATCGCCGGGTTCTCGCCCAGCACGTACATGCCGCGGATCGAGCCGCGATAGACGCGGTCCATGATCTCGACCACCGTCAGGCCCGGCTTCTCCTGGATCTCGGTGCCCAGCCAGATATGGCGGAAGAGGTCGCGCACGGACCCGTCGGTCACCGACTGGTAGTCGGGCATCACATGCGGGATCAGACCCGCGTCCGACGCGCCCTGCACGTTGTTCTGGCCGCGCAGCGGATGCAGCCCGGTGCCGGGGCGCCCGACATGGCCGCAGAGCAACGCCAAGCTGATCAGGCAGCGCGAATTGTCGGTGCCGTGGATATGCTGGCTGATGCCCATACCCCAGAAGATCATGCCGCGCTGCGCGGTCGCAAATTCGCGCGCCACGTCGCGGATCATCTCGGGGCTGATGCCGCAGAGGTCTGCCATGCGTTCGGGCGTGAAGGCGCGGATATGCTCGCGGAATTCGAAGAACCCTTCGGTGAAGCCCTCGATATACTGCCGGTCGTAGAGCTTTTCCTCGACGATCACGTTCATGATCGCGTTGAGCAGCGCCACGTCGGTGCCGGGACGGAACTGCAGCATGTGCGAGGCATGCCGTTTGAGACCGGTCTGCCGCCGCGGGTCGATGACGATGAGCTTGCCGCCGCGTTTGGCGAACTGCTTGAAGAAGGTCGCGGCGACCGGATGGTTCTCGGTCGGGTTGGCGCCGATGACGATGGCGACGTCGGCATTCTCGATCTCGTTGAAGCTGGCGGTCACAGCGCCCGAGCCGACGTTCTCCTGCAGCGCCGCCACCGAGGAGGCGTGGCAGAGCCGCGTGCAGTGGTCGACGTTGTTGTGCTTGAAGCCCTGGCGGATCAGCTTCTGGAACAGGTAGGCCTCTTCGTTGGTGCACTTGGCCGAGCCGAAACCGGCAATGCTTTCGCCGCCGTAGAAGGACCTCAGATCGACCATGCCGCGGGCGGCGAAATCGAGCGCCTCGTCCCAGGACGCTTCGCGGAAATGCAGGTCGATGTTGTCCAGATCGACGTTCAGGCCCTTTTCCGGCGCGTCGTCGCGGCGGATGAGCGGTTTGGTCAGGCGGTGGGGATGGTGGATATAGTCGAAGCCGAAGCGGCCCTTGACGCAGAGCCGGCCTTCGTTCGCCGGTCCGTTGATGCCCTCGACCGATTTGACCTTGCCGTCCTTGACCTTGACCGAGACCTGGCAGCCGACGCCGCAGAACGGGCAGACCGACTTGGCCTCGCTGTCGAAATCCTTGCTGTCGCCGACCTGTTGGGCATCGACCTCGGTCGCGGGCATCAGCGCGCCCGTGGGGCAGGCCTGCACGCATTCGCCGCAGGCGACGCAGGTGCTGTCGCCCATGGGATCGTCGAGGTCGAAGACCGGGTAGGCGTCGTGGCCGCGTCCGGCCATGCCGATCACGTCGTTGACCTGCACCTCTCGGCAGGCGCGCACGCAAAGGCCGCACTGGATGCAGGCATCGAGGTTCACGCGCATGGCGATGTGGCTGTCGTCCAGCAGCGGGATGCGCTCGGCCTCCAGCGTCGGCAGGCGCGATTCGGTGATGCCGTTGGCCTCGGCCATGTCCCAGAGATGCGAGGACTTGTCGTGCGAGACGTCGCGCTCGGGCTGGTCGGCCAGCAGCATCTCGACCACCATCTTGCGCGCGGATTTGGCGCGGGCGGACTGGCTGGTGACGACCATGCCGTCCTGCGGTTCGCGGATGCAGGACGCGGCGAGATTGCGTTCGCCCTCGATCTCGACCATGCAGGCGCGGCAATTGCCGTCCGGGCGATAGCCCGGCTGCGGCTTGTGGCACAGGTGCGGGATCACCAGGCCGCGGCCGTTCGCCACTTCCCAGATCGTCTCTCCCTTGCGGGCTTCGACCTCTTCGCCGTCAAGCGTAAAGCGGATGGTGTCGGACATGGCTGCGCCTCCTGCAAACTTGCGCTCGTTCTACACTTGCGCAGCCGCGACCCGGGGCGTCAATTCCGACTCCTTGCCTAGAATTTGCGCCAGCGCGTTTCCGATAAACGAAAATCCGTCACCCGACGCGGCGATCCGGCTTCATCTTGCCGATAAACTCCCGCCGGAGGCTCCGACCGCGCAGCCCGGCGAAGCCTCCGGCAGGACGGCGCTACGGCGCCGCCTCGATCTCCAGCGTCACGGCCGCATACCAATCCGCCGCGGCGCGGATTTCCGCGTCGGTCAGATCGGCGGCGATGGCCGACATGACCTCGTGGTCCCGCTTGCCCAGCCGGAACGCCTTGAGCTGGGTGTCGATGTAGATGTTCGTCTCTCCGGCAAGGTTGGGCACGTCCCCGGTCTGCCCGATCCCGTCGGCGCCATGGCAGGCGACGCATTGCTCGGGCGCCTCCGCCGCGTCCGCGGTCACGGTAGCCACGGCTTCGTGGCTGGCGTACCAGGCCGCGACATCGGCGATTTGCTGCTCCGACAGGCTGCCGGCGACGATGGTCATCATCTCGTGCTGCCGGGCGCCGGTCTTAAAGGCCAGAAGCTGCGATTCGAGGTAGCCTGCCGGTTCGCCACCGATGTGCGGCGCGATGGGGATCTGCGCGTAGCCGTCCAGCCCGTGACAGGTCCGGCACTGCCCGGCGATCTTGCGGCCCGCCGCCGGGTCGCCCTCGGCGGCGGCGGCCCCGGCGAGGATCACCCCGCCAAGGCCCAGGATCAGGGCACGGATCATTCGCCGTAGCTTATGCGGTAGACCGCACCGGCAAGGTCGTCCGACACCAGGATCGACCCGTCGCGCAGGTTCGCCACATCGACCGGACGGCCCAGGTATTCGCCGTTCTCGTCGATCCAGCCCTCGGCAAAGGGCTTGGTGGTGGCGTTGCCCTCGTCGTCGATCATCGTCACCATGACCCGCGCGCCCACCGGCGTGGTGCGGTTCCACGACCCGTGCTGCGCCGAGAAGATGGCGTTGTGATACTCCTCCGGGAACTGGCTGCCGTTGTAGAACGAGATGCCCAGGTCCGCCGCATGGGCGATTGTCTCGACCGCCGGCATCACCACCTCGATATCGGCGGGGATCTCCTCGCCCTTGTACTCGTTGGTGCGGACGTCGCCGCCGCCGTACCAGGGATGACCGAAGTGCTGGTTATCCGCGGTCTGGTGGTTGATCTCGCCCGGCGGAATGTCGTCGCCCATGCCGTCGACCTGGTTGTCGGTCCACCAGAGCTCTCCGGTCTCGGGATGGAAGTCATGCCCGACGGAGTTGCGCACACCGTAGGTGTAGACGTCCCGCCCGGTGCCATCGAGGTTCATGCGGATGATCCCGCCGATGCCCACCTCGTTGTAGAGGTCGAGCTTCTCGGGTGGTGCCACGTTGAAGGGCTGGCCGAGAGAGATGTAGATCATGCCGTCCGGTCCGATCTTGCAGACCCGCGCGGTGTGGTTGAAGGATTCCTCCTCGGGCGGGATCAGCTCGCCCTGCGCCACGAGGTTGAACGCGGCGACGTCGGGGCTCTCATAGAAGAACTCCGCGGCCGGGAACAGCAGAACGCGGTTCTGCTCGGCGATGTAGAGGAACCCGTCATCCGAGAAGCAGGGGCCGTTCGGGATGCTGAAGGTGAGCGATGGCGCGAAGTCCTTGACCTCGTCGGCGACGCGGTCCTTGTTGCGGTCGGTCACCGACCAGACCTTGTCCTTGCGGGTGCCGACGAAGGTCACGATGCCCTGCGGCCCCACCGCCATGTGGCGCGCGTCCGGCACCACGGCGTAAAGCTCGATCTTGAAGCCGTCCGGCAGGGTGATCTTTTCCAGCGTGCGCTTGATGCCCTCGGCATAATCGCCGCCCTGTTCCACAAAGGTGAACTCGGCGCCGTCGGTTTTCTGGAAATTCGACAGTTTCTCAAGGTTGTCCGGCACATCGGCACCTTGCGCGAGCGCGCCGCCGGCGCCAAGGCCCAGAGCCGCCACGGATGTAAACAAGAAACGCATTACAACTCCTCCCGTTATCATTGTTGGTTAATTCGTGATCGGGCCACGCGTTGGCGGCCCGATCATCACACTATTGACGCGAGCAAAATGCGTCTAGAACAATCACAGATTGCCGCGCGACATCTCGGACGCGATGTGATCCGCCTGGCGGATGGCCAGCGCCACGATGGTCAGCGTCGGGTTTTCCGCCGCCCCGGTGGTGAACTGCGACCCGTCCGAGACAAAGAGGTTCGCCACGTCGTGGCTTTGGCCCCAGCGGTTGACCACGCCGTCGCGCGGATTCTCGGACATCCGGTTGGTGCCGAGGTTGTGCGTCGACGGATAGGGCGGCGTCGGCATCGACCGGGTGGCGCCCACGGCGTCGTACATCGCCATGCCCTGCTTGTAGGCATGGGCGCGCATCGCGGTGTCGTTGGGGTGATCGGAGTAGTGTACGTTCGCCACCGGCAGGCCGAACTGGTCCTTCACGTCCATGTTGAGCGTCACGCGGTTGGTTTCCTGCGGCATGTCCTCACCGACGATCCACATGCCCGCCATGTTCTCGTAGTGGTCGAGCGCGGTGGTGAATTCGCGACCCCAGGCGCCCGGATCGAGGAAAGCCGCCATGAACGGCAGGCCGAGGCTGAGGGTCTCGAGCTCGTAGCCGCCGACGAAGCCGCGGCTCGGATCGTGCCGCGCCTCGTCCTGGACGATGCCGGCCATGGTGGTGCCGCGCCACATCTTCACCGGCTTGTCGAAGATCGCGTAGACCGATCCCGTCAGGTGCCGCATGTAGTTGCGCCCGACCTGGCCCGAGGAGTTGCCGAGCCCGTCCGGGAACATGCTCGACGCGGAATTGAGCAGCAGCCGGGGCGACTCGAAGGAGTTGCCCGCGACGGCCACGATCCGCGCCTTCTGCATCTGCAGGTTGCCGTCCGCGTCGAAATACTCGACGCCCGTGACCTTGCCCGCGTCGTCGTGCAGGATGCGCGCCGCATGGGCCTTTTCCCGCACCTCGAGGTTGCCGGTCGCCTCGCCGCGCGGGATGTCGGTATAGGCGGCGGACCACTTGGCACCCCATTTGCAGCCCTGGAAACAGAAGCCGGTCTGCTGGCAGGCCATGCGGTCGTCGTAATCGGCAGAGTTGATCGCCATGCGGCCGGTATGCACCTCGCCGTAGCCCAGCGCCTTGGCACCGGCCTCGAAGACCTTGAAGTTGTTGTTGCCCGGCAGCCCGGCGCGGTCGCCCGTGCGGGTCACGCCCAGCTTGGTCTCGGCCTTTTCGTACCAGGGCGCCATTTCGTCGGCGTCGATCGGCCAGTCGAGCAGGTTCGCGCCCTGCACGTCGCCATAGTTGGTCCTGGCCTTCCACTCATGCTCCTGGAACCTCAGCGAGGCTCCGGCCCAGTGGGTCGTGGTGCCGCCCACGGCCTTGACGATCCAGGCGGGCAGGCCGCTGAAATCCTTGGCCACGCGCCAGTCGCCGGACGTGGTGCGCGGGTCGAGCCAGGCCAGCTGGCCGAAGCTTTCCCATTCGTCGTTGACGTAATCCTCGGGCAAATAACGCCCGCCCGCTTCCAGCGCCACGACACTGATGCCCTTCTGTGCCAGTTCGTTGGCCAGCACGCCGCCACCTGCGCCCGTGCCGATGATGACGACCACAGAGTCGTCGTTCAGATCAAATGGTGCAGCCATCTGAGTAGTCCTCCCTCAGCCCGGATCAGATCCAGGAAATGTCGTCGAAACCGCGGTTGATGTAGCCGCCCAGCGTGTAGGATTCGCCCTCGTAGCCGAAGATCGGCCAGACCGCTTTCTGGTTGTAGAGGCCGGTCACCAGCCCGCCGCGGATGGTCTGGAAGAACTCGCTGTCCTCCATGCCGCGCAGCAGGTCGACGCGATCCTTCTCCCACAGCACGTCGAGGTAGCTGCCATAGCCCTTGCCGCGCGCGGCGGCGTTCAGCGAGTCGATGCCCGCTTCGACGAAATCCACGCGTTGCGGATCGTCGTAGCCCTTGACCGCGACGACGTAATTCTCATCCGGCACCTGGTCGTGCGGATAGATGTCCCGCGCCATCTGCACGAGCGTCGCCATCGTCTCGGGCTTCAGCGCGTTCATCTCGGTGGCCCAGGCGGCGTCCTTCGCCGTCAGGTATCCCGCACCCACAACGAAGCTCGCGCCGGCGGTCACGCCGCGCGACAGCAGCTCGCGCCGTGTCATGCCCCGAGGGGTCTGTGTCCTGGTCATGGTTGGTGTCCTCCCTGTCTGACCAATGCAAAAGCGGCGCGCGGGCTCCTCTTCCCGCGCGCCGGGATCACTTGAAGCGGCCGGAGCGTTCCAGCACCTCGATCTGGTAGCCATCCGGATCGGCCACGAAAAAGAACCGCCCGACAAGCGTGCCGCCGGGTGCGAATTCCACCAGTTTGCGGGGGTTGAGGCCCTCGTCCTCGAACCGGGCGTGTTCGGCGTCAAGGTCGTCGACCGACACCGCGAAATGGCCATAGCCGTTGCCCAGGTCATACGGCGTGGTGGTGCCCTTATTCACCGTCAGCTCGAGTTCGAAGTCGGATTCGGCGTTGCTGAGGTAGACCAGGGTGAAATCGTCGAAATCCAGCCGGTCCGCGATCTCCAGGCCAAAGGCCTTATTGTAGAACGCGACCGAGCGGTCCTCGTCCAGGACGCGGATCATGCTGTGAATGGCTTTGGCCATCTGCCCTCCAGATCGGTGAAGTTTTCTTACCGATTCAGGATAGGCCGTCGCGGCGCGTGCGCGGGTAGTAGGGGAATACTACAGCGCCAGAATCCTCGCAGGCGGCTATTCCGCTGCCACCAGGAGGTCGGCCCCGGGGCCGGATTTGGCCAGATGAATGAGGCAGGTGGTGCGCAGCAGCGAGGTGAAGTTCTCGGGCTCCCCGCGCAGTTCCAGCACCTCGGCGTGTAGTTTCGACAGGAAGCAGGGGGTCGATACACCCTCGGCTTCGGCGATCTCGTCAAGCGTGGCCCAAAAGGCGTTTTCCAGACGGATGCTGGTGCTTTGCCCGTTGATCCGAAGCCTGCGCGTGGTGGAGGTGTATCGGGCCGGATCCTGTCCGGCAAAGACCTGGCACATGAGACGCTCCTTTTCGATCACGCATGCGGACGACTGGTTTTCGGTCAGGCTGAAAAGATAGCCGCGGGCCGTCGTGCGAGTCAAAAGCGCGGCGCGCCCTATACGACCAAAGCACTAGGCGCGCCCGGACACGCGGCGACCGGTCAGCGGTCGCGCAGGGCCAGGGTCGTCTCGCGCAGCCAGGCCACGAATTCCCGGCTCTTGCCGTTCCAGGCCCGGATTTCCTCGGGTCTGATGAGGTCGCCCACCACGGGCGACTGGGGGCGCTTGCAGGCGTGCATCACCTCGTGGATCAGCAGCCCCTGCCGCAGCGTCGGCGACAGGCGGTTGGCGATCTGGTAGGCGCGGGAGTTCTGGCCGGGGAAAAAGATCGGCAGGACCGAGGCGCCGGAGCGCTGGATCATCTTGGCGGTGAAGGGGTTCCAGCCGGCCTCGACCGCCGGGCCGAACATCGTCTCGGACGCCGCCACGACGCCCGAGGGAAAGAGCACGATCACTCCGCCCTGGCGCAGCTGTTCCATGGCGCGGGCGCGCATCTCGAGTCCCTGCTCGCGGGCGTCGTCCTCGTGCGGGAAGGGCACGGGGATCATGAACTCCTCGATCTCCTTCACGCCGGTGAGCAGCGACCGGGTGAGGATCTTGTAGTCGGTGCGGACCCGGCCGATCAGTTCGGCCAGCACCATGCCGTCGACCAACCCGTGCGGATGATTGGCCACGACGATCACCGGCCCGGTGCGGGGGATGCGGGCGATCTGCTGTTCGGGCGTCCTCAGCTCGATCCCCATCAAATCCAGCGCCTGGCCGAAAAAGCCGTGCCCCTCGACCGGGCCCTGCCGTTCGAACCGGCGCACCAGACGCAAGAGCGGCAATTTGCCGGTCATCCATTCCAGCGTGCGGATGGTCAGCGATTTCCAGGGGTTGGTAAAGGTATTGGCATAGCTCAGCTTGCGCTTGTCATAGGGCGCGTGCTGCGGTTTCGGCGCGCCGCTGCGCTGTGCGCTGGGATGGTACGAATCCACCATGGGGCGTGCGGCGTCCTGTCTTGCGGGCGGCCTGAAAGGCGCGGGGGCGGTCAGTTCTGCTCTCCAAAGCGGTCGGAAACCAGCGCGTCGATGGCATCCGCCAACGCCGCGGCGTCCGGCCCGCGGGTTTGGACCTCAATAAAGGTTCCCTTGGAGGCTGCCAACATCAAAAGCCCCATGATGCTGTCGCCGCTGGCGCTCATCCCGTCCTTGCAGACCTCGGCCGTGGCATCGAATCCCTCCACCACCTCGACGAGCTTCGCCGAGGCCCGCGCATGCAGGCCCTTCTCGTTGATGATCTTCAGTTCGCGGGTCACGGTGTCGGTCATGTGTAGTCCAGCAGGTCAGGAAGCACCGGGCGCGTCGCCCTGCGCAACGCCCCGGTGCGATACGTTCTGGCTGTCGATATACTTGCGCCCGGCCTCGAGCGCAGCGCGCACGGCGTCAGGTACGCTCTTGTGGCGGGACTTCGCCAGCTTGATCAGCATCGGCAGGTTCATTCCGTAGAGGATGCGGCGGTCGTCGGGCCGACAGGCCAGAAGGCTGAGGTTCGACGGCGAGCCGCCGAACATGTCGGTCACCACGACGACGCCCTGGCCCTGGTCCACCGCGTCGGCAGCGGCGCAGATCTCGGCCTCTTTCGCGGGGCGGTCGTGGTCGGCGGCGATTGCGATGGCCTGCACGCCCGGCTGCACGCCCACCACGTGCTCCATCGCCGACAGGTATTCGCCCGCCAGCCCGCCGTGCGCCACGATGACTATCCCGATCACCCCTGTGACCTTCCGCTTGTGCTCAGAACCCGCTCTGTCGCGGGCGCGATGCCGCGCCGCTCCAGCTCCCGATGCCTAATTGACACCCGCCAGCCTTTCTCTGCAAGGCCATGGGCGACCTTTTCCGTTACGGCAACCGACCGGTGTTGCCCCCCGGTACATCCGATCCCGACCGAAAAATGCGCCTTGCCCTCTGCCAGGCATGCGGGAAGCTGGAATGTCAGCAATCCCAGGACATGGTCGACGAACGGCGCAAAGCGGGCATCCTGTGCGATGTGGTCGGTCACCGCCGGGTCCAGTCCGGTCAATCCGCGCAGTTCGGCCTTCCAATAGGGATTGTCGAGAAACCGACAGTCGAGCACCACGTCCACCCCGTGCGGCAAGCCGCGCTTATAGGAGAACGAATGCACCGACACCGCCATGCCGAGGCCCGTATCTGTGCCGAACCAGCCCTGCAATTCCGCGCGCAGATCGTGCGGCGTCAGTTCGGTGGTGTCGATCAGGATATCGGAACGCGCGCGCACCGGCTCGAGCAGGGCGATTTCACGGGCGATGCCCTCGGACGGCGAGGCATCGGGCGCCAGCGGATGGCGGCGCCGGGTTTCGGAATAGCGGCGCACCAGCACATCGGCGGCACAGTCGAGGTACAGAAGCTCCAGCTGCATGCCGCCGACGACCGTCAGCCGGGCGTGCAGCGCCAGCAGGCCGTCGGGGGAAAAATCGCGGTTCCGCACGTCAATCCCCAGCGCCATCGGCCGCGCCAGCGCCGGACCATCCAGCAGCCGGGGAATGAGGCTCACCGGCATGTTGTCGATCGCCTCGAAGCCGAAATCTTCGAGCGCGTTGATCGCAGTGGACCGCCCCGCGCCTGACGGGCCGGTGACCAGCACCACGCGCGGCGCATCGGCGGCGGGGGCAGAGGAGTGGGTCATGATATTCGTCCTTTGCCCGTCAGATATTGCACGAGCGCGGCGGGAAAATATGCATGCGCAGAATTGTGAAGCAAAGGCAGTTCGCGGTCCAGCAGAAGGGTGGTCCGTTCGGGGGGCAACCTTTCCGTTTCCGTCTGATCGAGGTCGAGCACTGCCACCAGCACCGAGGGGTCCGCGACCTCGGCCTGCAACAGGCCCAGGCCCCGCGCCTCGATCAGGCCGCGGAGGGCGGCGGGGGCGGAGGGCGCGAGGCCGTCGCCGATCGCGGTCAGGATCACCCGGTCGTCGGACACCAGCCGCGCGCCGCGCGCCATCATCTCGAGCGCCAGCGCCGATTTGCCGGCGCCGGACCGGCCGCGGATCAGGAGCGCACGCGGGCCGACGGCCACGGCGGTGGCGTGCAGGATCAAAGGGTCAGGCATGCGGCTTGCCTCGGGCCGGGACACGGCAGGTCTCTATCAGATCGGCAACCCGACGACAAAACGCGCGCCCAGCGGTTCCGAGGTCACGTCGGCTTCGGTCGGGCGGATGTTCTCGGCCCAGATCACGCCGCCATGGGCCTCCACGATCTGCTTGGAGATCGCCAGGCCGAGGCCGGAGTTGTTGCCGAAATCGGTCTCGGGCCGTTGCGAGTAGAAGCGCTTGAAAATCTTTGCCAGCGCCTCTTCGGGGATGCCGGGGCCGGTGTCCTCGACCACCACCAGCACGCGGTTCTCGCGGCGCCGCGCCCAGATGCGGATCGCGTCGCCATCCTCGCAGAAGGAAATCGCGTTGGTGATGAGGTTGACGAAGACCTGCGCCAGCCGCGCCTCGAGCCCCTGGATCTGGATCGGGCGCTGCGGCAGGTCGATGATGAACTCGATGCCCTGCTTCTTTGCATCCTCGCCCAGGTACTGCGCGAGGTTGTTCAGCATCTCCAGCAGGTTGAACGGCTGTTCCTCTTCCTTGACCAGTTCGGAATCGAGCCGCGACGCGTTGGAAATGTCGCTGACCAGGCGGTCGAGCCGGCGCACGTCATGTTCGATCACGTTCAGGAGCTTGTCGCGGTGATCCTCTTTCTTGACGATGCGCAGGCTGCCGATGGCAGAGCGCAGGGATGCCAGCGGGTTCTTGATCTCGTGCGCCACGTCGGCAGCGAATTGTTCGTTGCTGTCGATCCGGTCGTAGAGCGCGCCGACCATGCCGCGCAGCGCGCCCGACAGGCGCCCGATCTCGTCGGGGCGGGCGGTGAGGTCGGGGATGCGGATGCGGCCGGGCGCGACCGAGCGCTTGTTGCGGTCGCGGCCGATCTCGGCGGCGTCGGCGAGGTCGGAGATCGGGTTGGCGATGGTCGAGGCCAGCACGATGCTCAGGCCGATGGACACCAGCGTGGCGATGACGAACATCTGCAGCACCCGTTCCCGTTCGGTGCGCACGGCAGCGTCGATCTCGACCGCGGCGCTTTCCAGCGCGACGATGCCCTGCAGCGTGTCGCCCTGCAGGATCGGGGTGAAGGCGGTAAAGATCGTCTCTCCGCGCGGGCCGCTGCCGGACTCGACGCGCGTCTGCATCGGATCGCCCGCTTCGATCATGCGGCGCAGGCGGTCCTCCTGCGACCGCGGCGCATCCTCTCCAAGCGCGCCGAACACTGCAGAGACCCGGTGCCAGAGACCGGCGAGGAAATCGGTGATGACAGCGTTCCGGTCGTCTTCGGCGGCCTCGGCGGTCTGGAAGACCGGCAGGGTGCCGACGGCCTCTCCGACCAGGAAATTGCCGGCGTCGAAGATCATCAGCTGCGCGCCTTCGCGCAGGTCGATGCCCGCGACCGTGGCCGAGACGTCGATGCCGTCGCTCGATGCCAGGCTGACCGGCGCGCCGCGCGGCAGCTGCGCCTCGAAGATGTCGGCGATCAGTTCCGCTTCGGTCAGCATCGCGTTGGAGCGCTGCACCGCGAGCGTGTCGCGCGAGGAGTTGAGGTAGAGGATTCCGGCGACCAGCACGTTCAGCGCGATGAGGTTGAAGGTGATGATCTTGCGCGTCAGCGGCGAGCGGTTGAGCGAAAACAGGCCGCGCCGCGCCCGGCTGGCCTGCAATTCCTTCTCGACCGTGCTGTCGGGGGCGATCCAGTCATCGCCCAGCACGACATCTGCATCCCGGCGTTCGCCGGGGACGTCATCGCGCATGGTAATCCTCTCGGCCAGCGCCATGGAGATCACTCTTCGTTATAACGGTACCCAATACCATAGAGCGTCTCGATCGCCGAGAAATCATCGTCGGCGCTGCGCATCTTCTTGCGCAGACGCTTGATGTGGCTGTCGATGGTCCGGTCGTCGACATAGACCTGGTCGTCATAGGCCACGTCCATCAGCTGGTCGCGCGACTTGACGAAGCCGGGGCGCTGCGCCAGCGCCTGCAGCAGCAGGAATTCGGTCACGGTCAGCGACACGTCCTGGCCCTTCCAGGTCACCGAATGGCGCAGCGGGTCCATGGTCAGCGACCCGCGGGTCATCAGCTTGGTCTCTTCGGTGTCGCCGACGATGTCGCCCGCCACCGCCTCCTGGCGGCGCAGCAGCGCGCGGATGCGTTCGACCAGCAGACGCTGCGAGAACGGTTTCTTGACGTAGTCGTCGGCGCCCATGCGCAGGCCCAGAACCTCGTCGATCTCGTCGTCCTTGGAGGTCAGGAAGATCACCGGCATCTTGGATTTCTGCCGCACGCGCTGCAGCAGGTCCATGCCGTCCATGCGCGGCATCTTGATGTCGAAGACTGCCATGTCCGGCAGCTTCTTGTTGAACGCATCCAGCGCCGCCTGACCGTCGTTATAGGTTTCGACCTCGAAGCCCTCTGCCTCCAGAGTCATGGACACCGACGTCAGGATATTCCTGTCGTCGTCCACCAGGGCGATTTTCGACATGGTTGATTTCCTTCAACTGCTCTTGTTGCCTGTTTTTTTCCGCACTATGCGTTGTTTTCATCCTTGCAACAATAGCCAAGTGCGAATCAGCCAACGGTCCGCCGGTCATTGCAGCCGAAAATTCTCAAAGAATGACTAAATTGCCTCACCTTTCGCGGCGGGTGCGAAACTTGGTTGCGCTAAACCTTTTCCTGGTATCGCTAACTGTGCGTTTGCGCGCTGTTCACCGTCGAAGACCCCGTGCTAAGACCGATACATTCGGACGTGTCCTGCGCCCGATGGCCCGCCCGAATTGTCGACCGCGGGCCCAGGAAGGATCGCCGCCTCACAGCGGCTACAGGAGCTTGGCAAATGACATTCGGACGGGTGAACCCGCAATTCCGCCTCGAGGATCAAGGTATCGAGGGTCTGGGAAATGTCTATTACAACCTGATGGAGCCGGCATTGATCGCCGAGGCGCTCAAGCGCGACGAAGGCACGCTGGGCAAGGGCGGTGCGTTTTTGGTGTCCACCGGCACCTTTACCGGACGGTCGCCGAAGGACAAGCACATCGTCAAGACCGACAGCGTCGCCGACAACATCTGGTGGGAGAACAATGCCGCGATGTCGCCCGAAGGGTTCGACGCGCTCTACGCGGACATGGTCGCACACATGAAGGGTCGCGACTACTTCGTGCAGGACCTCGTCGGCGGCGCCGATCCGACCCATGCCATCGACGTGCGGGTGATCTCGGAGCTGGCCTGGCACAACCTCTTCATCCGGCACATGCTGCGCCGTCCCGACCGCGAGGACCTCGACGCCTTTACCGCCGACTGGACGATCATCAACTGCCCCAGCTTCAAGGCCGATCCCAAGAAGCACGACTGTCGGTCCGAGACGGTCATCACCATGAACTTCGACCGTAAGATGATCCTGATCGCCAACACCGAATACGCGGGCGAGAACAAGAAATCCGTCTTTACCCTGCTGAACTACCTGTTGCCGGAAAAGGGCATCATGCCGATGCACTGCTCGGCCAACCACGCGGTCGGAAACCCGGTGGACACCGCCGTCTTCTTCGGCCTCTCAGGCACCGGCAAGACCACGCTGTCGGCCGACCCGGGACGCGTCCTGATCGGCGACGACGAACATGGCTGGTCGGACCGCGGCACCTTCAACTTCGAAGGCGGCTGCTATGCCAAGACCATCAGCCTGAGCCGCGAGGCAGAGCCCGAGATCTACGACACCACCACCAAGTTCGGTACGGTGATCGAGAACATGGTCTTCGATCCCGAGACCTTCGAGCTGGATTTCGAGGATGACAGCCTCACCGCCAACATGCGCTGCGCCTACCCGCTGGAATATATCTCCAACGCGTCCAAGTCGGCGCTCGGCGGGCATCCCAAGAACATCATCATGCTGACCTGCGACGCCTTCGGCGTGCTGCCCCCGATCGCGCGGCTGACACCGGCGCAGGCGATGTACCACTTCCTGTCGGGCTTCACCGCCAAGGTGGCCGGCACCGAACGGGGCGTGACCGAACCGCAGCCGACCTTTTCCACCTGCTTCGGCGCGCCGTTCATGCCGCGCCGGCCAGAGGCCTACGGCAATCTGCTCAAGGGGAAGATCGCCAAGCACGGCGCCACCTGCTGGCTGGTGAACACCGGCTGGACTGGCGGCGCCTACGGCCAGGGTCAGCGGATGCCGATCAAGGCCACCCGCACGCTGCTGACCGCGGCGCTGGACGGCACCCTGGCCGAGGCCGAATTCCGCAAGGACCCGAATTTCGGCTTCGACGTGCCGGTGACGGTGCCGGGCGTGCCCGAACTGCTGCTCGACCCGCGCCGGACCTGGGACGACAAGGCGGCCTATGACGCGCAGGCGGAAAAGCTCGTGCAGATGTTCGCCGACAATTTCGAGCAATATGTGCCCTTCATCGACGACGACGTGAAGGCCGCCGCCATCGGCTGAGGACCAAAGACCCGGGCCGCTGGCGCCGAGGCGTGCCAGCGGCCACCGATCCCCTCCCGGCCAAGCGGGAGACATTGCGCTGCGCGCACGGGTCCAAGATGCGTCAACTCTCCCGCGTTGGCCGCGAATGTCCCGGTTTCTCGCTTCGACAGCGGCGCCGCACCGGCGCAACGCCGCCTTCGCCTGTCATGACCCGTTGAAAACCGCCCCCGCCCGGCGCATCATGGTGTCATGATCCGCACCCTCGCCCTCGTCTTCTGCC